>Ga0180435_10004113_pt1 | contig 14391 bp, 12 predicted proteins | sample SS_ome_3_FD_132467 | JGI IMG/M metagenome (GOLD analysis project Ga0180435, IMG submission 132467) | Hypersaline lake sediment archaeal communities from the Salton Sea, California, USA - SS_3_S_1 metaG | ecosystem: Environmental > Aquatic > Non-marine Saline and Alkaline > Hypersaline >... | reverse complement strand
GGAACTCCATCGCATCCTTGGGACGCTGGCAGCCAATATCGATCCCTTTCCCTTCCATCACTTTCACGGTCAATGGATGGATCGACGTCGGGTCCAGACCAGCGCTGAAGGCCTCGAATCGATCCCCGCCGTGGTATCTCAGCCACGCCTCGGCCATTTGACTCCGGCAAGAGTTTCCAGTGCAAAGAAAAAGGACTTTGCGTCTAGGGAAGGGCGTTTCCAGAGAATCTCCGATTTCGTCTGTTCGCGACGGCGAGTGTTTCTTGACCGCCAATAGATGTTCCATCTGTATTTCCTTGAACCAACGAACTGGTGTGGCGAAACATGCGACGAACGGTTTGCCCTCATGATAACGGGGGGCAGTTAGGGGAAAGTTCGTGGACTGTGAATTGCCTGTCATTTTCAAGGGTGGCCGAAGCGGGAGCATGCAAAGACAGCGATTTAACGCAGTGCTAGCCGAAAACTAATCGTTAGCTAACATTTGGTTCGTATATTGTTAGGAGATCGGACTATTTGAAGAGGCATTGTTGATTAGCCGTACCCTGGCTGAGCGAATGTATTTGTGATGGATATGGAAACGAAGCGGATACTCGTCGTTGAAGATGAAGCGGATATCAGGGAGTTGGTTAGCTACAATCTGACAAAATCCGGATATGAAGCTGTCGGTGCGGTGTCTGGGGAAGAGGCGCTGGCCTTAATGAAAGGCGATCTACCCGACCTGGTGCTCCTGGATCTCATGCTGCCGGGCATGGACGGCTTGGCCGTGTGCGAGAGGCTGAAAAAGAAATCGAGGACCGCCACGACGCCCATCGTCATGCTGACCGCCAAGGGCGAGGAGTCGGACGTCGTCAGGGGACTGAACCTTGGAGCCGACGATTACATCACCAAACCGTTCAGCCTTCGCGAGTTAATGGCGCGAGTCCAAGCCGTTCTCCGCCGGGCCTCGGGCGCGGGCGACGGCAATTTGGATGATTCTTCAGAACACGAGACGATTGCCATCCACGATTTGGTGATCCATCCTCAACGTCACGAGGTGCTGGTCAGCGGGGAACCAGTGAACCTTTCGGCCACAGAGTTTCGTACGCTTGCCTTGTTGGCCCGCAAGCCCGGCTGGGTGCTCACGAGGCAACAGATACTCGACGGCGTGCATGGCGAAAATTACGCAATCACCAACCGGGCTGTTGACGTTCAGATTGTCGGCCTCCGCAGGAAGCTGGGGACGGCCGGGAAATATATCGAAACGGTCCGAGGCGTCGGATATCGTTTCAAGGAGTAACCCGTTGAGTCGGAAAAGCCTGGTCAGATCGCTTCTTCTCTCCTACCTCTGGATCACGCTGATCGCAGTGATCCTGATCGGTTTGTACGGGGCCTATATGGTACGGCATGTCTACCTCGACCGGACCGCCGAGGACCTGGACGCCCGGGCCAAGCTTTGTCGGCGACCTATCGTGGCGCTGCTCGATGCAGGAAAGCCAGGCGAGGTGGATGCAGTCTGCAAGGAGTGGGGCCGAGCAACCGGTTCGGAATCCGGCATGGCCAGCCAAACCAGGGTCACGGTAATTTTGCCGTCGGGTAGAGTCATCGGCGACACCATGGAGGAGCCTCGCCGGATGGACAACCACGGTGACCGGCCCGAGGTCATCGAAGCCATGTCCGGCTCGGTGGGAACCGCCATTCGTTTCAGCGCGACGGTGAAGAAGGAATTTATGTATGTGGCAATCCCCGCCAAGAAGGACGACCAGGGCGTGACCGTCGTGCGAACCTCCGTTCCGGTGACTGAGATCAACCAGGCGGTGCGCGCCATCTATTTGCGGATCGTCATTGCGGGGCTGATCGTTACCGGGCTGCTTGCCGCGGTGAGCATTTGGCTTTCCACACGGATCGGTACGCCATTGCGCGTAATGGGGGCCGGCGCGGAACGGTTTGCCCAAGGCCGTTTCGAACACCGGTTGCCGGCATCGGGTTTCGAGGAGATTAGCGCGCTCGGAGAAGGGATGAACCGAATGGCGGAGCAATTGAATGAGCGAATCGGCACGATCCGGCGCCAGAGGAGTGAGTTGGAGGCGATTCTCAGCAGCATGTCCGAGGGCGTGCTGGCGATCGATAACCAGGGAACGATTCTCAGTGTGAACAGGACGTGCGCCGACCTTCTGGGGACGGACCGCGAACAAGCTCGACGACAGCCGGTCCACGAGGTGGTCAGGATCCACTCGCTGTTGGAATTTATCGAGTCGTCGCTTTCCAACCCGGCTCCAATGCAGGCGGATATTCGAATCCGTGGAAAAGAGGACCAGTGGCTCAGTCTCAGCGGCACCGCGTTGCACGATGCCGACGAGCAGAAGATGGGCGTGCTGATTGTGCTGCACGACGTGACCCGCTTGCGCCGTTTGGAGAACGTGCGGCGCGACTTCGTCGCGAACGTTTCCCACGAACTGAAGACCCCGATCACTTCGATCAAGGGTTTTGTCGAGACGATGCTCGACGGTGCCTTAAGCGACAAGGAAAACGCGGAACGGTTTCTGCAGATCATTTCCCGGCAAGTTAATCGTCTTGACGCGATCATCGAGGACCTGCTCACGCTGTCTCGGCTGGAAAAAGGGCCGGAAGCCAAAGCGAGTCGTCTGGAGCTGGGCCCCGTGCGCGACGTTCTCCTGGCGGCGGTCGAGATGTGTGAAAGCAAGGCCGCGGAAAAAGAGATTGAAATCAAAGTGGAATGCGCCAGTGACCTCGTCATCACGATGAATGGGCCGCTGCTGGAGCAGGCGGTGGTCAACCTGGTGGACAACGCCATCAAGTACAGCGAACCGGGCGGCGGCATTATGGTGACGGCGACTCGTGAGGGTGACCGCGCGGCCATCTGCGTTCGCGACTGGGGGTGTGGCATCGAACCGATGCACGTACCCCGCCTATTCGAGCGGTTCTACCGTGTCGACAAAGCGCGAAGCCGAGAACTGGGAGGCACGGGGCTGGGGCTGGCGATCGTCAAACATATCGTCCTGGTCCACGCAGGAACCATCGACGTTGAAAGCGAGGTTGGGGAGGGCAGCAAGTTCTCCATCCTGATCCCCCTTACCAACGAAGCCGACTAACCGAGTATTAACAACATGCTAACGCCTAGCTAGCGCGGCCCTAATCGTGAGGTAACCTTCCCCCCGTAAAATATCCAGTAGAGTTGAGGCGTTGGTCTTCCGTTGGGAACGGTCGACGAAAACTACGACGCCCTCTATTACTGGCCTCCTTACTGAAAGGAACCAAAGTTATGTCGATGATTGTACGAAAACCGTCCATCTTGCTGACCTGCTGCCTCGTCGCGGTGCTCGGGAGCATCTTGTGGACCTCAACGGCCTTCGCCGAGGTCGATCCGGCCCTGAAACCCTACAAACAGGTTCCCGGCATCTCCGGCAACCTCGTGGGGAAAGGATCCGACACGTTGAACAACATGATGGATATGTGGCTGGCGGAATTCCGCAAGATTTATCCGAACGTGCAGACGTCGTATACGGGCGAGGGTTCGAGCACGGCTCCGACGGCGCTGATCGAGGGCGTCGCTCAAGTGGGACCGATGTCGCGTGCCATGAAGGATTCGGAACTGGACGCCATCGAGAAGAAGTACGGCTTCAAGCCGACGCGAATCAACGTGGCGCTGGATTGCCTGGCCGTGTTCGTAAACAAGGACAACCCGATCAAGGGAATGACGATTCCGCAAGTCGACTGCGTCTTCTCGTCGACCCGAAAGAGCGGTTTTGGCGACATTACCACCTGGGGTAAGCTGCATATGACCGGTGACTGGAAGAACAAGCCGCTCGACATTTACGGTCGGAACTCGGTCAGCGGCACCTACGGTTATTTCAAGAAGGTCGCATTGCTCAAGGGCGACTTCAAGGACACCGTCAAGGAGATGCCGGGTTCGGCCGCCGTGGTGCAAGCGGTTGGGGCCAACCTCGGCGCCATCGGTTATTCGGGGATCGGCTTCAAAACTGCCGACGTTCGCGCCATTCCGCTGGCCAAGACACACAAGGACAAGCTCGCCGAGCCGACGTTCGAGAACGCGCTGAGCGGCTCGTATCCTCTCGGCAGGGCGCTGATGTTCTACGTCGTCAAGAAACCGAACGAACCGCTGCCGCCGCTGGTTCGCGAGTTCATCAAGTTCGTGCTCTCCAAGGAGGGGCAGGAGATTGTCGAGAAGGACGGTTTCGGTCCGATGCCCGCAAAGGCAACCGCGAAAGAAACGGCGAAGATCGAGTAGCCCGAGACGGCGAGTAGTTTGGCGAATCACGATACCGAATTCAACACGGGATTAGTACCGAGATGAAGATCGACAAGTCGACAATCCGACGATCCAAGGTTCTGGATTGGATTGCGCGCAAGGTCATTACGCTCGGTGGGATTCTCATCATCGGTAGCGTGATCGCCATCGTGGTGTTGATTGTATCGGTCACGTTTCCCCTGTTTCAGGGCACCGACTCCGAACTGCGAGCGGTGGTCTCCTTGCCCGACGACGTTCCCGGCGACGACGTGTTGGCCGTGGGCGTCGATTTGGTGGAGATCGGTCGTCAACGGCATGAGGATTCGCTGACCGGGTACACCGTGACCAAGGACGGAACGTTCACCTTCCTCGAATTTGTCGAGCCCACACAGGCGGGGCAAACCGAATCGCATCGACCGGACGACGTTCGCGCGATCGTGCTGGACCGTCACAAGGTTGCACCGGCGGACGGTCCGGCCGCACCGACGATCCGCAACGTGGTACGGTCAAGCGGTTCGGAATACACGCTGCTGTGGTCCGACGGGACCGTCATGCTGGTCGAGGCCGTCTTAACCCCCGAGTTCGACGAATTGGGTCGGCGGAAAGCGAAGTATGCCCTGCACACGCGTGGGAACATCTCCGCCTCGGAGGAGGATCGGCCGACAAAGGCCGTGATGCGGGCCGACGAAGACGGGGCGGCCACCTGTGCCATGCTGTTGAAAGGCAACCGGGTCGCCGTGCTTCGGGAAACGATCGAAGAGAGCATGTTCGGCGATGCGGAAAAGACGACGGCTCGCACCGTTCTGGAAGAGGGAATTCCGGGAGAGATCACCACGCTGGCCCTCAATCGGGACGGCGACGTGCTTTACGCCGGAACGGCTAACGGCTGTTTGCTCCGATGGCAACTCGACAGCGACGTCGACCAACCCGAGTGCGAGGTGATCCCGGCGTTTCGCGACCCGCGCGCGATCACGGCGCTAACCATGGTGTTCGGCGAAGTCTCGGTGGCGGTGGGCGACGAGCAAGGGAATGTCACGACGTTCTCGCCCGTGCGAACCGAGACGTCGAAAAAACTCCGTTTGATCCACCGACTCTCACAGCATGAAGGAGCGGTCTCCGACATTCTTCCCTCGCGGCGAAATAAGTCGCTGCTGAGCCTGGGAGCGAACGGGACCGTGTCGCTTGACTACACCACCAGCGGCAAACAACTGCTGACACTGGCGGAGGAGCGTCCGGTCGACAAGATGGGTTACTCGCCACGCGGCAACGCCATGATCGGGCTCGACGCGAAGCGGAATCTGTTGGTGTGGCACATCGATTGTCCGCACCCCGAGATCAGTTGGGGTACCCTCTTTGGCAAAGTCTGGTACGACAGCCACGATGAGCCGAAGTACATGTGGCAGTCCAGCGGCACGGACGAACCGAAGTTCAGTCTGGTGCCGGTGATCTTCGGCACGTTGAAAGCCACCATCTACGCGATGTTTTTCGCGGTGCCGCTGGCATTGTTGAGCGCCATGTATGTGAGCCATTTCACCAGTCCCGCGTTCAAGCGGACTATCAAGCCGATCGTGGAGGTGATGGCCGCCATTCCGACCGTGGTGATTGGATTCCTGATTCTTCTATGGGCGGCTCCTTTGATGGGAAGATGGATCGTGGCGTTGTTTGCCGCGTTACTGATCTTCCCGGAGGTCTTCGCCGCCTTCATGATATTGTGGCAGTTCGTTCGCCGGTTCGACTGGGCCAAACGCGTGGAGAACGGCTACGAGTTCATCGTCTTGGTGCCGGTACTCGTGGTCGTGGTGATCCTGGCCGTTTGGGTCGCCGAGCCTCTGGAAACGCACCTGTTCGGCGGCGACTTCCGCCAGTGGTTGTTCGATACCGGCGGCATGCGCTACGACCAGTTGAATAGCTTCGTGGTCGCCTTCGGATTGGGATTTGCCGTCATCCCGATCATTTTCTCCATCTCGGAGGATTCACTTTCGAGCATCCCGTATGAACTGACGGCCGCTTCGCTTGCGTTGGGGGCCAGCCGCTGGCAAACCGTGCGCCGTGTGATCCTGCCCTCGGCCAGTCCGGGAATCTTCGCCGCCATCATGATCGGATTTGGCCGCGCCGTGGGCGAGACGATGATTGTGTTCATGGCCACCGGCAATACACCGATTATGGAAATGAGTCCCTTTAACGGGTTTCGCACCCTCTCGGCGAACATTGCCGTCGAGATCTCCGAAGCGCCGCAGGGTGGTACGTTATTTCGAGTTTTGTTCCTATGTGCAGTACTACTGTTTCTGATGACGTTCATGTTGAACACGGCAGCCGAGATGGTTCGGGTGCGACTTCGGAAGAAGTACGGGCAGTATTGAGACCTGACCGTCCCAAGAATAGCTTCTTCCGTCGCGGCGAACCGCTGGTCTGGCTCAGCGGCGGCGCATTGACGCTCGTGTTGGCGTTGACGCTCGTGCTGTTGGTGGTCGTGTTGGTCAACGGTCTGGTGGTGTTCTGGCCGCAGGACATCATGCAGATCCATTTGACGGACGGCTCGATGCTTCTTGGTGAACGCGTCTCGCGGGAAAAGGATCCGGCCACCGGGAAGTATCGCACGAAAATCAAGGTCGGAAATCGCGAGAACGGGGCGGCGTTCCGGTGGGTCCCGGACAAGCAGATTCAGGACGTCACGTATCCCGCCGAGGCATTCAAGCTTGATCGCACGGTGAACCTGAATTACTTCGGCTTTCTCAAAGCGGTGGAAACTCCGGAACTGGAAGTTCCGTCGGAAGGTACACTGGCGGAACAGTTTACCGCGGCCATGCGGGCCGCCCAGCGAGAAACTCGGCAGAAGATCGAACCGATTGAAGCCCAGGAACGACAACTCGCCCGGCAACTGAACAATGAAGTCAAGTACGCGACAATCGATGTGAAGTATCGGCGCAAGCAATCGTTGCGGGAAGGTCTCTCCGTCGATTCGCCGATGGTCGTCGCCTTGGACGGCCGCTTGAAGGAGTTGCGGGCTCGCGAGAAAGAACTCAAGGGCCAGACGGAAAACCTGACGGCCAAGCGAACGGAACTGGAAGCCTCGCTGCGTCAGAACGTGGCCGTGTTTCATGACGTCTCCGGACTTGAGCAACGGATGCCGCTGGTCGATATCGTGCGTTTCACCCGGCCCAACCAGATGGGTCTGTTTGCGAAGATCGGCCACTATGCCGTGAAGACTTGGGAATTGTTCACGGCCGATCCCCGCGAAGCCAACCAGGACGGCGGGCTGTTTCCCGCCATCTTTGGCACCGTGCTGATGGTGTTCTTGATGGCGATCTTGTGTTTCCCGCTGGGGGTGCTCGCGGGAATCTACCTCGGCGAATATGCCAAGGACGGTCCGTTGGTCCGCACGGTTCGGGTCGCCGTGAACAACCTGGCCGGGATTCCGTCGATTGTTTACGGTATCTTCGGTTTGGGGTTCTTCATTTACCTTTGCGGCGGCACGCTGGACACACTGTTTTACCCGGCGCGACTCGACGCGAGCGAACCGGTGTTCGGAAAGGGCTGTATCTTCTGGGCCAGTTTGACACTGGGATTGCTGACCATCCCGGTGGTGATCGTTTCGACCGAGGAAGCATTGCGGCAGATTCCCCGCGGCATCAAAGAAGGCTCCTATGCCCTGGGCGCCACGAAGTTCCAGACGCTGTATCGGGTGCTGGTGCCGATGGCCTCGCCGGGCATGATGACCGGGTTCATCCTGGCCATGGCTCGAGCGGTGGGGGAAGTGGCTCCGTTGATGATCACCGGAGCCGTCAAGAGCGCGCCGGTGCCGGCCGACGGCCAGTTCCCCTTCCTGCATCTCGACCAGCAGTTCATGCACCTGGGCTTTCACATATTCGACATCAGCTGCAAATCGCCCAACGTGGAAGCCACCAAACCGATGGTCTATGTGACCACGCTCTTGCTGTTGTCCATCGTATTGACGATGACCAGTGTGGCCATTTGGTTGCGAAACCGGATGCGCCGCCGTTACCAAATTCGCACCATTTGAGGAAAACCTATCCGTGTCCACTGATAGTCGTATCCGCGGCTTTGCCAAAGAACCGGCCGAAAAGGCAACGCCCAAAATCAAGGTCGCCGTTCCCGAGAATCGCGTTGCCGAAGCCGCTGGTGTTCGGGCTCCGGCGGGGCAAGACGGCCATCCAGCGGTGCCGCCGAAAAAGTCATCGAGCGGCCATGCGCCCGATGCCGTCGCCGTGACCGACCCGATCGTGCGGTCGCGGGACATCAGTCTCTACTATGGCAAAACGCAAGCGTTGACCGAGATCACCATGGATTTTCCGCGCAACGAAGTGACCGCGTTGATCGGTCCCTCCGGTTGCGGCAAATCCACATTCTTGCGTTGTCTGAACCGCATGAATGACCTCATTGACAGCGTGCGGATCACCGGCCAATTGGATCTGGACGGCCAGGATATCAACGACAAAACACTCGACGTGATCGAGCTGCGGCGCAAGGTGGGAATGGTCTTTCAAAAACCAAACCCGTTCCCCAAATCGATCTACGAGAATATCGCGTATGGGTTGAGGATCGCCGGCGTTCGCCGCAAACACCTTCTCGATGAGGTGATCGAGAAGAGTTTGAAGCGGGCGGCCCTTTGGGAAGAGGTCAAAGACCGTCTGCACGAGTCGGCGCTGGGCCTTTCCGGAGGACAGCATCAGCGGCTGTGCATCGCCCGGGCGATCGCCGTGAATCCCGAAATCATTCTCATGGACGAACCCTGCTCGGCTTTGGATCCGCGCTCCACCACTCGAATCGAAGACTTGATCAGTGAGTTGCGCGGCGAATACACGATCATCATCGTCACCCACAACATGCAACAAGCGGCCCGTGTTTCCGACTTCACCGCATTCTTGTACGAAGGAGCGTTGATCGAATTCGGGCCGACCAAACGCCTCTTTACCAACCCGGTCAAGCAGGCGACGGAGGATTATATCACGGGACGCTTCGGTTAATGCGACCGACCCGTTTCGGGGCACGAGGCCGTTAGGTCGTTTGACTTTGGAGATCGGCATGTCGGTACACTTACAAAGAGAAATGGGACGGATCAAGCGTCGGTTGATGTCGTTGTGCGGTCTGGTTGATGAGCAGGTCGGCTTGGCAGTCCGGGCCATGCTCGAACGCGACGCCGAATTGGCGCGTGAGGTACAGCAGCGTGACGATGAAGTCGACCGGCTGGAAGTGGAGTTGGAAGAAGAGTGCCTGAAAACTTTGGCGCTACACCAGCCGGTGGCCGTCGATCTGAGGTTCCTCGTGGCGACGTTGAAGATCAATAACGACCTGGAACGGATCGGCGATCTGGCCGTAAATATTGCTCAAAAGGCTCGTTCTTTCGCCCGATGTTCCCAGATGGCAATCCCGTTCGATCTGGCCGGCATGGCGGAGAAGACCCAAACGATGCTTCGCGACAGTATCGACGCGTTGATCAAGCTCGATGCGGCGTTGGGCCACGACGTCTGCGGCCGCGACGACGAGGTCGACCGGATGAAACGCTCCTTCCGTAGTCAGGCCGAGAAGATGCTCGCTACGGAGCCCGCCCAGACCAAGGCCTTCCTGCGACTGCTCGCGGTCACGCGGAATCTCGAAAGGATTGCCGATCTGGCCACGAACATCGCGGAAGATGTAATCTATTTGGTCAACGGCGAAATCACCCGGCATCGCGGAGCGGTGGAGTGAATCATTCACACTGAAAAGACGGCGGGAGGTCGAAACTGGGGTAGTGTGGCCAACCAGCGAAACCGATACTGAACAAATGACAACTCGAAATCGACCATTTTTTGGTGTGAAACCAACGATTACGACAACAGAAGAGCAACGAACGAAGACCCAACCGTGACTTTCCGTGACCAATACGACGTGATTTGCACGGGACGCGCAGACCGCGAGCGCACTCGCTTGATGCAGCGTGCTTTCCGTTTACCTTGCCGCAATGTTGGCCGTTCTGCTGGTGGGTGGCCGTCGTTGTGGACCACTATTCCCGGAGAGTTATGGGCTACACGATCTTCCGACGGAATCCGTCGTCTCGCGCCGTACACAACTTTCTGGATCGCACGATCCAGAAGACCGGCAAGGCGCCGAAGTACATCATCACCGACAAGGGAAAGCAGTTCTGGTGCGATGCGTTCAAGAAGTGGTGTAAGGGCCACACCATCACGCCGCGTTTCGGCGCCGTTGGCAAGCACGGCAGCATTGCGGTTGTCGAGCGATTCATCCTCACGTTGAAGGATGGATGCACGCGGCGATTGATCTGCGTTCCCTCTCGACGTCGGAATTTCCGTGAGGAGCTGGCTCGTTTTGTCGAATGGTATAATGAATGGCGGCCGCACGAGTGGCTTCGCGGCGCGACACCGAACGAGGTCTACGACAAACGCCGTCCGGCCAATCGACTGCCGCGCTTCGAGCCGCGAGCTCGTTGGCCACGGCCTTCGCCGTGTGCCGCGCCACGGACTCTGGTTAAGGGTCAGCCCGGAGTGCGACTTGCTCTTGAAGTGCGCTATCATACCGGGCGAAAGCATCTTCCGATCGTGACGCTCCGACGCGCGGCGTAGCGATGCGAAACCACGTCGCGAAAAAGCCTCGCCCGATAGGTACGGCCGTCAGATCCGTATGCCACACATGGTTCGGCCGCTTGGCAGTGACAATTCGTTCCGTGTCCACGGCTTCTTCGGATGCTTTGGGCCGTGGCAACGGCTTCTCCTTGAGGATCCGGCTGATAGTCATCGTGCCCATGTGGAGACCTGCGCGAGCCAGTGTATCGGCCATCTTCTTTTTGCCCATCGACGGACAGAGTGTTTTCAATCGCTGAACCAAGTAACGAATCAGATCGGGAAACCGATTCACCGGGTGAGCCATTTGTACCAGGGAATCGGGCCCTTCCTCCTCCAAACGTCCAAGCCAGGACTTGATCGTTGCGGGTGTCACCAGAAACGCTTTGGCCGTCTGCTTCAGCAACCAGTTCTGCGTGGCACGGAGTTCGAGGATCGCCATCCGTTCGGTGGGCAGGTAGTGCGGTCGCTTCTGCGGCTCGATCCGCCCAAACCTTGTGTCCTTGATCCGCGCCTGCTCGGTAAGGCGGGCAACCCGTTGTTCAAGTTGGTCGACTCGCGCTTTGAGCCGGATCCGTGCGTTGAGGCTGTTGGCTGCCCAGCCTCGCGTATAGGCCATCGCGAACTGGGCCAGCAAAATCGCGTGGAGAACGGCCGATTTGACGGTCAGGTTCCAGTTGGTTGGAAGCGGAACACTCGGTATCTTGGTGTTCGTCATGAAATTCCCGAAATCAGAAGTGTACGTTTGAAGAGTTGCTCGATTTCGGTAGATTGCACCTGCGCGTGAAGGGCGTTGCGCGTAGGTAATATGGGTGGATCGACCGTCGGATTCATTCCCCCAGTTGTGGGGCGCAAGATTCGGTGGACCAGGACAGACCCGTGCCTTCAAGTTGAGAGGACGGCGATGACCGGTACTCGTGGCGCGACGTGACTAGTTGCTCGTGCCTGCTGATGTGTTAGCATCTCGCAACGTCGTCTCAAGTTTCGCGATGCGGGCGTCCACTTCTGCGTGCTTTTGGTTCGCCCGACCGACTGAGGGCATCAGCAGTCGGATGAGTGGATTGGGAGAGTCTTGCACTTCCGATTCGAGTCGCTCGAACTCCTTGTTGGCTTCGGGAAGCGGCAGCTTTGACGCTTCGATCAACTTGCTGTATTCAGCGAGGAGCTCCTCGAACCACTTCGTCCGTTCCCTCTTGGTTCCGGCGAGGATGGCCCGGACATCGGGTGAGTCTTCATCCGAGCCCAATTGCCTCAGCGCCGCACGGTCGACGGTCATGATCGGTCCCACACCTCGGGCGAACACGTCCCGCTCGTAGCTCATTGCTCGGGCAAACGTCGTCCGCGTCGGAAGCTTCGATAGTGCTTCGGCGAACCGGCCACGAGAGGAAGCACCGAGTCTTGGCAGTAGCGATTGGGCTGCGTCTGCTGCCAACGACTCAATCGAGTCGCCGACGAGCATTTGCACCAACACTCCTTCGTCGACGTTGCGAGCAACGAGCAATGCCTGGGTCAGGTGATCGACCGCCGCTTCCGTCTTGCCTGATTCCGCGTCCATCCTGGCTTGCAGAATCAACAGTCGCGCGAGCATCCGAGCCTTGCTCACGTGTGGAAGCAGTGTGTTTGGCCCGTTGTCGATCAACTCCCAACGACACGGCGTATCCGGTTTCAGGTGGGAGATCAAACTCAACGCCGTGTTGCTACGAGTAAGGAGAGACCTTGCGTCAACCACCTGTTTTGAGCCTTTCTCAAGGTCGTTGAGCAGTTTTGTGTCCTCTTCACTCTGCTCTGGCAACAACGCAAATGCTTGCCAGTACACCAAGGCTGCGTTGGTCACCTTGGCACGTGACGTGAAGGGCTCTTCACCACAAAGTTGCCCAGTGACGGAACCGCAAAAAAACAACGTCGCAAACAGCAGATGAATCGAGCGACGTAACATGGCAGATACCTCCTCGCGAATGACTACTGAGTGAAACCAAGGCCGTCAAACGCCAACGCTACGGCCATTCTTGGTATGCTAGATCGGGATCCGGTACGTTCGGAAGTAGGGTTCTCGCATGGTAGTCGAGTAGTTCTTCTAAACTACCGGGTTCATTTCCAATCGCGCGGTTATAAGCGATCAGCGTAGGTCTGGGCAGTTCGTCTACTTGCTCATCGGGTGATTCTATGGCAGGGCTAGCAATCTTATTCTTGGACGGAGCGGGGGCTTCACGGATAGGCCAGTTTCGCACCAGCCCGAATGCAATCAAGATGAGCGCGGCGACGGCAGCTAACGGCGCGAACAACTTGAACGAGCCCCCACGTCGTGGCTGCGGTCCGTCGTCATGGGGCACCGGTCGGTCCAGACACTTGTGAAGCGACTCGATGAATCCGTCCGAAAGCTCCCGGGGCCTCAGGACTCGAAGCTCTTCTTCGATGGGCTTGCTCTCACTCTTATCGTCGTTCATGTCACCTCGCTTTCGCCTAACACCTTGCGCAAGTTGTCGAGAGCATAACGATAACGACTGGCAACCGTGCCGGGCGGGGTGGATGTGACCTCGGCGATTTGCGCAAAGGTCAAGGCCGACCAAATCTTGAGTACAACCACTTCTGTTTGCTCCACGGGAAGCCGGGCCAGTGCAGCCTCTATCTGTTGACGTCGTTCCTCACGCTCCAAGTCGCAGGCGAATTGCGGTGATTTGCACCGTCTGGCCGCGTGTGTATCCTCGCGAGCTTTGCGGGCTTGCCGACTCCTTGCGGCGTCGACAGCTACGCTCCGCACGGTTTGATAAAGGTAGGCTCGCGGATCGCGAACACCATCGCGAGTTCGCCAGAAGCGGATGAAAGCCTCCTGGACCAACTCCTCGGCTTCGGCATGGTCCGAGCACCATCGGCGTGCGAACAGCACGAGTCTGGGCCCGTTTGCGGCGATCCAATCCTCCCAAGTCTGCGAGTCTTCCAAGCGTGCTACCTCCTCGCCTGCAATTGTAGACGGAGCCGGTCGCTGGATTTATTTGTTGAAAGCGACGAATCTTTGCTGGCTCGAACAGAACAGCGTTACGACTGGCCGTGGTCGTTGAAACCCGAGGAAGGTGCCCCTGAGGACAGCTTATACCTATTCGAAGGTGTGTTATCCTCCCAGTCGAACGAACCGTAACCTGTACATGTCCGACACCCTTAAGTATATCCGAGCTGATCCGAGGGCCCAGTGTACTGGGGCTGAATGCCTCGTCGAAATGATGACATCCGCTACCTGCCCCGTCAGCCCCGAAGTCCGTAAGGCGGGCGTGACCTGAGCGCGCAGGCGGTTTCCGGATGTGAGCAGTTTTCGACAGCATCGGACGAGTTCGTGCGTCGGCAGCAGCCTGTGTCGGTCGGGCTCAAGAGGGCACTTGTCCCGTCCCCGTATGTAGCGGCGGTGGTGGACACCGAAGCATCGAACGGCCAGGGCCTACGGCGCTGCGCAGGCCGAAAACCGTGGCCAATGCACGGGCTTCTGGGAAGTAAGAACAAGCGCTCTCCTTGAAGCAGATTCTCCCCGCATCCCCGCCCGTGAATGGCCGACAGGCGACAACCACGGACGGGGACGGATTT
>Ga0180435_10004112_pt1 | contig 14393 bp, 12 predicted proteins | sample SS_ome_3_FD_132467 | JGI IMG/M metagenome (GOLD analysis project Ga0180435, IMG submission 132467) | Hypersaline lake sediment archaeal communities from the Salton Sea, California, USA - SS_3_S_1 metaG | ecosystem: Environmental > Aquatic > Non-marine Saline and Alkaline > Hypersaline >... | reverse complement strand
TCGCCGCCATCGACGAGAACTGGGAAGTGATACCCGGCAGTGAACGCTCCTTTGAATGCGACACCCTGTTGGTCGCGGTGGGGCTGGACCCTTGCGACGAGTTCTACCACAAGGCGCGTTCCTTCGGCATGCAGGCGTTTTCGGCCGGCGACGCTGCCGAGATCGCCGAAGCCTCGGCGGCCATTTTCTCCGGCAAGATTCAAGGGCTCGGGATTGCCGCGGCGCTTGGCCGCGACGTGCCGGAAATCCCGCAAGAGTGGGAGCGCATCGAGCAGATCCTGAAATCCAGGCCGGGCCCGGTCGAAGCGGAAACCATTCCGGAGCAGGAGGAAGGCATCGCGGTCGTGTTCCACTGCGAACAGGATATTCCCTGCAACCCCTGCACCTCGGTCTGCCCCAACCAGGCCATTTCCACCGGTGACGATATCCGCGGCAAGCCCCGTTTCATCGGCGAGGAAATCGGCAAGGTCTGCAACGGCTGCACCAAGTGCGTCACGATCTGCCCCGGGCTGGCCATCACGCTGGTCGACTACCGCAAGGACAGCGAACACCCGATCGTTTCGCTGGCGCACGAGTTCCAGAAAGAGGATATCCAGAACGGCGACACGGTCACCGTGCTCGACACCGAGGGCGTGGCGCTGGGCCAGGCGGAAGTCGCAAAGGTCGTGGCCGGAAAGAAAATGGACCGCACCCTGCTGCTGCGCCTGAAGGCGCCGAAGGAGATCGCCAAGCGCATCGCCGGCATCCAGGTTCAGAAACCGGAACTCACCGAACCCATGGCGCATTACGTTACCCGCATGAGCGACGATACCATCGTGTGCCGCTGCGAACGCGTCACGGCAGGTGAAATCCGGGCACTGATCCGCCAGGGCTTGCGCGACGTCAATGAAATAAAGACCGTCACGCGGACCGGCATGGGGGCCTGCGGCGCCAAGACCTGTGGCAGCCTGGTCAATTTCCTGTTCCGCCAGGAAGGCATAGCGGTCGAGGAAACAACGCCGAACGTCGACCGCCCCCTGTTCGTCGAAGTGCCGCTCGGTGTCTTCTGCGGCGCCGAAACCGGAACGCTGATCGATGGCCGCTGAAAACGGTAATTACGATGTCGTTATCATCGGCGCCGGCAGCGTCGGCGTACCCGCGGCCTGTTTCATCGCCGAGGCAGGCCTGAAAGTCCTGGTCCTGGACCGTTACGCCAGCGTCGGCCAGGGCGCCAACAAGGCCGCCATCGGCGGCGTTCGCGCCACCCACTCGGATACCGCGAAAATCCGGATCGGGCTGAAAAGTATCGAAATCCTGTCCAGTTGGCATGAAACGTACGGCGACAACCTCGAGTGGCAAACCGGCGGCTACACCTTCGTGGCCTACGATGAGCACGAGGAACGAATACTGAAAAGCCTGCTCACCGAGCAGCACCGCTACGGACTGAACATCGACTGGCTGGACCGCGATGCGCTGCTCGAAGCCGTGCCGTCCCTGAATCCCGAGGGCCTCATCGGCGGCACGCTGTCACCCGAGGACGGCAGCGCCTCGCCGTTGCTGGCGTTGCATGCGTTTTACGCCGCGGCCAGAAGGCAGGGCGCCGAGTTCCGCTTCGGTGAAACCGTAAAAGCCATCGACGTTTCCGGCGGCAAGGTCACGGCGGTGGAAACCGACAAGGGTCGTTACGGAACAGCGGTCGTCATCAACGCGGCGGGGGCGCACGCCCGGGCCGTCGCCCAGCTCGCCGGCCTGGATGTACCGGTCACGCCGGACTCGCACGAAGCCGGCGTCAGCGAACCCGTGGCCCGCTTTCTCGATCCCATGGTGGTCGATATCCGGCACCGGCCCGGCTCTTCCAATTTCTATTTCTACCAGCATCATACCGGGCAGATCATATTCTGCATCACCCCCTCGCCGCCGATCGTCGGCACCGACCGCCGCGAAACATCAAAATTCCTGCCCATGGTTTCGCGACGCATGATCGACGTCATGCCGCGATTGGCCAACATCAAGGTCCGCCGCACCTGGCGCGGCCTGTACCCGATGACGCCGGACGGCACGCCCATCGTCGGCAGGGCGCGCGAAGTCGAGGGCTTCATCCAGGCCGCAGGCATGTGCGGGCAGGGTTTCATGCTGGGGCCCGGCCTGGGGGTATACCTGGCGCGCCTGGTCCGGGATGAACTCGACGATGATGACCGCGAAGTGTTCGAAGTGCTCTCGCCCTACCGCAGTTTCGAAAGCGCTGAACAGCTGCGCTGAACGGCGCGGGCGGTCACCCGGCGCCCGGCGGTTATAATCCGCCCATGACCCGGCCAACCCCCAGCGCAGGCTGGAATTTTCCACCGCCGTGCACGGTCGAGCCCGAGAACCGGGCCGGGCACGTGCGTGCCTGCAGCGATTTCGCCGCCATCCTGCTCGATCGCTTTCCGCACTGGCGGTCCGGACTGGACCGGGGCGGGCCGCCCGACCGTGCCGGACTCGCGGAAGCGGTTCGGCGGCACGGGCTGGAGCGCGGCCTGAGGCGTTTTCGAAACCGCGAAATGCTCGGCATCATCTGGCGTGACCTGTGCGGCCTGGCGCCGCTTTCCCGAACTTTTTCCGACCTGGTCACGCTGGCCGAAACGTGCCTGGACCGGGCGCTGCGCGATCACTACCGCGCGCTGCAGGAAAAACACGGCACGCCGCGCGGCCCGGACGGCGAAGCGCTGGAATTGTTCGTCATCGGGCTCGGCAAATTCGGCGGCGGTGAGCTCAATCTCTCGTCGGACATCGATATCATGTTCTGTTACCCGGTTTCCGGTGAATGTGACGGCCCCCGCGGTCTTTCGAACGAACGCTTTTTCACGCGCCTGGCGCGCGCCGTGATCGCGAGCCTCTCGGAAATCACCGAGGACGGCTTCTGTTTTCGGGTCGATACCCGGCTGCGCCCCTTCGGTAACGCCGGCCCGCTGGTATCGACGCTCGCCGCGCTGGAACAGTACTACCAGCGCGAGGGCCGCGACTGGGAACGGTACGCCCTGGTCAAGGCGCGTCCCGTGGCCGGCGACCGGCTGAGTGCAAAGCGCTTTATCGATAACGTACGGCCGTTTGTATATCGGCGCTATATCGACTACAGCGCCGTCGAGTCGCTGCAGGAAATGCACGCCAGCGTGCAGGAAGACGCCCGTAGAAAAGACCGCCTGGACGACATCAAGCGCGGCCCGGGCGGAATCCGGGAGATCGAATTCCTGGCCCAGTGCTTCCAGATTCTTCGCGGTGGACGCGAGCCGGGCCTGCAGACACCGCGCCTGGACCGGGCACTGGAAGAAATCGGCAAACTCGGCCTGCTGGAAAAAGCGCTGATTGAAAGCCTGCGCGAGGACTACGCATTTCTGCGCTTCGTTGAAAACCGCATCCAGGCATTGCGCGACCAACAGACTCACCGGGTGCCCGCCGGGAATGATCGAGAACGCATCGCTGAAGCCATGGGTTTTACCGCAGCCGCCGACTTCGACCGAAAACTGGAATCGGTGCGAAAACGCATCAGCAAACGCTTTCACGATATTTTCCCGGCACGCAGCAGCCGCAGCCAGTCCGGGGAGTGGCAGGAGCGCTGGAGGCAGGCGCAGAACGCGGAACAATCCGGCAGCAACGACCCGCTGGACCACTTTGGCCGCCGCCTGCAACGCATCGCCCTGAGCCAGCGCGCCAACCAGCGTCTGAACCGGCTGATGCCGGCGCTGCTCGAACAAATGGCTCAGCGCAGCCTGTCGACGGAAGCAGCCAACCGAGTATTCGACCTGGTGCTGGCAATCTGCCGGCGCAGCGCATACCTCGTACTGCTCGAACAGCACGAGAAAGCGCTGGCCCGCATGCTGGACCTGTTCTCTTCCAGCGACCGGATCGCGGAGCAGGTCTTTCGTTTCCCGGCGCTGCTCGACGAACTCATCGATCCGGCCCTGGGCGCGCAGATTCCGGGTCAAGGGGAATTGACCGCAAGCGTCGAGCGCATTCTCGGCACGGGCCAGGACACCGAAGCGCAGCTGAACGCGCTCAATTACCTCAAGCTGGCCACCGAGCTGCGCATCGCCGTCGGACAGCTGCAAAAAAACCTGGACGCGACGCGGGCGCAACGGGCGCTGGCGGATCTCGCGGCCGCGATCCTGCACGGTGTGCTCATGCTGGCCGGATCAGAAATCGAACACCGGCATGGCGTCTTTGAGTCTTCCGGCGATGAAAAAGACCGCGGCTCCAGCGGCCTGGCGGTCATCGGCTACGGCTCGCTCGGGGCCGCCGAGCTCAGCTATGGCTCCGACCTGGATATCGTGTTCCTGTTCGCAGCAAGCCGCCCGGAATCGAACGGAAAACGGCCGCTTGCACCGGAGCACTACTATGCCCGGCTCGCCCAGCGCATGCTGAGTTTCCTGACCGTGATGACGCCATCGGGCAAGCTTTACGAAGTGGACACCCGGCTGCGTCCCAACGGGCAGGCCGGTTCACTGGTCAGCAGCATGAAGGCCTTTCGCGACTACCAATCGAACGAAGCCTGGACCTGGGAGTTCCAGGCGCTGACGCGGGCGCGGTTCCTGGCCGGCAGCCCGGCGCTCGGCGCCCGCTTCGAACAGGTTCGAACGGACGTCCTGTGTCGAAAGCGCGACGCACGGCGGCTTGCCCGGGAAATGAGGGACATGCGGCGGCGAATCGCAGACAACCGGGGCGACGAGAGAGAAGATGAGAAACACCGTGCCGGGGGATTGATCGATATCGAGTTTATCGCCCAGCTCGGCATCCTTGCGCGCGCCCACGCCAGACCTTCGATCGTCGAGGCCACCGAAACGACCGACCAGCTGAACGCGCTGCTCGGCATCGGCTGGCTCTCGCAGGATGAACTCGATGTCCTGGTTTCCGCCATGCACCGTCTTCGGGAAAGCCGAATGATGCGCTCGCTGGTCAAAGGGGCCATGGAGCCCGGCATCGAAATCACGGCCGTTTCACGGATCTTTGAGAAAAAATTTGAAAATCCTTGAGCCGACAACGCATTTTGGACCGCGAACGTTCATTATCCGGTCCCGGTGTCATAGAATGTGCGCTACCAAACCGAACCGCCTGACGGAGGCCGCACCGTGACCCAGACCATCGAAACCAGCGCTACCGTGCTCGAGCCCGCTTGCGAGGCGCGGGAATACGAGGTGAGGCGGCAGGACCTCCCGCTTTCCTGTCCGACACCGGAGCAAAAACTCTGGAATGCCCACCCCAGGGTCTACCTGCCGATCGAAGAAACCGGCTCTGCAACCTGCCCGTACTGCGGTTCCGTCTATCGCCTGGTCGACTGAAACGGCTCGGCGGTCATGCATATCGTCCAGGTCCTGGTGTCACTCAACCTGGGCGGCTCTGAGCTGGTCGCGGTCGAACTGAGCGAACATGCCGCCGCTCTGGGTCACCGGGTCAGCGTCATTGCGGCAACCGGACCGCTCGCGGGCCGGGTGGATGCATGCGGCGCCCAACGGCTCGATTGGCCGATCGGCCGCAAGCGCCCGGGCACGCTGAAATTCGTCCGTCAGCTGCGGCACTGGATCGCTGAAGAACGTCCGGACGTGCTGCACGCGCATTCGCGCCTGCCGGCATGGATTTGCCGACTCGCGTTGCGCGGGCTCGACCCGGAGCAACGTCCCGCCTGGATCACGAGCATGCACGGCCAGTATTCGGTGAACCGTTACAGCGCCGTGATGGCGGGCGGCGACCGTGTTATCGCCGTGTCGGATTACATTCGTGAATACACGCTGCGCAACTACCCGTTCACCGACCCGCAGCGGGTAGTCACCGTGCACGGCGGCATCAGCCACGAGGCGTTCCCGGCCGGGTACCGGCCGAACGCGGCGTGGACCACGAAAATGCTCGAAGACTTTCCGGAGTTGCGTGAAAAACGGCTGATCTGCCTGCCCGGAAGACTGTCACGCTACAAGGGGCATGCGGACTTTGTCGAACTGCTGGCCCGCCTGGCAGAACGCGTTCCGAACATTCACGGCGTTATCGTCGGCAAGGCGCGCGAAGGCTCCCGCTTTCGCGATCAACTCGAGGGCCTGGCTGAACGTTACGCCGTGCTCGACCGGCTTACCTTCACCGGTGCCCGCACGGACATGCGGGACTGGCTGGTCTCCTCGGAAATCGTCTACAGCCTGTGCGCCGATCCGCCGGAAGCATTCGGCCGCACCGTGCCCGAGGCCCTGCACCTCGGTGTGCCGGTCATCGGCTGGAACCATGGCGGTGTCCGGGAGACCCTGGCCGCGCTGTTCCCCGAAGGCGCGATCCCGCCCGGCGACCGCGCGGAACTGTTTGAACGCAGCCTGGCATTTCTTGCCAGGCGGCCGAAGGTGCCCGAAAACACCGCCTTCGGATTGCGCGAATCCATGCGAAAAACCATGGCTGTCTACGACTCGGCACTCCAGGAGAAAACGCGATGAACGTATTCTTGCGCCAGTTGCAAAACGAATGGGCCAGTTGGCTGGCGGTAGCGTTCATCGCTCTGCTGCCGTTTACCCGAATCTACGAGATACCCCTTTCCGCCTTTGCCATTTCGCTCGCTTTCATCGCGCGCACACCGCAAGGACGACGCAAGATTCGCGCGGCCGCGCGCTTCACCGTACCCCTGTTTCTCTGTTACTGGATACCCCTGCTGATCTCGAGCTTCGACTCCCTGTACGCACCGAAGAGCTGGGGCAGCACGATCGCCGCACTGCGCTACCTGGCCGCGGCGCTTGCCATGACGGTGCTGCTGAACCCACCGTCGGCGCGCGAACGCGTGTTGCGCTGGACCGCATGGCTGCTGCTTTTCTGGTCGGTTGACGCCTTCATCCAGCTGTTTTTCGGGCGCGACCTGTTCGGCATCGCGATGCACCCCGACCGCCTCAATGCCCTTTTCATCACCAAGCACCAGTTCTTCGGCCCCACCCTGGCCATGCTGTCACCCCTGGTGCTGGAGCACGCCAGAAGGCAATGGCGCCCCTTCGCCTGGGCCGTGTCCTTCGCCCTGATTCTCGGCGCGGTGATGATCGCGGGCATGCGCTCCGGGTGGTTGACGATGGCGCTTGTGCTGGGGGTCTACTCCCTGTTGATGCTGAAGCGTGAAAACCGTGAACTGCGCAAAACCCTGCTGACCATCCCCGCGCTGGCTGTCGTCGTGCTCGCCTTCAGTTATTTCGCCTCGCCGCTGTTCCAGGAACGCCTCGACGTTACGCACGCCTTCACCAGCGGCGAAAACCGCTCGCTGGATGCCTCCAGCATGGAGCGCATTCCGATTTTCAAAACCGCTGTGAAAATGTACGCGGAACATCCCGTGAACGGCGTTGGCGTGCGTGCTTTTCCTAAAGCCTACATGGTCTACGCCGAGCCTGACGATCCTTTGGTCCTCAAGACCGGCGGTGAGTCCGGCGCCCTGCACGCGCACAATTTCATCCTGGAGGTGATGGCCGATACCGGCACGATCGGCCTGCTGGGCCTGCTCGCTGCACTGGCATTCCTGTGGTGGCGGCGTTCTCTGACCACGCCCTTGGAGCGGCGTGACGCCTTTCCCTTCATGCTGGCGGTCGTTCTGATCCTGTTTCCACTCAATTCCCATTTCGCAATCTATGGAACCTATACCTCTTCCCTGGTCTGGTTCCTGATCGGACTGTGGGGCGCGGCCTACCGCCTGGAAGAAAAACGCCCGGACAACTGAACGGGCGCGCTCAGATCATGGAACGCAGAAAAGTTGCCGTGATAACCGCGATCGTCAGGAGGAAAAAAATCCGGATCAGGTTTTTCATGTTCTGTGGTCAGCTCCGTTCGAGGCGGGGAAGCATGGTCTTATTGTCACCGATGAGGTAATTTCCGTTCAATGCGCAGCTTATACACCGCATTGCTTTATCTGCTGACACCGCTGCTGCTCCTGTACCTGTTGTTTCGAGGGCTCAAGGAGCCGGGTTACCGCGAGCGCTGGGGCGAACGCTTCGGCTTCTTCGCCGCGCCGGGCTCCGGCGAAACCCTGTGGATCCATGCCGTGTCGATGGGCGAAGTCAATGCGGCCGCCGGGCTCATTCGCAGCCTAGCAAATTCTTACGATACGAAAAAACTGTGCATCACGACGTTTACGCCGACCGGTTCCGCCCGCGTGCGCGAGCTGTTCGGTGACACCGCGTTCCACGTCTATTCCCCCCTGGACCTGCCGGGAGCCGCCAAGCGTTTCCTCGACCGGACCAAGCCCCGCATCGCGATCATGATGGAAACCGAGATCTGGCCAAACCTCTACCGCCAGGTGAAGGGGCGCGGTATTCCCCTGCTGATCGCCAATGCCCGCATCTCGGACCGGTCGCTGGGGCGCTACCGGCATTTTTCGAAATTGACCACGGACGCACTGGGCTGCGTCAGTCGCATCGCCGCGCAGAGCGAACGGGACGCCGGGCGGCTGGTCGAAATCGGCGCCCCGCCCGACCGTGTCGTGTTGACCGGTAACCTGAAATTCGACATCGAGATTCCGGCGGGGCTGGAACAGAAGGCTTCGACGCTTCGTGAAACATGGGGACCGAAGCGGCCCGTGCTGGTGGCCGGCAGCACGCATCCCGAAGAAGAACCGGTGATCCTCGAATCGTTCGGCGGGCTGCTGCAGGACATTCCGGACGCGCTGCTGGTCCTCGTTCCCAGGCACCCGGACCGTTTCAGGCGCGCCGCGCAGGCGGCGAAGGCCGCGGGGCTCACGGTGGCCAGGCGCAGCACGTCCGAGGAGAAACCGGCCGGCGCGCAGTGTTACCTGGTTGATCGCATGGGTGAGCTGATGCACTTTTACGCGGCCGGCGACGTGGCTTTTGTCGGGGGCAGCCTGCAGCCCGTCGGCGGCCACAACGTGCTGGAACCCGCCGCGCTGGGAAAGCCGGTGATCGTCGGGCCGTATACGTCGAATTTCGCCGATGTCACGGACCAGCTGCTGGACGCCGGCGCAGCGGTTCGCGTGTTCGACGGGGCCGGCCTGCGGCAGACGGTGCGGGAACTGTTCGCCAACGAGAAAGCCCGCCTGGAGATGGGCCGCAACGGCCGGGAACGGGTAAAACGCAACCAGGGCGCGGTGAACCGCACCCTGGATATCATTGCCGAATTGCTTACTGAAGCAGCTGGTTGACGACCACCAGGTCCTCGGCCGTCAGGAGACCCGCGACGCTTTTCAGCTGCAGGTGGCGCAGAATGTAAGCGTGGCGCGCGATCGAATTATCCCGCTGCGCCTGGTACTTGCGCTGCTCTGCGATCAGCACGTCGACGATGGTTCTCGTTCCCACCTCAAAGCCGGCCTGCGTGGCTTCGAGCGCGCTCTCGGCCGAAATGCTGGCCTGACGAAAAGCCTCGACTTCCTGGATCCCGGCCAGGACCGCCCGGTAGGCGTTTTCCGTTTCACGCACGATGGCATTGTTGGTCGCATCGAGGTCCTGCCCGGTGGCGTCCAGCAGGTATCGTGCCTGGCGGGTCTGGGCGCTGACGCGGCCGCCCTGGTAAATGGGAATGTCGAGGATCAGGCCGAAGGTGGTATCCGTGGATTCCAGGTCGGTGGTCAGCTCGATGTTGTTGACGAAGTCGCGGTAAACAAACTGCTTGTTGGTGAACTGGCTCCAGCCGGCCACCAGGTCCAGTGTCGGAAAATGCCCCGACCGCGCCAGTCTCATGTTGGAATCTGCGATTTCGACCCCGGCCTGCGCGGTAAGCACCAGGGGGTTGCTGCGCAGCGCCATCTGCACCCATTGTTCTGAACTGTCCGGGTTCGGCTCGACCAGGGGAAGATTTTCCTGCAGCGCATCGAATGTCTCGAATGACTGCCCGGTGATTTCAAACAACGCCTCTTTGGCGTCTTCAAGATTGTTGCGCGCGACGATGGCGCGGGCACGGGCATTATCGTACGTGGCGCGCGCCTCGTGCACGTCGGTGACCGCGGTCAGGCCCACCTCGAAGCGCTGCTCGGCCTGTTCGAACTGTCGTTTGAACGCTTTTTCCTCGGCCTCGGCGAAGGTCACGCCATCGATCAGCGTCAATACCGTGAAGTAACTGGTGGAAACCCGCAGCAGGAAATCCTGGTAAGCCGTCTGGTACACCGCCTCGGCCTGGGAAATCTGGCCGCGCGCGATATCCAGCGACTCGTAATTGGCCTGACGGTAAAGACTCTGGGCCAGGTCGATACTGTAATTGTTGTTTTCGATGTCCTGGTCTTCGAGGTTGATGCCGGGCACCGAGGTTTTGGTTTCGCCCCAGCGCCAGCTGCCTGAAGCGCCCAGCTGCGGAAGCATGTTCGCCCGGGCGATCGCCTTGTTTTCGTAGGCCGCCTGGCGTCTGAAGTCCGCAGCCTGCAATGTCGGGTCGTAATTCAGTGCCAGGTCGTGCACCCCGACGAGGTCTACGGCGCCGGCCGGTGAGGACAACAAAAGGCCCGCACCCGCCAGGCCGATCAGTTTACTTTTTACCGACATTTCAGATTACTCCCAATATTCATGGCTCGGCCCGGCATCCAATGCACCGCGGCCCTAGAACTGGAACTCCGGCTCGGGAACCGAGTTGACCAGCGGCGGCAGATCGGTCTCGAACAGGCTTTCCACCGTCCATTCGCTCACGCCTACGCGCTCCATCAGCCGGGCTTCCATCGCCGGCGACTCCCCGTTTATGACGAACATGCGACCGCCGGGGTTTACCCAGCCCAGGAACTGCTCGGGGACACTCGGAACGGACCCGGTTACCACGACGACGTCGTGCGCCTGTTCCGGCTGCCAGCCGTTCATTACATCACCGACCGATAACTCGATGTTGCGGATTCCCGCGTCATCGAGCCTGGCGGCGGCCTCGCGGTGCAAGTCTTCAAAGATCTCCACGCTGACCACGAGTTTGGCCAGTGAAGCCAGGCAGGCCGTGACAAAACCGCTGCCCGTGCCGATTTCCAGGACCGTCTCGTCCTTTGAAAGATCCAGCGCCTGCAGCAGTCGCGCCTCGATCTTGGGCCGCATCATGACCTGGCCGCAAGCCAGCGGAACGGCAATGTCCGCGAAAGCCAGCTTGCGGTAGCGCACAGGAACGAAATCCTCTCTCTGGATTTTCTCCAGTGTCGACAGAACGCGGCCATCCAGGACATCCCAGGGCCTGATCTGCTGCTCCACCATGTTGAATCGTGCCTGTTCGAAATTCATCTGTTCACTCCGTTCGCGGACTACCGGCGCACAAACCCTCAGGAACCGCAAAGACTAGCCCCTGCAGACCCGCGTATCAAGCGAAAGGGTGCGGTTTCGTGACACAGGGATTAAGTGCCATTAGTCACGCCGGCGCATGCCCTGGAAAAGCGGGACACTTGCCTGGGCCGCGAGCAGCGGATATGGTCAAAGCCGGTTCAACCGGGGAACTTTCTTGCAAGTTTTTTGCCTTTTTGCCGGTCATGTTGAGTGAGGCCCAGAGAATCAAGCGTTTCGAAGCGCTGGCTCGCGAGTACGGCGCTGACCTGTTCCGCTATGCAATGTGGATGTGCGGCAACGAGGCGCTGGCCCGTGACCTGGTCCAGGAGACTTTTTTGCGGGCATGGAAAGCGCTTCACCGCCTGCAAAATGAAAAAGCCGCCAAGAGTTGGCTGATTACCATCCTGCGGCGTGAGTACGCGCGCACCTTCGAGCGCAAGGTTCCGCCCATCGCGAACCTGGACACGGTCTCCGAACCGGAAAGCGGTGAGCCGGGGCCAGACGAGCAGGCGGAAGTTCGCCTGCTTCGCGCGGGCATCGCGAGCCTTGCGGAAAAATACCGGGAACCGCTCCTGATGCAGGTCGTGTTGGGATACAGCTGCCAGGAGATTGCCGCCGAACTGGGCATCAGTAAAAACGCGGTGATGACACAACTTTTTCGAGCACGGCAGCAATTAAAAGAAAACCTGGGGAAAGACGGGACAACAGGCGACGTTCATGGACTTTACTGAGTTCAAGCGAAAACTGGGCGCAGAGCCACGCAGCAGCGATCCGGAATTTTTGGCCGCTCGCGACGCCTCTGCTGAGCATCGCGATGCGGCGATGGCGGCGGAACGTTTCGAGGAGCGCCTAGAGCAAGCGCTCGACATTCCCGTGCCAAGCGATCTCGCCGCGGGTCTCCTCGACGCGCCAGGCCGCCGTCAACGGCGCCGCCGCTGGCCACTGGCGCTGGCAGCCAGCCTGGTCGTGGCCGTCGGCGCCGCCGGCCTGGTCTACAGATCTTCGCACAGCTGGGAGTCGGTCGAGGCCTACGTGATGGATCACTACCGCCACGACGGGGCGAGAGTGCTGGAGCTTGCCGCTGACGGGGCTGCCGGAGACGTCCAGGAAATCCTCGGCGCTTTCGGGCTACAGGCGGAACCGTCACTGGCCGGCATGGTCCGGCTGGTCAAGTTCTGCCCCGCACCCGGGGGCAAGGGTGCGCACATGGTGCTGGATACCGAATCAGGCCTGGTTACCGTGTTTTATCTGCCCGGAACACGGGTAAACGATCGCCAGATGATCGACTTCGACGGCAGGCAGGCGATGCTGGTCAGCCTGGAGCACGGCGCGGCCGTTATCGTGGGCGGCACGGGGCATTCGCCCGCTGCCTACTACACCGTCGTCCACGACGCGATCGTACCGGTCGACCGCCGTTCCTGATTCCCCGGATCCGGAGGGGCCTTCCGGCAGGGGAAAAATCGCCCGGTTTCTGATATTTTGAGCGCATGTTTACTCAGATGTCAGACAAGGCCCGAATTCTCTGGATCGGGATCCCTTCATTGCTGGTCATCGCCACGCTGGTGGCGATGTTCTTTCTCAACCATGAGCCGCCACGGTACAACCCGATCGCCCGCGCGACGCTGCACGCGCAGGAGCACGGTCACCAGGTCGTCACCGGCTACACCACGACGGCGACACTGATCGAAACCGTCGATACGCTGCTGCACAAGCGCGGCGGATACATGTCCAACGACGTCATGCCGCCCTGGGTTTTTCTCGACAACCTGCCCAACTGGGAGTTCGGCGTGCTCGTGCAGGTGCGTGACCTGGCACGAACGTTGCGCAACGATTTCAGCCGTTCGCAGACCCAGTCAACCGAGGACCCGGACCTGTCCGAAGCCGACCCGCTGTTCCATTTCGACAACGACAGCTGGATCCTTCCCCGTACCGAGGCCGAGTATAGAAAGGGCATGGAAGCATTGGAGCGCTACCTGACCCGGCTGGCATCGAAAAATGCACCCGACGCCCAGTTCTTCGCCCGCGCCGACAACCTGACGGACTGGCTGGCTATCGTCGAGAAGCGGCTCGGCTCGCTTTCGCAACGGCTTTCTGCCAGCGTTGGCCAGGCCCGGCTGAATACCGATCTTTCCGGCGACCCCGGTGCCCGCCAGTCGACCGACTCACCCAACGTGATGATCGTCAAGACGCCCTGGACCCAGATTGACGACGTGTTTTACGAAACACGCGGAACATCCTGGGCCCTGGTGCATTTCCTGCATGCAATGGAGATGGATTTCGAGGATGTTCTGCGCAAGAAAAACGCGCTGGTCAGCTTTCGACAAATCATCCGGGAGCTCGAGGCCACGCAGGAACCGCTGCGCGCGCCAATGGTGCTGAACGGGAGCCAGTTCGGCATATTCGCCAACCACTCCCTGATCATGGCGAACTACATCTCGCGCGCAAACGCAGCGATTATCGACCTGCGCAAACTGTTGCAGGAAGGCTGAACGAGCGGCGCCGGGCGAGCCATGTTCGTCGACCACCTTCCTTATGCCGGGCGCCTGGACCGGCGTGCCCTCGACAGCGTTGACCTCGTCGTTATCCACTGCACCGAACTCCCGGACCTCGCCATGGCCCGGGAGTTCGGAGAGCGAATTCATCACGAGGAAAGCCGCACCGGAAACTCCGGGCACTACTACATAGAACGATCAGGCCGAGTCGAGGAATGGGTGCCACCGGATCGTGTCGCGCATCATGTCCGTGGATTCAACGAGCGCAGCATCGGCATCGAACTCGACAATCCCGGTCGCTACCCGGACTGGTTCAACAGCCGCCGACAGCAGATGGCAGAGCCGTATACGAGGCCCCAACTGGAAAACCTGCTGCGCCTGGTCCAGGTGCTGCGTACCTCGATTCCGTCCATCCGCTTGGTCAGTGGTCATGAGATGCTGGATCGAGAGCGAATCCCTGCATCCGACCGGCCCGAGATCACGATACGCCGCAAGGTCGACCCCGGGCCGCTTTTTCCCTGGGACCGCTTCCTGGCCGCCAGCGGCCTTGAATTCATCAAGGCGGGAAAATGTCGCTTTGAAATCGTCAGCGGCGGCCCAGTTCGATAGCGGCAATTCGCCCGCGATGGATCAGCACGACGTGCTCGAGGCTTCTTGATCCCCGCTTGTAATGCCATCGTTCAACACGTACTTTGCGCGCGACACCGTCGACCTCCAC
>Ga0180435_10004110_pt1 | contig 14396 bp, 12 predicted proteins | sample SS_ome_3_FD_132467 | JGI IMG/M metagenome (GOLD analysis project Ga0180435, IMG submission 132467) | Hypersaline lake sediment archaeal communities from the Salton Sea, California, USA - SS_3_S_1 metaG | ecosystem: Environmental > Aquatic > Non-marine Saline and Alkaline > Hypersaline >... | reverse complement strand
CTTCGCCGCGGTGCTGAGCGCCGCGTACGCGAAGTTCGCCGAAAAAGCGCAGTGGGACGAGGAGCGCAAGGCCGCGTACGACGCCGACTTCGAGCAGGTCTTTGCCGCGCTGGAGCATTTCCCGCTTGCGAAGACCGCGCCGTTTTTCGACCTGCCGGAAAACGAAGAAAAAGGCAGCGGCGGCCTGCTCTCGATCACGATCAACCCCGAAACCTGCAAGGGCTGCGACGTCTGCGTCGCGGTCTGCACCGACGGCGCGCTGGTCCACGGCGAGCAGAACGACGAGGTGCAGGAACGGCTGGAGGCGAACTGGACACTGTGGAAGAACCTCCCGGACACCGACGACCGCTACCTGCGCATTTCCAACCTCGAAGAAGGCATCGGCATGATGCCCTCGCTGCTGCTGAAAAAGAACAACTACCTGTCCATGCTCGGCGGCGACAACGCCTGCATGGGCTGCGGTGAGAAAACCGCGATCCACCTGGTGCTCTCGGCAGTCAATGCCCTGATGGCGCCGCGTGCCGCAGCGCACGTGGCGGCGATCGGCGAATTGATCGAATCCCTGGACGCCAAGGCGCGCAAGCTGCTGGCGTCACAGGCGGACCTGGGCGGAGTGTCCGCCGATGCCGCGGGCGTCGAACTGCCGCTCGACGAGTCCGCAAAGGAAACCGTGAAGCGTATCCACCAGGCGATCGAGGACCTGAAAGACCTGAAATGGCGCTACGAGAAAGGACCGGGCGGCCGGGGCCGCGCCAACATGGGCTTCGCCAACTCGACCGGCTGTACTTCCGTGTGGGGCGCCACCTTCCCGTTCAACCCGTATCCCTTCCCGTGGACCAGCCACCTGTTCCAGGACGCGCCGTCGCTCGCGGTCGGCCTGTTCGAAGGGCATATGCGCAAGATGGCGGACGGCTTCGTTGCCCTGCGCCGCGCGCAGAAACTGCTGGACGACCGCTACGATCCGGAAGCCGACGAGGCCTTTTTCGACGGTTTCGGCTGGCAGCAGTTCACGGACGAAGAATTCGCACTGTGCCCGCCGCTGTTCGCCGTGGGCGGTGACGGCGCCATGATGGACAATGGTTTCCAGAACCTGTCGCGGCTGCTGGCCTCCGGCAAGCCGGTTCGCGTCGTGGTGGTCGACACCCAGGCGAACTCGGCCGGCGGCGGCCAGGCCTGCACCGCGGGCTTCAACGGCCAGGTGCCGGAAGCCTTTGATTCCGGCCCGGACGTCCGCTCCAAGCAAGAGGGCCGCAAGGAACTGGCGCTGATCGCGATGGCCCACCGGGGCGCATTCGTGATGCAGTCGTCGCAGGCGACCCCGTCGCACCTGTTCGAAGGCCTGTTGAAAGGCCTGCAGCAGAGACGCCCGGCGTTGTTCATCCTGAACGCTCCGTGCCCGCGCGAGTGGGGTCTGGCACAGGACAGCGCGCCCGAGGCGGCCCGCCTGGCGCTGGAAAGCCGCGCGGTTCCGAACCTCCTGTTCAACCCCGAAAAAGGCACGACCTTCTCCGAATGCCTGAGCCTCGAGGGCAATCCTTCGCCCGAGGACGCCTGGCCCGAGCGGGAACTGGCCTACCTCGACGAGAACGGCGAGGAACAGAAGATGGCGCTGCCGGTCACAGTGGCGGACTGGGCGCTCGGCGAAGAGCGTTTCCGCGAGCATTTCGGTGCAACGCCGGAAGGGTTCGAGGGCGTGCCGTTCCACGAGTTTGTCGAGCAGGAAGCCGCTTCGCGCTCAGGCCAGCAGCCGTACATCTACACCCTGGACGCCGACCGGCGACTGCGCAAGATGACCGTCTCCGACGAGATCGTGCGCCTGGCCGAGGAACGCCAGAAGTTCTGGGCGCAGCTGCGCGAATTGTCCGGTGTCGAAGTGTCCGGTCACCTGCGTGACGCGGTTGGCTCCGGCATCGAACGCAAGCTGCAGAAGGAAATGGACGCGCTGAAGTCCGGCTACGAGGCCAAATTCAACCAGATGGCGACGGAATTCCCGCAGCTGATCGCGCGGCGGATCGCCGAGGGGCTGCTGAGCGCCGGCGGTCACCTGACTGTGTCGGAACTGCTGGAAAAAGCGGAGGCCTGGAAAGGTCCCGCGTTCCAGGCGCCGGCCGGGCTCGATTTCGCTGCCGGCGCTGCGCCCGACGCGGCACCGGCGCCGGACGAAGAAGAAACCGAAACCGAGGAGGCCGCGGCCGAGCCCGAAGCCCCCGAAGAAGAGGAGGACGAGGACTTCGTTCGCGAGCCCTGGATTGAAAGCATTCGCTGCACGTCCTGCGACGACTGCATCAACCTCAATCCGAAGATGTTCGCCTACAACGAGGAAGGCCAGGCCTACATCAAGGACGCGACCGCCGGCACCTTCCGCGAACTGGTGCAGGCCGCCGAGAAGTGCGCGCCGTCCGTGATCCATCCCGGGGACCCGCTCAACCCCGACGAGCCGGATCTCGACAAACTGAAAGAGCGGGCGGAGAAGTTCAACTGATGTCCGGACGACTGCCCAGCTTCAGGAACGGGGTACACCCGCCGGAACACAAGGAGCTGACCTCCGGAATTCCGTCGCGGCGGCTGCCGTTTCCGGACGAAATCATCCTGCCGCTGTCGCAGCACATCGGCCGGCCGGCCGAGGCGCTGGTCAAGCCGGGCGACCGGGTCGAGCGCGGCGACGTGATCGCCAAGGCCAGCGGGTTGATTTCCTCGCGCGTGCACTCCAGCGCGGCGGGCACGGTGAAATCGATCGAGCAGTGGCCGCACCCGAGCGGCACCATGCAGCCCTCCGTGCGCATCGAGGTGGATCCGCACTCGACGCAGCTGCAGCGCCCGCGCCTGGTGCCGCACTGGGACGAGGTTCCCGCGGAACAGCTGTCCGAAGAAATCAGCAAGGCCGGCATCGTGGGCCTGGGCGGCGCGGCTTTTCCCAGCCACGTGAAGATGCGTCCGCCCGAGGACCAGCCGGTCGACGTGCTGATCGTCAACGGCAGCGAGTGCGAACCGTACCTGACCTCCGACCACCGGACCATGCTGGAACAGCCGGAATACGTGCACCAGGGCATCCGCATCGTGCTGCGGGCGCTAGGCATCGAGCGCGCCGTCATTGGCATCGAGCTCAACAAGCCTGACGCCATCGAGGTCATGCGCAAGACGGCGCCCACCGACCTCGACGTGTCCGTGCAGCCCTTGAAGGTGAAATACCCGCAGGGGGCAGAAAAAATGCTGATCAAGACCGTCACCGGCCGCGAGGTTCCCTCGGGCAAGCTGCCCAGCGCGGTCGGCGCCCTGGTGCAGAACGTTGCCACCACGGCCAGCATCGCGCGGGTATTCGATACCGGCGAACCGCTGATCGAGCGCATCATGACGGTCTCCGGGCGCGGCGTGAAGCAGCCCGGCAACTGGCTGATCCCCTTCGGCACGAAGCTGCGCGACGTGATCGACGCCTGCGGCGGAATGACCGAGGACATCGCCGAGATCGTTTTCGGCGGACCGATGATGGGCCAGAGCCAGGCCAGCCTGGACGTGCCGGTGCTCAAGGCGACCGGCGGCATCCTGCTGCTGTCCAGAGACGAATGCAAGCGCCAGGACATCCTGCCCTGCATTCGCTGCGGCAAGTGCATCGACGCCTGTCCCGTGTACCTGAACCCGCAGCTGATGGGCGCGCTGGCGCGCGTTGAACGTTTCGAGGAGATGACCGAGAACAACCTCGGTGACTGCATGCTCTGCGGCTGCTGCTCTTTCGTCTGCCCCTCGAACATTCCGCTGTCGCAGCTGTTCGCGATGTCCAAGATGCAGCTCAGCAGGATGAAAGCCGCATGAACGAGACCACCGTCAAGATTACCGCGGCGCCCCACGTCCGCTCGCCCGAGTCCACGACCCGCATCATGTGGTCGGTGGTGCTGAGCCTTGTACCGGTGATCGCGGCCTCGATTTTCTTTTTCGGTCCCAGCGCCGTGCTGGTGCTGGGCGCGAGCACGGCCGGCTGCCTGCTGACCGAGCGCCTGTTCGGTACGCGCCGCGACTCCATTGCAGACGGTTCGGCCGTGATCACGGGCCTGCTCCTCGGCATGTGCCTGCCCGCCGGTATCCCGCTGTGGATGGCGTTCCTGGGCGGTGTGTTCGGCGTCGCTTTCGGCAAGCTCATTTTCGGCGGCCTGGGCCAGAATGTTTTCAACCCTGCGCTGCTCGGCCGGGCGTTTCTGCAGGCCGCGTTCCCGGTAGCGATCACGACCTGGCCGGTGCGCGGTGAAAACTGGTGGGCGCTGGCCGGTGACAACTTCGCCTTGCCGTTCATGACGCCGACGGTCATGGACGCGATGACCGGCGCGACGCCGCTGGGCATCCTCAAGTTCAGCGACGACCCGGTCGTCACGCCGGTGCTGAACCTGATCCTGGGCAGCACGGGCGGTTCGCTCGGTGAGACTTCCGCCGGGCTGATCCTGGCCGGCGGCATCTACCTGGCCATCCGCGGCCACCTGAACTGGCACATCCCCGTCAGCATCCTGCTCTCGGTGTTCGTCTTCTCCGGCATTTTCTACGCGCTGGGCCTGTCGCCGTTCTCGCCCTGGTTCATGCTGTTCTCGGGCGGCCTGATGCTGGGCGCCTGGTACATGGCCACCGACATGGTGACGTCGCCGGTGACCAACCGGGGCTGCTGGGTGTTCGGCGCGGGCATCGGCCTGCTGGTGGTCATTATCCGCATCTGGGGCGGGCTGCCCGAGGGCGTGATGTACGCCATCCTGCTGATGAACGCGCTCGTTCCTTTCATCAACCGCGCCACGCAGCCGCGTAAATTCGGCAGCGCGCGCCGGGCCGCGGAGACGAAAGGATGAACGAGCGGCTGAAATCGGACGAGATCGAAGTGACGGTCGTCGATCCCGAGGTGCAGCAGGAGCCCGAGGAATCCCGGGTTTCGACGCTTCGCCTGGTCGCCACGCTGGCCATCGCCGGCGCGCTGGCCGGCCTGCTGATCGTGATGGTCAACCTGCACACCAAGCCCATCATCGACGTGTACCGGGCCGAGCAACTGCGACTGGCGGTCTACGAGGTGCTGCCGGGCGTAACGAACTACCGGACGTTGTACCGCGTCGACGATACCCTGGTTTCCGAGGTGCCCGCCGGCGCCAAGGCCAGTGATTTTCGCCAGGCTTACGTCGGTTACGATGATGACGGCGATCTCGTCGGGGTGGCCGTGTCGCGGGGTGAGTCGGGCTTCGCGGACGTCGTGCTGGTGATTTTCGGATTCGAACCCGACACCGGCATCGTGCTGGGCAAGAAGGTGCTGGAAAGCAAGGAAACGCCGGGACTCGGCGACAAGATTTTCAAGGACCTGGATTTCGTGCAGCAGTTCTTCGACCGGCCGCAGACGCCGCTGAAGGCGATCAAGGCGGGAACGGGCAAAGGCCTGCCCGGCGAAATCGACGCCATTACCGGTGCGACCATTTCATCCAAGGTCGTGGTCAGTATCATCAACAACGGGGTCGCGGAATGGCAGCCGTTGCTGGAGCAGGTAAATCTCGAGCAGACCCTGCCTGAGGAGGCGCAATGAGAAGCACCACGCCGTCGCAGGACCTGATCCGCGGTATCTGGAAAGAGAACCCGGTCCTGATCCAGATGCTGGGCCTGTGCCCGGCGCTGGCCGTGACCAACACCGTGAAGAACGCGCTGGCCATGAGCGCCGCGACGTTTTTCGTGCTGACCTGTTCCAGTATCCTGATTTCAAGTGTCAAGTCCCTGATTCCCAAAGAAGTGCGCATCTCGTCCTATATCCTGGTCATCGCCACCTTCGTGACCCTGGCCGACATGCTGCTGCAGGCTTATGCACCGGTTCAGCACAAGGAGCTGGGCGCCTTTATCGCGCTGATCGTGGTGAACTGCATGATCCTCGGGCGCCAGGAGGCCTTTTCATCGCGCAACACGGTCTATCGTTCGCTGCTCGACGCCATCGGCACCGGAATCGGCTTTACCATCGCGCTGCTGATGCTGGGCGGCTTCCGGGAAATCCTCGGCATCGGCACCTTCTTCGACATTCCGCTGTTCGGGCCGGATTTCGAGCCCTGGGTGGTGATGGTGCTGCCGGCGGGCGGCTTCCTGACACTCGGCTTCATCGTGCTGGCCATGGGTTACCACGAGGAACGCAAGAAGGCCCGGGCGGTACGTGAGGGGGCATCGGCATGAGCGACCAGACCCTCTTCTCGATCTTCTTCTCCGCGATGGTGGTGAACAACTTCACCCTCGCGCTGTTCCTCGGCCTGTGCCCCTTCATGGGCGTTTCGGCGCGCGTCGAGACGGCCCTGCGCATGGGCCTGGCCAACATCTTCGTTCTGGTGCTGACTTCGCTCAGCGCCTGGGTGCTGAATACCTACATACTCACCAATGCGCCTTACCTGCGCATCATTTCCTTCATCATCGTGGTCGCATCGCTGGTGCAGATCGTGGAGATGGTGGTGAAGAAGATTGCGCCGGTTCTGTTTCGCCAGCTGGGCATCTTCCTGCCGCTGATGACCACCAACTGCGCGATTTTCGGCCTGGCCATTTTCCAGACCAACCGCGGCTACGATTTCATCCAGGGCATCGTGTTCGCGGTCGGCGCCGGCCTCGGCCTGACCCTCGCGCTGGTGCTGATGGCCTCGATTCGCGAGACTTCCGAACTGTCGGATATTCCCGCGATCGCGAAAGGCACCGGTCTGACACTGATCATCGCCGGCAGCCTGTCGCTGGCCTTCATGGGCTTCGCGGGGTTACTGTAGGCGAATGATGGAATATCTCGCTGCCATCCTGTTCCTGGCCGTGGTGTTTGTCGGTTTCGGCCTGGCGCACGGCAACCACGGCGGCCGGGGCTGCCACGATTGCGACAGCGACGGCGCTTGCGAAAAGACGGCCTGCGACAAGTCCTGATCCCGCTTGCTTCGCGGCTAATGAAAGGGTGATTTGATCCATGGGCGCAATTGCTTACTACCTGGTTCTGCCGTTTATTTACCTTGTTTCGTATCTTCCCTTTCGCGTGCTGTACCTGTTGTCGGACGTCATGTACCTGTTCGTCTACCGGGTCCTGCGCTACCGGAAAGGCGTTGTCACGTCCAACCTGGAGCGTTCTTTCCCGAACAAGTCGGGCGATGAAATCGACGCCATTCGCCGCGGTTTTTACCGTTACCTCTGCGACCTGATACTGGAAACCCTCAAGACCCTGACCATCACGCCGGCCGCCGTGCGCGAGCATTTCAGTCCGGGTGACATGTCCCCGTTCGAGCATTTTTTCGAAAAGAAGCAGAGCGTCATCATCGTGATGGGCCACCTGGGCAACTGGGAACTCTGCGGCGCCTATTTCGCGCAGTTACCGATTCACCAGTTGTACGTGATCTACCATCCCCTGGCCAACCGGCAGTTCGACGCGCTTTTTTACAAGATGAGAACGCGCTGCGGCCTGCGCCTGTACGCGATGAAAGAAACCTTCAAGAGGATGGTCGAAGACCGGGACAAACTGACTGCGACAGCCTTTATCGCCGACCAGACACCGCCGCCTTCCAAGGCGCACTGGATGACCTTCCTGAACCAGGATACTGCGGTCTTCAAGGGCACCGAGGCCCTGGCCAGAAAACTCGATCTGCCCGTGATTTACATGGCGGTCATTCGGGAACGCCGGGGCCACTACCGGCTGCAAAGCGAGTTGCTGGTCGAACACCCCAATGAGCTTCCCGAGAACGCATTGACCGAGATGCACACCAGGCGCCTCGAGCGAGACATCATCGCCTACCCCGAAACCTGGCTGTGGACCCACCGCCGCTGGAAACACCAGCGGCCTGCAGGGTAAGCGCCTGCGGGCTCGATCACCCGCATCTGCCATCCCGGTTACTGGGGAGGCCGCTGGTCGGCGTTCTGTGTATCCACGAGTCCCGAGCGCAGCAGAAGCGCTTTGAAGCGAGGATCCTGCCGCAGCGGATCGAGATCCGTGCGGAAGGGCATGTGAATGATTTCGAGAATAGGATGCACCGGTCTCATCGCGCGGTCGGCGTGGCACGATTCGGGAGCGGTGCTTGAAGTTCGGTGCGAACACCCCGTGGAAACGGGTCAGATTCAACCGTGGCCGGGGCACCAGCGCCGCCAGGCGGGCGATAAAATCCAGCGGTTCCAGCACGACGTGGGTGGAACCATCGCGGAAGGGATGTTTGTAGCGATAAACGACGCGGCCGAGGTCATCAACGGTCAGCCGCTCTGGAGAACGCTGGTCGCTGGATTTCGTGCACGATCAACTGTCGTGTGGACGGCGCTTTCGGGTTCTGAACGTGGTCGATGATTTTCCAACCGAGTCCGCGGTATCAATCAAGGGGAAAGGTCATCGGCTATACTTGTAAACGCGGTTTTCACTTGATCAGGCACGTCCGGTGATGAGTGAAGTACATTGCAGCTGCAGTTGCGGTAAAGCTGGGTTGGTGGTTACGGGACCCATGCTGGGGCGTATCCGTTGCCATTGCACGATCTGCCAGTCCGTCAACCAGGCGGCCTATGCGGACTCGATGATTTTTCAGGCGAAACACGTCCCGCTCGACCGTGTCGAACACGTTCGTTTCGAAACACTTAAGAAACCCCCGGCGCTGCAACGCGGTTTCTGCAGTTCCTGCGGTTGTTTTGTCATGGCTTACACGACCGTTTTGCCGTTTTATTCCCTGGTTTTCGTTCCCGTTGCCCGTTACCCGGCCACCGTTCAATTGCCGGAACCCGCGATGCACGTCTTTTACGAATCCAGGGTTGCGGATGTGGCCGATGACCTGCCTAAATACAGTGGTGCCTTGTCGAGTCGTCTGGCCGTCATTCGAATGCTGTTGAGGGCGCGTTTCGGCAGAACCGGCCGCGCCTAGAGAACACTTTCTTCAAGTTTACGAATATCCCCGGCCTTGGCGCCGTACACGCGATCTTCCAGGTCCCGGTAACGCGGATCGTCACGCAGGAAATCCAGGTGGGGCCAGAAGGCCATGTAGTGCATTTCGTAGGAACCCGTTTCGACGGCCTGGTCCAGCCAGTGCAGGGTCTCGTCGACCCGTCCCCCGCGGGCGAAGTCCCCCGCGATATTGAATGGCTCCACGTGGGACTCACCCGCCCGCGCCACCAGCGTTTCCGCCATGGCGCACATCGCCCCGGGCGGCCCCGATGCCTCAAGGCCTTTTTCGAGGGCCGCCCGCATGACGGTATCGCCGAGCCGTTCGTACTCCAGTCGCAACTCGTTCAGTGCCCGGTCGAAATGGCCCTGCTGCCAGTAGACCCTCGAGTAAAACCGGTGCATCGAAAACTGGGGAATACGCGCCTGCATGGCTTTCCCCTCGCTGAGGGCCTCGTCGTAACGGCGCGCCATGTAAAGGTGTGTCGGTAACGGGATATTGTCGATAACGCTGAAAGGGCTGATCGCCACCAGCGCGCGCAATCGTGCCAGGCTCTCGTTCGTTCGGCCGTCGAACATCAGGCAGTCGGCCTCGCCGTGCATCGCTGCGGGGGCCGACGGGTTGAGCGCGAGCGCCTTCCTGAAGAGCTTGCAGGCGCCGTCAAAGTCCCCCGTCCACAGGCGCACCCAGCCGAGCGCCGAGTGGCCGCCATAAAATTCAGGGTCCGCTTCGACAGCCTTCGTTGCGGCGGTAAGTGCTTTTTCGATGGCGTCTCGTGGCGCAGCAAAGCCAAACAGCCCTCCCATCGCGTGCGCCACCGCCAGTTGGGTCAAGGCCTGCGCGAACTCCGGTTCGATCGTGACCGCCTTTTCAAATTGTGCGATGGCGGTCCGAATTCCGTTCATCGAAAGTTGTTCAAGATGCGTGGTGCCCAGGGCATAGGCGTCGATGGCGTGTGGGTTGACCGGCCCCAGTTGACCGGTAACCGGCCCTTCGGATGGCCGCAATGCCCGGATTACGCCGATCCCGGCGCCGATGGCCGCCGCCATGTTCGCGATCATGTCCCGAATGTTCGGCGTCTCGCAGGTATAACGCTCGGCCCACAGATGCCTGTCGCTACTGCCGTCGATGAGCTGGACCGTCACCTCGGTCTCGCCGTCTTTTCGTATCAGGCTACCCTCGACAAGCGCGTCAACACCCAGTTCCGCGGCGATCTCGGTCGCCGCCCGGTCGCTGTCCCGGTAGCCGATGGTCGACTGTCGGGAGGTGACGACCAGTCCCGGCAGCTTGTACAGCTCGGTGATCAGGAGATCATGAAGCCCGCAGGCGAAGTGGTCCTGTCCGGGGTCGCCGGTCAGGTTGGTCAGCGGCAGAACGGCGAGCGAGCGAATGCTCGACTTCTCGGTTTTCGCAACGAAGCGGTAACCCTGAGAATGCACGGTTTCGATGAAACGGTGGGTGGCCGAGTCGTCGCCCAGGGCTCTGCGCAGACGGGCCACGGCCTTGGTCAGCGCCGATTCGCTGATCACCGTGTCGCCCCAGACCGTGTCCATCAGTTCCTGGCGGCTCACGAGCCGGTCGCCGTTTTCGATGAGGTAAAGCAGGAGTTTGAAGACCGACGGCTCGAGGTGCACGTCGCGGCCATCCCGGGAGAGCCGCCACTTTTCCGGATTGACTACGAAATGATCGAAACGATAGACAGGATGCCGGTTCAAAAACACACCCCCGCAATGCCGGGTTTCCAGATCGATGCATACCCGGCGCTTGAATCAGTATTTCACGGCTTCCAAGGCGAGACAACCGGGCAAAACCGTCGGGCTGGAATGCTTCAGGCGGGCAGGCCGTTCAACCGTCACGCATCCGTCACGCTTTCGTCAGGCTTCTCGAAGGGCGCTTTTTTAGACTAGGAATGGATCACTGCGGACCGGGAGACCCACCTGCTCTTGCCGGGATTCCGCGGTTCCCCGGATCAAAGGAGGCTCACAATGAAGTACTTGGTGACGATGCTATTGCTGACCGCAGCGCCTGCCCTGGCGGCGGCCGAAAAGATCGAACTGACATGGTACGAGGACTTTCCGCTCGGGATGGAGATCAGTTACGGCACTTTCAAGTGCACCAAAGGCGGCATTCCGGTGGCTCCGTTCGTCTGCAGTAAAGGCGGCATCCACATCCGTGGAATGGAAGGCTATACCTGCCTGCTGAATGAAAACCGCGAGATTGTCGCCACCACCTGGTTCAGTCTCAACGCCAACTGGGATGCTTCGCACACGGGGCCGGTGCACGGTGAATGGAAAGTGATCATGGGCAGCGACTGCAGCAAGGAAATTGCACTGGCGGACCACGACAGCTACCTCGCCGGCACCTACAGCGGCAAGCGCAAGGTGTATCCGTCGCCGGCGGGCATCCCGATGCCATGGACCTGGTACGGAGTTTGGAAACTGGACGGATACGGGGTGGGGGACTTCGAGGGCGTCCAGTTCAAGTCGATCAACGAGTATGAAACGTACCATCCGCTTCAATTTCAATACGAGGCCATTCCGGTGAGTGCATGGCCGGGTATCCAGGGCGAACCGGAAGGCACGATTCACGGAACGATGATTTTCCAGGACGATTGATCCTGAAAACGCGGGTCGGTGCTTCGCGAGACGGCAGTTGGAGATAGAAATGAACGATTTGGCACGAACGGCTTTGGCGGTGTTTTTCCTGGCCTTTGCCGGCACGGCATGGGCGGAGGACATCCAGAACTACCATAGCGGCCTGTGGTACGACGAGGCACGCCCGGGGCATGGCCTCAGCATCGAGGTGCTGGATGAAGACCGGATGGTTGCCTACTGGTACGCCTACCACCCGGACGGTACGCCGATGTGGCTCGAAATCCTGGCCGAGATCGATGGCGATACCGCGACGGGCGAGGCTTACTACTACAGCGGCATGCGGTTCGGGGATTTCGATCCGCTTGACCTGGCCGAAACGCCCTGGGGAACCGTGTCGATCATGTTCGAGGGTTGCAACGCGGCCCGGCTGAGCTACGACTCCGCGCTCAGTCACGGCGGTGTGCCGTTCGGAACCGGCGAAATCGACCTGGTCCGCCTGACGTCCATCGATGGCCTGAAGTGTCCGGTCTCCCTGAAACCGGGTTTATACGGCAACTACACCGCGACCTTTGTTTCGCCCGTCAATGATCCGCCGGCAATGAGTTCGATCATGATCCACGAGAACGGTGAGATCGCTTATGAAGCCCGCCATGGCAATCGGACCGAGGCTGCGCTGGGCCGATTATGGATGACCGGTGACAGCACCTTTGAATTTGAAGTGGATACGGCCAGCGATGAAGAGGGGAATTTCACGAGCACGGGCATTCGAAAAGGCTCCGGCACGCTGGATAACGGTTTCGTGACCCTCGATCTAGGGGAGCTCGGCATTCTTTCGGGAGCCCTTAAAACGTCATTTTTCCAAACGTTGTCGCCGCAGGAAATTGCGGGTACCTACTTTTCGGTTTATGGGCCATTGTTGGCTCTCAGTACGTACCGTGTCTACGCGAACGGGCTGGTCGACGGAGACCTGCCCTTTGATACCGTTTGTTCGGGTTCGATTGAATTTCCGAACAGCGAACGCAACCAACTGCGCCTGGCGGTGAACGTGAACCGACCGGGAGATCCCGAAATCGGGTTTGAACCCTATTTCGCAACCGTAACCGGCCTGGGTGAGTTCAATCCCGAGGACGGCTCCCTGTTCTGGATCAAGAAAACAAGGACTACAGACGGGTACGTCAATGTAAGTCTGGAAAAATGGAGCCGGGACTACCCGTGGTAATCGAACCGGGCAACCCGCAGATCATGTCGTGAGCCAACGGGAATCGCCGCCGGTGCACTGTTGACCACGACGGAATGAGTCGTCAGTAGTTTCAGTCCCCATTCGGGGTGATGGACAGGTGTTCTCTCATTGCCCGCGCCGCCTTGCGGCCCGCGCCCATGGCCAGGATAACCGTGGCTCCGCCGGTGACGATATCGCCGCCGGCGTAGACGCCCGGAATCGACGTTGCGAGGTTTTCGTCGGTGGCGATGAACCCCCACTGGTTGAGCTCGATTCCTGAAGTCTGGCCGATGATCGGGTTGGCGTCGGTGCCGATCGCGTAGACCACCGTGTCGCAGTCGAGCCCGTATTCGCTGCCTTCCACCGGCACCGGGCGCCGGCGGCCGCTGTCGTCCGGTTCGCCCAGTTCCATGCGCTGGCAGCGCAGGCCGCGAACGTTTCCGGCGCCATCGTCGAGAATCTCCAGGGGCGCGCTGAGCCAGTGGAATTCGACGCCTTCTTCTTCGGCGTGCTCGATTTCCTCGAGCCGGGCGGGGCTCTCGTCAAAAGTGCGCCGGTAGACACAGTACACCGTGTCGGCGCCCAGCCTCAGGGATACGCGCATGGCGTCCATCGCGGTGTTGCCGGCGCCGATCACCGCCACGCGCCGGCCCAGGCCCAGCGGCGTGTCGTGGCGCGGAAAATCGCCCGCTTTCATCAGGTTGCAGCGCGTCAGCAGTTCGTTGGCTGACAGCACGCCGTTCAGGTACTCGCCGTCGATGCCCATGAAACGCGGCGTGCCCGCGCCGGTGCCGATGAACACCGCGTCGAAACTCATCTCGCCGACCATCTGCTCGATGGTGAACAGGCGTCCGACCAGCGTGTTGCACTCGACTTTCACGCCCAGCCTTTTCAGGTTCTCGATCTCCGCGTCGATCACGCAATCGGGCAGGCGGAACTCCGGGATGCCGTAGCGCAGTACGCCGCCGGGTTTGTGCAATGCCTCGAACACGGTGACCTCGCAGCCCGCTTTTGCCAGGTCGGCGGCGCAGGCGATGCCGGCCGGTCCCGAGCCCACGATGCCGACTTTTTTGCCATTGGGCTCGATCCGCGTTTCGGCGGTCCAGCCGCCGTTCACGGCCATGTCGCCCACCCAGCGCTCCAGGCGGCCCACCGCGACGGGCGCCAGCTTTTTACCGACCACGCAGACACCTTCGCACTGGTCTTCCTGCGGACAGACGCGGCCGCAGACGGCCGGCATCAGGTTGGCATCGGTAATGACTTCCCAGGCGCCGCGGTAGTCTTTTTCCAGGATGCGGTCGATAAAGCCCGGAATATCGATGGAAACGGGGCAGGCGTCGACGCACTTGGCTTTCGGGCACATCAGGCAGCGCTCGGCTTCGCGCAGCGCATCGGCTTCCGTGTAGCCGCTGGCGACCTCGTCGAAATTATGTACGCGCTCGGCCGGTTCCTGCACCGGCATGGGGGTGCGTTCGGGCTGTATATCGCGGATTTTCTTGATCTTTCGCATCTTCGTCATGCGCCCGGAGCCTTGCAGCTTTCCGACCATTTTTTCACGGCGAGACGTTCATCCTTCTGAAAGCGGTTCAGGCGGTTGACCAGGTCCTCGAAGTCCACGTCGTGGCCGTCGAACTCGGGACCGTCCACGCAGGCGAATTTCATGCCGCTGTGCAGTTTTACCCGGCAGCCGCCGCACATGCCGGTTCCGTCCACCATCACGGG
>Ga0180435_10004109_pt1 | contig 14398 bp, 9 predicted proteins | sample SS_ome_3_FD_132467 | JGI IMG/M metagenome (GOLD analysis project Ga0180435, IMG submission 132467) | Hypersaline lake sediment archaeal communities from the Salton Sea, California, USA - SS_3_S_1 metaG | ecosystem: Environmental > Aquatic > Non-marine Saline and Alkaline > Hypersaline > Sediment... | reverse complement strand
TGAACCCGAAGTCTTACGATTTCAGATTTTCTGATTTGGCGAGTTATAGCCTTGCGAATTGATCGCGGGGTGGCGGCTTGCTGCCGAAGCGTTTCTCCTAACTATTTTCGAGGTTGCAACGGGTTAGAAAACCCATCGTACGGGATCTGAAAACGGGCTCTGAAATCAACAACGTCCTGCCGAACACGCGGCCTGTCCGGGGTTTACGCCGCTCGCCGTAATCCCGCCGATTGGCTGCAAACATCGACATTCACAAGCGTTCGCGAGGAGACTATAAAGGGGGGATACTCTCTTCATCGAACGGGGAACGAATCCATGAACTCCATTTTGCGTTGCTGTTTGGCCACATTTGTATTTTCGGTTGCTCTGCCGTGTGTCGTTCGCGCGGAGGACAAAGGGCAGGCCGATCTCGATTTGGCGATCGAGAAGAAGGTTTCCGCTCGCAAAATGGCGGATCTGGAGGAGGTGATTCGGTTGTGCGAAGAGGCACGCCGCAAAGGGCTTAACCAGGAGAACGATCTGTTCGCCCGACAGATGCTGGCCGCCACGTTCATGGAGCGGGCGAATTCGTATTGTCGACCAATCTTTACGCAAAAACCGCCCAGCCCGTTTTGGAAGCGATTGAAGGATATGGCGCTTGCGGACATCGGCCGGGCCGTCGATCTCGACGCTGAACTTGGCACCGCGTACGTCCTGCGGGCGCGGCTGCAACTGTTGCCGGGTGGCAGCAAGGAGGAAGCGGTCAAGTCGCTCGATCAGGGCATCCAGCGATTGGACAATTCAAAACATGAACAGTCGGAAGCGCTGGTGCTGCGCGCCACTTTGGCAAACGACCCGAAGAAGCGATTGACGGATTTGGATGCGGCGTTGGTCGCCAACCCGGAGAATGCGGAGGCGTTGCGAATACGCGGCGTCCATTACCTCACCGAACAACAATTCGAGAAAGCGATTACCGACCTGCAAGTCTCGGTCGAAAAGTCCCCCGACGACGTAATCGCACTACAAGCCTTTGCCGAAGCGCTCGTGGCGGCGGAAAAACTCGAGGAGGCGGTGAAGCAACTTGACCGCGTCGTAGGGTTGCGGCCCGACAATGCGTCGGGTTACGTATTGAGGGCGCGGTTGAACTTCATGCTGGAAAAGGAGGCGGCGGCGCTGAAAGACCTCGATCGGGCGATCAAGGCCGATGTGCGCAACGTCCCAGCTCTCTTGATGCGAGCACAGTTCCGTCTTTCGAAAGGGGAGGCAGATGATCTCGCGCAGGCGAAGCGCGACGTAGAACGGGCCCTGGAGTTGCAGCCCGGGATGTCGCGGGCGGTTGTTTTGTTGAGCCTCATCTTGGCATCGCAAGAGAACTTCGAAGATGCAATCACGGAACTCAAACGTCTGCTGCGAGCCAGTCCCGAAGACCAAAACATCAAGTTGCAAATCGCCGGCTACTACCATGCCGATGGTGAACCGAGTGAGGCGCTCGAGTGGTATCAGCGCGTGTTGACCGAGAATGCCGATAGCATGCCCGCGTTGCAAGGTAGAGCGAATGCGTACCTGGAGATGGGCAAACACGCCGAGGCAATCACAGATTTCGACGCCGTGTTGAAACTTCGCGAGGATGAGGAACTCGACGAGTCAGATGTCAATGTATTGAATAACTTCGCCTGGGTTTTGGCGACTTCTCCAGTCGACAATCTGCGCGACGGCAGCCGCGCTGTCGAACTCGCCACGAAGGCTTGCGAGATCACCGAGTACAAAAAGGCGTATATCCTTAGCACGCTTGCTGCGTGTTACGCCGAGTTGGGTGAGTTTGACACTGCCATCGAGTGGGCCGAAAAAGCCGTTCAGGCAAGCGACGACGATGTCAAGGATCAACTCGCCCAGGAACTGAAAAGCTATCAGAGCAAAAAGCCTTGGCGTGAATTGAAGCAGACGGAAGAAGAGCCCGATCCTGATCCCGATCAGGATGATCTGGATTTGGAGGGTGATTTGCAGATCGATTGATTGCTGTGAATCATCAGCGACAAGGTCGTGTCACAAAAAAGTGATTCAGGAATCGATTCACCAATCCTATTTGTCCGTCGACTCGTGCCGCCGCAACTCTCGGGGGCTAGCCCGAATCGGCATCAGCGAAGTATAAAGTGCATATAGGGCAGGGGTTTTCTCGGCGGATCATCTCCGCGCCCCATGAGGCCGCTCTCGGCCACGGTAGGCCACCGCGTCTGTAGTCGTGTTCGCGTTGCCGGTGAACCGTTGAATTCTTTTCTTCTTGCCCGGTGACGTGCGACCGCTCAGAGGCAACACAGATACCAAAAAGGCGACAAGCCACGAAGACAAGTCACGAGAAGAAATGGACCGCATTTATGACGGCGGAAAAAACCGCGCTGGGGATCTGCATTGGCGCATCGTCGATCAAGGTTGTCGAGCTCACGAAGGGTGACGACCTTGTGCGTGTGGGACGGACAGAAGTCATTCGCCACGACTGCAATACGCGCAGTTGTTTGATGACTGTGCTCGATCGATATCCGCCCGCATCTTTCGATCATGTATGCGTCACGGGTCGTAAATTCAAAGACCTGGTGAATCTGCCAACCGTCACCGAGCCCGAAGCGGTCGAGCAGGCGCTCGAATTCGTTCTCAAGGGTGACGTGACGCGTTACAACGGTTTGTTGAGCCTCGGCAGCGAGAATTTCATTCTCTACCAACTCAACGAAGAAGGCGCAATGGTCGGCGTGCGAGCCGGCAATAAGTGTGCCTCGGGCACCGGCGAGTTCTTCTTGCAGCAAATCGGCCGCATGAATATCGACGTCGAAGAGGCGAGCCAGCAGGCTAACGGCGCCGATCCCTTCAAGGTCTCTGGCCGTTGCAGCGTCTTCTGCAAGAGCGATTGCACACATGCGCTCAACAAAGGAGTGCCGGGAGAACGCGTCGTCGCCGGTTTAGGCAACATGATCGCCGAGAAGGGATTAGAAATCCTCGGCTCGACCCCGCGCCAAAACGTGCTGGCGGTCGGCGGCGTAACCAAAAACCAGTATGTGATGCAACAACTGCAGAGCCACATCGACAACCTCGTGATCCCCGAACACGCAGACGTGTTCGAAGCGTTAGGGGCTGCGCTGTGTGCGTTGCTCCAAAAAACAATCATGCCAGAGAGTGTGGATTTGATCCCGCAGGGGTCGTCGTTTGCCACGTTGCCGCCGTTGTCGAAATCGGCGGATCTGGTGACATACCAAGACGTTCAACGCGAAACGGCGGAAGACGGCGACGAGACAATTCTTGGATTGGATGTCGGCTCGACAACCACCAAGGCCGTGCTCATGCGCACCCGAGACAACGCCGTTCTCGCTTCCATCTATCTCAGGACCAACGGCAATCCGATTCGCGCCTCCCGCGAGTGCTATCAGGCGATTGTCGAACAGTTGGGTGATACGAAGGTGTCGGTAGTCGGGTTGGGGGCGACCGGTTCCGGGCGTGTCATCTCTGGCCTGCATGCGCAGACTGACGGTGTGATCAACGAGATCATCGCCCACGCCACCGCCGCCGCCTATTTCGATAAAGATGTCGACACGATTCTGGAAATCGGCGGCCAGGATGCCAAATACACCTACCTCGTCAACGGTGTGCCGTGCGACTACGCGATGAACGAGGCGTGTTCGGCGGGTACCGGTTCGTTCATCGAAGAAGCCGCCAAAGAAAGCCTCGATGTGGATGTGCTTGACATCCAAGACATTGCGATGAAGGCCGACGCACCGCCCAATTTCAACGACCAGTGCGCCGCCTTCATTAGTTCCGACATCAAGAACGCGTCGCACGAAATCAGTACAGACAACATCGTGGCGGGGCTCGTTTACTCGATCTGCATGAACTACTGCAATCGCGTGAAGGGTCCGCGAAAGGTCGGCGACAAAATCTTCATGCAGGGCGGTGTGTGCTACAACAAGGCGGTGCCATTGGCGATGGCGTCGCTGCTGCAAAAGCCGATCATCGTTCCGCCAGAGCCTGGGTTGATGGGCGCGTTCGGCGTGGCCCTGGAAATCAAGCAGCGGATGGAACTAGGATTGCTCGACGCCTGTTCCTTTGATTTTGCAGAACTCGCCGCCCGCGAGGTTTCCTACGGCAAGAGCTTCACCTGCCCCGGCACCAAGGAAAAGTGCGATCGCGGTTGCAACGTCAACGTGATCAAGATCGAAGACCGCAAATATCCGTTCGGCGGCGTGTGCAACAAGTATTACAACGCCGCCCACCACTTGGAAATCGACCCGCGGCCGTTCGATCTGGTCGCGCAGCGACAAGACGCGCTCTATGGACGCAATGGTCACGAACGGCAACTCACCGCGGAGGCGGGTGGCACGTCCCTGAGTGCAGCGAAGGGCGTAGCCGACGACACCAGAACTCGCAAGTCGATCGGCCTGTCGCGGTCGTTCTTCGTCAACTCGCTCTACCCGCTTTACCATCGGTTCTTCAGCGAACTGGGGTTGGACGTGATCGTTTCGGACACGGTCGATCCCGAAGGCATCGCGCGAACCTATTCGTCGTTCTGTTTCCCGGCCGAGATCTCGCACGGCATGTTGATGGATTTGGTCAAAAAGAATCCCGACTATCTGTTCATGCCGCGCGTCTATGAGATGAGCGTCGAAAACCCGCGCAGCACCGAGCCGGGGCACCAATGCACGTGCATCACCGCATTCGGTGAGGCGTACTATCTCAAGAGCGCTTTTAAGGACATGCGATCGGAGATCGTTGAACCGCTGCTGAACTTCTCAAAGGGTTGGGATTCGCAGGAGGAGGTCTTTGCGGATATCGGCGAGCAACTCGGCTGCACACGCGAGGCGGCTCGTCAGGCATATCACCTGGGCGTGAAGGACTTGAAGAACTTCATCGCCTACCGCAAAGAGATCGGCAAGGCGGCGCTTGCGGAAATCGAAAAGGATCCCAACAGCGTGGGCGTGGTGCTGTTCGGTCGCCCCTACAACGCCTTTGCCGACGAGGCGAACATGGGCATCCCGCGCAAGTTCGCATCACGGGGCGTGCACATCATTCCCTTCGATTGCCTCTTGTATGCGAACGAACCGACCATCGAAAATATGACCTGGGCGATGGGGCAGGAGATCATCCGAGCCTCGCACCTTGTCAAAAAACACCCGCAGTTGTTTGGCACCTTTGTGACGAATTTTGGCTGCGGCCCCGATTCGTTTGTCGTCGGCTACTTCCGCGACATCATGAAGACGAAGCCGTCGCTCACGTTGGAGATCGACAATCACACGGCGGATGCCGGGCTCAACACGCGGGTCGAGGCGTTTTTGGATATCGTCGATCGCTACCGCAAGGTTGGCGTGGACGACCCGGTTGAGAAACCGGTTCGCAAGGCCGAGTTGGTCTTCCGTCGAGGGCGACCTCGCTACATCGCCAGCGACGGCAGCGAGACCGACCTGTCCGATCCCCGCGTGAAGGTCCTCTTCCCTTCGATGGGGCGAACGATCACCGAACTGGCCAGCTCGGCGTTTACGGGATTCGGCATCCGCAGCGAAGCTGTCGCCAACCCCAGCTATCGCACGTTGATGGCGGGTCGCGCAAACACGAACTGTAAAGAGTGCCTGCCGTTGATTCTCACGGTCGGTTCGATGCTCGAATACATCGAAGATCGCCGCGACAAGGACGAACGACTGCTCTACTTCATGCCGACCTCGAACGGCAACTGTCGCTTCCCGCAGTACTACGTCTTCTTCAACAAGTTGATCGACAAGCATCGCATGGAGAACGTAGTCACGTATACGCTCACCTCTGAGAACAGCTACGGCGGGATGGGCATGTGGCGAGTGCTCACGCTCGTCAAAGCGATCATCATCGGCGACATCATGGACGACATTCGCAACGCGATGCTCGTACTGGCCGAAGATCGCGACGAGGCATTGGCCGCCTTCGACGACGTTTGGAAGGATCTATGCGACTGTTTCGCCAATGGCGCGAAGAATCTCTACAAGGTGCTCGGCCGAGTGGCGGACCGGTTGGTCGAGGTTCCCAAAAAGTACCCGATCGAAGACGCTAAGAAGGTTTTAATGGCGGGCGAGATCTATGTGCGCAAGGACGAGTTCTCGTCGCAGCAGGTTGTCGAGGCGATGGCCAAAAAGGACATCGTCGTGCAACGGGCGCCGATGATCGAGTGGATCCACTACGTCGATTACTGGGTGCAATACGTCGAAAAACGTCGTCTCTCGCTCAGCGAATGGGTTGAGTTAAAGGCCCGCATGTTTGTGATGAACCGCGTCGAAAAGAAGATCAAGAAGATCTTGGCGGGTTCGGGATTCTATCAGTACGAAGTCTGCGACATCGGGGCGGTGCTCGAGGTGGGTGAGCAGTTCGTCGATCGTTACTTCGGCGGCGAGACGATCCTCGTCATCGGCCGATTCTTCAAAGACATGATGAAGGATTTCCACGGCATGGTTTCGATTGGCCCATTCGCTTGCCTGCCGACGCGGATCATCGAGGCGATCCTTACGCCGGAATCGAAGATCAAAGGCAACGGCCGCATTGAAGGCCTGCCCGGCATGGAGCACCTCAAGGCCGCCACAAGCCTGCCCTTCCTCTCAATCGAAAGTGACGGCAACCCGTTCCCCCAAATCATCGAAGCCCAAATGGAGGCTTTCTGTCTGCAAGTCGAACGACTCTACCAGAAAACTCAGGGAGATGTGACGGTTGAGGTGTGAAGTCTGGAGGAATTGAGATTTCCGATTTCCTGGACCATTGATCCTTGGGCCTTGGATATTTCCGCTTCGTCCCTCACAACATCGCCTCGCCGGTCTTGGCCATCTCGGCGGCGAGCTGCATCTGTTCGAGCACTTGTTCGGTGCTGCTGGGGTCGATGTCGCGACAACTTGCCGTCAGCATCTCGGAGATTTCGTTGAGTTCCCCCTGCCACTCGTCGGCGTTGCAATCGGCTGGCGTGATTTGTATGAATTCACCGATCAACAGGATCATCCGCAGCAGATGGCGAAAGATGACGCCCTCCTGTTTTTGCAGGCGATGGCTGGTGACGAACTTGTTGAAGTCGCCGCCGAATTCGAGCACCGCCCCCGCCGCCCAGACCGGCGTGATGCGCAGGTCGTGCACGCCGGGAAAGTCGTGGTCGAATTGCAGTCGCAGCTTCTCGGCCAACGTGAGCACCCACTTTCGCTCTTCCCAATGGCCGGGGCGATTATCGTCGTCCTGCTCCTGGGCGACGAGTTCTTCTTCGGTCGCTAGGCCGAGTTGCAACAGGTTGCCGTCCAGACGGGTTATCGCCAGCGGGCCGGGTGGCAATTCCTCCTGGCGCGGCACTCGAACCAGCCGAGCCACCGAACCGGGGACCTCCAGCACGCTCTCCATCGCCTGGATTCGTTCCTCGCGGCTGGCGATGCCGAGTTGGTTAATGAGGTATACGCCGTAGAGCGGGTTAACGCTGCGAAACATCATGATTCGCGGCAGCAACTCCGTCGGCCGCGCCCACTTCGGTCGATAAGCCGGTTTGGGCGGCGTCTCAGCCTTTTCCTTTTTTGCCGTAACACCCGCGGTCGGTGGCAAGCTGTTTGGTTGTTCGATCTTCGCGCCGCCCAAGGTCAAGTCCTGAGCGGTGAGCGAAGGCTTGTCATGTGCAGCCGCCTCCGGCTGAGGCGATTCAGCAGCGACGGATTCGTCGTCGCCTTCGGAATCCTCCTTCACCGGCGGCCGCGGCACGAGTTCAACATAACCTGCCCGATATAGGATCATCAGCATCCGATCTAAGTCGTTCTGCGCATGGTCGAGCCGCTTGGAATCCAAAAACCGCCGGGCAACGAATTCCCGTAGCGGTTCGACCTCGGGTGACGCGTCGAGCAAATATGCCAACAGCCGCCACGGCAGCCTTCCCTTGCTTTCCAACTTGCTGGGCGGGGCGGTTTGCAGTTTCTCGAATTGGCCCTCCGTCCAATACTGAACGTTCGCCCGCCGCTTGGGCATCTTCTTTTTGAGAGCCTTCTTGGCTTTGATCAGCTTGGGATCCTTTACGCCCTCAGGGATCTGGTCGTATCGCTCGCGCCAGCGCGACAGCTTCACATCGTCCTCATGGGCGAGTGCGAACACATGTCCCTCCGTGTCATACTGTGGCCTCCCCGCTCTGCCGAAGATTTGATGGGCGCTGCTTGGCTCGATCAGTTTTTTCTTGTCGGGAGGGCCTTTCATCAGTTCTGGCACGACGACGCTGCGGGCCGGGAGATTGATGCCCGCCTAGATTGTTACGGTACAGACGACCACCGAGAGCAGTTTGCGTTGAAAAAGGTCTTCGACGATCCGTCGGTACTTGGGCAACACGCCCGCGTGGTGCACGCCGATGCCTCGCTGCAAGATCTGCTTGAGTTTGGGGCCGGCGCCCTCCGACCAGTTGTGTCGATCGACAGCGTCCAGCAATTCCTTACGACGCTCTTTGTTGATAAGCGCCTTGCCCTTGAGTTGCTCGGCCACGTTCCAGCACTGCTCGCGATTGAAACAGAAGACGAGAGCCGGTGTGCGGCGGTTTTCTTCTTCGCCCGACGCCATCTCGACCAAGTGGTCACTGAGCAGTGACTCTCCGACCCAATGGTACGTGAGCGGCACCTTGCGCTCGTCGCCCTGAATCACCTCGACGTTGCGATCGTGGGAGCGACGTAGCCAACTCGCGAAATCAATGGCATTGCCCACCGTAGCCGAAAGCAGCAGCGTTCGCACATGGGCTGGCAGCAGAGCGAGCGAAAGCTCCCAAACGACGCCGCGCTGAAGGTCGTTGAAGGAATGAAACTCGTCCATCACCACGGCGCCGACGTCGGCGAAATCGAAGGCTTCGGCGTGCATCAGTCGATTCAGCAAGATCTCGGCAACCACGATCAGGATGGGGGCATCGGAATTGACCTGCCGATTGCCCGTCACTAGGCCGATGTCGTTCGGATGAAACCCCCACTCGGTCGCTTGCCGCTGCATTTCGGCGAACTTCTGCTCGGTCAGGGCGATCAACGGCGTTGTGTAGTAGGCTTTTTTGCCCGTGTGCAGGGCTTCGAAGATGGCTGCCTCGGCAATCAGCGTCTTGCCGGTACCGGTGGGGGCGCACACCAACACCCCCTGGGCCTCCGTAAACCAGGCCAGCAGGGCTTCTTCCTGAACCGGATAGGGGTCGAATTGCAGCTGGTCGAAATACTGTTGCGCCAGTTCATCGCGAGTGGGGAGTTGGTCAGACATGGCCGGATTATATCGCCATTGCCCGTCTAGCCGCTACCGCCGACGTCGCCTTTGAGAATCGCCCAGATCGCGACGTTTTCGAATCGATCCCATTTCCAGACGCGTTGCCGCAGCAGACCTTCCTGGCGAAACCCGTTCTTTTGCAGCACACGCCCGGTAGCCGGGTTGCGAACCATGTGAAATGCGTAGACTCGATTCATCCCGAGATCGTCGAACGCGAACGGCAAGATCGCCCCCACGACTTCGGTCATGTAGCCTTGTCCCCAAAACGGGCGCGCCGTCCAGGAACTGATTTCCGCCTGCTTGTGCTCGCGGTCGATCGCGCGGATCTCGATGCAACCAACGAACTCACCGTTGTTCTTCAGTTCAATGACAAACGCAAATGCCTCGCCGTTTTCCCGTTCGGCCTCCATGCGAGCGATGAACTGCTCGACCTGATCCAGCGGAAAAGGGTGGGGGAGCGAAATCATCGTGTCGGCGATTTCGCGATTTCCCCCTTCCCGGTGAATTGATTCCGCATCCGACGAACACAACGGACGGATCCGCAACCGCGGCGTTTCGTATGTGACCACCTCGCCCATCGTGACTACAACGGTTTGATTTTAATGTTGCGGAATTGAATTAGGGATGACGCAGCGTTGTACTTGCCGGTCTTCTCGTTGAAGCCGCCGTGGTGTTGCAGCGTGATCGGTCCCTCTTCGGGAATGCCCGGCAGTTGTGTGTCGTCGATAACCGTTTTGCCATTCAGGACGACCGTCACGCGGTCGCCCTTGACCGTGATTTCGTAGGTGTTCCACTCGCCGACAGGGTTATCGGCTTTGACTTTGGGGACGCAACCGGCGCGGACCTCGGCAGGCATGTTTTTGTCGTTGCGATATCCCCAAATCTCACCGCTGCCGCACGGCCAACACCAGATGTTGACCTGCGACTTGCCGTAACCGCGCAGGAAGATGCCAGAGTCGGCATTTGGCGTGGGAACGGAGATCACCTTGCCGTCTTCGTCCGTTTTGTACGACCCGTCCGGCAGGATGATCTTCATCGGGTAGAGGCCTTCGGTACGCTTTAGCCGCCAATCGATTTTGAGCACGAAGTCCTTGAACGATTTTTCACTGCTCAAACTTTTGCCGGCCTTGGCGTCGTAGTCGATCACGCCGTCGACCACCTTCCAATGATCTTCGGCTCCCTCCGGCACAACCCAACCGGTCATGTCCTTGCCGTTGAACAAAGAGATCCAGCCCTCATCATCCGCCGCGAAGGTGGGGGTGGCGAAAAACGTGACGGCAATCAGAAGTGACAGGCAGAAACGTGGCATGGGATGCTCCTCGTGATGGGGAATTCTTGTTTAGCCGGTAGCCGAAGGCGACGTTGTCAGTGGCAATGGGGCGAATGGGAAACAACGTCGCCTTCGGCTACCGGTTAAACGAAGTTGTCTTCGATGATTCAGTCTACGGTAACGATCGACAAGATTCAAACGGTGTTCGTACATGCGAGCCGCCACGCCGTGCATGGAAACTCGCTGATTGGTGTGTGCAAGCACACACCCTACGAATGGTCGATCTCCACCCAATCACCACTTGCCGCAGATTGTCGAACGCACTGGACCATCTGTTGCACATGGATGCCGCGTTGCAGATCGGGTTGGGTTTGGCGGTTTTCGGCGACGGCTTGCAGGAAGTTCGCCAGGCAGGCGACGTGGGCCCGCAACCAGCCGACCGACTCCTTGGGGCTGGGAAAGCCGCTGGAGGGCGATTCGTAGCGCCCGCCGCAGGCGATCTGATTCCAGCCGCGGTTACCACCGTGCGGTTGGTCGGAGGCGGTCGCATCGTGAAACTCCAAGAAGTGGGGAGTCATCTGATTAAACCGCAACGCCCCCTTCTCGCCGTGGATTTCCAGCCGCTGTTCGCTCTCTGTACCGGTTGCCAGTTTGGTTGCTTCAATAGTGCCGAGCCCGCCATCCGCAAGGCGTGTCAGCGCGACAACACTGTCCTCGGCATCGACTTTGGCGTGCGTCGATGCGTCTGCGAGGATTGGCCGCTCCGCAAATGCGGTGTGCGTCGCTGCCGAGACAGACACGATTGAGCCGACCAGCCAATCGACAAGATCGAGCACGTGCGAGGCCAGATCGGCAATCACGCCGCCGCCCGATTCCGCCGACAGTTTCCACTTCAGCGGAGCATCTGGATTGGCATTGCCGGCATGCAGGAAACTGCCGCGAAACGCCAGCGCCCGACCGATCGCCCCCTGTTCGATCAATTGCTTCGCCCGCATGATGGCTGAGAAAAACCGCGTTTGGAATGTCATTTGGGCGATGCCCGCGTAGTCGGGCAGGGCGGCCGCGATCGCTTGTGCTTGTTCCCAATTTGCTGTCAGCGGTTTGTCGCAGTAGATGTGCTTGCCGCTGCGCATTGCCGCCAGCAGCGCGTCTATGTGTAGGTGGTTCGGCGTGCAAATGTGGACGATGTCGACATCCGCATTTTCGGTGACCACACGGGCATCAGTCGTTGCGACATCCGCCCCGATTTGCCGTGCCGCTTTTTCGGCCGTTTCTTGCCGACTGGTGACAACATGCGTGATGCGTGCATCGAGCGGCGGCGGGTCGTAGTACAAGGCGAGGTTGCGATACCCGTAGGCATGCACCTTGCCCATGAACCCGCCGCCGAGAATGCCAACGCGGTAGGTCTTCACGGCTACACCTTGACCCGCCGTCCCTTTTTCACGGACTCGGTCTGCTTGTGGCAGAGCGTAATCGCGTCGCGTGCGAGATCGGCACTCAGGAACGGTGCGGGTTTGCCGGCCTTGAGGCTCTTGAGCACGGCCTTCAATTCGATGGGGAAGGCGTCGACGGGGTCGCCACTGCCGAGTTTGGGAGTTGTGACCTTACCCGTTTTGCCGCCGGGGCCACTTTGAATCACCGTGAACGGCATCGATTCGAGACCGTTTGACATGACGGCCAGATCGAATTGGATGGTCGCTTTTTCAAAATGGACTTCGCAGCCGTGCGTGAAGGGGCGACCCTGCTGTCCGATGACGCCGCTTGTGGCGGTCACAACGAGGTTGGGATCGTCGAACTCGAATTGCGAACTGAAGTACTCCACGACTTCGCCCCGCATTCGGCCTTGGCTGGTCACGGCCGTCGGCATACCGAACAACAGGCGGATGTAGTGGGCGTCGTGGACGTGCAGGTCGAGCATCGGGCCGCCGACACGATCCGGCTTGTAGAAGTCTGGCAGCCAAAGCGGATCGGAAATCACTCGCTTGAAATGTCCCCCCAGCAGTTTGCCGTACTTGCCGCCAACCGCCGCTTTGTAAATGAAGTCAAACTCGGGGAAGACCGGCAGGATGTGACCGATCATCAGCAGTTTGCCAGCCTTCTCTGCAGCGGCCACCATTTTGCGGGTTTCGGCCGCTGAGAGCGCCATCGGCTTTTCGCAGAAGACGTGCTTGCCGGCCTTGAGCGACTTGATGACCGCATCGCAGTGCATCGCAGGCGGCAGGCAGATGTCGACGAGATCGATCTTGGGATCGGCCAGCATTTCATCGAGTTGTTCGTAGGTGTCGATGCCCGAGAGATCCATCATTTCTCCGGGAGGGCCGAAGTTGCCTTTGATGTCTCGCCAATCTCCTTTGAGGCGTTTTGTGTTCACTTCACACATGGCTTTCACCTTGACTCCCCGCACGCGCTGGTACGAGAGGTAGTGAATCATGCCCATGAAGCCGATGCCAACGATGCCGACGTTTGCCATTATGAATCTCTCGATTTCTGAGTTTCAGGTTTTTGGATTGACTAAACCAAGTCTGTTGATGTGTTTTGCCATCGGATGTTATTTCCGTCAGTCGCGCAACTCCTCCCAACTGGAAACGTCGAGCAAGCGTTCGCAAAGCGACTCGAGTCGTGCCGGGTCGTTGATTGATTCGATCCAGGCTCGCGTCTCGTCCGCGGCGGGACCGAACTTCTTGCCGCCCTGCAAAAGCACCATCGAGTGAAGTGCCGTTGTGCGGCCTTGTTTCAATCCCTGTTCCAATCCTTGTTCCATCCACTTCTGCGCCAGTGTCGGCATGATGGTTTCTCCTTTTGTATCTTCCAATGCGTGTTGAATTTCTTCCTCGGTGACGCGGTCCGTGCCGGCCGTCAAGTACGTCAAAAACGTGTGAAGTGCTTTGAGCCCGCGCTCTTCACGGCAAATGTCCGCAAACAACGATACCATGCCCGGAATCCGTTCGGCCAAGTCCGGATCGAAAATGTGCTTCATCAACAAGAGCGCCGCTCGAAGTTGAACCTCGCCTTTCAACTCTTCGTCCTTGAAGTTCGACAAATCGCAAAGCAGGTATTCGAAACGCGGCATCAGCGACGCAAGCCCCGAGTCGGGACAATCGACCAACTCGTGAAACCGCACGGGACTCGACCACGGCTCGACCCCATGATAAAAGACGAGAGGAACGACGCACGGAAGCTGCGATTGTTGGTTCTCCGCCTCGCCTTGAATGAAATGCTCCCAAAGTCGCACCATGTACTTGAGCAGTTGCAGGCCCGTGTATCGGTACGGGTGACTCTTGTGTTCGAGCAGCACATAAACAAAAACCGACTCATTGCTTTGCGTGTCGAGCCGGTAAACCAAATCCGAAAACGATCCCCGCAACCGGTCGTCCACGAACGAATCTTTTTCGAGCCGCAACGTGTTGAAGTCGAGCAGCCCGGCCACATCGGCGGGCAGGTAGTTGCGCAGATAATCCTTCGCGATCTCCGGGTCGCCGAACACCTCCTTGAAATAGTGGTCGTGTGGGTTGGAAATCAGCGACATGCCGGACTTTATCCCTAAACTACTAGCCGCTTGGCGCTGGTCCGCGGTAGCCGCTTGGCGCTGGTCCGCGGTTGTTTCGGCCAATCCCGAAGAACCGCACGCCGGCACGTGGCGACTGATGACATTCACGCGGTTTGGACCCGCTCGCGACCGTCTTCCATCCATTCTACGCACAAGCAAAAGCAAAGGAAACACCGACGTTTGTGAACGCCGCGCCGCGGGTGCATGAAGCCTAACCGGGACTTGGAGGTGTGTGCGATTTGTCAATTGCGATAATTGGGATGTTCTTGTAGATTTGCGGCAGTTTAGTCAAATGTCACGGTCTAGGAAGGACAAATCTCATGATGCCCGAGGTCGAAGCTCGCCGAAATCGATGGTCGCCCGCCGTACTC
>Ga0180435_10004108_pt1 | contig 14402 bp, 10 predicted proteins | sample SS_ome_3_FD_132467 | JGI IMG/M metagenome (GOLD analysis project Ga0180435, IMG submission 132467) | Hypersaline lake sediment archaeal communities from the Salton Sea, California, USA - SS_3_S_1 metaG | ecosystem: Environmental > Aquatic > Non-marine Saline and Alkaline > Hypersaline >... | reverse complement strand
TGCGAATTCATTACGTTATCTAACTCCACTTAGGGGACATCGTCATAGATGGTAAACAATAATTTGAACGCAAGCTGTTTTTTGCAGTACAATATGAACAAAAACGACGGGCTTAAGATGGCCCATAAGTGGAGTTAGGTATGGAAAAGAACACACCAAAAACATTTACTATTGGAGGGGATGACAGGGAAAACGACACTGTCATGCAGACCGAACTGCAGGAACTGAAAATCGAAAAATTGAGCCAGCGGGTCATGCTGCTCACCATCCTCATTCCCGTCATGATTGGTGTCATCCTTATCATCTCCTACCTGGATATCAAAGACAGGGTCAAACGCACGCAGAGTTCGGGCACCATCGGTGTGCAGAAGCTCTCCAAAGACCTTGACTCCAAATTTTCCTCCCTGTCCCTGGAACAGGCCAAGCTGAAAGAGGTTCATGACAAAAAACTGCCTGCGCTTGAAAAAAACGATGCTTTTCTACAGACCCGGCTTAAAAATGTCCAGACATCCATCAAGGATCTGGCAGCTTCAAAAATCGGACACGATGAATTGACCCGGGCGACGGACGGCCTCCATGCACAGATTGAAACGCTGGCGGCACACGAACACAGCGAACTGGATGCCCTGGCCATGACCGGTGAGGAGTTGGCTGCCAAAACCGACGCACTGGCAACACAGGTGAGGGATATGGCAAATGCCTACACCCAACTTTCTGAAAAGCTGATCGGGATTGAAACCGCCACTTCAGAATTATCCGATACGATGATTGGTAAAGAAGAACTGGACCTGGCATTGAAGCTGAAGGAAATCGGTTTCCGGCAGGAAATGCTGGATGTGACAGGCGCCCTGGGAAAACGGATCGATGCGCTCCAAAAGCAGATCGACCAACTGAAAAAAAGCAGGGCCGCAGCGGCTGCACCGCCGCCGGCACCGTCTCCGGCCGAAAAAAAGCCGGAAACAACCCAGCCCGAATCCGGTCAGACCAGTGACGCCATAGAAGAACAGAGCATCGAATGAACAGTGAGTCCTTAAAAAAGCTTCTCCAATCCGTTGCTGCCGGTGATACACCGGTGGACAATGCTGTGGATGAAATCAGCAAACTGCCCTTTGAAGACATCGACTTCGCCCATATTGATCACCATAGGTCTTTGCGCAAAGGTTTTCCAGAAGTCATCTTCGGGGAGGGTAAATCATCTGAACAGATATGCGGTATCATGGCGCACATGACGCCCCGGGAAAACATTATCCTGGTTACCCGGGTGGATACAGAAAAGGCCGCGCAGGTGCTGAATCGGTTTCCACAGGCCGAATACCACACCGATGCCCGCATGGTTGTTCTGAAAAAAAAGGAGCCGCCCGTCCGCGGAAAGGGAACCATCCTGGTTGTCTCCGCAGGTACGTCGGATATCCCTGTAGCAAGGGAGGCGTATCTCACCGCCCAGGCCATGGGAAATTGCGTGGAATCTATTTTTGATGTGGGGGTGGCCGGTATCCACCGTCTGTTTGCCCATAAGGACCTGATCGATCAGGCTGCAGTCCTGGTGGTGGCTGCCGGCATGGAAGGTGCGCTGCCCAGCGTGGTGGCCGGAATGGTCAGCCGCCCGGTTATAGCGGTACCCACCAGCATCGGCTATGGTTCCAGCTTCAACGGATTGACCGCGTTGTTTGCCATGCTGAATTCCTGCAGCTCCAATGTCGCCGTGGTCAACATTGACAACGGTTTCGGTGCAGGCTACATGGCCGCCATGATCAACAGGGAGTGAGGTCAGAGCCACAGAAGACGGAGGCCAGAGGTCAGAAGCCAGAGGCCAGAAAATCAGAAGGTCAGAAGATACGCGTTGGTCAGTGGCCGGTAGTCGGCAGTTCGGTGGTCGGACGATTAAAAAATCAATCACGAAAACACGAAATATTCAGAATACGTTTTCGTGGTTTCGTGGTTTCGTGATGAGAGATCTTTATATTCAACTGTAACGTTTTAATACTAATTGAATCCATTCAATCCGTGAAATCCGTGTCCAATAAATTCGTTATTGCTTATTGGACCTTCTAAAGAAGCGGCCTCGTTTTCTGACCTTCTTCCTTTTTTCCCGAGGTGCGCCCTTGATCATCTCTGCCAAGTGATCGGCTACTGATTTCATCTGCCCCGCCTGGGCGTTCATCTCCTCTGATGCAGAGGCAGACTCTTCGGAGCTGGCAGCAACCTGCTGAATAACCTTGTCCATCTCCCCTACCGCTGTATTGACCTGGGCAATACCCTGAGCCTGTTCGCTGGAAGCAGCGGCTATTTCGGTTACCAGCCTGCTGGCCTTTTCCGTACTTTGCTCCACCTGGTCGAAAGCCTTGCTGGTCTGAAAGGCAATTTCAGCGCCATCCTTGACCTTTATCACTGTGCCGTCGATCAAATCTGCAGTCTGCTTGGCAGCGTCGGCTGCCCGCATGGCCAGATTTCGGACCTCGTCCGCCACCACGGCAAAGCCGGCCCCCGCTTCCCCGGCACGTGCAGCCTCAACAGCTGCATTTAAGGCCAACAAATTGGTCTGAAAGGCAATCTCGTCGATGGTATTGATGATTTTCGACGTCTCTTCACTGGCCTCCGTGATCTCCTGGATGGAAACCGTCATATCCCCCATGGCCCGGCCGGCATCTTTCATGACATCTGCAGTTTCCTGCATCAGGCTGTCGGCCTGGCCGGCATTGTCTGCATTCTGGCGGGTCATGGTCGACACCTCTTCCAGAGAGGAGGATGTTTCCTCAATGGAGGCTGCCTGTTGTGACGCCCCGTCAGCCAGGGCCTGACTGGAAGAAGATATCTGCCGTGAAGCCGATGCCACCTGGGTAGCGCCTTCCTCCAGATCCGCGGACACCTTTTTAAGCGATCCTATGATCCCCCGTGAAATCAGGAACGCCAACACCCCGCCCATGAGAAGAGCGCCAATACCGATAATGACGATGCTGCTGCGTGTTTTTCCGGCAGCCTCCAGCATGGCCGCATCCGATATGATGTGCTGCCGCGCCTCGCTGCGGATGGCCTGGAGTTGTGTCTGAACCTCCGCCAGAACCGGCACTACATCATAGGCATAGATCGCCTGGGTGTCCTCCTGGATTTCGATCAAACCGTCATGCCAGTCCCGAACCGCATCCAGAGCTACAATGGTCTGGCCGGCATTTTCCATGGTGTGTTCATGGAAATAGGCAACTGCCCCTGCACGGTCGCCCTGCTGCAAAAGACCCTTTATTTCCGCGGCACTGGCATGCAGGGCCGAGTGGGGGATTTTCAGCGCCTCCGCCAGTTTGCCAAACCGTTTGTCAGCCTGTTTCATCTCATCCGTGCTTTTGGCATGCAGCCATCGCCCCAGGTTGCATTTCTGAGGATTTGTCTGTACATCAAGCGTGGCTGCCTCAGGGTCCATCAGCACATCTTTGATGCGGTGCATCCAGGCCAGGTGATCGCTTTTTTTCTCACGCAGGAACCAGCCCAGGCGGTGATCCACCGCCTGGTACATTTCCCCGATGTCGATGGCAGCGGCGTGCACATTTTCGTGGGACACCTCGATCTCTTTCAACAGCGGGGCCAACGAAGGCACCAGGCGCTCGGCAGCCAGACGATCCTCACCATACAGCCATTTTCCAAACGCACATTTCGTGTGGTCCTTCTCAACACTCAGTGTGGTAATCTCATCATTGGTCAAGAGTTCGGTCAGGGCTTTGGCCCAGTTCAAATGATCAACTTCCCTCTGGGCCAGGGTGCTGTCAAGTCTATTTCCGGTAATAATCATATCGGCATTGTGCAGAATCGAGCCGATCCCCAGGTAACTCCATGTCCCCAGCAGCCCTAAAATAATGATAACCGCACCAAAGCCCAGCGATATCCTGGTTCCCACTTTCATGTTTATAATTTTCATGGTTCCTCTTTGTTACAGAATTTTTTTTTCGGAATGTCATGATAAAAATACGTCTGCAGAAATAACGATCAGCCGTCTCCCCATTTATCGGCAAAATAGGAAAAAACTTTAGTCCCATGAAAAAGAAAATTAATGGAGGTCAGTGCGTCGAAGATCCGAAATCGGAGGTCTGATAAATCAGAAGGTAAGAAGGTAAACGGTGGTCGGTTAAAAAAATGAATCACGAAAACACGAAATCTAAAAACCACGAAATGTTTAGAGCAAACTTTCGTGTTTTCGTGATGAAAAAAAGATTGAATATCCAACATCGAATTTTAAACTTTTTGCTGACTGCAAAGGCTAACCTGACAACCGAAACCCGAAACCTGGAACCAGGAAATAGTGACAACTTTTAATCAGGACATGACCCAGTCGTCGCGTTCCAATTGCCAGGAACCCCGCCGGGTGGGCATCTTCAAAGACGCATGCAAAAGCTCAAGAAAGAGAGACCGGGGAACCTCCCGGGCATTAAAACGCTGCAAATGGCCAGTCGCCACCTGGCAGTCGATGATGTTGAAGGACCATGTGGAAAGCTGCCGGGCCAGGTACACAAGGGCCACCTTGGAGGCATTGCTTCTGCGGGTGAACATGGACTCTCCAAAAAAGGCCCCGCCCAGGGATACCCCATACACCCCTCCGCTAAGCTCATCGCCGTGCCAGGCTTCAACGGAATGGGCGTATCCCTCGGCATGCAGGCGGCAATATGCCTGGATCATATCTTCTACAATCCAGGTGGCTTCACCTTTCTCCAGCCGCAGCCGGGCGCAGGCCTTGATCACCTGTTCAAAATCCCTGTCCATGGTCACCCGAAACAGGGTTTTGTTAAGGGTGCGTTTCAGCGATCGGGAAATTCTGATCTGCTCGGGAAGTAAGATTAAGCGGGGGTCCGGGGACCACCATAGGATGGGCTCCCCTTGGGAATACCAGGGAAAGATCCCCTGGCCATAGGCCAGCAGCAGACGATCGGGGCTCAAATCACCGCCCACGGCAAGCAAACCGCTCTCGGATGCCAGGTGGGGGGGCGGAAAAACAAGGTCCTCTGTAAGCTGAAAAACCGGCATAAATTTTCATGTCCAGTCATGCTTTGTAATGCACGGGAGTTTTACAGTTATCTGATTGTTCTGTGGTGCATTAAAAATCAAACACATGAAAATTTATATATCTATGTGCCCTTTTTTTACCCAGTGAAACCCGTTCTTGTTCCTTTTTCACCGGGGTGCCCTGTGGTTTTATTCTTAAAATATACCTTCCATTCAATTGAACACGACTTTTTCATTTTTCACATCGACTTCGACCTCTCCGCCTTTTTCAAGGCTGCCGAAAAGAATCTCGTCAGCAAGGGGATCCTTGATTTCAGATTGAAGCAGCCGGGCAAGGGGTCGGGCCCCGTATTTAGGATCGTGTCCCTTCTCGGCCATCCACCTGCGCGCCTTGGATGTCAGGGAGATTTCCACTTTTTTGCCAGCCAATTGTTCATTGATTTCCCGGATAAATTTGTCGACGATCAATTCCATGATTTCCACGCTCAACGGATTAAATGAAATAATGCCGTCCAAGCGATTTCTGAATTCAGGGCTGAAAATCTTTTCTATGGCTTTCTGCCCCTTGAAGGCCGTGTCTTTCTGGGGGTCACCAAAGCCGATGGTCTGTGAACTCATCTCACGCGTGCCGGCATTGGAGGTCATCATGATGATGACGTTTCTGAAATCAGCTTTTCTGCCGTTATTGTCGGTCAGCGTTGCATGATCCAGCACCTGCAGCAAAATGTTGAACAGGTCCTCATGGGCTTTTTCGATTTCATCAAGCAGCAGCACAGCATAGGGATGTTTGCGTATGTCATCGGTGAGCAGCCCGCCCTGGTCAAAACCGATATATCCTGGAGGGGCCCCGATCAGACGGGCCACAGCGTGCTTTTCCATGTACTCGCTCATGTCGAAGCGCAGGAATTTTACCCCCAGATTTTTGGCCACCTGAAGAGCGACCTCTGTTTTTCCCACGCCGGTCGGACCGGTAAACAGGAATGACCCTATGGGATGCCCGGGAATGCCAAGGCCTGCCCGCGATCGCTTGATGGACGTCGCCAGCGAAGCCAGGGCCTCATCCTGACCATATACAAATGCGCTCAAGCGATCCTCCAGCGTGGCCAGTTTTGCCTTGTCCGGGGTTGAAACGCTTTGGGTGGGAATTCTGGCCATTTTGGCCACGATTTTTTCAATGTCGGTCGGGTTGATTTTTTTGCGGGTACGCGCTCCTGTCAATCTTATAAAAGCACCGGCTTCATCGATAACATCGATAGCTTTGTCCGGTAAATAGCGGTCATTCAGATACTTGGACGACAAGTCCACGGCTGCCTTGAGGGACGCATCGGTGTAAAGGATATTGTGGTGGGCCTCATAGTGGCCCCTCAACCCCTTCAGTATTTTAACGCTCTGTTCGGGTGACGGTTCAGGAACCTCGATTTTCTCGAATCGTCTGGAAAAAGCCCTGTCCTTTTCAAAATGATTTTTAAATTCCTCGAAGGTGGTGGATCCGATACAGCGCAGTTCCCCCCCGCCCAGAACCGGTTTGAGAATATTGGAAGCGTCCATTGAACCGGAACTGGTGGCCCCCGCCCCAACGATGGTGTGAATCTCATCGATGAAAAGAATGGCGTCCTTGATACTTTTCAGCCGCTGGATAACCCCTTTGAGCCGCTGTTCGAAATCTCCTCGAAATTTTGTGCCGGCCAGCAGCGCTCCCAGGTCAAGGGCATATATCTTAACGTTCTTAAGGATATCGGGCACACTGCCGTCGTGTATTTTCTGCACCAGGCCTTCAGCCAGGGCGGTTTTGCCCACGCCCGGATCGCCCACCAGCACCGGATTGTTTTTTCGTCTACGGCAGAGTACCTGCATGGTGCGCTCAATCTCAAGCTCCCGTCCTATGAGTGGGTCGAGTTTGCCCATGGCCGCCCGTTCAATCAGGTCAATGGTGTACTGTTCCAGGGGATCGGCTTTTTTCTTTTTACCCGGTCTGGTCTTTTTTCCTGTGCCCTCCTCTTCTACTTCCGAAGGGGCGGGAAGACTATGCGATACGTAGGTCAATACGTCAAGGCGGCTGATGCCTTCGGATTTCAGGTAGCGTTCGGCGTGGGACTCCTTTTCCTGAAAAATGGAAGCCATGATATCGCCGATGGCAACCTCCTGTTTTTCCGCAGAGCGGGCGTGGTTGACAGCCCGCTGAATAACCCTTTGAAAACCAATGGTCTGCTGGAGCACATACTCGCTGCCTTCTGGTATGCGCTCGATGCGGTCTTCAAAAAAAGTCTCCAGGGACTGCTTCAGGTTGTCTACACTTCCGCCACACTTTTCTATGATGTCGATGCCGGTTTCATCATGCAGAAGAGCGAACAGCACGTGTTCCACGGAAACATACTCATGCCGTCTTTTCTTGGCTTGTTTCACGGCAAAGCCGAGGGTCTCGCTGAGTTCTTTACTAATCATATGTCTTTCTCCTGAATTGAGCTATTCTCAGGATTCCTGCTCCATCGAACATTTTAAAGGAAATCCGTTTTCACGGGCCAGGGTTTCAACAGTATTCACCTTGGTTTCAGCTATTTCAAAAGGGTAAACCCCACAGAGGCCCGCACCTTTTTGATGCACGTTGAGCATGATGCGTGTCGCCTCTTCCATGGATTTATTAAATACAGCCATCAGGACCTCGACAACAAACTGCATCGTAGTGTAATCATCATTGTGCAGCAGAACACGATAAAGAGGGGGTTCGTCCAGTTCCTCGTCAATTGCTTCGCTTACCTCTTCAATGCTGTCCGGTTCTTTGTGAAGTCCCATAAATTTTCATGTCCTTAGGCGCACGGCGATGCATGAAACATCATCATCACCTTATTTTCCCCATGTGGGTCTTTAATAAAATTATGAAAATTTAATATTATTAATGAGATACATTAGAAACAGGGTTACGTACCGATGTTTTTTTAATATCTTAAGTTTTGGACCAGGCTTGCGCTTGTCAGATACACCTGCCTGTTTCTAATGAATTATAATCATCCCTTATGCCCCTTGTAAAGGGGCGGGCCTTCTGGTTATCAGCTGCCGGGCAGTTCTATCAATTCGGCATCCATCTGACCGTCCCTGATATTCAATAGGGCCAAAGAGATCGGGTAGTTTTTTCTGCGGTGCCCGGCGCTTCCCGGGTTCAACATGAGAGCGCCTTTGTGCGTCTCCAGGTGCGGCCGGTGGGTATGCCCGAAAACGATCCCCTGGAAACCTCTTTTTCCGGGGTCAAAGTCGACGTGGGCCGGATCGTGCACCAGATAGATGCGCTGCTTTCCGAGTGTTATCTCTCTATGCGCAGGAATGTCTGCCAGCCATGCACCATAGTCCATGTTGCCCCTCACCGCTAAAACCGGCGCAATGGCCTGCAGTTCTATTAAAATATCATCCCCGCCGATGTCTCCGGCGTGCAGTATCAAGTCCACGCCTTGAAACGCATCAAAAACTTCCGGCCGCAGCAGTCCGTGGGTGTCGGATATGACGCCTACCGTCAAATTGTTTTTGTTTATTATTATAGGGTCTTCTGTCGTCATTTATCCTTTGGATCTCATTTATACTTCATGCTATCTACGCTTCGCGTGTCATTACACCTGCGGCTGTTATTAGCCCTTCGGGCGTCATTTGTGCTGCGCACGTCACTTGCCCTCAGGGCATTATTTGCGCTGTCGCGCGATATTTATCGTTGCTGTAAGCATATAAGCTATCTGCTACAATTAATGACAGCGAAGCGGAATAACGCGCGCAGCGCGAATGACCATAAATTACAGCGTGCATGAACAATATCAAACAATGAATCAGATTTGTACGCTTCCCAGGACAGCAACCATAACAACCATTATGTATTCGCGCGCTATCGTCCACAACACTTCTTGTATTTCTTCCCGCTCCCGCAGGGACAGGGGGCATTGCGGCCCACCTTTTTATTGGCCCGCTTAACCGGTTTTTTCCTGGGGCTTTCACCCTCGCTGCCGGAAAAGATCAATTTCTGCTCCTGGGGCTGGTGCAGTTCCTCGATTTCATCCGGCTCGGCCAGTTGAATGCGGAATAGAATGGAGAGGGTTTCCTCCTGGATGCGGGAAATCATATCCTGGAACATCTCGAATCCCTCCTTTTTATATATGAGCAGCGGATTCTGCTGGGCATATCCCCTGAGCCCGATGCCCTCTTTGAGGTGATCCATGCTGAGCAGGTGATCTTTCCACAGGTTGTCCACGGTCTGCAGCATGATGTAACGCTCCAGGTTCCTGAACTCGTCCGGGCCGATCATCTCTTCTTTTTCCCTGTAGGCCGACATGGCCGCCTCGCCGATCATCTGGGCCAGCCCCTCCGCGGTCAACCCATCCAGGGTATCTTCATCCACCTTTCCCAGACGAAGGTTAAACTGCTTAAAAACCGCTTCATCGATACCCTTGAAATCCCATTCTTCGGGAAGCGCGCGCTCATCGGCAAACTGATCTGCAATTTCATCAGCCTTGTCAAAGACGATCTCCTCCATGTACGCTTGCAGGCTTTTCCCGTTAAGGGCTTCCCGACGTTGCTTGTAGATTACCTCCCGCTGCTGGTTCATGACATCATCGTACTCCAGCAGTTGTTTGCGAATGTCGAAGTTGTGCCCTTCCACCTTGGCCTGCGCATTCTCGATGGCCCGGCTGATCAGGTTGTGTTCGATGGGCTCCCCTTCTTCCATACCCAGTTTCTCCATGATCCCGGTGATGCGTTCACCGCCGAAAATGCGCAGCAAATCATCTTCAAGGGCCAGGAAAAAACGTGACGAACCCGGATCCCCCTGCCTTCCTGAGCGTCCCCGCAACTGGTTGTCAATTCTGCGGCTTTCATGCCGTTCCGTTCCCAGGATGTGGAGCCCGCCAAGATCGGTGACCCCCTCCCCCAGGACAATGTCTGTCCCGCGGCCCGCCATATTGGTGGAAATGGTGACCGCCCCTATTTGGCCGGCCATGGCGATAATTTCCGCCTCACCTTCATGGTTTTTGGCATTCAGCACCGCATGCTGAATACCTCTTTTTTTCAGTTTGCGACTGAGCTCTTCAGAGATATCTATGGAAATGGTCCCCACGAGCACCGGCTGCCCCTTAGCATTCAGTTCGACAATCTCATCCATGACAGCTTCGAACTTTTCCCGGCGGGTTTTGTAGATCACATCCGGATAGTCATTGCGGACCATGGGCTGGTTGGTGGGTATGACGGTCACATCCAGGCTATAAATTTTCTTGAACTCCGCTGCTTCGGTGTCGGCGGTACCGGTCATGCCCGCCAATTTGTCATACATGCGGAAATAGTTTTGAAAGGTAATGGTTGCCAGGGTCTGGTTCTCATTCTCGATTTTGACGTTTTCCTTGGCCTCGAGCGCCTGGTGGAGGCCTTCGCTGTAGCGCCGCCCGGGCATGAGACGACCGGTGAATTCATCCACGATGATCACCTCGCCGTTCTTGACGATATAATCCACGTCGCGTTTGAAAAGGGCGTGCGCTTTTAGGGCTTGATTGATGTGGTGCAGCAGTTCGATGTATTTGGGGTCATACAGATTGTCCACCTGGAGGATTTTCTCGGCATGGGCCACGCCTTCCTCCGTCATGGTTGAAGCGCGGGCCTTTTCATCGATGGTATAGTCCGTATCGCGCTTGAGGCGGGGGATGATTCTGTTGACCTGATAGTACAGTTGGGTTGATTTCTCTGCTGGTCCGGAAATGATCAGCGGTGTACGGGCTTCATCGATGAGAATGCTGTCCACCTCATCCACGATGGCAAAATTGAGCTCCGGCTGCACCAGGGACGCGCGGTCAAACTTCATGTTGTCCCTTAAATAATCGAATCCAAATTCATTGTTGGTGCCGTAGGTGATGTCCGAGCCGTAGGCAGCCTTCCTTTCGGTATCGTCCAGCCCGTGTAGTATCGTTCCCACGGAAAGCCCCAGAAACCGGTATATCTGCCCCATCCACTCTGTGTCGCGCCGGGCAAGATAGTCATTAACCGTGATGACGTGTACCCCTTTACCTGTCAGGGCATTAAGATAAGCCGGCAACGTCGCTACCAGGGTTTTACCTTCACCGGTCTTCATTTCCGCAATAGCGCCGTTGTGCAGAACCATGCCGCCCAACAATTGCACGTCAAAATGACGCATCTCGAGAAGACGCGCGGATGCTTCCCTGACCGTGGCAAACGCCTCGGGCAGGAGATCATCGAGCGGCTCACCATTGTCCAGCCGTTCCCTTAAACGGCTGGTTTGCCGTTTAAGGGCCGCATCGTCAAGCGCCTTGATTTCGGTTTCCAGCGCATTGATTCTGGCGACAGCAGGCTGCAGTTTTTTCAGTTCACGCTCGTTTTTGCTCCCGAACACCTTGGTCAGCAAATTCATTAACATGGATCGGTTTTCCTTTCATTAGAAACAGCCGGTCAACACTCAACGCATACGCGATGCCCAACGTATACTTTGCTAAACAAATTCATCCGGTTGGGTGTTTCTAATGTATTCTTCCTAATGCGAACGTTTCAAATTTTAAAAATGTTTAGAACTGGACACATGCTATTTGCTATGGATCCTATTAAACTTGAAAAGTTAATACATTTTATGGGCATTCTCAAGCTATAATAAAATCATGCCCCATGAATTTACAAAACACGCACGAATGCGCCGCTACCCAACAGAACACGCACACCTTGAGATTCTAAATGGATTAGTTTAGGATATAAGTGGAAGGATTTACAGGGACGCCGTTGAGATATACGGCATAATGAAGGTGCGGGCCGGTGCTCCTCCCGGAGTTGCCCATTTCAGCAATGATATCACCTCTTTTTACCTTGGCACCACGCTTTACCAGGGCCTTGTCAATGTGGCCGTAGTGGGTTACCATGCCGTGCCCGTGATCGATGATGACATAGTTGCCCAGATAGCGCTTTGATCCGACTGATTTTACGATGCCGTCTGCGGTTACCGATATCGGTGTACCGATCTGATTGGCAATATCCAGCCCTTTATGAAACTCACGCCGGCCGGTGAACGGAGAGTTGCGATATCCGAAACGGGATGTCAGCCATCCCTTGACAGGGCGAATGGCCGGGGTGCACGCCAAAAGGCTCTTCTGCCCTTCGAGCTTCCCCAGAAGGGCTACCATCTGTTCATGTTGTTCTTCCGACGCAGCCTGCAGCAAATCGATCTGCGCGTGCATTTCCCGCATCAGACTCGTGTGCCGCCGCTTCACATCGATGTTGGTTGCAAGATCCTCGGGCCGGGAGCCGCCAACGCCGAAAACGGTATCCTGCCCTTTGTCCGTGTTGATATTGGCAATGATGCGTATCTTCTCCTCGAAGTTATTCAGGGCAACCAATTGGGATTTAAGGCGATTGATATCATCGGCAAACTTTTGAATCTGATGGCGTTGGGTGGTGATCAGGTCTTCCTGCAGTTGGAGCGTTTGCTCCAGATCACTACTGGCGTTGACCGCACTGCGTATCTGATAGTGGTCGTAAATGAGATAGCCCAGGCCGACAATGCCCCCTATGAGGACAACCCCAAGCGCGCGCAGCAGAAATCCGGGTATGGATATCTTTTTCATCTGCGCCCCGGTGTTGCTCAATATGAAAAACGATGTCATTTTCATGGCATATAATCCTGGCTGATCTCCTTACATTGGGCGACAGTTCACGATTTTATTAGATAAAGATGATAGTACAACCACATTATTTATCAAACGGTATCGCATTTGTCAAGATATGTCGATGATCCTTAACCCAAAGCGACTAAAGTGACTAAAGTTGATGAATTCTATCTGATCTTACAAACCACAGAGCCTGACGATTCATCCACCCTGGCCCGGACCGACCACCAAAACAATATACCTATGAGCCAGGTTTGTAATGGCTCATAGGCAATATTAACATACATGAACCAGTCGCACCAGGGCGGGCTTTAGATCACTTTTTAATGTAGAGCGCTAAACTTCACGTTAATTCACAGGCAGATCCTAAGAGCGCTGCCCTGGCCCTAAAGGCCGGTATTTTTATGGCCTTCAGCCGCATAACGAAAGATAAGATCAGCGTTGGTCTTATTCGACGCCCAATTTAAATTTGAGCGATTTCAGCGTATTGAGCATCAACATGGTGATGGTCATGGGGCCGACCCCTCCGGGAACCGGCGTAATGGAACCGGCGATTTCCTTGGCTGCATCAAAATCAACATCACCCTTCAGGATTGCAACCATTTTGCTGGGATCTTTTTTACTCGGTTTTTCACCCACACGGTTAACACCCACATCGATGACGCAGGCACCGGGTTTGATCCATTCCGGCTTGACCAGATCAGGCACTCCTGCGGCAACGATCAGGATGTCTGCGCGTTTGCAGTGAGCCGCCAGATCCTTTGTCCGGGTGTGGACAATGGTCGTCGTGGCATTGGCCCCCGGCCCTTTCTGCAGCATCATATTGGCGATGGGTTTGCCCACGATATTGGACCTGCCCACAACAACAACCTCGGCACCACTGGTTTCCACACCGGCCCGCACGATCATCTCTTGAATGCCCGCGGGTGTACAGGGCGGAAATTTCACCTCATCCCCACCGATCATCAGGCGGCCGACATTCACAGGGTGAAATCCGTCCACATCTTTGTCCGGGTCAATGGCATTCAATATTTTCTTGTCGTCTATGTGCTTGGGAAGCGGCAGCTGCACAAGAATGCCGTTGATGGATTCGTCGTTGTTGTATTTGTCGATCAGCGCCAGAAGATCTTCTTCGGAAATGTCAACCGGCTGGCTGTCCTGAACCTCGTGGAAACCAACCCGGTGGGCTGTCTTGATCTTCAAGGTCACATAGGATATGGACGCCGGATTCTCACCCACCAGTATGGTCACCAGGCCGGGCACACGATCATACTTCTCCTTGATGGCCTTCACTTCAGCGGTAATTTCTTCGAGAATCTCTTCACGAATCTCCGTCCCTTTTATCAATTTTGCCGTCATTTTAATTCTCCTTTCATATTAATAGGTTAATAGTGATAGTTTAATGTTCTAAACTAATAAATAATCCGGTTGTAGGTTGGTTGTTTTAAACGGGCTTAGACCGGAAATGGCACCTGCAACAGTCCGACATCTTCACTAAGTCCGAACATAATGTTCATATTTTGAACGGCCTGGCCTGCCGCCCCCTTGACCAGGTTGTCGATGGCTGCCGTCAGTATAACCCGTTGGCGCGGCTTGTCTATGGTAAAACCGATGTCGCAGAAATTGGTGCCCCGCACATGACGGGTGTCCGGCACCTTATCCAGCCCCTTGACACGCACAAACGGATGGCCTTGGTAATACGCGGTCAGACACGCGGCGATAGCCTCCCCGGTAAGGTCCTTGCGCGGGGTCGCATAAATGGTCGTGAACATGCCCCGTGTCATGGGTACCAGG
>Ga0180435_10004107_pt1 | contig 14402 bp, 16 predicted proteins | sample SS_ome_3_FD_132467 | JGI IMG/M metagenome (GOLD analysis project Ga0180435, IMG submission 132467) | Hypersaline lake sediment archaeal communities from the Salton Sea, California, USA - SS_3_S_1 metaG | ecosystem: Environmental > Aquatic > Non-marine Saline and Alkaline > Hypersaline >... | reverse complement strand
GATGTCCGCGTCGCGGGTCTCTCGTGTGTCTGCTGGTGATTTCATCTACAGCCGTCTCTTCGCGTGGCGTGGAGCCTTCGACGTCATAGACCAGAATCTTGATGGTTGTTTCGTGTCTAACGAGTTCCCCACTTTTATATGCGACGATACCCGTGTAGACGCGCACTTCCTGAACTACTACTTCCGTCTGAAGCCGACGCTCACCAAGGTCGAAGCCGATTGCACGGGCAGCACACCCCAGACGCGGAATCGCTTCAAGGAACGCTTCTTTCTGAATCTGGAAATCCCCCTCCCGCCGCTCCCGGAGCAGAAGCGCATTGTGGCCAAGGTGCAGTCGCTCGCGTCGAAGATCGACGAGGCGCGGGAGCTGAGGGAACAGGCAGCGATTGAGGCCCGGGCAATTCAGAGCGCCGGTCGGAAGTCGGTCTTTGAGCGCGCTGCGGAGCATTACCCCTCGCGTCCCTTGGAGACGCTATCAAGTCGGATTACAAAGGGCGAATCTCCTGCTTGGCAAGGCTTTGGATACCAGGAAACTGGACCGCTGTTCGTGCGCAGTGAGAATGTGCTTTGGGGGACCCTCGACGTCGGGAATGCGAAGCGCATTCCTGCGGATTTCCACGAGAAGCTCTCTCGTTCGCAACTTGCCGCAGGCGATGTCCTCATCAATCTTGTAGGGGCTTCGATCGGGCGGGCATGTGCAGTCCCGCTGGGGTTGGGTCAAGCCAACGTCAATCAGGCTGTTGCCGTTATTACTCCAGTTCCTGAAGGACTGCACACGGAGTTCCTTGTGCATTTCCTTCTATCGCCCATAGCTCAGGATGCCATCCATGGGGCAGAGGTCGAAACGGCTCGCCCGAACATCTCCCTCAGGGACATTCGCCGTCTCGGTATTCCCACTCCGCCTTTGAACGAACAGCGCAAGCTGGTTGCAGAGTTGGAAGCCCTGCAATCACAGTCGGAGACGTTGACCGCGGCACACGCCGAAACCGGACTGATGCTGAACGCTCTGACACCAGCGATTCTGGACCGAGCATTCAAAGGACAGCTATGAACCCCACCATCTCATTCCCCATTCCCTTTCCCCACATTCGCGCTTGCCTCGCCGGAGCCTCTCGGCGAAGGCGGGTCCATTCGCGTGCATTCGCGGTTCAATCTCCTGAACGGTCACAACAATATTGATGTTGCGCGGCTATGGAATTCAGCGTAGAGTTGTATGAGACAAAGGACGGGCGCTCGCCGGTGTTGGAGTTTCTGGAAGAGCTCAGGAGAAGCGATCCGGGCGATCATGCGATCGTGCTTCGCGGGCTGGCCAAGTTGCGAGATAGCCGCAATCACCGCGCTCCGCTTTCGAAGGCGCTGGGTGACGGGCTGTTCGAGTTGCGCCACATTGGTAAACTGAACACGCGCGTACTGTGGTTCTTCATGAAGGGGCGACGGATTGTTGCCGTGCACGGCATCCGCAACAAGGGGCAGGCCATCCCGGCGCGCCACCTCGATACCGCGCGGACGCGGATGCGCGATTGGCAGGAGAGGTTCTGAGCATGAAGAAGACAAACTTCGACTTGTATCTTGAGGAGCAACTGAAGGACCCGGTCTTTGCCGAACGGTTTGAAGCCGCCGGAGAGGCCTGGGACGTGGCCCTGCAGATTGCCGCCCTGCGCGAACAGGCGGGGCTCTCGCAAAAGGAGCTCGCAAAGAAGCTCCACACGTCGCAACAACAGATCAGCCGCCTGGAATCGCCGTCCTACGAAGGCCATTCGCTCTCCATGCTGCGTCGCGTGGCGGAGGCGCTCGGAGCACGGCTGAACGTCTCGTTTGAACCCGCGTCCGAACACCGGCATGCCGTGGCCGAGGAACGAGCGCGGTACGGTGGGGCTTCCGAATGATCACGAGAGTGACCTTGAAGAACTTCAAGGGGTGCGCGGAGCAAACATTCGATTTACCGAGCGCGTTGTCCTGGTAGGCCCGAAACCATTCGCGTTCATTCGCGTCGATTCGCGGTTCAATCATAGCGATATCACGGTACGATGGTGTGATTCTGACAAATATATGTTGCAATTGTCGACACGTGCTGTAATTTGGGGTCGTTTTCAAAGAGAACCAGCATGAGTTCTCCAGGAGGGCGATCCGATGATTCATAGCTTCGCGATGCGGAATTTCTGCTCGTTCGCCGATGATGTGGAGCTTTCCTTCACTGTCGGTGAACAGGCTCCGGACAATGACCTGTTTGTGCGCACGCCGGGCGGACAGCGTCTCAGCAAAGCCCTGGCTGTGCTGGGACCGAATGCCGGCGGCAAGACGAACCTGCTCAAGGGACTGCCGTTCCTGAGCTGGTTTGCCGTGCATTCCTTCCGTGGTCTCGACGCAGATGACCCCATCCCGTTCGATGCCTTCCAGTTCACGGAAGAGCGCGACGGCAAGACGGACTTCTGTGTCGTGTTCGAGGTGGACGATTCGATCTACCGATACGAGCTGACACTCAGTCGGAAGCGCGTGGAGCGGGAGGGACTGTTCCGCAAACACGACAGCCACTTCCGTTACCTCTTCAAACGCGAGGCGACCGCGGCGGAAGGGAAGCCGACCATCCTGGAGAAGGGCTTCGGTTTCTCGCCGGAAACGGTTCAGCAACTGGTGCGCGGAAACGCGTCGCTTCTCTCGGTGCTGCGCCAGACGGAGCACGCCCCATCCCGCGCCATCCTGGCGTATTTCGATCGGCTGCAGACGAACGTCATGTACATGGGCAGGGAATGGCACGAACCCTTGGATCGAATGGGCAACCTGCTGCGAGCAACAGACTTTTTCGTCAAACGCGACGATCTCAAGCAACAGGTTGATCGGTTGCTTCGCGAGTCTGACCTCGGTCTCACCGCAACCCACTTCAAGCCTACGAAGTTCCGAGACGAGAAGGGCACGGAGAAGGAAGTCGTCATGCCCTATGCCGTTCACGCTGTCGACGGCCAGGAATATCAACTGCCGCTGTTCATGGAGTCTGACGGCACACAGAACCTGTTCACTTTGGCAAGCCGCATTCTGCCCGTTCTGGAAAAGGGCGGCTTGGCCGTGATGGATGAGTTCGAAGTCGACCTGCATCCCCACATGATTCCAGCCATTGTGGGGCTGTTCTTCGATCCGACCACCAATCCGCACTCAGCGCAGCTCCTTTTCAGCACGCACTCGATTGACGTGATGCGCGTGCTGGACAAGACGCAGGTTGTCCTGGTTGAAAAGGACGACCGCTGCCGCAGCACGGCGTGGCGGCTCGATACCGTCAAGGGCGTCCGCCGACAGCACAACCTGTACGCGAAGTACATGTCCGGGGCATACGGGGCGGTGCCAAACGTATGATGGCGAAATGTCACCCGAATAGAAGGAAACCGCGGGCCGCAAGGCAGGCGCTCCTGGTGGTTGGTGAGGGCCCGACAGAGAAGGCGTTTCTGACCCACCTCAAGGCCCTGTATGATACACGGGACAGTGGTTTCAGCATCAAAGTCGAGAATGCACACGGTGGATCGCCCGAGTGCATCATCGACCGTGCTCGCAAGCTGGGGCAGATGCGAGCCTACGATGCAATTCTGATCGTCATGGATACCGACCGCCCATGGCCTGTCGCGCGCCAGCGCGCGAAGGGCTTTGGGCGATCCAAGGTTTTCTTCGTAGGCACGCGACCGTGCATCGAAGGCCTGCTGCTGAGCATCCTCGGCCATACGGCATTCGATCCTGCACAACGCTCGCCAGAAGACTGCCGGCGAGCGCTACGAGATCACGGTCTGTCCGACGACACGAAGACAGACACACGCACCCATGCGCGGGTATTCACTCGCGACATCCTTGAAGGTAAACGAGAGACGCTGCAAGCCCTGGGCGACATCGTCTCGTTTTTGACAGCAGGCTCCATCGGTCCCTAAGCGGGAGTGAGCATGACCGACGAATACGAAGTCTACGAACAGAAATGTAAGGCGATCCGCGAGGCGAACGCGAAGTTGCTGGAGGGGTTCGGGGCGTGGATGTCCGGAAAGGGACTCGGTGCGGCCACGGTCAAGAAACATGTCTCCAACGCGGACTTCTACATCAACGAATGTCTGACTTACGACGATCCGCCCCAGTCGGCGGCGGAAGGCGTCGGGCGGCTGGATTACTTTCTCGGCGACTGGTTCATCCGCAAGGCGATGTGGGCGAGCGCGAGCTCGATCCGGGAGAACGCAACCTCGCTGAAGAAGTTCTACACATACCTCGCCGAAATCGGCCTGGTGAGCGCCGACGATCTGGCGGAGCTGCGCGAGGATATCAAGACGGGCATGCCGGAGTGGATCGCGACGGTCAGGCGTTACGACGACCCCGATGTCGATGGCGTAGACGTATGGCAGTGGTAGGAACACGATTGCCTGGACAACGCCAAACCGAAGCGGAGGATTTGAGATGATTGCCGAGAAGCTGCAGTACCCCGGTCAGTGCATGCTGTGCGAGCAAACCTTCAACAAGGCGCAAATGACACGCCATCTCAAGAAGTGCGTCGCTCAGCATCAGGAGGAAGCCGGTAAGCCCGTCAAGGTGTTCCATCTTGTGATCGAAGGCAACTATATGCCCATGTACTGGCTGCATGTGGAGATCCCCGGCGAGTTGACATTACAGCACCTGGACAGCTTCCTTCGGGATGTCTGGCTTGAGTGCTGCGGGCATCTGAGCTGCTTTACGATCGACGGGCAGCGATACTCCGTGCACCCGGCGGAGGACGTGCTCTTCGGCCCTCGCGAGAAGACCATGGGGCAGAAGCTGTACAACGTGCTGGGGCCGGGCACGAAGTTCCAGCACGAATACGACTACGGATCGACCACGGAACTGAAGCTCCGTGTTGTGGAATTCCGGGAACGTCGGGTCAAGAACCCGGAAATCATGTTGCTCGCGCGGAACGAACCGCCGCCGTGGGAATGTGCCAAGTGCGGGAAACCGGCCACGCAGATTCAGGCCACGGGCTGGGGCCTCGATATGGATTCCGTCTTCTGCGGCGACTGCGTGGGCGATGAGGAGCAAGAAGGCTATCTTCCGCTCGTCAATTCCCCTCGCACGGGCGTCTGCGGGTATTGCGGATAGCGAACAGAAATCAAGAAAGGCAGACGAAGATGCTATGAAGAAGCCAACACGCGAACTGGTTGCTGCGTTTCTTGCGTGGTTCCGGGATGACCCGCATTCCACACAGGAAGACCACTATGCTGGAACGGTCACACAGGAGCATCTGTCGCAGATGGGACGTGAGGAGTTCATCGAGTTCTTCTACCAGTTTGCATGTGACGGCGGGTATGTGCAGAGCGGGGGTCACCGGACTGCCTCGCGCTTCCGCGCGACCATCGAGGCGAGATATGACGAGTTCCGGGCCCTCGTTCTGGAGCCGTTTGCCGAACCGTTTGATGAGACCCAATGGCTTGAGCGCATCCACGAGTTTTCTCATCTCGGCGCGGGGCTGGCGACGATCTTTCTGAACCGCGTTGACAAGAAGCGGTTCGCCATCATCAACAATAAAGCGGTTGAGGCGGTAGAGCTCTTCGGCGTTTCAGTGCCGACCGTTCTTGTGCGCCGTTACCAGGCCGTTCGCGACGCATGGCGGCAGCTCATCGAGTGGTATCCCGATTTCGATAACCTGTATCGTACCGATGCCCTGAGTCAGTTCCTCATCGGCGAGGATTCCGGCAAACCGTGGGCGGAGCAACTCCGCGGGGGCGGGGAGCCGACCGGAAAGCGGTACTGGATCTATGCGCCGGGGGAGCGGGCCCGACATTGGGACGAATTCAGGCGTGACGGCCTGATGGGCATCGGTTGGGACACGATCAAGGAAGATCTGTCCGTCTACGCAGCGGAAGAGGAACTGAGAGAGAAGTACAACGAGTGGTATGGCGACCAGGCCACAGATAAGGACTTCCGCCAGTTGTGCGATTTCGTGCAGAAGGTGCGGGAAGGTGATGGCGTCTTTGTCAAACGAGGAACCAAGGAGCTGGTTGGATACGGCGAAGTCACATCGGGGTATTTCTATGAGTCGGAGCGCCCGGAGTACCGGCATCTCCGCCGGGCGAACTGGATGGCAACCGGCGAATGGGCGATCCCGGACGACTGGAAGAATCTCCCGGTCAAGACGCTAACGGAACTGCGTGACAAGAAACGCGTCCGACAGTATCGGGCTATGCTTGCAGGGAACGCGGAGAGCGCTCTGCCGGAGGAAGGGTTCGTACTCCTTGAGCAACTCCACGAGAACCCGACAGCCGAGTTCTACAACGCGCACAGCGAGGAGTTCAAGCAGAGCCTTGAGCAGCCGTTCCAGCAGATGCTGCGAGCAGTGGCAGGGCGCTTGCACCCGGACGTGGCGGAACTCATGGAGACCGAAAAGCGGATCTTCTCACGCATACCGAAGAATGACTGGGGCCGCGGCGGTGCGTGGGATTTCTACTGGGGCGCGTTCTACCCCAAGGGCGGGAAGCGGATCGAGGACGCTCAGCTCTTCGTCTTCATGCACGGTCGCCACCTGGACTTCGGTTTCTACATTGGGGAGTACGGATCGGAACAGCGAAGCCGCTTTGCCGCCGGCTGTTCGCAACACCTGGAACCTCTGAAGGGGATGCTGAAGGAGCCGCTGTCCCAGGATGGTCTGTCGTTCGGTGAACGGGAAACAACCGATGATGACACCCTTGGACTGGCTGTCCCAGATATCAAGTGGGATGACTGGCTCACTCAAGTTGATCAAGTGGGGATTCGTGCCGGCGTCACACTGTCGCGGGATGAAGTCCTTGCGATGCCGGCCGATGAGTTGATCGGGAAGATCGCGCATGTGTTCAACGAGCTCTTTCCGTTGGTCTACCTGGCGACCGAGGACAATCCGCTTCCCGATATCAGGAGGTATCTCGGCATCACAGTGGGCCCAGGGGAGAATGAACCGTATCCCCTCGAACAGTGCGCCGAGGATACCCATTTTGACATCGAAGCACTGCGGCGCTGGGTACGCGCCGTTGAACGAAAGAAACAGGCGATTTTCTACGGGCCGCCGGGAACCGGGAAGACGTTCGTCGCAGAGAAGCTGGCCCGGCACTTGATCGGCGGCGGCAACGGCTTCAGCGAGATTGTCCAGTTCCACCCATCCTATGCCTACGAGGATTTCGTGCAGGGATTGCGGCCACGCAGCGCGACCGGGGGTGGGCTGGAATACGCGATGGTGCCGGGGCGCTTCCGGGACTTCTGTAGAAGGGCACGCGAATGCACGGGCCTGTGCGTCCTGATTGTGGACGAGATCAACCGGGCGAATCTGTCTCGCGTGCTTGGAGAGCTGATGTTCCTGCTCGAATATCGCGACCAAGCCGTGCCGTTGGCCGGGGGAGAACGATTCCAGATACCGGCGAATGTCAGGATTATCGGGACGATGAATACGGCGGACCGGTCAATCGCCCTTGTGGATCACGCATTGCGACGCCGTTTTGCGTTCCTGGGGTTGTATCCCAACTATGAGGTCCTGCGGCGGTTCCATGCAGATACGGATTTCTCCCCCGAGGGGCTCATCGCTCTACTCGAACGGCTGAACGCCGCCATCAATGACAGGCACTACTCCGTCGGCATCAGCTTCTTCCTGTCGTCAAGCATCGAGGAAGAGATCGAAGATATCTGGCAGATGGAGATTGAACCGTACATCGAGGAGTTGTTCTTCGATCAGCCGGACAAGGCGGCTGGTTTCGCATGGGAGAAAATCAAAGCAGAGATCATGGGATGACGGCGACCGCACCGCGAGTTGTAGAGCTTACCGAATACCAGACTCGAGTTTTCGGCGAGGACGAGCTCACGGAGGATATCGGCAAGGCGCTCCACGCATCCTACGGAACACAGATTGCGGTCGAGCCGCCGTCCTTTCTCAACAACGGTTGTTGGCAGCTCACGTCTCAGGGATGGGTGGGCTATATCCCGCTGACGGATTCGTTTCACCTCTCGCTCGTTCCAAAGGTTCCAGTCGCGAACCTGTTCCGCATGCTGGAGTACGCCTATCGACTGGATTTCAAAATCCTGGAGGGATTGGCGGACTCGGAGTCGATTGCAGAGCTGTACGAGCGGCTGGCGCTGGTATTGGCGAAACGCGTGCTGGATCGGATTCGCAAGGGGCTGTACCGCTCGTACGTCCCGGAGAATGACGATCTTCCATATGTGCGTGGCAGGATTGATGTCATGGCGCATGTGCGGAATCTCCAGCGGGTGGCCCTGCCGTGTAGTTTCGAGGAACACACAGCAGACCTGGAAGAGAACCAGATTCTGCTCTGGACGCTCACGAGAATCCTGGAAAGCGGAATGTGCACGGAGCGCAGCCTGCCGCACATTCGACAGGCACGCCGGGCGTTGCTCGGGTTCTCCGCACTTCGCCCTTTCTCCGCGCGGACATGTGTCGATCGGCTGTACAACCGGCTGAATCAGGACTACGAACCGTTGCATGCGTTGTGCAGGTTCTTCCTTGAGCACACCGGACCGACACATCTCCTGGGCGACCGCCGCATGCTCCCGATCCTGGTCGATATGGACAGGCTATTCGAGCTGTTCGTGGTCGAATGGCTGCGCAAGCACGCTCCCTCTCGATACTCCGTACTGGGGCAGGAGAACGTGCAGTTCCGTATGGGGCATGTCGTATCCATCAGCATCGACATCACTGTCGAGGATCGGGAGACCGGCCGGACGGCGTTTGTTCTGGACACGAAGTACAAGGCGGCCGCGCAACCAGCGGCGGGCGATATTGAGCAGGTTGTCGCGTACGCAGAGGCAAAGGGCTGTACGAAGGCTGCTCTTGTGTACCCCGTCCAGCTTGCGCATCCCGTCTCCGGTTTCTGGGGAACGGACATCAGCGTGCGGTCGCTTGCCTTCCGTCTGGACGGGGACATCGAGGAGTCCGGTCGGAGTCTATTGGAGGATCTCCGATTGTGGGCGGAAGCCGGGAGCCCCAGCTCTCACTAGAAAGGGAACGAACTGCATGGACCTTGCCTGCTACCGCGTGCCCGCAACACTCTCCGATTTCCAGCGCACGATGTACATCCATCTCATCGACTGGAAACGGGAGCACATTACCCGCGAGCCGGGGACATACCGGGCGCGCGTGTATGACGCCGCCCCACCCAGCCGTTCAGGCATGGGCTCGGTGGTGCTGCGATCTCTACGCAATAGAGTATGCTTAATCCAGTAGCCAGGGACGCTTTACCAAAGCCGCAGGACTTCGATGTGACAGATGCCACGCTGGCTTGTGTAACGGATCAGGCCCTGCTCTTCGAAGTACTTCAGGGCGGTCTTCCATTTCGCCCCGGACATGGATCGTGCGAAAGGGAAGTCAGGGGGCCACGTAGAGTTTATCATCAGGCGCCCCAACACATCCCCGTCTCCTTGTGTCCAGTCCGTCTCGAGAAGTACCTGCAGCCAAAGATTGAGTCGGTGATGCGGGGTGAATCGCCACCGACTGCCATCTTTCAGGAGCTGCGGCACAGGAATATAGCCGCGCGCCAACGTCTCACGGATCAATTCTCTTTCACGTTCGCCGTTCATTTATCACCTGTCCTTTCATTTGCGTCCCGCCGCGGGTGGAGGGGATCACCCCTCACACGCGCGGCGCAGACGTCACATTAGTTTCTTGAGTTTCTTGACGAGTATCGCGCCTGGTTTGTTGATCGTGTCTGATTTCATTTCTCCCCATAGCTCGGCGACGGCGGACCGGAAGGGCTGGTCACCCAACCGGTCCAATGCCTTCCTCAAGTACCCTTCTGCCTGTTTATTGCCGCCTTCTCCGGTAACGGAGAGTGCGACACTGACTGCATCGTTCTCAGGGTTGTGGATGTCTGAGTAGTCCTCGATGTCAATCAACCGAACCCGGTTCTGTTCTTCCGGTTTATCTTTCTTATCCTTTCTTCTCCCGTCTTCATTAGTCGCCCTTGGTCCGCCCCTTGATCGCCTCTTGTCCGCCCCAGGTCTGGTCTTCGAAGGACGGCTACCGTGGCCGAAGACGTCGAACACGTCCGTGGTCAGGATGGTTACAATAGTACCCTTGTTCGTCCCCTTGAATGAAGCGTACCCCGCCTTCTCGAGACGCTTCTTTGCCATCCGGTACTCTTTTTCGGTTTTCAGGCCGCACTCCCTGTAGTCCCCAATGAACGCCTGGCCCGGCTTAAGGCCGTGAATTGAAGGTCCCTCGCTCCATCTGGCTCGAATTGCCGCCAGCGTCAAGAGCCCGAAGGCTTTGAGATCCCTCAGGAGTTCCCGCGTTACCTCACCTCGCATCAGCTTGACAAAGCTCCTCACTGCCCACCCCCTTCCCCCCGCGCGCGCGCGGCACACACTGCCGGGCGGTGACGATTTGCTTTTTAATCTCTCGGGGCTTGGGTGGCGAGTATGCTGGGACGTAGACCTGATCGAGGTAGGTCTCCAGGTCTCTGACGTCGAAGCTGATGCTGCGGTGGCCGTGGCGGTAGTACGCCAGCCGGCCGCTCAATCGGAGGCGCTTTAACTTTTCGGGCGTCACGCCGAGGAATCGGCATGCCTCCGGCGGCAACAGCCTTTCGATGCACCCCGGGATTCTCCTCAAGGGCGGTTGCCGCTTCATGTCTGAAGCGGGTACATTCCTCGTTCGAGAGTGGGCGGTATCCATCGGTGAACTCCTTGTGCACTTGGACACAATTCGTGTCCCAGCGCCCCGGATCACGCAATGGATGGGGGGCCGCTAATCTCGTTCAGGCGTCGCGCACCTTGGGCTTGCGCCGAGGTTTGGATGGCCGTGTGAAACAGAAACTCTTCTGTTGAATAAATCCGTTGTTCTGCCCATCGACAAGTAACATCTCGACCGATGTTGTGCCGGGATCTTTCTCCAGACGCTTTACGTTTGTCATTGGGCCGAACCTTCCCCTGCGATACGAGATATCGGTAACTGTGTGACCTTTCACCGTGAGTGTGACGGTATTATTCTTGATGCCGCTTTCCGTCTGCACTATCTGGTTAAGTCTTTGCAGCCACGCCGGCGTATCCTCCTTAGTCTCGCGCAACTGAGGAATAGGAAAAGTGACCGACGTTTTCTGCGCATGCCAGTTCAGAACGCTCAGGGCACCTTCGAACACTGGCGCCAATGGAAGTGCAATGAGCGGCTGATCAGCGATTTCAGGCTGATCTGCACGCAGCGTCCACCATGGTTCGCCCACCACGAAGGAGGTTTCCATGCTGCACAGGTACACAGCATGACCGGCGTACCAGAACTCCAGAATGTCGAGCAGCGGATCTTCGGGCAGGCCCTCGATGGGCAACATTAGCGATCGAAACGCATTCCGGTATATATCTACCGTCTTCGAGCGTTTGCACGCCAGGTAGTCTTCGGCGCGAAACAGTGCGGCAAGCGTTAATACTTCGCGGGCTGAAAACCTGTGCCACCCGCTGCCGCTGGCGGGCCGGAAGGCCGGCGCATACTCCGCAATGCCTTCGAGCTTCATCGTGATGGCAAGCCCCTCCGCAATGCTTTTTCGCATGGCATTGAGCTTGTCTCTTGTGAAGGGCTCGCCTATGGCGGGCATGGCGCCGCAACACCAGTCCGACCTGAACAAAGGTTCATCGAACAGTTTTTTGATGTCTTCTCGTTTCATGATGGCAGCACTCTAGCAGGGATATATGTGGTCCGTCAACACAAATCGTCGAAAAATAATTCTATCGTGTTCTACGCGCGCAACTGACCGTTCTCCTCGGGTATTACACTCAAAAATACGTCGCGCTAGTTTCTCCAGTATTTCTTAGAGTCGCAGAATGCGCGGGGGGGTCGGATCTCCATCCTGGCTAAAAGGGAGGACTGGGTGCCGGCGACTGGCGGAACCGTCGACGCTTGGGCAGTGCGGATGTCGACCTCGCTATCGTCACCGGGAGCGCCGGGTCAGCCGGGTGCGGACCATGCCGACCTATGGATCCGACCGGCGTTAAGGATTCCCCGTCCTACCACAATTCCCGTATTCATGAGCGTTCTTGAGGCGGATCACTGGCCCGGTAACATTTCAGTAACGAAACAACCGCTGAACACCCCGATAAGGGCGCTGAGATCGCCCAGGACAGCCTTGGAGAGGGCGGGGAAGGGATTCTTCTCTACGGCGGGCATGAACGGGCTCTGGGGCGTCCTGAAAGGACGCCAGTGCGTCAATCAGATCATCGCCGGCGCGATGGATTCTGCACTGCAATGATAGCAATCTTGCCAGGAATTGGGCGCCCTCCCGGAGCATAGAGCCTTGTTCGGCCCGGGATTGGCCCATTTCGGGCATTCAGCCCGGGCCGGGACGACTTGTGATAGGGCGGACGCAATGTGCTGTGCAAGACGGCTTCAGTTTCTGGATTGTCTGGCCATTCGCGGCGAGACACAAATCCGCGAATTTCCTAGGTTTTTTTGCCGGTTTTCGGACTGGTTGTCGGCGGCGGGCGCCCGCGTCAGATACTTCGTGTAGTACAGATCCACAAGTAGGCGCACCGGGCCTTCTAGGTGCGCCGCTGCTGTCGGATACCACATCGATCAGCTTCTGTTGTGTCAACCTTTCAAACAGCCGGTAGTTCTGGGTCTTCTCAAGGTCCTGCGAAAGGAGTTCTCGCTTTGCACTCAGGCGGTGTCCTTCTTGGTGTCCGCGTCACCGTCTCCCTGCGGTCGGAATCGAAACCGGATGGCTCATGCCGATCTGGGGGTAGAGGAAAGAGGTCCGGCCGAATCAGATTGAGGAGATAGTTAAACCGGAGATTGTCGCCCTGGTGAGGAGTGGCTGATAGAAGCAGCAGTCTCGGCGATCAGTGGCCCGATTCGGTATTCATTCGCAGCAAGACAGCACGAGAAGAAACGAAATCCAGCCGTGCGGAGTGAAAATTCTTCGCGCTGATCATACCTCACCCAGCGACAGTTGATCGGCTTCGCCTCTACAGACAGGCAAATATGAAATGAGTCGCTGGGCCCAGCTTTTGCAACCCTCCCGAGTCGCGACCCCGGCTCCCCCGCCCCCATGCTTGTAGGGGCGGATTCACCGTCGGGCTAGCATCGCGGGGATTTTTTCTTCTCGCAGAGGTCTTAGCAAACCGCCACCCCCGAATTCTGGGCCTTGCAGGTTTCTTGTGTGCTGCCTATGCGACTTCATAGCGTAGCGGCATTCGGAAGCGATCCAGCGTCCTCGGAGCCATGCCGTTCAGGTCCTCGCAGAGCCTTCGGGCAGCGTAGTCGATCTCCGGGCTCGCGAATCGCCTCAGCCTGACACGCACTTCGCCGTCTTCCAACTTCACTTCCCCGGCGCGATCCACAATCATCGATAAAGCCGGCAGGATTTCTTTGCGCCTGTCATAGTATTTCAGCAGCATCCGGCACATCGCTTCATTCAGGTTGCAGGTGAACACCTTGATGCAGTCCAGGAACCGTTTCTTCTCGTAGTTCAGCGTCATGAGTTTCAGCCCGTCGTGTGCCTCGTCAAAGCGGACCTGTGCGGACAGTTCATCCAGTTGCCCGTTCAACAACAGGATTTCATTCTCGGCCCGCACGATGCTCTTCATGATCGGGAACCCCTCAGCATTGATCGGTCGTGCCGGCTGTTCGGGCTGACTCAACATATCGTCGGCAAGCTCCACTTTGAATCGGCGCAGGTCACCCTTCAATACGACACGCTTTTTCTTCAGCTCCTTCACCTTCGGGTTCTCGACCCAAGGCTGTTCATCCAGCCCTTCGCTCACATAGCCGGGCATGTAGTTGATCATGTGTTTCAGCAGAAGTTCCTTGATCTGATTCTCTTCTCCCCAACGCCGGCACATCAATCGCACCGTCAAGCAACTCGTCCCCATTCACAGTAAGATACCTCCTTACGGCGGTTTCTTACCACATCGACGCACGTGCAAAAAGCACACGAAATTCTGCCGTCAACCACACTCAGAAAACCCCTGTAAACATTGACTTTTCTGAAACCCCAGTTTCAGGGGGTGGCGGCTTGCTCAGACCTCTGCGTCTTATGACTTCCCCGCGCGCTGCTTCTTCAGGCACTGGGTCGGGGTGATGCCGGTGATTCTCTTGAAACTTGCCGAGAAATGCTGGCTGGAGCTGAAGCCGCATTCAAGGGCAACGTCGGTCATGGTTGTGTCGCCCGAGAGCATTAATCGTTGCGCCTCCTCGATGCGGTAGTTGAGCAGGTACTGGTGCGGCGAGAGGCCCACCGCCCTGACGAAATGCCGCTGAATCCAATCGTGCCCGTACCCCAGGTGCTTCTCCAGCATGCCGATCGTAATCTTCTCCTGCCAGTGTTCATGAATGAACCCGACGCCCGCCTCGCGCAAACCGTGCAGCAATGGTGAGCGATACGGGATAAAATACTCCCGGCAGGCCGCATTGATCAAACGGGTTTTGCGTATGTTTTTCCCGGTTTCGAGCATGG
>Ga0180435_10004104_pt1 | contig 14410 bp, 6 predicted proteins | sample SS_ome_3_FD_132467 | JGI IMG/M metagenome (GOLD analysis project Ga0180435, IMG submission 132467) | Hypersaline lake sediment archaeal communities from the Salton Sea, California, USA - SS_3_S_1 metaG | ecosystem: Environmental > Aquatic > Non-marine Saline and Alkaline > Hypersaline > Sediment... | reverse complement strand
GCAGTATTGTAAAAGTACCATTTACCTGTTTGAAGGTTTGGGTTCCGGCTTTTCTGGCCTACGTCTACAAACTGTATGCCTCCCTCGTCATCGCCATACAGTTCTTCTCTTTCCTTTTCGGCTTGTTTTTGCAGGATGATGCGGTCGATAATGGCATACAGGTCTGTTGTGTCAAGGGATGAAAGATACAGCAGGCTATCCTGGTTGGTGATGGTGGACGACAACTGTACCATCTCAGTCAGCACGGTCGCTTTATTTTTGATGGCTTCGTAATCGGGGTATTCTTCAGGCAGGAAACTTACAGCAGTATCGTAATACGCTTCTGCCAGTTGGTATTTATTTTTTTCAAAGTAAATATCTGCCAACTTCAATGAAGATTCGGTACGTTGGAAATTGTCAATTGTACTGCTGCTCACTGATTTGGCCAGGTATTCAATGGCCAGGTCTTCTTTGCCATCTTTTAAAGCTACATCTGCCAGGGCATAATAAATCTGATCAAGGAAGTCCCTGTTTTTATAATCTTTGGCCATTTTTTGCAGCACTTTGTTGATCTCCTTGCTGTCGCCACTGCCTTCGTCGTAACACTGTGCCAGGTTCATTTTAGCTTCGAAAGCCATGCGGTATTCCGGATTTCGTTTGATCACCTTGTTGTAATACATGGTAGCGGTTTCAAGGTCGCCTTCCATTTGGTTGATCTGGCCCAGGATAAAATTCACACGGGTTACTACATCTCTGTCGTTGCCCACTTCCAAACCTCTTTCCAGGTAGGCATAAGCCGCGTTATAATTTTCCTGGGCGAGGTAAAAATCGGCAATCACGAAAGGCATTTCATCTGCTACATCCCGCGGAAAATCGTCTCCGTCTTTTTTGCTTTGCAGGTAATTAATAGCCGCTTCGGCTTTTTCAAACCGTTCGGTTTCGATATGGGTTTTCACCAGCCATAAATAACCTTCGTATTGGATGGGGCTGTCGGTATATTCTTTTGACACATAATCGAAAACACGCCGGGCACTGGTATAGTCCTGTTTGTAAAAATGGGCTTTACCCATCATCAGGTAGCTTTCTTTCACCCATTTTACATATTCCTTTCCACCAAAATACATGGAATGGCGCTGGATACCAATAGATGATTTTTTAATAGAACGGTCCATCTGTGCATTCAGCGAAGATGCCTCTTGCAGTGTGCCATAATTGTATACCCTTAAAATATCATTATAATTATTGTTGACGCTTTCCTCCAGGGTTTCGGCACCTTCATAAAGGCTGTTTTTACCATTCCAGAACACATTGTAATGGCAGGTAATATTGTGGTAAGCACGCCTGGTCCAGGTATTCTTTTTTGTAGAACAGGAGGACATGATCATAAGACCAACAGCGGCTGCCAAAAGCAGGAATTTTATCTTTAAACGAATAGGCTTCAAATGTTTTTTTCTTTATAACTTAAAATCCTGAAAATTATTACGTAACCCATGCTTTGCGCATGCAAAAATAAGCAGACTTTAATGAAAATGCATGGAAAGCTCAAATAATATGGTGTTTATTCAGGCGTAAGATGGGTGAAAAGGCCACTGCTGGCGTCTTCCAGCAGGTCGATCACGAGCTCGAATCCCTGGTCGCCACCATAATATGGATCAGGTACATAATTGTAGTCAAATGCCGATGAAAAATCTGTCATGAGCATTAATTTCTCTTCGTCTTTTTTATTTCGGGCCATTTGTTTTAAATCATGCATATTATCGCGGTCCATCGCGATGATGATATCGAAATGGTCGAAATCGGTTGCGGGATTAAATTTTCGTGACAATGAAGTAAGCTGATAACCACGCTTTGAAGCATGCCTTCTCATGCGGGCATCGGCAGGTTCTCCCTGGTGGTATGCGGAAGTACCGGCAGAATCAATTTCAAATCCATCACCGAAGCCCTTCTTTTCAACATGGGCTTTAAAAATAGCTTCGGCGCTTGGTGAACGGCAGATATTACCCAGGCATACAAACAAGACTTTTATTTTCATATCCTTGATCAGTCAATTTAAATGCTCAAATTATGAATTTCAAAATTAAGATAAATCTGTTAAACCCGCCGAGTGATCTTCAGCCCTCAGCGGGTTGAAGAAATTACTTTTTCGACCCGCCAGGAATAAATCTACCTTGCGGGTCTTCGAAAAGAAAAACCCATTGAATGGCTTTTTGCTCTCAGCGGTCTGAGAAAGAAACAGGTTTTAATTCTTCGACCCTCAAAGTCCTTCGTCGACTAATCAGATCCTTATCGGTGTTAAATTTTACTCCTGTGAAATGATACCCCCACTCAGCCTCAGCAATTCGGTCTGGCTGTCGATCAGGTCATAAATAGCATTCAGTTTACGTGAAGAAGCATTTAGAAAAATCAATTGCACATCACGAAAGTTGAATGAATTGATGGTTCCGTTTTTATATTTCTCAGATGCTATTTCGAGATTTAACTCTGCACTTTCCAGGTTCACATTGGCCACTTCCAATAGTTGTTTCCGGATGCGGTAAAGTTCATATTGGTTGACGAGTAAATTGGCCAGGGTTTGTTCCAATTCCATAATTTCTAACTGTCCAATTTGTTCATTGATTTGTGCTGTCTGGATTGCCCTACGGGTATTTCCGCCATTGAACAAATTAAAACTTAAAGTAAAATTGCCATAATAGTCATAAAGATATGTATTGGCTTCATTTTTTTCCCAATCATACCATCCCTGCGTGAAATCAGCTCCTGCACGCATGGAGAGCGATGGCCACAAATCACTTTTGGCAATACCAATGTTCTTTTTCAATATTTCCTGGTTTACATACTGGTTTTTCAGATTGGTATTGTTTTCCAGCGTTTTTGTCATCAATTTGTTGAGGTCGTAATATTGGGTATTTACCATAAAACTATCCACCAGCATAAATTGCACTTCCGGTGGTTCGCCAAGCAACAGGTTCAGCCTGAGAAAAGCATTTTTCACGTTCAGTTCCTGAAGCAGGTAATTGGTCGAGTCGCTGTAAAACGAGTTTTTAGCCTGTAACACTTCAAATGTAACCGACGTGCCGATGTCTTTACGCAACATTTCATAATCATAGCGATCCCCTGAAAGATCTTTCACTCCTTTGAGAACTTTCAAACGCTCCTGTTCGAGCAAAGCATAGTAATATCCCAGAATAATGGCTTGTAGGGTGTTTTCCACTACTATGGTAGAAAACCCCAGTGAGTATTGTTCCAGCAAATCCAGCTTTTGCTTATTGATATTCACGAAAAAACCATCAAATAACAACCAACGAAGTTCCACATTGGGAGTGAGTGAATTTGTATATTGATCACCACGGATATAACTCATGGATGAGGTATCGAAACTTGGGGTGTTGTCGTAACGATTGATGCTGTTTATACCAATATTGATAGACGGCCACCGTCCGGCAGCGCCCTGTGTGTTATTCAGTTTTGAGATATTGTATTCCTGTTCCGAAATCCGTATCTGGAAATTATTTTCAAGGCCTTTCAGAATGGCATCTTCCAGCGTTAATGGTTCCTGGGCCTGGATAGAAACACCCAGCAGGATCAATATCAAAAACAGGCTATTTTTAAATTCTTTCATGCTATCGAATGGCTGATTTAATCGATGGTTCGTTTACTATGAATAATGGCAATTTCAACACTTTCTCTTGAAGGCACATCAGAAAGTCTGGCCTCAATTTTAGGCGGCACTTTTCGTTTAGGATCACCTTTAAGCACCCAAAGATTAATCCTGTTGATCGTATACCTGGAATACCTCTTTATATCATTTAGCGCAAGAATAATAACCGGAAAGAAAATAAGGATAAATCCGGTTCCTACAAATACGCCATAAGCCAATGCTACCGCCATCGGTTTTAAGAATTGGGCCTGAAAGCTTTTTTCAAAAATGATGGGATAAAGACCAACTGTTGTGGTAATGGTTGTTAGCACAATGGCCCTGAAACGAGCCAACCCGGTTTGATAAACCGCTTCTTTCACTTTTAACCCTTCCAGCAGCAGCGAATTATATTTCGACAGAAATACCACCGCGTCATTGATAATAACGCCTGAAAGTGCCAGCATACCCCAGATGCTTAATAATGAAACCGGAATGCCTTCCACCCCATGTCCCCAAATAGAGCCCAGCCAAGCCAGCGGGATCATCGCAACAATGATCATTCCCTGTCCGAATGATTTAAAGTGCAAAATGATGATCAGGAACATGAGCAGAAAAGCTGGCAGAAAGAATTTTCTGATCTGCTGCATGGTTTCATTGCTGTCTTTTTTCTGACCCAGGTATGCTACATCTACATCAGGATATTTGACCAACAGTTCGGGTACTATTTTGTTTTCTATTTTTTCCTGTATCGGGATAGTGGGTGTATCATAGCTCACCACGTTGGCATCCACCCTTATTTCGCGGGCACCATTGTAATGTTTGATACTTACAGGGCCTCGTTCTACGGTATAGCTTGCCAGTTCAGAAAGCGGGTATTCACCCACAGGGGTTTTTATGCGCATGGTCTCCAGTTGCCCAATATTAATTCGGTCACTTTTTGGATATCGCACCCACACACGCAATTCGTCTTTGCCATGCTGCAGGCGCTGTGCCTGACCGCCAAAAAAACCTTGCCGAACCTGAGAAGTAAGGGTCAGTTGGGAAAAACCAAGGAAATAAGCAAGCGGTTTAAGTTTTAACCTGACTTCGCGCATACCGGCAGGATTTACATCAGCGATATTGTTCAGGTCTTCAATTTGCTTCAGGCTTCGCATCAGATCCTCTTTGGCTGCATTCAGCGAGGCTTCGTTCTTACCAAGTAAACTTACTGAAATGGGGGTTCCAAAGGTAGCCCTGCCCTGTATGGTAATTTTATCTACTTCGGGTAGTTCGCCAACTTTTGCCAATACACTATCCACAATTTCAAAACTGGAGGTGCCACTGTCTTCAAGATCACGAAGCATTACGAAAATATTTCCGGCATGTGATCCTCTTTCCTGTCCATTAAATGCATTACCGGTTGACAGGGATGTGTAGCTGACAAAATCTACCGAATCATTTAACCTTTCCATGAATTCTTCATTGACTTCCCATATGGCATCATCAATATATTGCAGATATTCAAGGGTTTGTGCTTCTCCCGAGCCGGGTTTAAATGCCAGGTCTACATTGAATTGATCGAAAGGAATGGCCGGGAAAAAGGTAGCTTTGATAAAATCGCCTTTGAACAATCCGGCAGTGATGATGATGAGAAAAATGGGTGAAAAAATCACCACGTATTTCCATTTGATCATAAATTTAAGGGTGGTACCATACAATTTGATCTTCATAAAGTCCAATACCCTGTCCAATAGATCACGAATTTTTTTACCTGTATTCTGGCGTACATTTCTACGCAGCACCCAACTGTTTCCCAGGTGGGCCGGCAGCACAAAAAAGGCTTCAATCAATGAAAAGGCAAGGCTAAATACCACCACGAAAGCCATCTCGTACATAAATTCCATCCGCCCCCTTATGAAAAACAAAGCTGAAAAAACGATGATGGTAGTGGTTACAGACGTCAACACCGCGGGCAGCACTTCCATGGTTCCGTCCAGCGCGGCTCTGCGGGGGGATTTACCTTTTTCAAAGTGAGAGTAAATATTTTCGGCAATTACAATGCCATCATCCACCAGTATCCCAATCACGAGGATCATACCAAACAGCGAGATCATGTTCACGGTAATGCCATAGAACACACCAAGTATAAACATGGCGCCAAACGATGCGGGAATGCCGACAGCCACCCAAATTGACAATCTTAAACTTAAAAAAAGTCCAAGTGTTATGAAAATAAGTAAAAGACCGACGCCCCCGTTTTTATAAAGCAGGTTCAGTCTGGCTTTAAGCATTTCAAGAAAATCATATGTTACGATCAGTGAAGTATCGGCATGGGTATTGTTCCACTCATCAGCGTATTCGTTGCAATATTCTGAAATGGCGATCAGGTCTTCTTCGGGTAATTTTTGAACCTGGATAGAAACGGAAGGCTTGCCATTTAGTAGCGAAGTACTGGCCACATCAGCAAATTGTAAATTTACGGTGCCCACGTCTTTAATTCTAAGATAGCTGCCATCAGGATTTGCACGGATAATGATTTGTTCTATTTCTTCCGGTTTCACTGTGCGGTAACGGCTACGGATCATTATTTCCTCAACATCTGATCGTATCTGCCCACCGGAAATATCCTGGTTATTTTGGGCAATGGCACGCGAAACCTCATCGAAAGTGAGGTTATAACGCCGCAGGTTTTCTTCTGATATTTCCACCGATAATTCCAGGTCGGGGAATCCCGTGATAGATATTTGGGAAATGATGCCGGAATTATAGAAATCGAATTCAATCTGGTTGGCATATTCTTTCAGGGTAAGCATGTCAGTATCACCGGTTAGTGCCATAAAAACAGCACGGCTGATGGATCGCTGCTTGTTTACAATAGGTTTTTCAGCATCTACCGGAAAAGAAGGTATGCCGTCGACCGCATTTTTCACTTCCATCAGGGTTTCATCAATATCGTATTCCCCCGTTACTTCGAGCTGCACATTCGATACGTTTTCGGATGAGGTACTGTTGATTTCTTTAATTCCAGCAATGCCCCTGAGGGCTTCTTCAATGCGTACCGTAATCCCCTCTTCCATTTCTTTGGGTGAAGCACCCGGATAGAAAACAGAAATGGTGATATATTTTTCCCTCGAATCAGGAAAAAAGGATCTGTTCATCGAAAAGAAACTGATCAAACCAAGGCCCAGAATAATCACCAGGATGATATTGGCGTAAAAAGGGTATTTTATAAATATGGAAATTAGTTTTCTCATGAGGCTTTCAATATTTCAGCATTGGCACCTTCTTTGGCGTTTACCAGCGGTTCGACAACCACATTTACTCCCTCATTAAGACCCGAAAAGAACACGGTTGTTTCATTGGTTTTAAGCACATCTATAGTGTTTTCAACCAGCACGCCGTCTTCTACCGTAAACACTTTGTTTTTATCAAAAACCGCGTTCCTGGGAATGGCCATGGTTCCCTCAAGTGTTTTTGAGGCGAACTCCGCTATCAGGTACTGTCCGGGAAATAAGGGTTGGTTTTTTTCGTGTGCAATGGAAACGTATACCGCAATTGCCTGGGAGGAAGGATCCATAAAATTGGATTTTCGAACCACAATACCGTTCCACGATACATGATGGTCTTTGGTGGTGAGTTTTACCTTATCGTCCACATTAATCCAGTATGCATCCTCAATACGGACCGGCACTTCCACTTCCAGCTTGTCGGTTCTGATCATTGAAGCTATGCGGCTGCCCGGGTTGGCCACAGAGCCAGGCTCAAGGTAAACAGCGGTAAATGTACCATCAAAAGGAGCATAAATTCTGTAACGCGACAGCCGCACTTCGGCACTCTTGATGCTGTAGTATTCGTTCAGTATATTTCTGCTGGCCAAAAACACCTTTTCCTGTTCAGAATCAGGATCAGGCAACGGCGGTAGCGGTTCTGTGATTTTTATCGAGTTAAAAAATTCAAGATATTTAGTAAAGCTATCTGAATAATCTATTTTAATATCGGGAAGGATGCCGGCGATAGAGTTCATAAACCTGCTTTTACTGGCTTTCAGGTTATTTCGGGCTTCTTCGTCAAAAACGCGGATGAGCAAATCACCTTTTTTAAAACCGGAGCCTTCTCGAAGGGTGACATCTCCGGCAATGATTTGGCCGGGCACCTCTACACTTAAGTCGACATTTTGCTGAGAGGTTAATCGGCCCGTTTCAATAATTTTAGAACTATTTGTAGTATAGGTTACCTCTTTAGTTTTTACGAAAAACTTTGCCTCTTCCCGAATTTTCTCCGCAGGGGCTTTTCCAAATGAAGACAGGGCATAATAAATGGCAAATGTGGCTACAAACAGCACAATAACAGCTACCATACTAATGAGTGATTTTCTCCAGTTCATCTTAAATAAATTTTTGCAAAGGTAAATTTTCTGGTTGTATGATATATTAGATAAAAAAACAATTAAAATCGCTGATTTGTTTTAAAAAAGTGTATGACGACAATACTTTGAGACGGAGATCAACCGGATGTACCATTACAAATTAAAAGCACCTTCAAGAAGTAGTTGTTTCTCTTCGATTTTCTGTCGGCTCTTACCCACGATCTCTGCACAACTTTCATTTATTTCCCCTACTTCCACAAGCGTTTTAGAAAAAGTATAGCCATCCTGGTCATTTTCATCTTTCACAAAAACATAGTACTTGCTTTCTTCGCGCACAAGGGCATCCAGGGGCAGGCAGAATTTTTCATATGTATCTACAAAAATATCAGCTTCGATATACATCCCTGCCAGCAGGGGAATTTCTGTTTCTTCAGTAATATGGCAGTGCACAGTAACCGTCCTGTCAGCTTCTTCTATGGTTTTACCCACCAGGAATACTTCACCAGAATAGATCTCAGTTTCGGTTTCAGGAATACGAAATGCGATCTGCTGGCCCTTTTTAACTTTCAGGATATCTTTTTCGTACACTTTTAATACAAGGTGCAAATGATTTGTTTTGATGATTTCAAAAAGCACATCGGTGGGTTCAGCAAATTGGCCTTTTACCACGTTTACGCGGGTAATATACCCACTTATGGGTGCATATAAATTGATTGATGACGTAATATTTTCAGCAGTTACACTATTAGGATCAATATTGATCAATTGCAGTTTTTTCCGCAATCCTTCCACGTTTGCCATCGCGCTGTTATAATCACTTTCGGCCTGTTGCTTGCTGTTTATTGACGTAATGTTTTCATCGGCCAGGGTCTTTTTACGATCATATACCGTTTTTAAATAGTTCAATGCTTCTTTTGCCTGAAGGAAGTCCTGCTGTAACTGTATGTATTCGAGGTTATTCAGGCTTATAAGAAACTGACCTTTTTGCACATAATCGCCCGGTAATAAAGGGGATGATTGCAGGTAGCCGCCTATGTATGATCTGAGTTCGGCTTTATTTTCTTTTGGCACTTCAATGTATCCGGCGGCGGTGATACTTTCATTAAGCTGCTCCATTCCGGCTGTGCCAAGTACCATGTGATATTCATCGAACTGGGACTGGCTTATATGAAAAGTATGTCCCTGGGCATCCTCAGTTTCTGCAGGAGTTTGCTCCAATGCTTTTTGCGCTGTTTTTTCAGTAAAGAATTGTTTTTTTACAGTGGTTTTTTCGGGACTTTCTTCCCCGCATGAAACCGTAAACAACATCACTACGATCAGCAAAAACGGTATGTAATTATGTATTTTCATTGTATTAAAATCTAATAGTTCAGGTATTTTATTTCGAGGACGGTTTGGTTATAACTATTCAGGTTCTCCAAATAATCAAGTACTATGGATGTGGCTTCATCAAGACTTTGTATGTATTGAAAGAAATTTATTTCACCTCCATAATAGCTTTTTTCTGCAGTTTTCACTATTTCCTGCGCCAGTGTCTGCCCTGTATTATTGTAGTAATCCACAGCACGTTTGTACAGTTTTAATTTGGATTGCAATTGTTTATATTTCGAGTTTAATACCAGGCGGTAAGAATCCGCTTCACGACTCACAATGTCTTTTTGAAGTTTGGAAGAACGGAGATTTGCTTTTTGCGATCCAAACCAAAGCGGAACAGCAATACCGATGGTATAAGCATTGTAAAAATTAGGTGCGGGTCCTTTGTTGGTGGCCAGGTAATATGCAAGTTGCAGATCAGGTAAAAATTTATTCTTTTCCAGGCTTACCAAATAATCCGTCATAAGTCGGGCCTTATCAAAATACTGGTTCCCCGGCATCAGCTCGAGGTTTAGTTTCTCGGGCAACAACACCGGTTCCAGTTTATCTGCTTCAATTATAAAAGAACTGTCAACCTGCAATACTTCTTTTAATGCCTGGTAAGCGGCCGCAATATTATCTTCAACCTGCATGGCCAGTGTGTTTAACTGGTTGCGTTTTGCCTGGGCTGTTAATTTTTCAAGGTTGTTGGTTTCGCCCAGTTCAAAGCGCCGCTCGGCGGCATGGGCGAAATTCTGGTACAAGCTGTCGAGGTAAATGATAAGGTTCTGTTTATTTTGAATGAACACTATGGTATAATACCGCTGCGAAACTACCTTCAGTAGCTCGCGCTTTTGTATTTGAAAGCTCAGGTCTTCCATATAATATTGTTGCAAATTCACTTTTTTTTGAAGTCCGTAAACAGAAGGAAATGCAAAATTTTGAGATACACCAAATTCATTCAGTACAAGGTTGTTTTCGCCAAAATTATTCTGATCATAATTATAATGGAAAGATGTTTTTTCAATATTGAAAGCTGTTGGGATCAGACTCCTGGCCTGCTCCGCTTTAAGCTCATATGATTTCAATTCATTGTTATGCTGCAAGGCCCATTCGATGGCCTGGTCGAGGCTTAACGCTTTTTCCTGCGCGACTGTTTTACCGCTTAACAGGCATCCGGAAGAAATCAATAATACGATCAGATACGTTTTATTGAACTTGAAAGAGAATTTTTTCTTTTTTTCAAAAACGCTATACAATACCGGAAGCACGATCATGGTTAACAAAGTGGAACTGATCAGCCCGCCAATAACCACGCTCGCCAGTGGACGTTGCACTTCGGCCCCTGCAGAAGTGGAAATGGCCATAGGTAAAAAACCTAAAGCTGCTGCTGAAGCGGTTAAAAGTACGGGCCTGAGGCGTTGCTGGGTGCCGGTGATTACCCGCTCGCAAATATCCTTGACGCCTTCATTTTTTAGTTCTTTAAAGTGTTCGATAAGTACGATGCCATTCAGTACGGCTATACCAAACAATGCAATGAACCCGACCCCTGCTGATATACTGAACGGCATGCCCCTGATCCACAGCATAAACACGCCACCAACGGCAGATAAAGGAATGGCTGTATAAACCATCAGAGCATCTGAAAAACTTTTAAAGGCAAAGTGCAACATGATAAAAATGAGAATCAGAGCAATTGGCACTGCTACTTTCAGCCGGTTGCGGGCACTCCTCAGGTTTTCAAACTGTCCGCCATAGTCAATAGAGTAGCCAACGGGCAGCCCGATATGTGTATCAACCAAGTGTTGAATATCCTCTACCACTGATTCCAGGTCACGGTTTCTCACGTTAACACCCACCACGATCCGGCGTTTGGTATCGTCTCTGGATATTTGCGCAGGGCCATAAGTATACGTGATCTCTGCCAGTTCATTTAAGGGAATTTTTTTGCCATTGGGCAGGTCGACATACAGGTTTTGCAGGTTGCCGATATTTTTCCGGAAATCGGCACCCAGTCTTACCACCAGGTCGAAACGTTTTTCCCCTTCAAAAATACTGCCGGCGGTGGCACCCGCGAAGCCAAGTTGTACCAGTTGGTTCAGGTCCTGAATATTCAAACCGTATTTGGCAATTTTCTTGCGGTTATATTTAACAGACATTTGGGGCAAACCCACAGTTTTTTCCAGCGAAATATCAGAAGCACCATCCACATCAGCAATCAAAGTGCTGATCGCATCTCCGATCTCGTAGAGCAAATCCATGTCTTCACCAAAAACTTTAATGGCTATATCTGCTCTCACCCCGGTAATCAGCTCATTAAACCTCATTTCAATGGGTTGGGTAAATTCGTATTCAACGCCGGGTATTACGGATAATGCTTCTTTAAATTTTTCTGCAAGACCGTCTTTTGTTTTAGCCGATACCCATTCTTTCCGAGGTGCTAATTTGATGATTACATCACTTTCTTCCATCGACATAGGATCGGTGGGGACTTCGGCGGCACCAATACGGGTAACTACTTGTTTCACCTCCGGGAAATTGTCAAGGAGTATCTTTTCAATTCTTGTGGTGATTTCAATGGTTTTGCTTAATGATGTACCAGTTTTTAGTACCGGTTGGATCACAAAATCACCTTCATCTAATGTGGGAACAAATTCACCACCCATTTTATTGTATATAAGCACAGCCACTATAAGAAGTGCAGCGGCGGCCGAAAGGATAATTTTTTTATGATTCAGCGACCAGGTAATGGATGGTTTATATAGCCTGTTGAGAAATGCCATCAGCCTGACAGAGATATTTTTCTTGCTCTCTTTCGCCGGTTTTAAAAACATTGCCGAAGCCACTGGTACGTAGGTAAAACAGAAGATCATTGCGCCGATAAGTGCAAAACTGAACGTAAGCGCCATCGGCCGGAACATCTTGCCTTCCACATTGGTAAGTGATAAGATTGGGATGAACACGATCAGGATGATCAATTGGCCGAAAATAGCCGAGTTCATCATTTTTGAGGCACTGCTGAAGGTGATTTGGTTAATCCGCTCTCTCCGTTTATCTTTTGAAAGCGTCGCAAGCTGGCTCTTTTGTGATGTGATTTTGTAAGCAATAAACTCCACGATGATCACGGCTCCATCAATAATAATCCCGAAGTCGATCGCACCCAGGCTCATCAGGTTGGCATCCACGTTGAACACATACATCATACTGATGGCAAAAAACAAGCTGAGGGGAATAACGAAGGCAATGACCAGGCCGGAACGCAGGTTTCCAAGTAATAATACAACGATAAAAATAACGATCAGGCAGCCCAACACGAGGTTTTCAATTACTGTATTGGTTGTTTTCCCGATCAGTTCGCTACGCTCCAAAAACCCATTTATGTACAGTCCTTCAGGGAGTGATTCGTCTATTTTTTTTACACGTTCAATTACGGCATCAATTACTTTTTTCGAATCGGCTCCTTTAAGCATCATCACCTGTCCCAGTACTTTTTCACCTTCGCCATTTCCGGTTATCGCGCCAAAACGGGTAGCATGGCCAAATTGTACTACCGCAATGTCCTTTATAAATACAGGAAAGCCATCTGCGGTTTTAACCACAATATTGCCAATATCTTCTTTTGAACCGATCAGTCCTTCGCCACGGATAAAATAACTCTCATTATTTTTTTCAATATAGGCACCGCCGGCCACGCTGTTATTTTTTTCGAGTGCAGTAAAAACTTCCGAAACAGTCACATCCATTGCCCGCAACTTTTTCGGGTTGATGGCAACTTCATACTGTTTTAAATAGCCACCCCAGGTATTGATTTCTACCACCCCCGGAATACCTGAAAGCTGACGTTTAACGATCCAATCCTGGATGGTTCTCAGTTCCATAATTGAATAGACAGAATCATAGCCCGGTTCAGTATCCAGCGTGTATTGGTATATTTCTCCCAAGCCGGTAGTAATAGGACCCATTTCCGGTGTTCCAAAACCGGCTGGAATTTTTTCACTGGCTGTTTTTATTTTTTCGGCAATCAACTGTCGTGGCAGGTAGGTGCCTAAATTATCCTCAAACACGATGGTAACCACTGATAAGCCGAATTTTGATACAGAACGGATTTCTATCACCCCGGGTAAATTGGCCATTTCTAACTCAACAGGATACGTAATGAACTGTTCCACATCCAGGGTAGATAAATTCCGGGAGGTGGTGATCACCTGCACCTGGTTATTGGTAATATCAGGTACGGCGCCAATGGGTATATTGAAAATGGCAAATACTCCAAAACCGATTACAGTAGCCGTAAAAAGCAAGATAATCAGTTTATTATGAAGACTGAAATGAATAAGTTTTTCTAACATGGGTTACATTCAATTTGATTGTAAGAAAAAGAAAGATTCTGCCATTTAAGTGATTTTCAGTTCATCGCTCATGAACTTATAAGTTGAATTTGGTTTCGCACTCAGTTATAAAATGGTAAAAAGTACTTTTTCACCCGTAAAATTAGCACAATTATCCGGATAATAAGCTTGCAAAAGAATCGAATTAAAATTTCAAAGAGGCAAACTTTGGAAACTAATGTAGCGCTACGGTCAGGGTAAAAGTAAAACCGGTAAAGCGATCTGTATTGCGGCCAACCAGGTCAAAAGGGAGGTTCAGTATCATTACAAAGGACTCTCCGGGTTTCACTGTGATGCCCGGATTGAAAGTCAGCAGCCAGGCATCAGGACGATCGATTTTAAAATGGTTGTACCTGAAATTAAAGCCACCGATCAACTGCACATGTTTGGGAAAGCGGTAGCCGATTTCTGCTGCAGCAAAAAGATCATCCGAATAGGATTTCTGATCATCAAAAACATTTTGATACTGTACATCCATATCCATCGAAAGTTTTTCTGAAAAAATAACCATATAAGCGAGGCCTCCGACGACTGAAGCCGTTTTTCCAAAAATGCCCGTATTTCTCAACACAAAATCAGATTCATTTGAAAATGTGGTCCCCAAAAAGGCACCCATTATTGATTTTTCCCTTTCCAGGAAGGTGTATTTGATTCCCAGCGCAAAAGTGTTGAGGTCAGAAGTGATGGTCGTTCCGATCTCAAAATTTT
>Ga0180435_10004102_pt1 | contig 14419 bp, 10 predicted proteins | sample SS_ome_3_FD_132467 | JGI IMG/M metagenome (GOLD analysis project Ga0180435, IMG submission 132467) | Hypersaline lake sediment archaeal communities from the Salton Sea, California, USA - SS_3_S_1 metaG | ecosystem: Environmental > Aquatic > Non-marine Saline and Alkaline > Hypersaline >... | reverse complement strand
GTCGTCTTCTACCGCGGTCCTGTCCGCCGCCGGTTTTCTCGGCGCGATCCACACGGGTTTCTCACCTCGTCCAGCGTCCACGCTAGGTTTGTCGCTTTCTATCGTGAACTTATCCTAGGTCCACCGGCCCATAGGTCGCCTGCCACGATTGTTCCAGGCACTGCCTTCGTGCGGTGGCGAGCTGTGTATGGAACACGCCACCGAACGTCGGCCTCATCTGGATCGTTGGACTTGATCTCCCGTATGGCCTGCGGCTCAAAGCCTCTTCAGTCGAGGAGTGCAACTTAATGTTTGCCAGCAACGCTGGTTTGCCGCAGCCCATTTCGTGGACGAAAAACTCCTCGCCACGAGCAATGAGTCTGATTGCAACCGGTCGTTCAGGGTCCGTCGCTGGAGCGGAAGACTTGGCAGTGTCTTCGTCTTCAGGTGGGCGCGCACAGGTTTCCGTGAAGAACACGAGCGACGCTATCGCGGTCAGAGACGGAATCACCCAACCGCGGACACATCGCCAGCGAACATTTTTTGTTGGTCTCAACATGGTTTCGACTCGGTGTGTGGAAGGATTTTCGGCCGTCTTGATGCAATTCCTCGCATCGCCATTGTCGTCACCTCTCCATCAGAATAGCCGTTTCAGCAATGTCGATGCGCAAACTGTCTGTAACAGCCTGGACGCTTGGATTCCCGCACGCGGGGAAAACGCAAGAGTTCCACTTTGCATTCAGCCTGCGTGGCTACACCCTCGCCCGGGGGGCATTCGCGGATCGATAATGAATGGAGCGAGGGACTACCAGACGCGGACCGAGTCAGATCAACTGACCAGCCCGCCGTGCTGCCCGGTTTCGAATTGCCCGTGCGACAGATTTTCGAGCGCGGTTAGTTGTGCATGAGTGCAGCAACGGGTTTGCAGAAATACGCTACCCCATCTCGGTCTCGTATCCCTTGCGGCTTTCGCGGGCGAGGAACGAGTTGGCCTGATCGTCGCCGATGATTTCGCGTTTGATGGGGTCCCAATTCACCGCGCGACCCAATCGCATGGCGATGTTCGAGAGGTGGCAGATTTCGAGCATGCGGTTGTGAGACCAGACGTCCGAGATCGGTTGCTTACGCGACTTCATCGAGTCGACGAAATTCGCCGTGTGGTTTGCGGGTACAGAGCCGCCGTACACCTTGTCGATCACACCGGCGGGCAGGGGATTGCTTTTCAGGTCTTCGACGGGGCGGCCGACAATCTTGCCGCGGTTGACGAAAAACCGACCGCGCGTGCCCTCGAAGAGAATGCCGTTATCGCCCTCGCTGGTGATAACCATTTCGATGTCGTCTTGCATGTCGGCGCGGATCGTGAACTCGGTGGCGACGTTGTAGCGATCGTCGACGACCGGATAGCCATCTTTGTATTGAGCCGCCAACTTGTACGACAGCGGCGTTACTTTGCTGGGACCGGTGTCCGAAGCGCCGATCGCCCAACAGGCGATATCGACGTGATGGGCGCCCCAGTCAGTTAGTTTGCCGCCGGAATACTCGTGCCAGTTGCGAAAGGCGTAGTGGGCGTTGCTGTAGAGTGGAACGCCGCCGCCGTAGCCCCTGCGCATCTCGGGCAGCGCTCGGTAATCGACTTTGGGTGCGGGGCCGAGCCAGAAGTCCCAATCCAGTTCCTCGGGAACAGGAGCGACGGGGATGGCCGGCGAGGGCGACATGCCGCCTATGCCGCAGGTGACCTTTTTGACCGTGCCGATGCGTCCGGCATTCACCAGCGCAACAGCCATCAGGAATCGTTGCGCACATTCAGTTCGCTGCATCGTGCCGACCTGGAATACTTTGCCGGTTTCTCTGACGACCTTTTCGATCAATTTGCCTTCGGCGATCGTGAGCGTGAGTGGCTTTTCGCAGTAAACGTCTTTGCCGGCGTACATCGCTTCGACGGCCATTTTCGTGTGCCAATGGTCGGGTGTGGCGATCATCACCGCGTCAATGTCTTTGCGTTCGAGGATCTTGCGGTAGTCCTTGTAGGCATCGGGTTTCTTGCCTTGCCCCTTTTCAACTTTGTCGACATTCGTGCCGAGGACGTTCGAGTCGACGTCGGCAAGTGCGACGAAGTCGGCGAATTGGAACGACTTCCGCGTGATTGCCCAGCCTTGATTTCGCAGGCCGATCGTCGCAAAGGCCGGCCGCTGATTGGGCGACTCGTACCCGAAGGCTCGGTTGGCTGCGGGAAGGAAAAGGCTCGCGGCGCCGACGGCGGCGGTGGACTTGAGGAAGTGACGACGTGTTGTGTTTGCAGGCGAACTTCGCATGGGGATCCTCGCTGGCGGGGCAGATTCGTGGGGGCGTGCCTGAAGATTCTTCAGGTGAGTTTGATTCTACGATTTTAGCACGATGGCGGGAATGTGTCGAACGTTTGTCGACGCTACCGATAGAAATCGATCCAGGCGATCTTGATTTCGGCAGGGTTGTCTTCGAAGAGGGCAGGCGGGAGCTGCATTTCGAAGAAACCGTCTTTCGGCGGCAGGCCTTTGACTGACTTGCCGGTCTTGTCGGCGGCGCGAATGTCCATCCAAAGCGGGTCGTTTTTGTCGAGGCGCTGTTCGCCGTCGGCCGTTTTGCGAGACAGAAATCGCCCGTATCCACTGTGGCTTTGAACAAAGCCGACGAGTCGAGTGTCGCCGGCCGCGATGTCGAGGTTTTCAAGTCCTTGTAGATGCAGGCGGAGGATGACTCGACTCGGCCAACGCCTACCCGTGCGAGCTACAGTAGCGCTGCTGATGCCCATCGGGCTGTGGATGGCAATCGTAGTGCCGCCCTGGGTTTGTGCAATCGTGACGCGGTCGTTGTCGCGTTTGGTCGTCACTCGCAGGCCGTCGCGCTGCGGCGATTCTTCAAGCGGCTCCTCGGCGGAGACTGTAGGAATCGCAATCAGCAACACAGCGGCGAGGGTGGTCATGCGTTTGCCTCTAACTCGGCCATCACTTCGGGCGTGACATTGAAATTCGAAGAGACGTTTTGCACGTCGTCGTGGTCGTCCAACTGCTCCATCAGTTTGAGCACTTTGCGGGCGACAGCAGCTTCCAGGTCGACGGTGTTCTCAGGGATGCGCGTGACCTGTTTGACCTCGACTTCGATCTCGGCCTTTTCGAGGGCCTCTTCAACGACCGTGTAGGCGTCGGGTTCGCAGGTGATTTCGAACTTGTCGCCTTGTTGCTCGACGTCTTCGGCGCCTGCTTCGAGGGCCAGTTCCATCAACGTATCTTCGTCAGTCTTGTCGGCCGGTATGGTGAACAGGCCCTTGCGGTGGAACATCCAGGCGACGCATCCTGTGCTGCCGAGTTTGCCGCCATTGACCTCGAACACCTTGCGGATTTCGGGGGCCGTTCGATTGCGATTGTCGGTCATGATCTCGCACATCACGGCCACTCCGCCGACACCGTAACCCTCGTAGATCACTTCTTCGACGTTGCCGCCTTCGAGTTCGCCGGTGCCCTTTTTGATCGACCGTTCGATGTTGTCTTTGGGCATACGCGCCGACTTGGCGTCGGAAATGGCGAGGCGCAATCGTGGGTTGGAATCGGGGTCGCCACCGCCCATTTTGGCCGCCACGATGATTGCCTTCGAGCACTTGCTCCAGATCTTACCGCGTTTGTTGTCGATGAGGGCTTTTTTGTGTTTGATGCCCGCCCAATGGGAATGGCCTGCCATACTCGTACCTCTGCGTCAATCCTTGTTTTGTTTGATTTTGGTTTGCGTCTTCTTTATTTCGCTGCGGCGGTTGTCCTTTTTGAAGGCATCGACCGCCTTTTGCCAAGCTTCGATCGCCTTGGCCTTCTGGTTGTTCTTCAGATAGGCGTCGCCGAGATGATCGTAGATGACGCCGTCTGGTTCTTCTTCGCTGGCCGCCTTTTCGAGTTGCTCGACCGCCTCGGCATATCTCCCTAAGCGGTAATAAGCCCAACCGAGACTGTCGACGTAGGCCATGTTTTCCGGCTGGTCGGCGACAGCTGCTTGGATCATCTTTAGTGATCGCTCAAGCCGCTTGCCCTGGTCGACCCAAAGGTAACCCAGGTCGTTCATCGCGCCGATGTCTTCCGGGTACTCGTCGAGGATTTGTTCGAGCCACTCCTCCGCCTCGGCCCAGCGGTGCTGCTCGACGCACAGATTCGAGAGTACAAGCCGAGTTTCGCGCATGAACTCTCGGTTCTCGATGCTGTCGTGCTTGGAATCGAACTCGTCGATTAGCTTGAGGTATTCCCGTTCCGCGTCGGCGAATCGTTTGGCGTGATAAAGCACCCAGCCGACGCGGCTCTTGTTGCGCGTTGAGGGATCCAGTTCGGCGGCCTTCTTCGCCGCTCTGATGGCCCCGTCGGTCTTACCGGCCATCTCGAGTGCTCCGGCCAGATAGAAGTGAAGCAGGCCGGTCGCCTCGGGACGAACCTTGTCGTCTATCAACCGTTGGAACACGCGGGCAGCACGGTCGTACTGTTCGGCGAAGAACAGCTCGAGCGCCCAGGTCGTGAGTACGCCGCCCTCGTCAGCGGCCTTGTCTTTGATCGCGATCTGGAAGAACTTCTCCGCATCATCAAACCTATCGCCCGCCACGGCGACCATGGCGACACCTAGAGCGATATCACCGGTGAGCGATTCGGGCGAATCCTTCTGCCAACGCGTGGCCGTCTCAACGAGTCGGCCGACGAGATCGGCGTCGTTGGTGACGGCAGTCGCTTGCTCGCCGAGTTGCTCCAAGCCGCCCACCTGATCGGCTATATCGCCCAGTGTTGTCAGTAGATCTTTCGTGTTGCTGCCGCGCCGATAGATTTCGAGTAATCCCTCGAAGGCGTCGAGCGTCGGTTCGGCCTTAGCTAGCGGGGCGAGGACCTCTTCTGCCGTTGAGAGGTCGCCTATCTCTATCAGCAGTTGCGCCAGGTAGTAACCAAGTGCGGCATTTTCGGGATCTTCTTGGTAGAGCTTGGTCAGTCGGTCGCGGAGCGCCCCTTGAGCCTGATCTTCGGTCGTATGTTTCGACTTGAGCAGTTTCTGCAGCAAGACATACGGCTCTGATCCCGCTGCGGAAGACTTGGCCGCGAAATATTCGTTGAGCCGTTCAATGGCGGGCGCCACCTTGCCGCGTCGCTGGTCGATGCGGGCCATCTGTAGGGCGAACATTGCCGGGTCGGGCTTGGCCTCGAAAGCTCTGCGGATCATCGCGGCCGCTTCGTCGAAACGTCCTGCCTCGAGGAACGCTTCGGCGAACAACGAATAGGTCATCTGTGGTTTTTCGATCAGCGAAGCGAAGTCCCTCGCTTCGGCCTCGAAGATCTTCGGGTCTTCCAGGGCGTCGCGAACGAGGGCGAACGAGTTGGCCGAGTTGACGTAGTCTTTGGTCAGGAATTGCAGGCGTCCTAACTCGTAGTGCAGCCGCACCCAATCGGCGTCGAGCGGTTCACCAGACCGCATCTCGCGGGCTTGGAGGTAGAGCTTCAACGCTCGCGGGTAGTCGGGTCGCTGTGCCAGGTATTCGGCGACACGGGTGACCAGATCGGCGTCGATCGGTGCTTGTTCGGCCTGTAACACGGCGTATCGAGCGGCTGTACCGTTGCGTTTCAGGCGAAATGCGAGGGAGACGATGTCGCGCAGGATGGGGCCGCCGTCGGAGGCGTAGCGGTAGGCTCGCTGAAACGCTGGCAGGGCTTCCTCGGGATTGCCGCGGCGCTCCGCGATCTGCCCCTGAATGATGAGCGTCGTCGCTTTGATGCGATCTTCGTCCGCTTCATCGCGCGGCGTGATGGGCGTGAAGGGCTCTGGGCGGTCAGTGAGGTTGTCGCCACCCGTGTCTTTCGCATGCACCACGCCGGCGGCGAGCAAGATTAGCGAGATTGCGAGTGAAGTGCGTTTCACCTGAGGTGTCTCCGAAGGTGCGTGACCTTTGCTCACCTAGCCGGACCGCAACGTCGGGCCGGATTCTCACGTCGTGCGTTGCACGACGGCTACTCGCAATACACAAGGCAGAGCATTGTTCGGGTTGCGAAACACGCACGAAGCAGACGACTGCCTAGCGTGGTTTTCGTTTGGTGAGTTTTCGCGAAGCAGAGGCCTTGGTCGTTGTCTTCTTCTTCGTCGCGGCGGTCTTTTTCTTGGCGGGGACCGATTTCTTGGTTGCCTTTTTGGGGGCCGCCTTTTTCTTGGCGGGCTTCTTCTTGGCCGCGCTTTCTTTCTTCGCGCTTGCCTTTTTGGGGGCTGCCTTCTTCGCCGGCTTCTTGGCGGGCTCTTCTTTTTCTTCCGCTTTCTGCCGTTTGCGCTTGGGCAACCGGGTTTTCGACTCGGGGTCGATCTCCAGCAGGATCGGACGAATTCGCGGCGAGTGCGGCGACGCGTGGTAATCCGCCGCAAGCTGATGCACCAACGAAGCGAATTCCGCGCCCTTGGTCTTGGGGATTGCTCGCTCCATGCCCGGGATGTTGCCCTTGGCCGCCTCGGCCTCACTGATCGCGCCTAGTACCTGCATTACGCCGAGCAGGCCGGCATCGACCGCAATCGCATGCCCGTTAAGCCCCGCTTGCACCACGTAGCCGATCGCGAACGGAGTGATACCTTTGAAGCCTTCGAGTTCCTTGACTGTCTTGCCGATGTTCTGTTTGCGACATTCTTCCAAGTCGAAGCTGAATCGCGATTCGAAAATACTATGCAGGAATTGCTTGACGTTGCCCATCGCACCGCTGGGGTTGGGCAAACCCTTGCCGATCGCCGTTAATTCGGCGACCGTGCTGACGCGGAGTTCGTTCCAGTCGAAGAACTCTTCCTTGAGCCGCGCGTAGACCGTATCCGCCGGTTCGTAGTGCGAGTTCTCGAGACAGAGCGCATAGACAATGTGCTCGAGCACGGTGCGGTCGGTCGGAGGCAGCACTGGTGTGTAATGCTTCTTAAGGACCTTGTGCGTCTTGGTATAGATTGCAGCGCGATTGGAAGCAGCCATGATGAATCTCGTAAAGGTGCGCTAAACTCAAACTTCTTCGTTGTCTTCCGGTTCGTCCTTGGGGAGGACTTCGTCCAGAATGCGGGTCACCTCCAGCGAGTGTTTGACCCCTTTGTCCAGCTCAAATCGCAACCGAGGCGTGTACCGCATTTGCAGGCGGTCGTTGATCTTCGATTGTAGGTAACCGGCCGAACACTCCAGCCCCTTGAGCGACAGTTTCTGTTTCTTTTCGTCGCCCATTACGGAGACGTGTACCTTGGCGTGCCGCAAATCGCCCGACACCTCGACGAACGTGACCGTGACGTCTTGCACGCGGGGGTCGCGCAGGTCGGTGAGGATTGCCATACTCACGACTTCGCGAATCGCCTGGGCGACTTTCAGGACTCGGCGGGAACTCATGTCTAACCGTCTTCCAGCTTACGGGCGACTTCCTCGATCTTGAACGCTTCGAGGATGTCCCCTTCTTTCAAGTCATTGAAACCCGCCAGTTTCATGCCGCATTCATACCCCTCGCGCACTTCGCGGGCGTCGTCCTTTTCTCGTCGCAGCGAGTCGAGCGGGTATTCGCCGATGCCGCGTCCGTCGCGGTTGACCCGGATGCGGGCGCCACGCTCGATCGTGCCGGCCAGCACGCGGCACCCAGCCACCGCACCGACCCGGCTGATCGAAAAGACTTGTTGCACCAACGCACGACCGAGATCCTTGACTCGTTCCTCGGGTCGCAACTTGCCTTCGAGCAGTGCCCGCAGATCGTCTGTCAGTTTGTAGATGATGTCGTATCGTCGGATTTCGACGCCGCGTTCGTCGGCCAGTTGTCGCGCGGCTTCGTCGGGAATGACATTGAAGCCAACCACGACGGCGTTTGATGCGCTGGCCAATGTGACATCGGCAACTGTTACGCCACCAACGCTGGCTTGGAGGACTCGGACTTGCACCTCGGGATGATCGAGTTTGCCAAGTTCTTTTTGGATCGCCTCGATCGAACCGCGGACATCGGCTCGCAGGATCAGATTCAAGGTGGTAACACCGCCGGTGCCGGAGAGGTCGCCACTGGCGATCCGATCCTGGAAGTCGATGAACGAAACCTTCGCAGTGTAGGCGCTCAACGATTCTTCGCGAGAACGATGTTCACGGGTGACCGCGATTTCTCGGGCCTTGGCGATATCGTCCAACACGTAGAACGACTCGCCCGCGTCGGGCGCCGTATCCAGGCCGGTGATATTGACTGAGATGCTCGGGCCGGCCTGTTTTTCTTTGCGGTTTTTCTTGAGCGTGTTGAACATCGCTTTAATGCGGCCGTGGGCCTCTCCGCAGACCACGATGTCGCCCACCTTGAGCGTACCGTTGCGGACGATGAATTTGGCGACCACGCCTCGCCCAGCTTCTTGGTGAGCTTCGAGGCAGGTGCCGTACGCGTCCCGCTTCGGGTTCGCTTGGTATTCTTGCAGGTCGGCCGTGAGCAGGATCGTTTCCAGCAGGTCATCGAGACCTTCGCCAGTGATCGCGCTCGTTTTCACGACTTCGACATCTCCACCCCATTCGACCGGCAACAAATTATGCTCGGAAAGTTGAGCATAAACCCGATCGGGGTCAGCGGCCGGCATGTCGATCTTGTTCATCGCTACGATGATCGGCACTTCGGCGGCCCGGGCGTGGCTGATGGCTTCTTCGGTCTGCGGCATAACGCCGTCGTCAGCGGCGACCACCAGCACGGCGATATCTGTCACGTTCGCGCCGCGGGCACGCATCTCGGTAAAGGCAGCGTGGCCCGGCGTGTCAACAAACGAAATCTTACGCCCGTCTTTATCGATCGTGTAGGCGCGGATGTGTTGGGTGATGCCGCCTGCTTCCCCAGACACGACGTCGATGTTGATCAAGCGGTCGAGCAGCGACGTTTTACCGTGGTCGACATGGCCTAAGAAGGTGACGATCGGCGGTCGCGGTGCGAGATTGTCGGGGTCGTCTTCCCGTTCGACGATCTCGGTGATCAGCGAGTCTTCGAGCGACTCGGCCTGTTTCAGTTCGATATCGATTTCGAGTTCTGTGGCCAGCAGTTCGGCCAACTCCGCATCGATCGACGCGTTAATGGTGGCCATCGTCCCCATGCCCATCAACGTCTGCTGAAGCTGGGATGTGGGAACGCCGCTCGCTTCTGAGAACGCGCGAAGCGTGCAGGGTAGTTCGAGCGCGACTTTTTCTTTTCGTGGAGCGGCAGTGTTGACCGTTTTGGTGCGAGGCCGACCACGCATGCGGCGTGGGGTCGTGCCATCTTCACCGCCCATGATCGGGCTACGGCGAGCCCGACGGCTGTGCTGGCGAGCCGATCGTCCACCAGCCATGCCGGCCAAACGCTTTTCACCAGTGTCCTTCTCGCCTTCGCCAGCTTTGCCGCGACGTCGATCGCGCTTGCCTTTTGCGGTACCGGTGTCGTCGGCGACTTCCTCACCGCCTTTGCCGCGTTTCTTGTCAGTCTTGTGCCGTTTGTCTTGTTGCTTGGTGAAAGCTTGTAGCGGCGCGTCGGCCCCTGCTTTGGCGCCGCGAATGGCGTCCTTGGGCAGCGTCATGATCGGCTTCTGGGGAGTTGGCTCGTCCGTCTTCGCCTCGGCTTGCGGCGTCTGCACATTCGGCATCGACGGCAGCTTGATGACTGGGCCCTTCTTCTGCTGCGGTCGAGGCTGTGCGCGCTTCTTCTGCCTTCCCCCGGCTCGTAGCACTTCGATTGGTCGCGGTCGACCAGTGACCGGTGGCGGAATTGGCCGATCATCCAACGGTGGCGGTGTTTCGGCGACGACCGCTGGCATTTCTTCTGCGGGTTCCGAGGGAGGATCTGCCGGTTCGGGTGGCGTTTCGACGGCTGGCGTTTCGGCCGGAGACGTGGCAGGTTCTTCAACCGCCGTTTCCGCTGGTGGCTGTTCGACCGGTGGTTCAGAAGCGGGTTCTTCTTCAGCCTTGCCTAACTTCGCCGCCAGGGGCCGCGATCGCGCTGGCAGAGTGCGGATCTTGCTTCCTGTACCAGACGTGCCAACCGGCGCGATGTAGTCTTCGCGGCGGAATTCGCCTTGGTCGGCGGCACTCGCGCCGCCTCGCGCGGCACGCGTCGGCTTTCCTTTGCCGCCGGACAGATAGGCTTTGACTTTGGCGATCTCGTCGTCATCGAGATTCGCCAACGCCGATCCTTTGCCGGTGACGCCTGCTTTCGCGCAAACATCGACGAGCTGTTTGCTGTCGATCTTCAGTTCTTTCGCTAACGCGTAGATCCGCATGGGCAACTAAGCCCTCCCTAGATCGCTCTGCGAGTCCAATTTGCGGGAACTGCTCGCAGTAGCTTATCGGTTACTCAACTCATTTCCCGCGTCTCCTACACTGGAGCCCGCCCCTCGTGGTTGGCAAGGAGCATTGTGTCGGGTGTCATTCACCCTTATCGTTACAAATGTATCTTACTCGCCTGTGGGTTTCTCAGCCGACTCCACTTGTTCCGCCGCGTCACCCATATCGGCCTCTGGTGGTTGCTCATCCGCCACTGGTGCATCTTGCGGCGGGGCTTCGGCGACTTCTGTTTCTGTCGGTTCTGCCGGCATCTCGTCGACCGATTCAGCAGTCTCGGCTTCCGTGGTCGGTTCAGCAGTAACTTGTTCTGTCGTTTCTTCGCCAACAGCCGGTGCTTCCTCGGTGGGCTGCTCTTCCGCTTGAGCCTCCTCGGCGGCGGGCGCTTCCTGTGCAGGTTCCTCGCGCTGGCGACGACGTTCATCGGCAGCTGCCTGTTCGGCCTCTTCCGCCTTGGCTTCGGCCTGGGCGACGATTGCGTCGACCTGTTCCTCGGTCAGTCCGCCCATCTCCATCAGAGCGTCTGGCTCGATCACCGACAGGTCGTCGTACGACAGGTAGCCTTCGCCGACCAACGCCTCGGCCACTTCGTCCTCGACGCCTTCCAACTCGCTGAAACCCACCACCGCACGCTCGATCTGCTCTTCCAGTTCATCGCGGGTCATGATTTCGATGTCCCAACCGCAGAGCTTGCTCGCCAAGCGAACGTTTTGACCGCGGCGACCGATGGCCAGGGAAAGCTGATCTTCACGCACGAGCACGATGGCTCGACCCAACATCTGGCATAAAATCACTTCTTCGATTTCTGCCGGTTGCAGGGCGTTGGGGATGAGTTGTTGCGGGTCATCGTTCCAACGCACGATATCGATGCGCTCGCCCGCCAACTCGTCCACGATGTTTTTGATTCGATTGCCTCGCACGCCGACGCAAGCTCCAACGCAGTCGACTCGTTGGTCGGTGCTGAACACTGCAACTTTGCTGCGATAACCAGGTTCGCGTGAAATTGCTTTGACGGTGATTACGCCGTCGGCGATCTCGGGGATTTCTTGCTCGAACAACCGCTCGACCAAGGCGCCTCGTGTGCGGCTAAGCAGCACTTTAACGCGGCTGGCTTGTTTGCGGACCTCGAAAATCGTCGCCCGAACTCGCTCGCCAGGATGATGCGACTCGCCGGGGATCTGTTCGCTACGTGGTAGCAAAGCTTCCACGTTCTGCAATTGTACGGTAGCCACACCGCCTTCATTGCGGTGGATCGAGCCGCCGATCATCTGCCCGAGCAATTCGTTGTATTCGTCGTATAGCGCGTCTCGCTCCGCCTCGCGGATCTTCTGAATGATGACCTGCTTCGCGGTTTGAGCGCCGATACGGCCGATCATCTCTTCGGGATCGAGGGCAACGCCATCGCAACTTCCCGAGATCGAACCATCCTCGCGATCGATCACGATTTGTACGTCGGATTCGTCTCCATAGTGCTTTCGAGTTGCGGAAACCAACGCCGCCTCGATCGCCTGGAAGACGATTTCCTTATCGATGTTTTTGTCACGGTGGATCGCGTCCACGATCCGCAGGACTTCAGTTGGATTCATCGGTTTGTCACTTTCCGACGGTTTTTTCGCGTCGCGGCCGCCGATAGGCATTGCTCGCGTTCGCGTTTGTTTTGTTTGTTGCGACGACTACCCGTTGCCGCATTCTGGTTTCAAGCGTTCCGTTTTTGCGTTGTACCCCTCGGGCAACGTTGTCAGGAACTTGGCGACGAACTCGTTCTGCGGGCACTGCAGAATCTCGCTCGCCGTTCCAACCTGTTGAAGTCTGCCATCGTTCATTACTGCCACGCGATCGCCCATCGTCAGGGCTTCCACCAAATCGTGCGTTACATAAATGACGGTGGACCGAAGTCGATCAAGTTGTCGTTTAATTTCGTTTCGCAAATCCTCTCTTGCCAGCCCGTCCAAGTGAGCCAGCGGCTCATCCAGCAAACAGACTGCCGGTCGCAGTAGCAACACCCGAGCCAACATCGCCCTGCGTTGCTGTCCGCCCGACAATTCGTGCGGCATTCGGCCCAACAAGTCTGCCAAGCCAACGCTTCGTGCCGCTCGCTCGACATCCTCCTTGGGAAGACGCCGATGCAACGACGCGGAGTACGCGATGTTACTGCGAACATCAAGGTGCGGATACAAGGCCGGGTTTTGGAACATCATGGCGACGTTCCGCCTGGCCGGCGGCGTATTCGCAACCGATTGCCCGCCAAAACAAATTTCGCCGCGACTGGGATGATCCAGCCCGGCGATCAATCGCAAGGTGGTCGTCTTTCCGCACCCGCTCGGGCCGACGATCACCAACCGTTGTCCGTCGGCTACCTCCAAACTCAAGTCGCTGACCGCCTCGACCTTGCCGGAAAACACCTTCGATACGTTTACCAACGAAACGCTCGCCATGTTTTCGGGCACCACCGAGAGGACACACCTTCCACGCTTTCGAGCCGCTCGAAAACGAGCAAACTGCTCGAACCCGTTTCAAGTACACGACTTAACGGAGATCGCAATCCGGTAAGCATACCGCTGCTAGGAGGGGGTGTCAAGCTGGGAGAAACGGGATCGCAGGTCGGAGACCGGGGATCAGAGGCAGAGGGGATGAGGGGTGCGATAGAAAGGGAAAGCCGTTTGCAGCTTAGCAGACGAATGATTTCAGCTTTCGACTGCAATTCAGCGATTCGACATCAGTCCACCCGACGGACGACGACCGCGCTGGCCTGCCCCTGCGGCGTGGCGTTGACGCTCAGGAAGGAATCCCCGGGAGAGACGTCATTGTTGGTGACGGCGTTGACGGGGCAATCTGGGTCGGGCGTTTCGTAGTTCAGCACGGGGAAGAGGTGGCCCGCCTGCATTGCCTGAAGGCTCGAAACCAGCTCGACCACACCGCTGCCAGCCCCCAAATTACCGAAATAGCTCTTGGCGGCTACGACGGGTGTTTGGCTGGTGGTCCCATTGAAAACCTCTCCGATCGCGGCGGCTTCTTCTTGGTCGCCCTTCCGCGTTCCCAGTCCGTGAGCGTGCAGATGGCCCAGTTCACTGGCCTGGATACCAGTTGCCGAGAGCGCCTGCTGCATGGCGTTTTTCATTGCCACGCCTCGTTGGGCGACGCCTTGGCGGTCCATCACGGAACTCGAACCGGCGCCGATGACTTCGCCCAGGATCGTTGCGCCGCGAGCTTTGGCCGCTCCGTACTCTTCCAGTACGATGGCCCCGGCGCCTTCGCCCAATACCATTCCGCGGCGATCTTTGTCGAACGGACGTGAGAGTTTGGCGGGGTCGTCGCCGTCGGCCAGTTCTTCCTGAAGCGCAATGTGGACGCTGCGCAGCGGATGGACTCGGGTGCCGGTCGCTCCGGCGATCATGATGTCGGCGCTGCCGCGTTTGATGATGTGGAACGCCTCGCCGATCGCCAGATTCGCCGACGCTTCGCGGAGTGTAATCGAGTTGTTCGGCCCGCGATAATCGTTGTAAATCGCGATGTAGCTGGCCGGCATATTCGGCAGGTACTTGAGCAGCCAAAGCGGTTCGACCTTAGGCAGCCCGTCGGTTGCCCAGCGGTTGAAGTGGAATTGGTGTTCATCGTCCATGCAATTCGTGACACCGTCGACGAAGTCGTCGGGTAGGGTCATCATGTAGTCCGACCCATAAACCACGCCCGTGCGATCGTTGGGGACGCTATCGGCTTCCAGCCCGCAATGACCGATCGCCAACTGAGCGGCGGCAACACCCATCTGGATCTCGCGACACATCGCTTTGAGCCCCTTGCGGATGCTCTTCTTTTGACCCTTTTCCAGCGGACCAAAATCGTTGATGTGACCCGAGAAATCCCATGCCTCGGCCGCGTAGGGAACCTTCAAAGGTTCGGCCGGAATGCTCTGCAACTGCCGTACGCCACTGGTGCCCTCGGTCAGGTGTGTCCAAAGGGACTCGAGGCTGTTGCCCAGAGGGCTGACAAAACCGACACCGGTGATTACAACGCGTCGCGTCGACGTGGTCATGTTCGTTACCGTGCAATGAGCATATTGGGGGAGCGGGGCAGGGCGAGTCTGGCAGCGTTTCGCCCAAGGCACAATCGTGGGGAGAGAGCGGTAGGCCAGGACCTGTC
>Ga0180435_10004100_pt1 | contig 14421 bp, 12 predicted proteins | sample SS_ome_3_FD_132467 | JGI IMG/M metagenome (GOLD analysis project Ga0180435, IMG submission 132467) | Hypersaline lake sediment archaeal communities from the Salton Sea, California, USA - SS_3_S_1 metaG | ecosystem: Environmental > Aquatic > Non-marine Saline and Alkaline > Hypersaline >... | reverse complement strand
GTTCTGCGCCATCGATGGTGGGAGCTAACAAAACTGATGGTGACACGCAGAACATTCCTGGCAAGCAGTGCCGCTGCCGGCGCTCTTGCCGGCAATCAAGTGGCTGGTGCGGTGACAACATCGGATGCCACCAGACGGTTTCAACATGGTGTCGCCAGTGGCGATCCCCTGGCAGACCGGGTGATTCTCTGGACCAGAATCAGTGGCGCAGCAGACAAGCCAATGGCGGTGCGCTGGGTCATAGCCTCCGACCCGGCGTTGGGTAATATAGTGAATCAGGGTGTGGTCACCGCTCTGCCGGAAAGAGATCACACGGTGAAAGTTGATGCCCTCGGCTTAAGCCCGGGGCGCACCTACTATTACCGTTTTGACGCAGACGGTCAGCAAAGCCCGGCAGGCCGGACCAGAACATTGCCGGAGCATGACGTGACCCGCCTGCGTCTTGCCGTGGTCAGTTGTTCAAACTATCCGTTTGGCTATTTCAACGCGTATGGCCGCATCGCTGAACGCGCTGACCTGAATGCGGTGCTGCATCTGGGTGATTACTTTTATGAGTATGCGCCAAGCGAGTATGGCAATGGCGAAGAATTCGGGCGGGTGCATGAACCTGGTCATGAAGTTGTCTCGCTTGAGGATTACCGGATCCGGCACGCACAATATAAAACGGATCCTGATTTACAGGCGGCCCATCGTCAGCACCCCTGGATCTGTGTCTGGGATGATCACGAAAGTACCAACAACAGCTGGCGTGATGGCGCACAGAACCATAACCCCGAACTCGGTGAAGGAGACTGGGCGACTCGGCGCGCGGTGGCTATCCGTGCGTACCACGAATGGTTGCCTATACGGGAACAGCCCTCTGCAAACGGACCGTTTATCTACCGCAGTTTTCGCTTTGGAGAGCTGGCTGATCTGATTATGCTGGACACGCGCCTGCATGGGCGTAGCCAACAGCTGGATGATCCGAAAGATACTGCAGGGCTTGCTGATACCAGCCGTACGATTTTAGGTGTTGATCAACAGGCCTGGCTCGCGGAGCAGCTGCGCGCCTCGAAACGCCACGGCATTACCTGGCGTCTGCTGGGCCAGCAGCTCATGTTTGCCCAGCTGCTCGGTGATGATGGGGTGCTGTTGAACACAGACCAATGGGATGGTTACCCGGCATCGCGCGCAGCTATCCTCGATCAACTGTCTGCGGAGTCCATTGACAACCTGGTGGTGCTGACGGGTGATATTCATACAGCATGGGCCATGGACATTACCCCGGAACCTTTAGGTGAGGCTTATGACCCGACGACGGGGCGAGGTTCGCTTGCGGTTGAATTTGTAACTACTTCGGTAACGTCACCGGGTCCCCAGGGTGATGCGCAATCGCTGGCAGAACGGGAGCAGGTGGTCATGGATACGCGGCCGCATATTCATTATGTGAATTTGCGTGAACACGGCTATCTGTTACTGGATATCAATGCTGAACGTACGCGAGGAGAATTCTGGTTCGTAGACAGTATTGTTGAACGCAGTCAGGGTGAACGTCTCGCGGCAGCTTATGTCACTCAGACAGGCGACAATCATCTGGTCAAAGACGCATGATTGAACGACTGTCAGCCTAAGGAAAGCCGCGCTCGAGAACTGCGTCGACAACTTCTCTTGCAATGTCCAGAACAGAAGCTCTCCACACCTCGTCGTCGGGATAGAACGCATCCATCATGCGTTGCTTGGTTTGCCTGCCCAGCGGGCCGGTAACCTTTCCGTAGCGATGCAGCCACTGATCCTGGATCAGCGACTGGACAACTTCTAACGTATTCACTGTGCCGTACTCGAGCCCCTGACCTAACATTTCTCGATCGCTCCAGGCTTGAGCGCCTGAAATCATTGAGCCGGCAACGGCAACAGAGACTGAGTCTGCTGAACCCATATTAACAACCCGCTCACCCCATAGCGTCTGGGCGCGCGTCAGCAGCCCCGACGCCGGATCAAGTTCTACAATACATTGAGCGGTACCGTAATCGCCCAGTGCAGTATGAATGTCTATCCAGATCACCCGACGTCCCAGCAGGTGCGTGTTCACCAACGTCTGGATGCGTTGATTGGACCATTGCGGTTCCACCCCACCGTAAAACTGCCCACCTGGGAATTCGTACTGGCCGCCGCTTAGTGCGGCTTGCAGCCAGCGCGGATCTTCCGGGTGCTTGCGGCTCATTTCAAGCAGTTCGGCGATGATCGAGGTTGAGGTGTCGGGAGCCCAGTCGATGGGTTCTACCACCGACGCCAGTTCCTGATAGCCGCTGTTTTCCGGGTGGGGTTTGCTGTGATCGATGAAATTGCGATTCAGGTCAACATTGTTTTCATTCACACGTCGCTGCCAGGCAAAACCATAAGGGTTCACACCATGAATCATCATCAGCGACATGTTTTTGCTGGTTCGGGCTGCAAGGCCTTCATCCAGCAACGCACATTGAATAAACGATCCACAATAGCCTTCAACCCCATGGGTGCCTGACGATATAACCAGAACATCCTCGCTCGCAGGTGCTTTCCAGTAAGCGACATCCATAGCAATGTCACCGTCCGGGCCCTGCTCAGGATGTTTATAGGTGATCTGCTCGGAATCGCTGATGCGGCTTAAAAATGCCTCGCGAGCGGTTTGATAAGTGTAGTTGTGCGGTGTTGGCATGGTCCTGCTCCCGGGTACTCCATCAGCAACTATTACATAGTTTGAGAGATTCTGTGCGCGTAGGCCTGGATCAGTCGATTCAGGTTGGTTTTACAGGTTAACGCAGCAAGGCCGTTACAAATTCGCCTGGTTTTCTGCATGGGTGAAGGATAGGATGCGCGCCCTTTTCAGGGTCCTGCTTGACCCAGAGTACTACCTATGTCTGACTCGCGCTCACCTACCACCTTTGACAGCCTCAATCTGCCACATTCACTGTTGGCGGTATTGGCGGAGGTCGGCTACGAACGGCCTTCACCGATCCAGGTACAGGCCATACCACGTCTGCTTGACGGCCAGGATCTGCTTGGCAATGCTCCCACAGGAACCGGCAAAACCGCAGCCTTTGCTCTGCCGCTGATCAGCCGCGTGGACGTCAGTGTGCCCCAGGTGCAGATTCTGACCTTAACGCCAACCCGGGAACTGGCTCTGCAGGTGGCTGAAGCGTTCCAGACTTATGCAGCGCGTATCAAGGGTTTTCATGTTCTGCCCATCTACGGCGGGCAGGATTACGGACCACAACTACAACGCCTGAAACGCGGCGTACATGCGGTAGTAGGCACACCGGGTCGAATCCGCGACCATCTGCAGAGAGGTACGCTGAAACTGGATGCGCTGCAGGCTGTTGTGCTTGATGAAGCTGACGAAATGTTGCGCATGGGATTCATTGATGAAGTTGAATGGATCCTGCAACAGACCCCGAAAAATCGGCAGATGGCTCTATTTTCAGCGACGATGCCGAAGGCCGTGCAGTCTATCGCGCGACGTTACATGCGTGATCCCTATGAAGTTTCCATCCAGGCGAAAACCGCCACCGCGGAAACTATTCGTCAGCGGTTCTGGCTGGTAGGCGGGCTGAAAAAACTGGATGCGTTAACGCGAATTCTGGAAGTAGAACCCATTGAGGGGGTGCTGATTTTTGTCCGTACAAAAACGGCGACCTCTGAACTGGCTGATCGCCTCGAAGCGCGGGGTTACTCTGCCGCAGCAATGAATGGTGATATGCCCCAGCGGCAGCGTGAACAAACTGTTGAGCGCTTAAAAAGTGGTGCTCTCGACATCCTTATCGCGACAGATGTCGCCGCTCGTGGCCTGGACGTCGACCGCATCAGCCATGTGATCAACTACGACATTCCCTACGATACCGAAGCCTATATTCACCGTATTGGACGAACCGGCAGGGCGGGCAGGGCCGGCGAAGCCATTCTTTTTGTCGCGCCGCGCGAAAGGCGCATGTTGAATTCTATTGAACGCGCCACCCGGCAGAAAATCGAACCGTTGAAGCTACCGACCACAGAAACGCTGAATAACAAGCGGATTGCTGATTTCAAACAGAAGATCACTGATACCCTGGCAGCAGGGGAATTGTCTTTCATGCAGAACCTGGTGGAACAATATCAGCAGGAACATGACGTTCCCGCATTAGAGATCGCCTCTGCGCTGGCCCAGCTGGCTATCGGCGATGTGCCTTTGCTCTTGAGTCAGGATAAGGATGGCGCATCGCGATCGTTTGACCGGCATAACGATCGTGCACCCGGCCCGGAGGCTCGACCACGCCGGGAACGCCGCAGCCGGCTGGACTTCGATTTTGAAACCTACCGCGTGGAAGTGGGCAATGAGCATGGCGTAAAGCCAGGCAATATTGTCGGGGCTTTAGCCAATGAAGCGGGCATCGGTTCGGATGCCATTGGCCGGGTCATCATCCAGGACAGTTACAGCACCGTTGAGCTGCCGGAGGGCATGCCTGACGAGCTGTATAGAGATCTGCAGAAGGTCTGGGTCTGCGGCCAGATGTTGAAGATCAGTCGAGTGGATGACCCCTCGTCATTACCTGCAGGAGATGCCACAAGACCGGTACAGAAACGCAAACACGTGCCCGCGTCAGGGACACATCAGCAGAAGAAGCCTGCAGATGGGAAACCCGTAAAAAGCAGTAAAAGAAAAGGTAAAAAAGACAAGGCGGGCAATAAAAGCAAACGACGGGTTAGTAAAAATGCGAAGTAAGCTCCTCACCTGTAGCCTGTTTATTCATCAGGCTTGAATAGCACCATTGCCGCTGTCATTGTGCTGTTATGAATCAAGCGTCGCCCAAAATTCAACCCAACGGTAACTGGTACCTGTTTATCGGTGACGGCATCTGTCTGAAAGTATCCTCTGATCTGGTGCTGGGCGAAGACGATGAGGGTCTGGTAGTCCTCAACCCCAAGCAGCCAGGGTATGGTCTGCTGAAAATGCGTAGAGATGATGCCGGGCGGTTGCTGCTGAAAAATATCAGCAAGCGTCATGTGCTTGATTGGCAAACGGGTACCGCAACCATGGTGGGTGGTGAATTTGCGCTGGTAGCCGGGTCAAAGGTGGTTCTGCCAAACAATGAACTTTATCTGAATCATGAAATGCAGCGTGGTCAGGTCAGCGCGCGCATTGTTGTGCAGGAAAGCGAGCCTGTGGTTGAGCAGGTTGAGGTGCTGGTCGAAGTTATACCGGAGTCGGGTGCACAAACAGAGGTCCGCCAGGAATACCCTGAACCCGAACCCATTGCTTCTGAGCAACTGCTTGATCAGGAAGTGTTTGCAGAACCCCTGGTGCAGAAGACAGCTGCCCCGCAGGTACAACCTGCTGCTGAAAACAACAGAACTGTGCGCATCGGCTTTGCGGCAGGTCTTTGCATAGTGGTCGGTTTACTGATCGCTACCTGGCCCTCCACAAAGGTCTCAGAAGAGTCAGCCTTAGTCATCGCAGACGAGCCCCTGGTAGTGGATCAACAGTTGCCATTGCAGGCTGAACCTGCGCCAATTGAGATTGTAGCGGCTGAGATTGTACCCGTTGAGACTGTGCCGGCAGTTGTTGAACCCGCAACTGTCGAGCCGGCAACAGCTGAGCCAGAAGCGGTCGAATCAATACCCTTGAACCCAGGCGTTACTGATCCAGCTGTTGCTGCAGGCCTGGCGCGCGCCACAGCCTACCTGCAGCAGGGTTTCATCACCCAGCCCGAGGGAAGCAATGCAGTTCAGGAGTTATCCATTATTCTCTGGCAGGATCCGACCAATAAAGAAGCGTTTGATCTGATGGGTGAAGCCACAACCCAGCTGATTGACGCAGCTGTTGAAGCCCATTCAGCGGGGTTTGAGTACGAAGCCCGCAACCTGATTGAAGAGGTGCTTGGGTTTAACCCGCAGCACCCTCAAGCTAACGCCTATAAGCAGGAATGGGCGAGCAACTGATGACTTAGTTGCCGCCTGCGGCCGCGTCAGCACTGATGTCGTACTCGCTTTCCAGCAAACGCGCCCCGCGCAGGATATTACCCATCGCATAATTACCTTCATGGCAGGCATATTCATACAGTTTACTGTCGGGTTTGGATTGCCAGACATAACGTCCGCTCCAGGGTGCTGTCCAGGCTGTTTCGTCTTTTACGGTGAAGTCGTAGTACAGATTGCCATCTTCCATCCGGCTGAATCGCTCAATCACATGCAGGGTTTCGTCAGCGCCGGGCAGGCCATTCAAGGCTCTGAAGTTTTTCGTCTCAACCACCAGCACGTCATCTTCCCAGTAGCCGATAGAGTCACCCTGCCATGAACGATTTTCTTCAGGGGAATGCTCCGCATCAATCTTTACAATCTGGGCGTGATGCACCATCTCGTGCAGAATCATCACGTGGGTTTCAGTCTGGATGATCCGTTTATAGTTGTTATACAGGCTTGGCAGTGTCGGTATTGTTGAGGCAAAAGAAATCAGACAGCGCTCAGACGGTGCCAGGCTCTCTGGACCATCAAAAGGCCCTGGGCCATCGTAATCCAACCAGGTGGCACGGCCTGTGTTTTCATGCAGGAAGCTTTGATAGCGCTCGCCGACTCTCTCGTCTAAACCCTCTACAGCCGGAGGATAACGGCCATTTGGCGGGTCATAGATAATAGAGGTGGGCACATTGCCATTAATGGTGCCCAGCTGACTGCCTGGGTCTACCCAGAAAGCGTTGTAGCCGCCAACGCCACCAGCACCCGCCATATTGTTTCCGTCACCACCTTCTGGTGGTGCTTCGCGATCCGGATCACTTTCATTATTGATCGCCCAATCAGAAACCACACTGAACACCCAGTTCAACGTGTTGGCTACCCAGGGGTAAAGATACTCAATTTCACCTAGCCATTCCGGCCGCTCAGTGGGGGTAAGAATGCCCGTGTCGTAGGTCCCTGACAGATCCGGTTTGCCGGAAGGTGTGCGTTTGATATCTGCCATGCTCAGCGTACTGGCAAGTAAGGCACCAGACATGAGCAATATCTTAAATCCAGTCAGCAGTGGCATTGGCTTCCCCATATGCGCGATTTTGATCGAGTTTAGTGAATTGGCGACAGGCTGGCCAGTGGGTGGAATGGGTGAAAAATATCTCGCCACGACAGCAGCCGATGTTCTAGGCTCATGAGTTTGGGAGGAAGCCTTGAGCGATACCAGGAAGGTAATCAAAAGGGTCGGCGTTTTTGTCGACGTGCAGAATGTCTATTACACCTGCCGAGAGGCCTATCAGCGTAACTTTGACTACAACGCTTTCTGGGCGCGGATAACACAAGACTGTGAGCTTACAAGTGCAATCGCTTATGCCACGGATCGCGGCGATGCTAAACAGATGCAGTTCCAGCACATTCTGCACAGCATCGGGTTTACTGTGAAACTTCGGCCGGTGTTGAAACGCCTGGATGGCACCACCAAAGCAGACTGGGATGTAGGCATCACCCTTGATGTCTATGAACAGGCCAGCGTCTGTGATGAGGTGGTGTTAGTTTCCGGGGATGGCGACTTCGACGTCCTGCTCGAACGCATACGCAATCGCTTTGGCACGGCCTCTGAAGTTTATGGCGTGCCTGCTCTGACGTCCAAGCTGTTGATTGATGCGGCGGATACATTCACGCCCATTGATGAGACCCTGTTACTGCCCTGATCCATCGCTATACTGACGTCTAACCTTTATTCGGAGTTTCAGCTTGATCACCATTCACGGCTCGTCAGTTTCCCCTTTTGTACGAAAAACCCTGGTTTGCCTGATAGAAAAAGGCATTGACTACAATTTGAATCCAATCAGCCCGTTCCCGCCACCCGAAGAGTTTCTGCAGATTTCTCCTCTGGGCAAGATACCGGCTATGACCGATGGTGATCTGGCGATTCCGGATTCGTCTGCGATCTGCGGCTACATAGAGAAGAAGTATCCGGAGCACCCGCTGTATCCGAGCGACCCTGGTGATTATGGGCGCGCTTTGTGGTTTGAGGATTGGGCGGACAACGAATTACCCAAAGCCACTGCAGCGCTGTTTTTCAACCGGATTGCGGTGAAGATGATGAAGCGCGAGCCGGATGAAGCCGTGATTCAGAAGATACTGGATGAGGTGCAACCACCCATTTTTGCCTATCTTGAAGCGCAGATTGGCGATAAGACTTATCTGGTCGGGGATACTTTCAGCATCGCTGATATTGCCGTGACCTGCCAGTTTATACAGATGCTGTACGCTGGCGAGTCGCTGCCTGCAGAGCAGTTTCCGAATATCACCCGATATGTGACGGAACTAATGCATCGAGAATCTTTCAAAGAGCTGGTGAACAACGATCCATTTATCAAAATCTAGGTGACCATGTCCAAACAGGTAGCTTGTCTTGTCTTCATCATCAGCGCAGCTTTTTCACCTTTTGCCCTCGCAGAAAAGGCTGTTCTGGCTGGTGGCTGTTTCTGGTGCATGGAAAAAGACTTTGAGGAACTGGAAGGGGTAACGGATGTTATATCCGGGTTCACTGGCGGCACCGCCAGGAACCCTACCTACCGCGGCGACCATACCGGTCACTACGAAGCGGTTGAAATCACCTACGATGCTGATGTGTTGAGCTATGAAGATATCCTCAACCACTTCTGGATCAACATTGATCCGTTTGATGCGCAAGGTCAGTTCTGCGACAAAGGCCCGAGCTACCTGAGCGCTGTTTTTGTCGCTAACGAGGCAGAAAGAGCGCTGGCTGAAAAAACCAGACAGGCGGTTGTCGAACGCTTTCCTGATCAGACGGTGGTGACACCCATACTTCCCGCAGCTAAGTTTTACCCGATTAAAGGCGCTGAAATTGGGCATCAGGATTTCTATAAGAAAAATCCGGTGCGTTATGCGGCTTATCGATGGGGCTGTGGTCGGGATCAGCGGCTCGCAGAGATCTGGGGGCCGAAGTAAAAGCAGCTTCAAACTCGTGGGCTTGTTTAAAGCGCTTGATCGCTTGAAAAAAAGCCTGTGCCTCAGGGTAGTGCATCTGCAGGTAAAACAGCCACTGTTTCAACCGATTGCCTAAGAAACGTTTTGGATAGGCGTCCCTGGTAGCTTTGTAGAATCTTTCCAGGAGTGTCAGCACCTGTGGCCACTGCAGTGGCTGATGCGGATTGCCGGCGGCGCAGGCTCTTATCTGCAAAGCCAGATCCGGGCAGGCAATCAAGCCGCGCCCCATCATGAAATCGTTACATCGGCTTTCCTCTTTGCACCGTAACCAATCCTGCACATTCCAGATTTCACCATTGGCAATCACCGGTATGTCCACCTGTTCAACGATGCGGGCTATATATGCCCAGTATGCCGGTGGGTTATAGCCGTCAGCTCGAGACCGTGCGTGTACACATAACTCGTCCGCGCCTGCGGCAGCAATAGCCTGCGCGTTGTCGAGATAAAGGCTGCGGTCTTCGAAGCCAAGGCGAATTTTTGCCGTCACCGGTATGTCCCTTGGTACCGCGCTGCGAACTGCTGCGACAATCTGATTGACGAGGTTGGGTTGTTTGAGAAGAACTGAACCTCCTTTGCTGTTGTTCACTGTTTTTGCCGGGCAACCAAAATTTAAATCTATTGCGCTGGCGCCCAGGCGCACAGCAGTTTGTGCTGTGCTCGCCAGTGTTTCCGGATTGCTGCCTAACAATTGTATGCGCAGAGGTACGCCACCGGTGGTTACGCTGAGTTGCCCGTTATCAGGGTTCGCAAACGCCAGCTCAGGACATTCGCGCAACAGTGTCTTTGCCGGGGTGGGAAGATCGTTGACTCGTATAAACTCGCTGACGCAGACGTCGACGCCACCAATCTCGCTATAGAGGGTGCGGAAATGGTGATCGATGACACCTTCCATTGGGGCTAAAAAAAGTCGCATAAGTCAGCCATGGTAAACACTATCGATGCCCGTCACCATCCGTGTCTCGGGCGCCTACCCGGCCGCCCTGATGCATTCCTGCTGTTGTTGGCCTGGTTTGATTCGGGCAGTATGCTGAAACGGTTGCTTTTGCGAAGATCAATATTAATTCCGGGTATGGGTGGGGTTGCGTCGATGAACAAGTTTGTGCTGATGGTGAACGGCGAAAAAGTTGAGGTGCAAGCGCAGCCCGAAATGCCGCTGCTCTGGGTCCTGCGCGACAAGCTGAAGCTTACCGGCAGTAAGTACGGCTGTGGCATCGCTCAGTGCGGTGCCTGTACCGTGCATGTCAACGGTTCGCCGATGCGTTCCTGTGTCTTACCTGTCTCCGCGGTCTCCGGCCCGGTCACAACCATTGAAGGTCTGGCTGAGGGTGGCGAGCTGCATCCCTTGCAAAACGCCTGGATACAGCACGATGTAGCCCAGTGTGGGTACTGTCAGGCTGGTCAGATCATGAGTGCAGCTGCGCTGCTTGCAAAAAACAAAAACCCGGATGACGATGATATAGATCAAGCCATGGCGGGTAACTACTGCCGTTGCGGCACGTACATCAGGGTGCGCAAGGCTATTCATACTGCTGCGGCGTATTACGATGCAGATACTTCGTCCACAAAAGTGACAGGAGCTGGCCAATGAGTCTCAGCTCTATAAGTCGACGCAACCTGTTTAGAGTGTCCGCCCTTGCCGGCGGTGGACTGATGCTGCAGCTGAATATGCCCCTGACGGCACTGGCCGAGGACAGCGGTACGCTGGTCCAGTCAAAAGAACTCAACGTTTATGTGCAGATTGATACCGATGGTCAGATCACCATTTATTCGTCGATTCCAGAAATGGGGCAGGGCATCAAAACAACTCTGCCGATGATCATTGCCGAAGAGATGGGCGCCAGGTGGGAAGACGTGGTTGTTCTGGATGCGCCGCTGGATGCAGGCAGGTACGGCCTGCAGGGCGCTGGAGGTTCAACTTCAGTGCCACGGAACATAGACACCATGCGGCGCATGGGCGCATCCGCGAGAGAAATGCTGATTGGTGCCGCATCGTTACTGATGGAGGTGGAGCGCGAAGATCTTGATGCCCGCGAAAGCAAGGTTATTCACTCTTCAGGTGAGAGTATGACCTTTGGCCAGCTGGCCGCAGTAGCTGTACGCCAGCCTGTTCCTGATCCGGAAATGCTGTCTTTCAAAGATCCGCGCTCGTATACCATTATCGGCACTTCGATCGGTGGTGTGGATAACCTTGTTATCGTGTCCGGTCAGTCGCAGTTTGGCATTGATGTTGACGTGCCGGGGATGAAGTTTGCTACCTATGCACGCTGCCCGCGTATCGGTGGTCGTGCAACTGCATTTAACGCTGCAGAAATAAAGGCTCAGCCAGGTGTTACTGATGCGTTTATCCTGCAACCTGATGCGCGGGCCGGTAAAGCGTCGATGGGTTTTCTCGATGGTCTGGCAGATTTGCGTGGAGGCGTGGCCATCGTTGGTGACGATACCTGGTCTGTCTTAGCAGCCAGAGAAAAGCTGCAGGTCACCTGGGATGAGTCTGGTGCCTCTCAGGACAGCTGGGAACAAATGGTAGAGCAGGCGAAACGGATTGCCGCCCAGGGAGGTGGTGAGGTCCGCCTGGACAGTGCCAGCGTAGCGCCCGCGTTTGCCCAGGCCGACAATCGTGTTCTTGAGGCTTTCTATCAGTTTCCCTATGTAGCCCATGTCTGTATGGAGCCGATGAATGCAACCGCGCATTTTAAACAGGGTGATGCAGGCATTCCGGATACCATGGAAATCTGGCTGGGCAGCCAGTTTCCGGGCCAGGTTAAAGAGATTGCCAACAACATGTTTGGTATAGCGCCTGAGAATGTCACTGTGCATGCCAAACGTATGGGGGGTGGATTCGGGCGTCGGGCTGTGCATGATTTTGCTGCAGAAGCTATGGCGATTTCACATCGAATCGGTGTGCCCGTCAAATTAACCTGGACGAGGCCGGATGACATCCATAACGACTTCTTCAGGGTAGGTGGTTTTGAACAGATGAAAGCCGCTATTGATTCAGATGGGAAGCTGGCTGCCTGGGATCAGCATTACATTGGTTTCTCGAAACAGGGTAAGCCAGTCATCGGATCCGGCCTGCGTGGCAACGAGTTTTCCATGGTGGCGCTGGACAACGCACGTGTAACCCAGTCAATGATGGATATAGCAACACCCTGTGGTGCCTGGCGGGCGCCGGGTTCAAACACCAACGCATTTGTGGAGCAGGGCTTTATCCATGAACTTGCTGTACTGGCTGAACGTGATCATCTGGAGTTTCTGTTAGAGCTTATGGGTGAGCCGCGATGGCTCAGCGAAGGCGACGTCAATGCGTTGAATACCGGGCGTGCAATTGACGTCATAAAGCTGGCCGCTGAAAAAGCCGGTTGGGGTAAGACCCTGCCAGCAGGTACCGGACTGGGGCTGGCGTTCTATTTCTGTCATGCGGCCCACGTTGCGGAAGTGGCACAGGTGTCCGTCGATGCAGATCGTAACTACCGTGTTGAGAAGGTGACTGTTGCGGTGGATGTGGGACCAATTGTTAACCACAGTGGGGCAATGAGCCAGGTACAGGGGTCAGTTATTGATGGACTGAGCACCATGGCTGGACAGCAGATAACGATGGAAAATGGTGAGATTCAACAGGATAACTTTGATCAGTACCCCGTCATGCGCATTGCTGCAACACCACAAATTGACGTGCATTTCATTGAAAGTGACAACCCCTCAACGGGGTTGGGTGAGCCGGCTCTGCCACCTCTGGCGCCGGCGGTAACCAACGCAATATATGCAGCCACCGGCGTGCGCATTCGGTCCATGCCGCTGAGCGAGCTGGGATTCAAGTTGGTCTGAGAAAGCTTCGGTTATTCGTCGTTGCAGCGTGGCGGAGCCTGGTTGCCGGACCAGGGTGTGATGGGCACGGTAGATAGCGCATTTTGTGGTGAGCCGTCGACGATCTTATCGCTGTAGGCCAGGTAAACCAGCGTGTTTCTCGTTTCATCGCAGAATCTAACAACCTGCAGGCGCTTGAAGAGTACAGAGCGTCGCTTGGTAAAAACCCGCTCACCTTTTTCCAACGACTCTTTAAAGCTGATAGGTCCGACCTGGCGGCAGGAGATCGACGCGTCAGATGTGTCTTCAGCCAGACCTACCGCGCCTTTAAGTCCACCGGTTACCGCGCGGCTGATGTGACAGGCAACGCCGTCTACTTTTTTATCGTCAAAAGCATCTACAATCACTTTGTGATCTGGTCCGATAAGCTTGAATTTGGTATCAACGCTGCCAATTTCTTCTGCGTGGATGGCGCTTTGCCAGACAAACACCAGCAGAACTGCCAGTTTAAGGGAAAGGGCGTCTGTTCGCTTTAAGTTCAAGGCGATGTCTCCAGGTTCTGTAGTTGTCGATCATGTGCACGGCTCAGTAAAACGAGTGCAATCGTGGCACCAGAGAGCGCCCAGGCCATGTCAGACTGTGTGTCCCATACATATCCCTGGGTGCCAAGGAAAGACTCCGCCGCCTCGTCGGATAACAAAGCTACCCACCATTCGATCAATTCGTAGAACGCACTGAAACCCAGGCAGAAACAGACGATAAGAAAAGCCCGCCAGCGATTCCCGTTAATAACGTTCTTCCTGATCAGAATTTCACGCGCAACAATAGCGGGAACGAAGCCCTGCACAAAATGCCCCAACTTATCGTAGTTGTTTCTGTCACTGTTGAAGACTTCTGCAATCCAGTCGAATAAGGGTACTTTGGCGTAGGTGTAGTGACCACCAACCATAAGAATTATGCAGTGAATCAGGATCAGCAGGTATGTCAGTCGGGTCAGTGGAAATGATTTTCGCGTAAACCACAAAACTACAGCAGCGATAATCGCCGGTCCTACTTCGAGTACCCAGGTTGGATAATCGTGAGGTTGGACGCCTGACCAGAGCAGAACGAGGGCAAACAGGACGATCCAGGCCGACCGACCATTAAACAGTGTGTTCATGTTATTTAACCCGCTCAGGCGACCTGTGTTGCCTGTCCGGCAACAATATACCAGGTTACAAACAGCGCATTAACAATCGCTCCCGGCAGATAGCGATTGGTCCGAGAGAAGGTGTATGTGCTGATAACAGAAACGATCAGCAGCAGGGGTACAAATTGAATCATGATAATGGTGTTCAGTGGTTCACCCGGAGTCAGCAGTGTGCCAGTGCTGAAAAGATACACATATTGCGCTATGAGGAACAACAGAAAGCCGCCCATCATAGCCAGCGCGTTGCTTGTGTAAAGCGTCAACCAGCCGTCTCTTTCGACGCTCAATCCACAATGCAGGGGGCGTAGAACGCCAATGAAGTAAATCAGAAACGGTACAACATAGATCAGCGCCAGCTGGAGTTGCGCAGGACTCATCGCCTTAAGGCCTGCGAACCAGAAACGGAAATCAACGGTAAACAAAACATCTACGATCATTACTGCAACGTAGGTAACAAAAATGGTCAGACCCGCAAGCGC
>Ga0180435_10004097_pt1 | contig 14429 bp, 18 predicted proteins | sample SS_ome_3_FD_132467 | JGI IMG/M metagenome (GOLD analysis project Ga0180435, IMG submission 132467) | Hypersaline lake sediment archaeal communities from the Salton Sea, California, USA - SS_3_S_1 metaG | ecosystem: Environmental > Aquatic > Non-marine Saline and Alkaline > Hypersaline >... | reverse complement strand
GCTCCGACGGCTTAGGCGAGGTCAAGAGCGACGATGAATACTGCGTCCTGTCGTTCGGCATCGGCGCGCAGGAAGGTCAGCCGGCGATCTCGTTTGTGTTGTCCAGCGACATTCTGGGCCAGGCCGCCGGCGGCGGAACTGTATCTCAAGCGGGCGACGCATCGCCCGAAGATTCGCGAGAAAAACTGCTCGCTTGCGTCAGGCAGGCGTCCGTGACGGCGACTGTGTCGCTGATGACGACCAACCTGTCGCTGCGGGACGTTATGGAACTCGAGGTCGGAGACGTGCTGATAGCCGACAAGTGCGTCGGCCAGCCGCTGGAAGTGCTCGTAGGCGGCTCGGTTGTCCTGTCGGGGCATCCGGTCAGTTGCGACGGGCAGTACGCCCTGCAGATCACCGAGTGACTCGCGAATCAAATCAATTAGCTGATTTCGAAAGGCCAGAGACCAATGACCGAGACAATGACACAAGACCCCTCGCAGACCGATGAGGAATCCGTAGACGTGCAGGAGGCCCAGCTTCCCGAGGCCGTCGATCAGTCAAGCGGAGCCGAAAACGGGCAGATCGACATACTCCTCGAAACGCTTATGCCGGTCCAGGTCCAGTTGGCCCAAACCAATCTGCGCGTCCAGGAATTGCTTCAACTGTCTCCGGGCTCAGTACTTAAGCTGGACAAGCGAGCCGGCGAACCGGTCGATCTATTCCTCCGCGGAGTGAGATTCGCAACCGGGCAACTGGTAGTCATAGAAGACCGCCTCGGCGTGCGCCTCAACAAGATACTGTCCCCGGGCCCCGGACGCCGAGCGACGGACCAGACCGAGGCGTAAACGGCGGCTTTCAGCTTTCAGCTTTCAGCTTTCAGCTACGGCAACGGCAACGGCTGCGGCGGCGTAATCCAACGGTTGATTCGTGTGCAGTCGGCCTCAATAAAGAGAAACAAAAAGTGAAGCAATAGGCCCTGCCGTTCAATGTTGCGCCTTAGGTGATAGCTCTCAGCTTTCAGCTTTCAGCTACGGCAACATCTACGTTGGCGGTTCGCGTCAGTGGTTTCGGTCATTGGTTGTAGCCGTTGCCGTAGCTGACAACTGATAGCTGCTGGCTGCCGTTCCGTAAATTTTTTCAACATTTTCCAGTGCGGATGTTTGATTCTTGTGCGGTCGGAGGGTCTTGGCGATATAAGAAAAACTCCAAATGGGGGCGAAAAACGGCTGTTTCAGCCTGAAAACTGCTTATTTGTGCTTTGGCACGCCATGTGCAATCCTGTCATCTATGACTGAGTTGCGCCTATTGTACAAAATCGGCAAACCCGCGGCGTCGGCTCTATGCGCGCTGGTCGTATTGGTCAGCGTCGGGTTCTGTGCGGCTGATGGGCCGGCGACACAGCCGGCGACACAGGCCGCAACGAAGCCCGCGCTGGGGTTCGGCAAGATGTCCCAGAGCCCGACTGGGGATGTGACAGGTCTGATCTGGCAGATGATGGCGGCGACCCTGGTGGTCCTGCTGTTCGGAGCCGCGGCGCTGTTTGTGCTCAAGAGAGTTCTCCCGAAGATCCGCAGCGTTTCGCAAAAGCGGATCTGCGTGCTTGAGACGGCCTATCTGGGGTCCCGCAAGGCGGTGCATCTCCTGCAGGTCGGATCGGTCAAACTCCTTGTCGCCAGCTCTCCGGACGGTGTGACCAGGCTGGAAGACGTCACCGGAGCGTTTTCGTCCGATTACGCGGAGATAGCGCATCGTCTCGGATCACGAGGCGGCGACGGCGGGTCCCAACTCGATTCGAATGACGCAACGACTCAGTGAACTGGCGGAACCTGATGACAAGACTGCGGTCAAAACTTATTCTGGGCTTGCTGCTGATCCTGGCGTCGCATACCCCGCAGCTCGCGGCCCAGGACGCCCCCGCGACGACCGCGACCCAGCCGGCGAACTCCCTGCCGAGTCCCGGGCGCGTCCTTGACCTGGTCGACAAGTCCGTAGGTCCCGACGCCGAGGGCCAGCCCAACGACTGGTCGGCCCCGGTCAGGCTAGCGGTGGTCTTCGCACTGCTGGCGATCCTGCCGAGCATGCTGGTGATGATGACTTCGTTTACGCGGATCGTCATCGTGCTGTCGTTCCTCCGGCGGGCGCTGACGACCCAGAACATTCCCCCTACAGTGGCCCTGATCGGACTGGCGCTGTTCCTGACCCTGTTTACGATGGCCCCGACATTCTCGCAGATCAACGCCGAGGCGCTGCAGCCTTACCTCGATGATCGCGTCACGTTTTCTCAGGCGTGCGAGACGGCATACGGGCTGATGTCGCAGTTCATGCTACGCCAGACCCGACCGGCGGACCTGGAATTCATGGTCGAAATGTCCGGGGTCCAGCCGCCCGACGAGCCGGTCGACATCCCGGCCCACGTGCTGATCCCGTCGTTCGCTATAAGCGAATTCCGCAAGGCGTTCGAGATGGGATGCCTGATCTTCATTCCGTTCCTGGTCGTCGACCTGGTGACTTCGGGAATCCTGCTCAGCGCCGGGATGATGATGCTGCCGCCGGTGATGATCTCGCTTCCGTTCAAGATCATCCTGTTCGTTCTGGTCGACGGGTGGCGCCTGACGGTCAGAACGCTGGTCACAAGCTTTCACTGAGGTAAGACATGGACCCCGACCTGATACTGCACATAGGAAAAAGAGCCCTGGAAACGGCGCTGCTGACGTCGGCGCCCGTGCTGGCCAGCGCGCTGATAATAGGCGTGCTGGTCGCGATGCTCCAGGCGGTGACCTCCGTGCGCGACATGACTATGGGCATGGTTCTCAAGATCGCCTGCGTGGGAATAGTGCTGATGATTTGCGGCGGATGGATGATGCAGGTCGCCGTGGCGTTCACAAACGAGGTTTTCGGACACATGCAGGCTGTCGGACTTGGCGGGTAGCGATGGGAATATGGCTGGCCATTCTGTTGCCGTTCGTGATGCTTGGCGCAAGGGTCGCCGGGTTCATTCTCGTCTCGCCGATATTCGGATGGCGGGCCGTGCCGGTGGTCGTGCGGTCCGGACTGGTCCTGCTGCTTACAGTCTTCTTCGCCGCGAACATCCCAAATGCAGTCAACCCGGCGACAACGAACTGGCTCTACGCGATAGTATTGATCGGCCAGGAGGCCGTCATAGGTCTGGCGCTGGGGCTGATGGCCCGGTTAGTCTACTCGGCGGTTCAGCAGGGCGGAATGATAGCCGCACAGCAGATGGGCTTCTCCGACGCCGGCGTGCTCGATCCTATCTCCGGGTCCCAGTCCCGCCCGATAGCGACATTTTTCGAGATGATCTTCGCGCTGCTGTTCCTGGCCGCCGGCGGACATCACATCCTGTTGAGAATAATCTCCAGCAGCTTCAGCAGCTTCCCGGTGGCCGCCGCTCCGGACATCTCGGTGCTGGCCGAAGGAATCGTCGTCGCCGGATCGACGATGCTGCTGTTCGCGTTGAAACTCGCCGCACCGATCCTGGCGGCGTTCCTGATCCTGTCGGTGCTGCTGTGCATCCTGGCGCGAGTCCTGCCCGAGATGAACATCCTGATGGCCAGCTTCCCTCTCCGCGTGGGGGCGGGGATATTCATGGCCGCGGCGATCATGCCGTCGCTGAACAGCTTCACCATCGAACTTGCCAAGTGGATGCAGAAACACCTGATCACGTAAGAAAGGCGTTTGAGTCGAAATGGCCGAAAAGCCCGCATCAGAACGAACCGAAGATGCGACTCCTCATCGCATAAGGAAAGCCCGGAGCGAAGGGCAGATCGCCCAGAGCCAGGAAGTGCCCTCGGCTATGATTCTCGGTGCGCTGATCATCGTGCTGACCATCACCGCCGGACAGACGTATCAATGGTTCGCCTCGCAGATGCGCGACGGGCTGCTGTTCAGCCTTAACGCGTCTCTCTCGACACAGGCCTTCGGCGACGTGCTGTTCGCCAGGGGGGTGCAGTGCTTCGCGGTTCTGGTTCCGATCCTGGCGGCCCTTACGGTCGCGTCGATCGCCTCGAGTCTCGTCGTCGGCGGCTGGGCCTACAGCCCCAAAGCCGTCCGCATGGACCTCTCGCGGATCTCCCTGATCAAGGGCCTGAAGAACCTGATATCCCGCAGATCGCTGGTCAAGCTCCTGATCTCGATGGCCAAGCTGTCGGTTTTCATCGGGATCGCGTGGCACTACATCGCCGGTCGCATGGACATGCTGCTGGGTCTTCACTGGTCCGGCGCCGCCGGCGTGCTCGGCGCGGCGGCCGAACTGATCTTCGGTCTGAGCGTCAGGATCATCATAGCCCTGACGGCGATCGCCTCGGTGGACTTCCTGTACCAGAGGTGGAACTACAAGAAGCAGTTGCGAATGACGCGCCAGGAAGTCAAGGAGGAGAACAAGGAGCACCAAGTGTCGTCGGAGACCAGGGGACGGATACGTTCGCTGCAGTTTGCGATGGCCCAGAGGCGGGCGATGCAGGACGTTCCGACCGCCGACGTGGTGATAGTCAACCCGACTCACTACGCCGTGGCGATCAAATACGACGCCGCCGAGGCTCCCGCTCCGATGGTCGTCGCCAAGGGCGCCGACTTCATGTGCGAAAAGATAAAGGAAATCGCCCGGGAAAACGGGGTGCCGATTATCGAGAAACCCGAACTGGCCCGATCGCTGTACGCGGCGGTCGAACCGGGCGACGTCATACCCGAAGCGCTGTTCGTAGCCGTTGCCGAGATACTGGCGACGATCTACAAGCTGAAGAAGAACTCGCCGCCGACGTCGCTGGACACAAGCAAGTAATGCCGACCAAAGACGACAATTCGACCGCTCCTTCGCTGACCGAGAACAGATCCACGGGTCTCAAGTGGTTCCTCGGCCACAACGACGTGGTCTTCGCGATGGGCCTGATGGTCGTCCTGACGACGCTGCTGATTCCGCTGCCGACGTTCATGCTGGACATACTGCTGGCCGCGAGCATCGCCACGGCGCTGGCCACGCTGCTGGTGGTCCTGGCTACGCGCGAGTCGATCGAGCTGTCGAGCTTCCCGTCGCTGCTGTTGTTCGTGACGCTGTTCAGGCTGTCGCTGAACGTCGCGTCGACGCGATTGATCCTGGTCCAGGGCGACGCGGGGGCGATTATCGACACGTTCGGAAACCTCGTGGCCCAGGGCAGCCTGATTATCGGACTGGTGGTGTTCCTGATCCTCGTGATCATCCAGTTCGTCGTCATCACCAAGGGCTCGGAGCGCATAAGCGAGGTGGCCGCGAGGTTCAATCTCGACGCGATGCCGGGCAAGCAGATGGCGATCGACGCCGATCTCAACGCCGGGATCATCGGGGCCGAAGAAGCCGGCCGCCGCCGCAGCAAGGTCGCCAGCGAGAGCGAATTCTACGGGGCGATGGACGGCGCCAGCAAGTTCGTCCGCGGCGACGCGATCGCCGGACTGATCATCACCGGCGTCAACCTGATCGGCGGGTTCGCGGTGGGGATGACCGAAGGGCTGACCGCAAGCGAGGCGATAAAGACCTACGCAGTTCTGGCCATCGGCGACGGGCTGGTCTCCCAGATACCGGCGATCATCATCTCGACCGCGTCGGGATTCCTGATCAGTAAGGCCAACTCCAAGGAAAGCCTCTCGCACGACATGATCCACCAGATGCTCGCTCGCGGACGCCCGCTGGGCATCGCGGCGTTCGTGCTGGGTCTGATGGTCTTCGTGCCCGGATTCCCCAAGCTCCCGCTGATCGGACTCGCCGCGGGAATGGGTATTCTAGCCAGGATCCTGACTCGCCAGGAGGCGAAGGATTCTGAGCCCGAGGCCAAGCCGACCGAGCCCGACGAAGAGGCCGACCAGACCCCGGTGTCCGAACTGCTGGACGTCGATCGGCTTGCGATCCAGGTCGGAGCCAGACTGATAAAGACTGTCGACCCGCGTCGGAAAAACAGCCTTTCGCACCGAATAGCGCCCCTGCGCAGGCGATTCGCCAAGGAGTACGGGATCGTGCTGCCCCTGGTGCGCCTGCGCGACAACATCGCCATCGAGGCCAACACCTACGAGATTCGCCTGCACGATCACGTCATCGGCTCGGGACGGCTCGAACCCGACAAGTTCATGGCGATGGACCCGGGGACAGTAACCCAGGAGATCGAAGGGCAAAGCGCCAGCGAACCGGTGTTCAACCTGCCGGCGATCTGGATCACCGAGGATCAAAAGGCCCAGGCCGAACTCAGCGGCTACACGGTGGTCGATCCCGAGTCGGTGCTGGTGACCCATCTGTCCGAAGCGCTGAAGCGCCACGCCTGCGAACTGCTGAGCCGCGACGACACCCAGGAGCTCGTCGAACGCCTCCGCGAGAGACAGGCGACCCTGGTCAACGAAGTTATCGGCGAACTTGTGCCGCTGGGTCTGCTGCACCGCGTGCTGCAGAACCTGCTGCGGGATGCGATCCCCATCCGCGACCTGACGCAGATCGTCGAGGCACTCGGCGATCATGCCTTGAAGACCAAGGACCCTGGAATGCTGACCGAGCTGACCCGCAAGGCCCTCGTCCGGACGATAACCGAACGGAGCCTCGACGCCGACGAGATCATCTGGTCGATCGTCCTGGCTCCTTCGCTGGAATACGAACTGTGCAACAGCCTGACCGCCGGCTCCGACGGCGAGAACATGAGCGTGCCGCCGGAAAAGACCCTGGAGCTGGGTCGCGAGATAATCGAAGCGTGGCGCACCGTCGTGGGAAACGGACACGATCAGGCGGTGCTCCTGTGCGATCGCTCGCTGAGGCCCCACATCGCGGCGCTGCTTTCGCGGCAACTGCCGCAACTGTCGGTGGTGGCGTACGACGAGATCCTTCCCGGCACGAGAGTCGAGTCGGCTGTGACGATCTCGCTGGAAGCGCAGGAGCTTGACATGGCCGGAGCGACGGCATGAGACAACTGGCGACAATGTGCGCGGTTCTGGGCTTCTTCGCCCTGGCCTTCGTCGGCTGGTTCAGCGGCGTGCCGGTGTTCATCTGCGCCGTCAGAGCATTGAGCGGAGCTGCGGTGCTGTACGTGGTTGCCGGCCTGGCCGGAACGGTGGCGGTCCGTATTATCGCCGATGCGGCCGTGCGGGCGCAAGTAGACCACGCACATAACGACAAGAGCGAATCGTGAATCCTGAGACCAAAACACGAACTGACCCCAAGGCTGTGACCCAGGCGCTGAAGGCGAAGGTCTCCGAGGCCTACGCGCGCCAGTCGCGCCAGGCCTCCGAGGAGCAGTGGATTCTCGACAATCTCGAGATGGTTCCGCGGATGGCCCGCAAGATAGCTTCATATATGACCAAAGAGACCGACATGGAGGATCTGATCTCCGCCGGCACTCTCGGGCTCGTTCGCGCCGCAAGGGCTTACGACCCGGGGAGAGACGCCGAGTTCAGCACCTACGCCTACATCCGCGTCCGCGGAGCGATCATCGACGAACTTCGCGCCAAGTCGTTCGTGCCCGCGGCGGTCCACAATCGCCTTCGCCAGGTGCGGGAGGTTTACGAAAAGCTCACCGCGCAACTCGGACACGCTCCCAGCGACGAGAGGCTCGCCGGGGAGGTCGGAATGCCGATCGGGCAACTGTACCGACTGTTCCAGCAGGCCAGGCGCCAGCAGTTCCTCTCGATCCACGGCCTGACAGACGATTCGCCGGCGATGGGCGCCCTGGCGCCGGTGGATCAAGCGCCCTCCCCGTCGGACCAGCTCGAACGAAAAGAACTTGTCGGAAGGATGACCGAGGCGATCGCCTCATTGCCCAAGCGGGATCGGATCCTGCTGCTGCTTTACTACCAGCGCGAACTGTCGATGAAGGAAATCGCACAGGTCCTGGAGATAACCGAATCGCGAGTAAGCCAACTGCACGCCAGCCTGCTGTTCAAGCTGTCGGTCAAGCTCAGGTGAGAACATGGGAATTGAAAACAGTGTGCATGAAATCGGATCGGCCGGCGGAATAACGCCGCATAACCCGCTGTCGGACAAGGATCGCCGCAACAAGCGGAAGATGCAGGAAGACAAGAAGCCCGCCGGCGAAAAAACAGGGCGAGACGAAACCGGCCAGGACGCTCCCGACGCGCCGCCGAAGCCCAGTGCCGGCGGCGACTGCGGGATTGACTACTACGCCTGAGCGGCGGCGAACTGAATGGAGCCTGATATGTCAGACAACACAGGCAGAATCCTGAAACGAAACAAAGTGAGCTTAACCGGTCAGCGGCGCCTCAGTCCGTCGGTTCGGACCCCGCCCCCCGGCGCGGCGCCGCTTGGAAATCCGCAGGGGCGGATAGTCGAGCAGGACGACTTCGGCGCGATCGTGGAAGTCACCTGCGGATGCGGGCAGGTATTCCACCTGCACTGCACCTACGCCGGACAGGCCGCCGCACAATAGCCAGACGCGGCGCACAGCGCCGAAGGAGATGAAGCAATGAAACGGACCATAGAGACTTCAAGCGCCGCGCTGCTGGCGGCGATCGCACTGGCAGGCTGCGAATACAAGTTCCCGGCGGCCAAGCCGACCGAACTGGCGGCCCCGGAAAACAGCGAAATCCGGCACGCCCCGTATGCGGATCTTGAAAAGGAACTGCTGAACGAGCCGGGCGCCGTGGACGACGAGACCACCGCTTCGGACATCGCCGCGAGGCTCTCGGAGAAGTACGGCAAGGCGGTCGAAGAGATTAAGAAGCTGCAGGATGAGCACAATGAGGCCATCGACAAGGACAGGACCTCCCAGGCGCGCATCGTCAAGCTCCAGACGGACCTGGCCCGCGCAGAGAGGGAGCTGACCGAGGCCAACGCGATGCTCCTGGAGATGCGAGAGGAGCTCAAGCAGTGGAAACGCGACGTTCTTGGCTTCAGGAGCGAGATGCGCCAATCGCAGAAGGCGATGCTCGACGCGGTCACCAGGCTCACCGTCGTCATCAGCGGCGGCGTCGGCGTGGACGATGCGGCGGCGAGCGGATCGCCGGCGACCCGACCGGCCCCGATCGCATCAAACCTCAACCGCTGAGGAGAAATCCGGTGAGACTATTCGACAAATCAGCGATATTGACGCTGATGTGCGTTGGGGCGATCGCCTGCGCCGGCTGCTCGACGGAGAGCAAACCGAGCGACCCCCCGCTGAAGACCCTGTCCCGCAGTCTTGTCGGGGTCAACCGGGTGGTCTTCATAGAGCTGGCCGAGCGAAACAGCTATCCCGGGATAGCCGCCGAAATGACCACGGCGCTGTCGCACGCGCTGAAGGCCCGCGGGCTGTTCGGCGTGGACGTTATCGAGCGATCCGATCCGATATGCCAGGAGCTGCCGGCCGTCGGGCGGGCGGGGCTGACCCCCGTGCAGATCAGCGCTATGAGAAAGACGTTCCAGTGCGACGGGATCCTGTTGGGCGCCCTGCAGGATTTCCGCCCGCATCCGCGAATGCAACTGGGATTGTCGCTGCGTCTGCTGGACCTCAAGAGAGGGCGGATCGTCTGGGCGGTCGATCACGTCTGGGACTCGGCCGACAAGGCGGTGGAAAAACGCGTGCAGGCGTTCTTCGAGGAGAAACTCAGATCCGGATACGGCCACGCCGACTGGCGAATAGCGATGATAAGCCCGAAAGTATTCGAGAAATTCATAGCTTATGAACTGGCCGAAACCCTCCCCGAGCCGGCCCAGGCCTCGACCGGGCCGACCGGAACGAATCAACGTTCATCGGCGAAATGAAAAACTTGCACAAAAACGCAGTAACGCCTAAAGTGATTTCCGTTCGCATCGACAATAGATGTGACAGGCCGCGGGATGCGGAGAGAATATCGTGAGAATAGACCCCACAAACAGACCCGACGCACAGAACCGCCTCAGCGGACCCAACGCAAAGCCGCCGCGGTCCGACGGCGCGCAGCCGGCGGCGCAGTCCAGTCGCCTCCAGACCGCTGAAGCCGTTCACGAATCCTACATCCGCAAAGCCGCCGCCTGCGACGATGTCGACACAAACGCCGTCGCCGAAGCCAGGCGGCTGATCGAATCGGGACAGCTCGACACCCCTGAAGCGATCGCCGAGGCCGCCGCAAATATCGTAGCCAGGGGAATCTGACGCCAATCGGACGCAAATGACGGGGGATTCAGAGCCGTAACCCAAGCAAAAACAGTTTCTTCTTGCGGTTCATCTGCACGCATTTCGCGGATATTCAGACTCGACCAGGTTTGCCCTGTTAGCCCGTAAGAGATGTGACAGCAACACCATATCGTCGTTGCGCCGCACGAGGCGCAAAGCCCAGAACATATGTCATATTACCTATTTTAACTTTTTTTGGGGTATCGCTTAAGTAATCCTGAATCCATTCGATAAATAGTTCTGTAATAGGGCAATTGGGAATGCCAACCGGGCGGCCTGTAGTATCAGGCGGCCTGCGGCGATTGAAATTTAATATGAAAACTCCGAGTTTCTGCAGTGCTCATGTGCAAACAGACTGCGTAGGTCTGGCGGCGGAAACGATTTCGAGGGAGAGGTACTGATATGCTGTCGATTAAGAATAACCTGATGGCGGCAAACGCCGCACGGCACCTGGGCACGAGCTACGGCTCGCTGGCCACGTCCGTCGAAAGGCTTTCGTCCGGCCTGCGGATTAACTCCGCGAAGGACGATGCGGCCGGACTCGCTGTCCGGGAACTTATTCGAGGCGATGTGGCCCAACTCAATCAGGCGGCGAGAAATGCTCAAGACGCCGTTTCGTTGATGCAGACTGCTGAAGGCGCCATGGCCGTAATCGACGATCTGCTGGTTCGCATGAAGGAACTGGCCGAACAGGCCGCTACCGGATCGTACTCCGCCGATCAGATCGCGATCATGAACAACGAGTACACTCAACTCGGTGAGGAAATCACTCGTATCGCCACGTCGACCACGTTCAACGGCATCAGCCTGCTGGACAACACCAATGACGTTTCGTTCCACCTGGGGTCTGGAACGCTCAGTTTCACCGCTGAAAACGTAACCGCCGGCGCCGCGGGCCTGCAGGTCGATGCGGCCGCAAACAGCACCTCGACGGCGACACACGGTTCGTCTTACGCTGCAACAGTCGACAGTCTCTACATCCAGGCCGCGGACATCGATGCGACCCACAAAGTCATCGACATCAACATGGCCACCGATTCGGACGTGACGATCGACCTGTCGAATGTCGGCGGCACCGACTACTCGGCCACCGGCATCACCCTGAGCCAGTTGGTTACCGCACTGAACGACGCTGCGATCGCCGGCGACTGGACCGCTTCGGACACCGCATTCGCAAAGGCCACCTATGACTCGACTTATGGGGCCTACAGGCTGGAGCTGACCGCTCTGACCGCCGGAGCCGGAAACGACATCACCATCGGTTCGGGCGCCAATGACGTCACCGCTTTCGACGCCGACGCAGACTTTGCGATTACAAACGGCGCCGCCGACGGCGGAAGCGTATCGCTGGTCACTGACGCCGCGGGTGCTCTGACGTCGGTGTCAAACGCCATCATCGCAAAGGACGCATACCGCGCCAAGCTCGGTTACTACATGAACCGTCTGGAAGCGGCCAATACGATCCTGAACATTCAGTCTGAGAATCTGCAGGCCGCCGAATCGCGCATCTCCGACGTCGACGTTGCGACCGAAATGGCCAACATGACGCGGAACCAGGTGCTGGCGCAGGCTGGTATTTCCATGCTCGCCCAGGCCAACTCGATGCCGCAGATGGCGCTGAAGCTGCTGGGCTAGAACTAAAGCCCTGACGAACAACAACAGGCGACCTGGCTCGGTTAAGTCTCCGAGGCTTTCTCCGGTCGCCTGAGATACTGACCGGCCGCGAGATGCCGATAATATCCAGAATCTCGCGGCCGGTTTATTTATGCGTACGTAATGCCCTTATTGCAACGCCTTTACGCCGGGGGCGATTGTTTGGTTTTGTTCGGTGGTTTGGCTAAAGTTTTCGCCGTTTGCCTCGATAATTAAGGTGGCCAGACAGTCAACCCCCGCCAGGAGCACAGCATGAGCCAGTTGGGACTTAGCGGCGTATTTTCCGGCATCGACAGCGACGTTCTGATCGAACGGTCGATGGCGTTCAACCGCATCCCCATAAACAGGCTCAATTCGCAGAAAAACACCTGGCGTGCCAAGGACAACGCTCTTGCCGATCTCGAAGCGCGCCTCGAAACGTTCAAGAGCCAGGTCGATTCGCTTAGAAGCTCCGAAACGCTCGATAAGGTCAAGGGCGTCTCGATCGACACCGACATACTGTCGGCCAGGGCGTCGACCGGAGCGACAGAGGGCTCGCACCAGATCGAGATAAACCAACTGGCCCTGGCCCATCGCATGGTGCATGACGCCGGACTGGCCGAAACCACGTCACTCGTCGGAGAAGGCGTCTTTTCCTACACGTACGATTCGACCTCACGCTCGATCAGCGTGACCGACGAGACAACGCTGGCGGAGTTGCGGGACCTGATAAACAACGACGCACAGAATCCCGGCGTCAGCGCCAGCATCCTCGAATACGACTCGTCGCATCACCTGGTGCTGGCCGGCAAGGACACCGGATCCGACTACGGCATAACGATAGACGACGTCGCCACGACGGTCGCCGGTTTCGACACCGCCGACTTCGTTGAGACCCAGACCGCCCGGGACCTGCGGATCCGCGTTGACGGATACCCCGCCGGCGACTGGATCACGCGCAACTCCAACTCGGTCACCGACGTGATACCCGGCGTTACGATAGAGGCCCGCACAACCGGGTCGACTTCGATCAGCATCACCCGCGACACGACGATGCTGCAGTCCGACCTGTCGAATCTGACGGCTGTCTACAACGGTCTGGTCGACAAGATCAGCATGTACGCCGGATACGACGAGGCCACCGAGACCGGCGGCGTGCTCCAGGGCGACGCGACGATCAGCCGCCTGCTCGACACGCTCCGCTCGGGCGTGACGTCCGCGGTTCCCGGCTTCCTGTCCGGATCGGACTCGTTTACGCTGGCGTCTGAGGTGGGACTGGAGTTCGGTTCGACCGATTCGGCCGGCCTGCCCGTGCTCGACGATATCGGCAGGATGTTCCTGGACACCTCGACGCTCAACGAGGCCCTGTCGTCGGACTACCGCGGCGTGCTGGGCCTGATCGGCGGATCGGGAACCGGCGTATCGGACATCGACGACGTGCAGTTCACCAACTCCGGCGACTTGACCGAAGGCGGGACTTACGAAGTTCGAATCGACTTCAGCGAGACCGGCACGGTGTCGCTGGCGATGATACGCAGGCAGGGCGAGACGATCTGGCGCAACCTCGAGGTCTCCGGCGACAAGCTCACCGGGGCCGAGGGCGCCGCCGAGGAGGATCTCGAACTGACGGCGTTCTGGGACGGTTCGGGCGCCTACACCGCAAACGCCGAAGTTCGCGTTCGACAGGGATTCGCCAACGTCCTGTACGATCGCGTTTCGTCGATGCTGGACAGCGCCACCGGCGTGCTGACGACCAAGAGGCGGCAGTACGACTCGGCGATTGAAGGCGTGGAGAAGAACATCGAGTTCCAGGAGCGTCTCCTGGAGCGGAAAGAGACGTATCTCAGAGAGAAATACGCGAGGATGGAAACCGCGATGGCGAAATTGGATTCGCAGCGCGCCGCCTTCGAGGCGATGTTTGCATCCCTGGATAATATGTCCGCCAAGAATGATGAGTAGAGAGGCGCCGAATGCGTGCTATAGAAACTTATCGGAATAACAGGATAACCACACAGTCCCGGGGCGGATTGATCGTGATGCTCTACGACGGGGCGATCAAGGCGCTTCAGCGCGCGATCGCGGCGATCGGAGACGGCGACATTCCGCTCAAGGGCGAGCAGATCGGCAAGGCCACCGACATAATCATCGAACTCAACAGCGTGCTCGACATGGACGCCGGCGGCGAAATCGCCCAGGATCTCAGGCGTCTTTACGAATTCATGATTGCACATCTGACCGAGGCCAATTTCCAGAACGATCAAAAAATGCTTGGAGAGGTCATAGCCCTGCTCGATGACCTCAACCAGAGCTGGCGCGCGATCGCCACCTGACCGGCTGCAAAAAATGCCGGGCGAGGTCATAGCCCTGCTCGAGGACCTCAACCAGAGCCGGCGCGCGATCGCCACCTGACCGGTTGTAAAAAATGCCGGGCGAGGTCATAGCCCTGCTCGAGGACCTCAACCAGAGCCGGCGCGCGATCGCCACCTGACCGGTTCGCCCATCAACTCCCGCCCAAATCGGCAATTCCCGCAATTGCACAAAATCCCATATCGTAAGGTATATCACTGATTTTTTCGCCGCTAGAAGCCGATATACCTCTTAGGTCGGGGCGGCCTCGTAAGTTTTGTTCCGCTTGGTCGGAACACGCTCAAAAACCGTGAGGATTTCGTATATGGTGCAACTATTCGCCGAGATGCAGGAAACCGG
>Ga0180435_10004092_pt1 | contig 14438 bp, 9 predicted proteins | sample SS_ome_3_FD_132467 | JGI IMG/M metagenome (GOLD analysis project Ga0180435, IMG submission 132467) | Hypersaline lake sediment archaeal communities from the Salton Sea, California, USA - SS_3_S_1 metaG | ecosystem: Environmental > Aquatic > Non-marine Saline and Alkaline > Hypersaline > Sediment... | reverse complement strand
CTCACCTTCCTCCAGATGGTCAATCCCGACATTCCCCACAACGAGGGAATGGTCGAACCGATCGAGATCATCATTCCCGAGGGTACGATTCTCAACGCCGCTTACCCGGCGGCGACGACTTTTGGCAATCACCTCTGTCCGCCCAATGCGGACTCGATCATCCGCGCGCTGACCGCGGCGATTCCCGACCGGATCACGGCGGGGTGGAACCAGCTTCTCTGTTCGCTGACCACCGGCCACGACCCGCGCAAGGACGACAAGTATGTCGATATCTGCTTCATGGGCCTCAAGGGCGGATCGGGTGCGATGAATGGCACCGACGGTTACGACCACATCGGCATGATCGACGCGTCGGGCGGTGTGCTCGACCAGGATTATGAGATGTTCGAGCAGCAGACGCCGCACCTGATCTTGGAGCATGAGCTGCTCGAGGATTCGGCCGGCGCCGGCGAGTGGCGCGGCGGACTCGGTGTGCGCACGCGGCTCGAGCTCCGCGGCGGCGATACACAGCTCGTCACCTTCGGCGACGGCGATGTGGAGCCCGCCTTCGGCATCAAGGGCGGAAAAGAGGGAGGCCTCAACTCTATCGATCTGCACTACCCCGATGGCAAGGTGTACCGCGCCACGACCAAGGATCTGGTCACCGGTGTTCCCGACAGGACGGAATACGTGCAAGAGGCGTCGGGCGGCGGCGGCTACGGCGACCCGCGCAGACGGCCGGTGGACAAGGTCGTTCACGAGGTACGCTGCGGGACCCTGTCGGTCGCCAAGGCGCGCGACGACTACTGCGTGGCCGTTGATCCGAAGACTTTCGAGGTCGATGTTGAGGAGACAGAAAAACTGAGAGGGTGCTGATCGTCAGCACAGTTCGTGACGGTCGAAGAAAAAATGAATCACCACAGAGGACACAGAGAGCGCAGAGAAAAGATATTGAACCAGGCAATAAGAAGGAACAGGGAGGCCATGAAAAACCAACTCATGATGCTTCTTTATGCATAGTTTTATTTCTTCTTCTCGCCTCTGTGCCCTCTGTGTTCTCTGTGGTTAAAAAAAGTTAATAGGAACCGACTCAATGAACTACGAACTCACCGACGAGCAGCAGGCGATCCAGGAGACCTTCCGCAAGTTCGCCAGGGAGAAGCTCAAACCGCAAGCCGCCGCCATCGACGAGAAGGGCGAGTTTCCGCGCGAGGCGTTTCGCGAAGCCGCGCGGCTCGGCTTCTTCGGCATGCGCTATCCCGAGGAAGCGGGCGGCGTGGGCGCCGACGTCGTCTCCTACTGCCTCGCCGCCGAGGAACTCGCCTACGGATCGCTCTCCGTGGCGGCGGCGTGCGCGATGCAGTCGCTCATGGGAACCTACTTCCTCCACCGCTTTGCGACCGACGCGCAGCGCGCCGAGCTTTTCGTGCCCGCCCTCGCCGGCGAGAAGGTGGGCACCATCTGCATCACCGAGCCCGACGCGGGCACCGACCTCAAGGGGATCGCCACCGCCGCCGTGCGCGACGGCGACCGGTTCGTGCTCAACGGCAGCAAGACGTGGATCACCCAGGCGCCGGTGGCCGACTTCTTCACCGTCTTCGCCCGCCTCGACGGGGCGCTCAACATCTTTCTCGTCAAGAGCGACGACGCGGGCCTCGTGGTGGGCCGCAACATCAAGAAGATGGGGGTCTGGGCGTCGGTCACGTCGGAGGTGACCTTCGAGGACTGCGCCATTCCCACTGACCGTCTTCTCGGCGAGGAGGGCAAGGGCGAATCGTACCTGCGCGAGATCTTGAACGAGATCCGCGTCATGACCGGCGCCCTCGCCGTCGGCCAGGCGCGCGCGGCGCTCGAGGATTCGCTCGAGTACGCCCACCAGCGCAAGCAGTTCGGCAAACCGATCGCGGCCTTTCAGGCGATCAAGCTCAAGTTCGCCGAGATGGACACCAATCTCGAGGCGGCGCGCCGTCTCGTTCACTACGCCGCGTGGCGCTCCGACCAGGGGTTGCCCAACACCAAGGAGGCGGCGATGGCCAAGCTCTTCGCCTCCGAGGCCGCCCTCGATGTGTGTGACCAGGCGGCGCGCGTGCTCGCCTCCTACGGGTATGCGATGGAGTACCCGATCCAGCGCTACCTGCGCGACATCCGCTTCACGCTGATCGGCGGCGGCACGTCGGAAATCCTCAAACTGATCATCGCCAAGGAAAGAGGAGCATGATTCATGGGTGAGAAGAAGATTCGCATCCTCATCGGAAAGCCGGGCCTCGACGGCCACGACCAGGGAGCCAAGGTGGTGGTGCGCGCCCTGATGGACGCCGGATTCGACGTGGTCTACACCGGACTCCGTCAGTCGGTCGACGACATCGTCGATCTGGCGCGCAAGGAAGACGTTGACGTGATCGGCCTCTCGATCATGTCGGGCTCGCACCTTCCGATCTGCGAGAAGATGAAGGCCCGGCTCGACGAGGCCGGCCTCGGCAACAAACTCTGGATCGTGGGCGGCAATATTCCCGCCGCCGACAGGGAGACGCTCTGCGCCATCGGCGTCGACGGCGTCTTCGCCACGGGAACACCCTTCGACGAAATCGTGAACTTCATAGACGGGAAAGTAAATTGAGCGACAAAAAGACTAAAAAGTTTCCCACGCGGGACGTGACTCTCGAGTCGGGCATTCCGGTCAAGGTGGTCTACACGAAGGACGACGTCGATGCGTCGGGCGGCGAGGGGGGGATCGGCCAGCCGGGCGACTATCCCTTCACGCGCGGGATCCATCCGACCATGTACCGCTCCAGACCCTTCACCATGCGCCAGTACTCGGGTTTCGGCACGGCGGCCGAGACACACGAGCGCTTCAAGTACCTCATCTCGCAGGGGCAGACGGGGCTCAACGTCGCCTTCGATCTGCCCACGCAGTGCGGCTTCGACTCGGACGATCCGATGGCCGAGGGCGAGGTGGGGCGCGTGGGGATGGCGGTCGACACGCTCGCCGACATGGAAGAGGCCTTCGACGGGATCGACCTCGACAAGATCACCGTGTCGCTCACCATCAACGGCGCCGCCATCGTGCTCATGGCGATGTACTTCGCCCTGGCGCGAAAACGGGGTTTTGATCTCTCGACTTTGCGTGGCACGGCGCAGAACGATATTCTCAAGGAGTATGTGGGCCGCGGCACGTGGGTCTTTCCCGTGGAGCCGTCGATCAAGCTGATCGGCGACACGATTCTTTTTTGCGCCGAAGAGGTGCCCAAGTACAGCCCCGTGTCGATCTGCGGGTATCACATCCGCGAGTCGGGCGCCAATCCGGTGCAGGAGATGGCCTATGCCTTCTGCATCGCGAGCGCCTACATCGACCACGCGCTGGCGCGCGGGATCGACATCGACAGCTTCGCGTCGCGCCTTTCGTTCAACTTCGACATCTATGGCAATCTCTTCGAGCAGGTGGCCAAGTTCCGCGCCGGCCGTCGGCTCTGGGCCAAAATCGTCAAGGAGACGCACGGGGCCAAGAACCCGCGCTCGGGCGTGCTGCGCATGATCGCCGGCGGCGGCGGCGGGGGGCTCACCATCGAGCAGCCCGAGAACAACATCGTGCGCGGCGCCTACTATGCGCTCGCCTCGGCCTTGTCGGGCACGCAGACGATGGCGCTTTGCAGCTACGACGAGGCCTTCACCATCCCCACGGAGAAGGCGGCGCTCATCTCGCTGCGCACCATGCAGATCCTCCAGGAGGAGGTGGGCGTGTGCGACACCGTCGACCCGCTCGCCGGCTCCTACTACGTGGAGACGCTCACCAACGAGATGGAGAAGCGCATCGTCGAGCAGATGAAAAAGGTCGACGCCGCCGGCGGCATCGTCAAGGCGATCTCCGAGGGCTACGTGCAGGCCGAGGTGTCGCGCCAGGCCTACGAGCAGGAGAAGGCGCTTCAAGAGGGCAAGGCGCGCAAGGTGGGCGTCAACTGCTTCCGTCTCGACGAGGAGGCGCCCGACGTGGCCATGCATCCCTTCCGCGAAGCCGAAGCGCGCAAGCAGTTCGACCGGCTCGCCAAGATCAAGGCCGAGCGCGACGGCGCCGCCGTCGATGCGGCTCTCGCCACGGTGCGTGAAACGGCCGGCGACAAAAGCGTCAACCTCATGCCGGCGATCATGGACGCGGTGCAGGCCTACGCCACGGTGGGGGAGGTGATGGGGGTGCTGAAGGAAGTCTACGGCACCTACGACGAACCGCTGCGGTTTTGATTTTCTCCCGGAGCCATTAATGGGACCAAAGGTTTTACGTTTTGTTCTTTTCTTCGCGTTGACCGCATTCATCCTCCCCGCCTGCGGCTCCGATCCCTCGTACAACGTCCTCCTCATCACCCTCGACACGGTCCGCGCCGACCGGTTCGGCTGTTACGGCTACGAGGGGGCCGAGACACCCGCCATCGACCGGCTCGCCAAGGAGGGCGTCCTCTTTGAACAGGCCTTCACCGCCGTCCCGATCACGCTTCCCGCGCACACGACGATCCTCACCGGCGTCTATCCTCCCGAGCACGGTGTGCGCGACAACGGATTGAAAACGTTGAACAAGGATCTGCCCATCATGGCCGAGGTCTTCAAGGATCATGGCTACAATACGGCCGCCTTTGTCGGCGCGAGCGTGCTCGATGCGGCTTTCGGCCTCGACCGGGGGTTCGACGTTTACGACGACGACATGGAGTCGGGCGGCGGCGTTCCCGGAGACCCTCAGCGTCCGGCCAACGAGGTGGTTGACGGAACGCTCCGCTGGCTCGACGCAAATGGTGACGATCCCTTTTTCTGCTGGGTGCATTTTTACGACGCCCACACGCCATACAGTCCGCCGGCGCCCTATGACGCACGCTTCGAACACGATCCCTACGACGGGGAGATCGCCTTTGCCGACAGCCAGGTGGCGCGTCTCGTCGACTGGCTCTCCACGAGCGGCGTGGGCGAGCGGACCCTCATCGCGGTGGTGGGCGACCATGGCGAAGGCCTCGGCGACCACGGCGAGCCCGACCACTGCATGTTCGTTTACGACACCACCATGCGCGTTCCGCTGGTCTTTTCCCTTCCGGGGGTGATTCCGGGCGAGAAACGGATCGCGGCGTCGGTGGGGGTGGTCGACATCTTTCCCACGCTCGTCGATTTTCTCGGATTGGACGATGCAATCTCGTCGAGCGGCCGGAGCCTCGCGGGCGCCTTCGGCGAGGGAGGGATCGAATCGGCCGCCCAGTACGGCGAGTCCCAGTATCCCTTCAATTCCTACGGCTGGTGCCCCCAGCGCTGCCTGATCACCGACGAGTGGAAGTACATCCGCGCGCCCACGCCCGAGCTCTACGACAGGATCAACGACACGGGCGAACTGATCAATCTCGCGCCCAGCAAGAAATCTCTCGTCGAGGAGTTCGACCGAAAGCTGTCGGCCATCGAAAGCGCAATGGTGGTGAGCACCGCCACCGGCGAGGCGCTCACCGCCGAGGAGCTGCGCCGCCTCACCGCGCTCGGCTACGCGGCCGGCGGGGCGCGCACCACTGCGGGGATCGATTTCTCTTCGCTCAAGGATCCGAAAGAGATGGTCGGCTACCTCGAGGAGACGCAAGTGGCGCTCGGCCTTCTCAAGGAGGGCAAGGTGGCCGAAGCCGAGAAGCTCATCGAAAAGCTGATCAACCGGAACCCCGCCGACTTCGTGCTCCTCAACCGTCTGGCCACCGCCTTTCGCAAGGCGGGCGATGACTCCAAGGCGATCGGCTACCTGCGCCTCGCCCTGAGAGCCCACGAGGAAAGCGGTCTGGGAAACAAGATCAGCGTGGCGGCCGCCTACAGCAATCTGGGCGCGCTTCTGATCACGACCGACGTGGACGAGGCAGTGAGGCTCTTTCGCCTGTCGTGCGTGCTCGATCCGACCAACCAGGGCGCGCGCGATAACCTGAGCCAGGTGCTGCGGCGCCGGGGTTACGCGGCTCTTTGCGGCGAAGATTTCGAGGAGGGATTACGTCTGCTGCGCGAGGCGCTCGAACTCTCTCCCGGCAAGCAGGAGATCAGAAACCTGCTCGCCCGCGGCCTGGCGGCCTGCCCTGTCGACGCTTTGCGCGACAGTGAGGAAGCGCTCCGTCTCGCCGAGGAGGCCTGTGCCAGGACCGATCGCCGCAGACCCGATTTTCTCGACACCCTCGCCATCGCCTACGCGGGCGTGGGGCGCTACGACGACGCCCTTCGGCTGTGCAACGAGGCGGTCACTCTGGCGCGGAGCGCCAACCGCAAGCCGCCCGCCGGCATCGAGGGACGCTACCGTCTCTTCCAGTCGCGAAAGCCCTACCGGCGTTTTCCTTAATCGTCCTGAGATATCTTGAATGCCACATGCTCTATTTTCGCCCGGCGGCACTCGGCGAGAAGAGCGATGATGTGATCGAAGGCGACCGTCTCCGGCACGGAGATGACGATCTTGCTCTCGTGATCGACCGAGTGCAGAGCGCTGATCGCGTCGAAGAAGGAGCGCGGCAAGTCGGCGCCCTCGATACTTTTCCCGTTCACCGTGCAAAGGATATTTTCTTCGGTTTCCTCCCCGTGGCGGAGCGCGGCATCGATCGTGCTGACCGTGTCGGCACCTCTCGGGAGAGAGGCGTCGAGCTTGCCCTCCGGGAGGGAGTAGTACCGGCTCAGTTTCTCGGCCGCCTCGGGGACTCTCCGATTGAGGTCGCAGAGGCAAGCGAACTCGATCCTGTAGATCCCGATCTCCTTCTCCCCGCATAGCTCCATCACCTCGTGGATCGGCCCGAACTCGGCCTCTCTGTCGGCGCGGATGCGCAGGATCAGCTTCGATGCGCCGTCCGGTCGGCGCGGGGCGCGCGACACCTCGTCGATCAATTGAGAGCGAATCTCATCGTGCGCGTCGGCCACGGGGCCCAGATCGCGGCGATTCCTTACGAAATGACCGGGGCGTGTGATGTTGATCGTGCACCGCTCCTCGAAGGGCTTGGAGATCCCTTCGCATCGATCCGACTTGGCAAGAACCAGGTCCTCGAGCCCTCTCCCACGATAATCGTGAAACTGCTCGGTCCTCAGTGAGAGGATCTTATCAGGCAGCCTGAAAATGGCTCCGACCTTGGCCTGGTACACCTGCAATCCAGCAAGAAGAGCGATCAGGAAAAGCAGAGTGCCCCAGAAGAGAACACCCCCCTTGGACCGATGGCGTTGGCGGGAGAAGAACGACCAGGCAAAGACGATGAGGTAGCCGAAAAAAAGTACGTTTGTCACGGTGAAAAGATCGAGCAGGGATAGACCCGCAAATTGCGGCAACGACCAGAATTCAAAACTGTGATCGATGCGCATGGTGCAAACAAAGTGAAGATAGAGCAGGTGGCACAGAAGAGCGTAGGTGCAAACCACGATTGCCGGAAAGGCGATCAAACCTCTGGCGGGACTGTGCACGGTGCTCAGAATTTTCCCGGGAGCGGACATTGTTCATTCCCTTCTCGCGGGGGAGGGGCACGAAAACTGAATTTCCATTATAACCCATGTTCTTTCCCTGTCGGAAAAAAACACGGACTGACGACGGAATATCAGTCTTGGCGATCGGCCCACCTCTTCTGCGATCCGCCTGCGAGCTTCCGCACATCCTCGAGAAGAATATACCCAGCCGGCACGAGCACGAGAGTGATCCCCGTGGAGAAGATCACACCGAAGGCGAGCGAGATCCCCATGGGAATGAGAAACTGCGCCTGCAGGCTCTTCTCCATGATCAGCGGACTGAGCCCCGCGAAGGTGGTGAGCGACGTGAGAAGGATCGGCCTGAAACGCGCCGCGCCCGCCTGGCTCACGGCGTCGATCAGGCTGCCGCCTTTCGCGCGGTGGCGGTTGATGAAGTCGACCATGACGAGGCTGTCGTTGACCACGACACCGGCGAGGGCCACGATGCCGAACATGGACATGATGGTCAGATCCATTCCCATGATCATGTGTCCCCAGACGGCGCCGACAAGCCCGAAAGGAATGGCGAGCATGATGATCACCGGCTGGAAGTACGACTTGAGCGGCACGGCGAGCAGCGCATAGATCAGAAGAATCGCGACGGCGAATCCCCTCATGAGTCCCGCCATCGTGTCGCGCTGCTCGGCCTGGGCGCCCTCGAAGGTGTAGAATACCCCCGGATGTTGGGCCAGCACCTCGGGCAGCACGCGCTCCTGAAGATCGGCGATGATATCACCCGGCGTGGCTTGGGCGGGATCGACGGCGGCGGTGACATTGACCGCCCGGCGCCGGTCGACGCGCTTGATCGTCGCATAGCCGCGCCCCTCTTCGACGGTGGCCACCTCGCTGAAGGGCACCTCGCGGCCGTCGGGGGTGCGGATGCGCATGTTCTCCAGATCGCCCAGCGACTGGCGCTCCGACTCGGGGTAGCGCACCATGACGCGGATGTCGTCGCGCCCCCGCTGCACGCGCTGCGCCTCTTCGCCGTAGAAGGCCTGCCGCACCTGGCGGGCGAGGTCGGCGAGGGTCAGTCCGAGCACCTCGGCGGCCGGCTCGATGTTGAGCTTGACCTCCCGCTTACCCTCGCGGAAGGAGTCGGCAATGTCGTAGACGCCCGTGTATCCGGCGAGCCGATTCTTGATCTCGCCCGCCGCGGCGCGCAGACGCTCGATGTCGGGACCGGTGAGCTGCACGTTGACATCCTCGCCCGTGGAAAAGATGGACGAGCTGAAGGAGAGTTCGAGCGCATCGGGAATGGCGCCCGTGAGCTTGCGCCAGCGGTTGGCCATCTCCGTGCTCCCCATCTCGCGCGTCTCGGCCGGGATTAGCTCGATCGTCACCTCGCCGAGATGGCCGGCCGAGATCCCCGCTGCCGATGCACCGTGCGTGTTGCGCGACTGTTCTTCGATGTAGGGCTGCTCGCCCACCGACGACGAGATGAACCGGAAAACGTCCTCGCCCGTCTCGTCGATGATCTCCTGTCGCAGCTCTTCGGCCGTCTTCTCGATATGGCGCACTGCGACCGCCGTCATCTCCGCCGGCGTCCCCTGGGGCATGGTGACCGCCGACGAGATGTAGTCGGCCTCGACCTCGGGAAAGAAGAAGAACTGAATCCACCCGCCCTGGACCATTCCCACGGTGACGATCAACGTGGTCAGTCCCACGGCGAGCGTGACGTAGCGCCAGCGGAGCGCCACACCGAGGAATGGGCTGTAAACCTTTTTCACGAACGTCCCGAGCCCGTCGGCGAAGAAGGACTGGAACCGCGTCCAGAGCCCCGGCTTCTTCCGGGATTCTTTCCTGTCCTTCCCGTGCGAGAGGTGGGCGGGCAGGATCAGCAACGACTCGACGAGGGAAAAGATGAGGCAGGGGATCACGATGAGCGGAATGACGCGCATGAACTTTCCCATCACTCCCTCGATCGTGAGCAGCGGAAAGAAGGCCGCCACCGAGGTGAGCACGGCAAAGATGACCGGCACCGACACCTCCTTGGCGCCGGCGATCGCCGACGCGATCCCCCGACCCTTCCGGTTCTGGTGTGAGAATATGTTTTCACCCACGATGATCGCATCGTCGACGACGATGCCGAGGACCACAATGAAGGCGAAGAGGGAGATCAGGTTGATCGTCACGTCAAAGCCGGGCATGAGCCAGAGTGCGCCGAGGAACGAGATCGGGATGCCGAGGCTCACCCAGAAAGCGAGGCGGAGTTTGAGAAAGAGGGTGAGCACGATGAAGACGAGAATGAACCCGTTGCGCCCGTTGCGGAGCAGGAGATCGAGACGGTCGCGCAGGATCTTGGCCGAGTCCTGCCAGGCGGTGATATGAATCCCCTCGGGCAGGCGCTCCTGTGCGTCGGCGATGTAATCGTTGACCTTGCCGGCGATGTCGAGCGCGCTCTGATCGCCGGTGCGGAAGACGGTGACGAGCACGCCCGGCTTCCCTTCGAAGCGCGTCTCCTGGTCGGTGTCGGCGAAACCGTCGATCACGCGCGCCACCTGGTTGAGACGGAGGTGTGTGCCGTCGGGCCTGGTGAGAACGACGAGATCCTCGAACTCGTCGCCACGATAGGCCTGCCCCTTGCTGCGCAGCAAGATCTCTCCGCCGCGCGTCTTGACCGATCCACCGGGAAGGTCGAGCGACGAGCGCCGCACGGCGTTGGCCACGAAATCGAAGGTGATGGCGTGGCGCCGCAGGGCGTCTTCCGAAACCTCGATCGAGATCTCGTAGGGCCGGCCGCTGGCCCTTTCCACGAGGGTGATCCCGTCGATGGCCGAGATCTCGTCGCGCGTCTGCTCGGCAAGATGCTTGAGTGACGCCTCGTCGGCGTCGCCCCAGACCGAGACATTGATGACCTGCCGTCTGTTGGTGACCTCGGTGATGATCGGCTTCTCGGTCTCCTCGGGGAAAGTGTCGATCGCGTCGACGCGCGTCTTCACGTCGTCGAGGAGTTTTCGAATGTCCTCGCCGAGATCGAGCTCGATCGTCACCACGCCCACGCCTTCCGATGCGTTGGAGGTGATGCGCTTGATTCCTTCGAGACCCTGGATCTCCTCTTCGACCCGGACGCAGACCGCCTCCTCCACTTCCTCGGGCGCAGCGCCGAGATACTCGACTGTGACGGTGATCATGTCGAGCGAGGCCTCTGGAAAGACCTCCTGGGTGATGAAGAAGGAGGTCATCAAGCCGCTCGCCATGATGAGAAACATGAGCAGGTTGGCGGCGACGGGATTATTGGCGAACCAATCGACGAACCGCATCAGAGTTCCTCCCCCTCGGTCGCGGATCGTGCGACGCGGACCTTCATCCCTTCTGTCACCGCCTCGAGCGGCGAGACGCAGACCCGCTCGCCCTTGGCAAGACCGCCGCCGACAATGATCGAATCACGCGTCTTGCGCAAAACGGTGATCTCTCTGAACCTCAGGCAATTCTTTTCGTCGACGACCAGAATCCGGCCCGATGCGCGCAGCGCGGCGCGGGGCAAAACGGCCACGTCGCGCGCGCGCCGTCCGTCGATCTCGGCGCGTACGTAGAGTCCCACGGCGAGCGGCGGGCGGCCGGCCACCTCGCCGCGACCGTAAGGATCGGTCACCCGCGCCACGGCATGGACGAGGCGGCTCATGGCGTCGATCTCGCCCTCGGTGCGCACAATGCGTCCCTCCCAGGCGTGGTCCTTTCCGGCGAACTCGGCGCGCAGCGTCACGCGCGGGCCGGGTGATCCACTCGTCTCGCCGCGGTAGTCGAGGGGAAGGTCGACAAAGGCGAGATCGTCGTCGGCGAGGGGAAGGCGGATCTCGACGTAGTCGACGGCGTAGACGAGCCCCACGGGATTGCCGCGCACGACGAACTGGCCCACGTCGACATTCTTCTGGCGCACGCGGCCCGCGAAGGGGGCGCGCACCTTGGTGCGGCTCAGGTCGCGCTCGGCCCGTTCGAGCGCCGCCTCGGCGGCGGCGAGCGAGGCGCGCGCGTCGGCGAGCTGCGGTTCGCGCAGGGTGAGCGGTGTCGCCGGGCCCTTGCCGAGCTCGTCCCACTCCTTGCGCGCCACCTCGGCCTCTGCCTCCTCGCGGGCGAGGAGGAGCCCCATGCGGGCGACCTCGGCGCTCGCCTGGACCACGGCCTGCGTGTAGTCGAGGGCGTCGATCTCGAGAAGCACGTCGCCCGCCTCGAAGAATCCGCCGGGCACAAAGGAGTCGGCAATCGACTCGACCCGCCCCGATGTCTCGGGCACGAGCTGGCTCTCCGTGCGGGGGCTCACCGTTCCCTGGCTGTGGACCGTGAAGAGGCGGTCCTCGAAGCTGACCTCCTGAACGCGCACCTGGGGGGGAGGCACCTCGGGTTTCTTGGTTTTTACCTCGGATTTGGCGGCGATCATGGCCATCGCGCCATAGATCGCGGCGGCGACGATCAGCAGGGGAAGGACGATCTTGAGGATCAGTACAAACGTTTTCATCGGGTCTGGTCTCCTTCGCGTCGATCAGCGTCTGCTGTGGGCGTTTCGTCTTTTTCTTCCTCGGGCACCCTGAATCCGCCGCCGAGGGCGAGTATCAGATCGACCCGGTTGTCGAGCAGTTCGCGCCGCACGGTGAGGTGACGGCTCCGGTTCAACAGTGCGGCGCGCTGGGACTCGAGGACGGTGATGTATTCCTCGAGGCCCGAGCGGTAGCGGTCGACGGCGAGCGCCTCGGCCGCCTCGGCATGACGCGCCGCGCTGTCGAGATGGACCTCCCGTTCGGCGAGCAGGCGTTCGGCGGTGAGCGCCGTTTCCACCTCGGCGAAAGATTTCAGGACCGCCGCCGCCCATGCGGCGAGCGCCTCGGCCCGCTGGGCGTCGGCCCGGTCGACGCCCGCCCGCAGGCGGCCGCCCTGGAAGATCGGCTGGACCAGATTTCCCACCACCGACCAGACCTTGAAGTCCATGTCGAGAAGATCGCTGAGCTCGTTGCTCGCCGTGCCGCCGCTGGCGGTCAGGCTGATCCGTGGGTAGAGCGCGGCGCGCGCCGCGTCCTGGCGCTCGAGGGTCGCCGTGAGACGGCGCTCGCTCGCAGCAAGGTCGGGCCGGCGCGAGAGAAGGGCGGCGGGCAGGCCGGGCGGCACGGGGGACGGCACATCGGGAAGGCTGTGGGGCGCTTCGGTCCTGGCGCCCGGGTAGCGGCCGAGAAGAAGGTCGAGCTGGCGGCGAGCGGCGTCGAGCCGTTGGTGGCGCAGTTCGAGGTTGGCCTCGGCATCGCTGAGGTTCGAAAGGGCGAGGCGCACCTCGAGGGGGGAGCGGACGCCGCCCTTGTAGCGCGCAGAGACGATGTCGGTCGAACGCCTGTAGCTTTCGACGGTCTTTTCAGCAAGGGAGATCTGCTGCCGCGCCTCGGCGACCGCAAAGCAGGCTTTGACCGTCTGGCCCGCGATCGACAGATAGGCGCCCTCGTAGTCGTATCCGGCCGCCTGAAAGTCGGCGAGCGCGGCGCGCGCCGTGGAGCGGAGCCGTTCCCAGAGATCGAGCTCCCACGTCACGTCGAGCGAAACACCGAAGTTCTCGTACGTCGAGCTGATCACCTGATCCTCACCGCCCGGGAAGGGGAGGCCGACGTAATTGGTGCGCTGCCGGGCGCCGCTGAGACCGACTCCGAGCGACGGCTGGAGGTCGGCGCCGGCGATCCGCGCCTCGGCCGCGGCGCGCGCCACGCGGGCGGCGGCGGCCTGGAGATCGTGGTTCTGCCTGAGCGCGGTGAGGACGGCGGCGTCGACGGCCCTGTCGCCGAAGGCGGTCCACCACTCCACACATATGTGGGGCTCCAATTCGCCCGAGTCGTCGCTGCCCGACGTCCACTGTTCGGGTTGGTCGAATTCGAGGTCGGGGTGCTCCACATCGGGCGGCCAGGCGCACGACGTGCAAAAGAGCAGGATACACGGAAGGAGTGAGACGATGAAATAAGGCAACCTTCTCATTGGCCACCACCTTTCGTCGATCGATCGGGCGGAGCGTTGATTCCGTTCGTGCAGAAGGCGACGAGTTTCTCGATGGTCTGGTCTAGATCAGGTTCGGGCCAGGTGAAGTAATCCGACTCGATCAGCGGGCGCCGCCAGAGAAGGGTGTGGGCCATGGAGCCGACCACGAACTGCAGGCGCCAGAAGACTTCTTCCTGCGACAGCTCGGGCAGTGCGCGCTCCAGGGCGGAAAGGAATCTGAGGAAGACCTCCTCGAAGAGGTCGAAGATCATCTTTCTGACCCGATCATCGGAAACGGAATGGATGCGGCCAATGAACTGGAGAAAGTGAGTGCCGCTCTCCTCCCACGTGCGCGATTGTCTGAAAACCGGTGAGAGGAAGGCGCGCAGGATCGTGTCCACATCGATGCGAGGGTCGGTGCCGTGGGGCTCCCGGCCGGCGCACTCCGCTTCGTGAGCGGAGAGCATCTCGAGGCGTTCCGTGTTGATCGGATCGATCCGGCGGTGGAGGAGCGCCACGAGGAGGGCGTCTTTCGAGCCGAAATGGTAGTTCACGGCGGCGAGATTGACCTCCGCCTCGCTCGTGACCGATCGAAGTGACGTGGCCGCATACCCCTGTTCGGCGAAGAGGCGTTCGGCCGTATCGAGGATGCGGTCCTTGGTATCGGGTGTGGACAAGGTCTCACTCCTGGATTAAAACAGTCGTTTGAAACAAACGTTTGATTTAATCGCCGATCAGGGATCAAGGCAAGAGGAAATCCGTGTTTTTCGGGGATTTTTGTTCCCTGATGAATAGTTCCCTGATGACTCGTTGCCGACGCGTTTCGTCCGAATCGCCAGCTTGGGGCAGCCGATCTAGTGATCCAACCGGGCGCTTTCAGAGTGAATAGTGCCGCTCAACATTTCGCCATTTCGATCAGAATCTGTAGTTCATGCCGACGGCGATGGCTGATTCGGCCCAGACGCGCCCCTCGAGGGAGAGGCTCAATTGCCCGGGAATTACGTAGTAGTCCGTACCGAAAACAAAACCGAGTTTGTCGTCGCCGTCGATCTTTT
>Ga0180435_10004090_pt1 | contig 14446 bp, 14 predicted proteins | sample SS_ome_3_FD_132467 | JGI IMG/M metagenome (GOLD analysis project Ga0180435, IMG submission 132467) | Hypersaline lake sediment archaeal communities from the Salton Sea, California, USA - SS_3_S_1 metaG | ecosystem: Environmental > Aquatic > Non-marine Saline and Alkaline > Hypersaline >... | reverse complement strand
TCCGGGATGCGCCCCACTTCATATTCAATCGCCTCGGAATTCACCAATACGACATCTCCAACTTGAGCAGCCGCCAGGATTGCCAGAACAGCTTCGGTTTCCACTCGAATCCTTGGCTGTGTTTGGTCGTCCAAGGGACGCTGAAGGGCGCAGGTGTCGAGGTAGATTCTCATGAAGTGATTGTACTCCATGCTTCTTTCATTGACTTCTCCGATTTCCGTTTCACGCACGTAGCGTTCAAGCTTACCTGCCGCCGCTTGATTTTACCACCCGGGAACATCTTGGTTCCGCCGTAACGGCGCGGAGCTTGTTGTCGGCCCAGAAGGTCAATCCAGCCAATCCCCGTCGGCGAGACGCTCGGGAACATAGACCTCGGTCACGTAGGAAATGTCCTTGCTGATCAAGGCTTCGACCTCGAGTTTGAAGTCGTTCTTGAGCATCATGTTGATTTCCTTCTGCCAGGCCTTTTTGTCGGCGAACCAGGGATACTGAGCGATTTGCTTGGCTCGCTTCTTGTCGTTGTCGCTCAGCCCGATCGTGACGCTTGGCGACAACTGGCAACGTTCGAGATCTTTGCTGCGGATGCCAATGAATTTCGCTTCGGGGATCGCCATCCGCGTCGATTCGAACGCGAGGTTGATCGACCCCTGCTTGATCACACTGTAGATGTAGTATCCCCAGGGATCGTTATCGAGCAGGCAGTAGACGGGCAGGTCGAGTTCGTTGTGCATCCGGTAGAGCAGTCGCCGCATCCCGCGGGGCGGTTGCCCGCCGCCGTGGGTGAGAATGCAATTGTGTTCGCGCCAGAACTTGTCCTCGTTGAAGCGTTGCCAGACCGTACCTTTTTCGACATGCAGGATAAAGTCGGCCGTGCACTTCTTGAATTGCATGACATTCGGTTCGACGATCGACGGCACGCCGTAACCGCCCGAACCCATTCGCGAGCAGTCGATCTCATCGCCGCTGTCGACGATCGTGATGTTGCCGACGAGCGATCCCTTGGGGTCGGCGAACAGGTGCATCTCCTCGCGTAAACTGGCGAGCAACACTTCCACATCTTCGACGATCGGATCGCAGTCGCTCTGCTCTTCGAACGTGTTTTCCTTGGTGCCTTTGATTTTGTGCTTGAGTTGGTAGTAGAGACCACGAATGCTGTTCGACTTTCCTCCTTCGATGAGCGTTTTGCAACCGCTGGCGACGAGCATCGTCTGCATGTACGCCTTGGCCTGCGAAAGATTGAAGAGCAGCCGTCGGTTGGTGTTCTTGCCCATCTCGAGGAACCGCTTGCGTTTGTTGAAGCGGACGTTCGAGAGTGAGCGGGCAGGGATATCGACAAAGGGGTCGCGCGACCGCTTGGCGGCGGCTACGACGTTGTCGGCCAGGTTCACAAGTTGACTAAGGGTGCGGCGGTCTTTCGCGCTGAGCTTGCGGGCAGGGGCTTTCGCCGAGCGGGTCGTCCGCTTGCGGACTACTTTCTTTTTGGCCATAACAAAACTGAAACTGGTTCGGGGTGTAGCCACGCTCGCCAGAGCGTGGAGCGACGGCGTTCTGGCGAACGCAGCTACGGTTCATTGGTGAGTATCGATGAGGCCACATTCTACACGCCCAAAACGCTGCTGACGAGGTGAAATCGCATGTCAACCGACGCCGAAAACCTGCCCGAGAACCCTGATGGCGAGTTTCACGACGCCATCAGTGAGGCGGCGACCAGTGGTCCCGACGTGCCTGTCCCGCTGTGGATGACGGTGACGGCCGGCGTGGTCGTCGCCCCGGCCCTGGTGCTGTTGGCGGCGTGCGTGTATTGGACCATCCTGCTGATGGGCGGGCAAACGGTGGACATGGCGCCCGAGGTGATGTTGGGGTCGATTCTGTTTCCCGCCCCCATTTTGCTGGTGTTGTTGTTCGAACAATGGGCGGTTGGGCGGCGTTCGGCATTGGCCGCCCTGATGATGTCGATTCTGCTGCTGTTTCCCGCCACGATTGCGGCCATTTCCGTGGGGCGGGGCATGTATCGATTGGCCACCGACCGACCGCCGAACGAGATCACCAGTTGGTCCCAGGCAGGCGGCTTGGCGGCAGTGATCGCGCTGTTCGTGGCGTTGGGAGTCGCCCATCTGATCTGGTGGCGGATTCTAGTGCGAGCCCAGATGAGCCGACTCGCCGAAGAAGAGTAGACGCCGGGGCAGTCGTCGTCAAACGCCAACCCAAAAAACCTGCGCGATCTGACCATTTTCGCTCTTGAGTTATGAGCGATTTGCGCCTATCAATAGTACAAATATATTTTGCCTATCTCTCGCCAATTCGGGCCGATCGGCCTGTTGGCGGTCTTCATGGAGGAGGACGTGACTACTCGAAACGGCAGCATGACGTCCCCGGCTACGAAAACGAGCCGCCTCTCGGCGGCAAAACCATCAAAGAACGGCACTCACCGGCGGTTCGATAGCGCCCACGGTACGCCCAAGTCGGGGCTCGATCGGCTCACGGATGACGAACTGCTTGAGATGCGGATCTGCGACCTACCGGTGACCATGGAAGGTAGCCCACTGCAAGCACGCGTCGACCGAGTGCTCGAGGAAATGAAACTGAAGGGGCTGCGATTTCGGCCTCACTTCTGGCTCTCGGACGATTGGTTCACGCCGGACGGCGTGCCGGGAACTGCCATTCCGTTTTATCTGGCTCACCCACGATTGGTTCGACTCGAACGCAAGCAGTTGTTAGAGGTTGAAGGCGGGACCGAAGATTGGTGCATGCGCATCCTGCGCCACGAGGTCGGCCACGCGATCGACAACGCCTATCGCCTGCGGCGAACGAAGCGCTGGCGCGAAGTATTCGGCAAGGCGTCGCAGCCGTATCCTGACCACTACGCACCTCGGCCGTACAGCAAAAGCTACGTGCGTCACTTGGAGATGTGGTACGCCCAATCGCATCCGGTTGAAGATTTTGCTGAGACGTTCGCCGTATGGCTCAAACCGCGATCCCGATGGCGATCGCAATATCAAGATTGGCCGGCGATCAAAAAGCTCGAGTACGTCGACGAAATCATGCAGCAGATCGGCAAACAGAAACCGAAGGTGACAACGCGTCGACGCGTCGACCCGTTGCGGTCTGTTCGCAAGACGTTGCGCGAGCACTATCAGCAGAAGCGCAAGCATTACGGACTCGATCACGCCAACTTCTACGACAATGATCTAAAACGGCTGTTTTCCGACGCCGTGCAACATCGGCAAATGCCGTCAGCCGCGGCATTCCTGCGGCAATTGCGACCGATGTTGCGACGGCAGGTTGCGTTCTGGACGGGAGAATATCACTACACGATCGATCAGGTGCTGGGCGAAATGATCGAGCGTTGTCGCGAACTCAAGCTCCGTGTGCATCGGCCGTTCGAAGACGCCGAACGCGATGCACTGGTGCTGTTGACCATACAAACGATGAACCATCTCCACAGCGGTTATCATCGGGTGGCGCTATGAGAAAACTTCGCGTCTTGGTGCTCGTGCGGGAAGGGCTCGTTCCTCCCAAATCAATGGACGGGCACAGCGAAGAAGAAATCGCCGAATGGAAGGTCGAATACGACGTCGTTCGTACCTTGGAAGAGATCGGCCACGAGGTCCGTCCGATCGGGGTCTTCGACGACCTCACCCCCATCCGCAAGTCGTTGCAGGATTGGAAACCGCACATCGTCTTCATGCTGCTCGAGGAGTTTCACGGCACCGCCGTTTATGACCATGCAGTGGTAAGTTACCTCGAATTGATGCGGCAGCCATACACGGGCGTCAATGCTCGGGGCATGATGCTCTCGCGCGATAAGGCGCTCAGCAAGCAGATCCTCATGTACCACCGAATTCCGACACCCCGATTCGCCGTCTTCCCGAAGGGCAAGAAGGTGCGACGGTCGAAGCGGTTGGCGTATCCGCTCTTGGTCAAGTCGGTGGTTGAGGATGCTTCGCTGGGAATCTCACAGTCGTCCGTCGTTCACGACGACGAGGCGTTGGCGAAGCAGGTCCAACATGTGCATGAAGAAGTCGGCTCCGACGCCCTGGTGGAACAGTATATCGAAGGTCGAGAGTTGTACGTGGGGGTGCTCGGCAATCGCCAATTGCAGGTGCTGCCCGTTTGGGAAATGTTGTTCGAGAAGATGCCCGACGACATGGTGCCGATTGCAACGGCCAAAGTAAAATTCGACACGAAATACCAGAAGAAGTATGGAATCGACACACGTGCGGCGACCGACTTGACGCCGGAGATCCAGGCCAACATCGAGAGAATCAGCAAACGGGTTTATCGCGCCCTGAACATGAGCGGTTACGCGCGACTCGACCTGCGGTTGCGGAACGACGGGAGGGTTTACGTGCTGGAGGCGAACGCCAATCCCAACTTGGCCTTCGGCGAAGATCTTGCCGAGTCGGCCGCAGCGGCCGGAATCTCGTACGAAGCCTTGCTCACGCGGATCATCAACCTCGGCCTGCGTTACCGCGCCCCGTGGAAGACCGCGTAAGACATCGTACAAAAGGAAACACATGAGTGAAGTCAAAATCCGCGTTCGGGCGAAATCCGAAGCGTCAATGCGATTGGAGGCGACCAGCCGTCAGTTCACGATCGTGGTCGATGAGCCAGAGCGGGCCGGTGGTACGGATGACGGGCCTCATCCGCTCGAATATTTGCTGACATCGCTTTGCGGATGCCTCAATGTGTTGGGGCAAATGGTCGCCAAAGAGATGGGCATCTCGCTCTCGGCGATCGAGTTCACCGCGACCGGTACGCTCGACCCCGCCATGTTCCTGGGGCGCTCGGGCCAGAATCGGGCCGGCTTCGCCGCGATCGATGTGGCGGTTGACGTGCAATCCGATGCCGACGAAGCCGCGCTCGACGAATGGCTCCAGCAGGTCGAGGCCCGCTGCCCGGTCTCAGACAACATTCAAAATCCCACGCCGCTGACCGTCCGCTTGGCAGGATGATCGCAACGGCGGCGTGATCATGTCGACGCTTCCGTCACAATGATGAATCCTATTCGTCGCAACATCACTCCTGTTTTGGCGTGACCGCGAAGCTATCTATTACCGAGCAAATCGCCTGTCCATCGCAAACAAAATGGGGGATTCTGCGAGGTTGCGAATTCTGCTAATTCCCCTTTGGCAGGCAGTTTTTTGGGAAAAACGTCCCGAATCTCGCAAAACCGCAAAAACTAGTGTTTGTTTACCTGGAAACGGGTTGCAATCCGTGTAACGCAGGGCAACAATCGAAGCGCAGAAGGGCGACGAAAGTTCTTCTGACGATACCCTACTGGAGGAGTTTCCGACCGTTGACTGGGAATTGAGCAGAATAGCCAACGAGCGGAACCACAATAACCGCCCCGCCTGTAGTCACGTGAATTTTCGTCCTGGCGTGCCCCTAACCAAGACGAAGACCCACCCCACCAGCCACGTGAAGGTCAACCTCAATGCCACGAGTAGCTCTCCTGCCCATCGCATCCATACTGGCCTTGGCGATCTCTGCATCCAGTTACGGCGACCAACCGAATGCGGCCGCTGCCGATGCCGTCTACTTCGTCCAGCATGTGCAACCAATGCTGACCGAACTTGGTTGCAATGCGACCGCCTGCCACGGATCGTCAACGGGCAAAGCCAGCCTGAAACTGTCGATGTTCGGCGCCAGCGCGTTGGATGACTACTTAATCGTGACCAAGGCGATGCAGGGGCGGCGCGTCGATCTGGTTGAACCGGCCAAGAGTTTGCTGGTTAGAAAACTGACGGGCGAGTTGCCGCACGGCGGCGGCAAGAAGATCGAGCCTGGATCATCGCAGGCGGAGTCGCTTGTGCGGTGGATTCGCCAGGGTGTTCCGTATGCCGACGCAGAAGCGACGGAGTTAACGTCGATCGCGATCGTTCCGCCTGCTGTAACGCTCAAGCAGGGGGAGACTGCCAAGGTAACCGTCCAGGCGAAATACGCTGATGGTTCTGAACGAGATGTCACGGTCGACGCCAAGTATCGCACGGCCGATAACGGCCCGGCAACGGTTGATGCGTCAGGAACGATCACCGCGACCGGAATCGCCGAAGCGATCGTGGTGGTCAGTTATCAGCGACAGTTCGCGGTGACCCGATCATCACCTTCACAGCCGAGAAAGACGGCGAGTACGTGCTCGAGGTGAAGGACGCGCTGTATCGCGGTCGCGAGGATCTGATTTATCGACTGAATGTTGCCGAGTCACCCTTTGTCACCAGCGTCTATCCGCTTGGTGCAAAACGTGGCACGCAAGCAAAGATTGCAATTAACGGCGTCAATCTCGATGTCGAGTCGTTGGCGATCGACGTGCCGGCGGATGCCCCGCCGAAGTTGCCGATTGAACTGAAGACTGGCAGTCTCGCCGCGAATGTGATGCCCTTTGCCGCCGGCGACCTGCCCGAGATCGAAGAGGCCGAGCCGAACGACGCAGTTGATGCAGCGCAATCGATCGCGTCGCCCGCGATAATCAACGGCCGAATTCAAACCGAAGGAGACGTCGACTATTTCGTCTTTGACGCCAAAGCGAAAGACCGCATTGTTTTGGACGTGATGGCTCGGCGGCTGGAGTCGCCGCTCGATTCGATCGTGACGCTGTATTACAGGCGAACACAACAGGTCGCCGAGAATGACGACACGACCGACCCCAGCGAGGGTTTGATCACCCACCACGCTGATTCCTATGTGTTGTTCGAGGCTCGATCGGATGGGGAGTACGCGGTTCGGATTACCGATGTCCAAGGACGCGGTGGCGAAGAGTTCGCTTATCGTTTGCGGGTATCCCCACCGCAACAAGACTTCGCATTAGCCGTTTCACCCGCCCATCTGCGGGTGCGACAGGGTGAAACCGTGGTGGCAAAAGTCAAGGCATTTCGCACCGATCAATTCTGGCCGGAAATCAACTTGGAGTTTGCGGGGTTGCCTGAGGGGTTTGCGACGAGTCGCGCAATTCTGGGAAAAGGGCAGTCTGAAACGCGTTTTACGATTACCGCCCCCAAGGATGCAGAATTGGCGGTCCATTGGCCGTCGGTAGCTGGTACGATGGTATTTGGTGAAGACGCCAAAACGATCAAGCGGCAGGCGACCCCTGCCGAGGAGATGATGCAGGCGTTTTACTACTGGCACAGCGTACCGGCTGAGGAGCTGTTGCTGGCAGTGACCGAGCCGGGACCTTTCACCTTCGCGGTGGAATTGCCGGAATCTGGTGAAGTTGAGATCCCCCAGGGGGGCACAAAAACTGTTAAGATAAAAGCAGTGCGAGGCGAGCAGGCCGCCCACGCGATTCGGCTTGCCGCGGTGGAACCGCCCCGAGGTGTGACCGTAAAGGTTGCGCAACTACCCGCCGATCAGGACGAAACCACGATCACCCTTACCGCCAACAAGAGCCTTGCTGTCGGAGCACGCGAGAGCGTGATCGTCAGCGGCACTTTGAAGATTGACAAAGACAACGTTGTCAGTATGGCGCCCGCCATACCGATTGTTATAGTTTCCTCCGACCCGCCGAAGTAACTTCCCGCGCGTTTTTGCCCACCCCACGAACAAGGAGTTCCCGCCGCTATTTCGCACGACCCCACCAGCGAGCGCGGCGCGATGCGACAGGAGCGCCACGGGTGTTTTCGAGGAGAACACCATGTCGATTGTCGCCAGTAAAGGCCAGCAACCGGTGATGCAATTCAAAAACTCTCCACAACAGGACGTCGTTCGTAGGCATTCGAGCGACGGTATTGGTTATTCCGTCGTCGATCTGCACGGTGTTTCCCACGTGTTTGCCGCGGCCGTACCCCGTTGCGTCGGCAGTCTCGACGAGCAAGCGCACGACGCCCTCAAGACGATCGAAGAGGTGTTTGCCGAAGAAGGTACGCGCAACTCGATTGTCAAACAAGCCGTTTTCATGCGTGACGCGAACCAATGGGAAAAGTGTCGCCAACTGATTCGCGATTTCTACGGCGAGCAGATGCCGGCCACCACTTTCATTCTGCAACCGCCCTGTTGCGGAAAGGCCGTCTCGATCGAAGCGCTGGGTGTTGGGCGAGCCAGCGAACCAGTCGAGATCGATCGTCGCGGTGAGAAGTGCGTGATCACGCGGCACAACGGCGTCTCCTGGGTTCATTGCTCTCAAATCATGCCGCGGCACAGCGCCAAGGGCGTGTACGATCGATCGGTTACCGCCTTTGAGAAGATGGAGGCGATGCTCGCCAGCAAGGGTGTCAAGTACAGCCAAGTGATCCGCACGTGGCTCTACCTCGGCGATATCGTTGGACCTGAGGGTGACACTCAACGTTACAAGGAGTTGAACCGCGCGCGCACCGACTTTTACAAAGACATTGTTTTCGGGCCCGATTATCTGCCCGACGGATACCGGGGCACGATCTATCCGGCCAGCACGGGCATCGGCACTTCGAACCACGATGTGGTGATGAGTTGTATCGCCGTCGACGCTGCACCCGGCCAGTTGCAAATCATGCCGCTGGAAAACCCGCGACAAACGCCGGCATTCGACTACGGCCAGCACTACAGTCCCAAGAGCCCCAAGTTCGCCCGCGCGATGGCGGTTTCGGGCGACGGTCGGGCGACGATCTTCGTTTCCGGAACGGCCAGTATTACCGACTCGGAAACTCGCTGGATTGGCGACGCAGCTCGTCAAACAACCGAAACGCTCGACAACATCGAGGCGTTGATCTCAGAAGACAATCTGGCCGGTCATGGTTGGCCGGGCAAGGGCGCGCGGCTCGATGACCTCGCCTTTGTGCGCGTCTACATCAAGTACCAGGAAGACTACGAGAAGGTTCGCGCCGTTTGCGAAGATCGCCTTGGCGAATTGCCGGCCATCTACGCCATCGCCGACGTCTGCCGTGACGATCTGCTCGTCGAAATCGAAGGCATCGCGTTTTCGACGAAAGAGTGAGAAGTGTGAGCAACACACGCAATGGCAAGAATATATCTCGAAACAACCGTTATTAGTTTCTACTTCAACGCTCGTCCCGAACCGGAGATGGTCGCGCGCCAGAACTGGACGCGGCGTTGGCTCGATGCCGCAATCAAAAGCTCCGATGAACTGTCGCCATATCGCAAACGCAAACAAGTTTGGCCACATTCGACGCGTTAATGGTATACTTGGATTGGGAAATCCCACCTTGGTAACGCCGCTCGAACTGTTGAACGAGGATACTGATGATGAATAGCCTAAGCGAAGTTCGACGGGTCCGAGAGCGTATGTCGCAGACGGCTGGGCACGATGTGCGCAAACTCATCGCAATCATCAATGAGCGCCGCGCGGGCGTTGAGTCCCGCATCGTGGATCCTGGTGCAAAGGCAGAACAATGTGATTCGCAAAGAATCACGGACCATGCGGTTTCTGGTAACGAGCCTTCCGCAACCGCTAAGTGAGGCACTTGCGTTTGCCGCAATTCGAGCGTAGACGAACCTCGAATGCGTGCCTTCCGAAGTGGCCTACATCCTCGCCAAGCAATCCTCAGGTTCGGCCGTTATGTCTGTGAGTTGCGTTTCGTGCGAAGTAGTCTGCTCAGCACATTTCGCTTGGTAGATGTTGCGGATCAAGTCTTCGTAGCCGCGAACCATGTGATCGAGCGACCAGTTCTCGATGACGCAGCGGCGGGCGGCCTGCCCCATGTCACGGCGGGTTTGTCCAGAGGTCAGTAGTCGCACGAGTCTTCCCGCCAGAGGATCGGCACTTCCGGGGGCGACCAGAAAGCCGGTCTTGCGATGCTCCACCGATTCCGCCACGCTACCAACCCGTGTTGCCACGACCGGCGTTTCGCAGGCCATCGCTTCGAGAATCGAAACCGGGTTGGCTTCGTTGTGCGAAGTCAGCGCGAACACGTCCATCAGCGAAAGCACATCGGGAATGTCGCTGCGCGTGCCCAGAAAACGAACCTGTTGTTCGATCCGCAGTTCTTTGGCGAGCGCTTCGAGATCCGCCCGACGCGGGCCGTCGCCGACGATCAAAAACACCGCATGCGGCACTTCTCGCAACACGATTGCCGCCGCACGTAGAAACAGCTCGTGGTTCTTTTCCGGCCGCAGGGCGGCGACGATGCCGCAAATGCGACTGTCGGGCGAGATTCCCAACTCCTTGCGCACTCGCTGCGCCCCCGACTCGCATCGTTGAAAGCGTTCGACGTCGACGCCGTTGGGAATCACGCAAACCTTGTCTTCCGGGAAATGCTCGTACTCCACCAGGAAACGGCCATGCTCGCTGGCACAGGCGATGAAGGCATCGGTCATCGGTGTGAGTCGCCGGTTCAAGTGACCAACCCCGTCTGGCCAGCCCGTCGAATGCAGAGCGGAAACGACGACCGGCAATTGCCGCCACCAGGCGGCGAGCCGCCCCCAAAACATCTTGTCGCCCGCACCGACGGTGACCACGGCATCGATCCGTCGCCGGCGGATGAGTCGCGTTAAACGTGGAAAAACGCGCGGGTCGAACTTGCCGCTGAGCAGTCGGCTATGAACGGGAACCTCCCGCGTCAGTTCTTCTCCCAGCGGCCCCGGCTCTTTCAGGCAACAGACTTCCGGCAGGAATTCATCGCGGTTGAGCCGTCGGATCAGGTTTACCAGCAGCGTCTCCGCACCGCCGACCGGCATGCTGGTAATCGTGAACAACACGCGCAGCGGGCCACGATCGGCCAATGGCGTTGGTGTGTGATACCCGCCGGGCCAGCGGTCTCGCAACCAGTTCATCGGATGGAGGTTCATAGTTGTTTCAGCTTCAGGTGTCGTTGTATGGTTTCATTCAGCCACTGCCGTTCGGACTGGCTGAGAACGAGGCGGCTGCTTGCACAGAGTACGATGGTCAGCGTCCAAACGCACGCGGCCGGTATCAATCCGAGCGTCAGAGTCGCCGGCAGAAGAACGATCAACCAAACCCCGTGATGGACTCGCATTCCCAGCCGGCGCGAAAAAACGAGCACGGCGGACAAACCGACTGCATTTGCGGCGGCGGTTGCCAAGAGAGCGCCTTCGAGCCCCAGTCGCGGCAGCAGCAGCAGGTTGAGCACGACATTCACGACCAAGCCGACGAAATAGGCCAGCGACGCGAGTCTTGCTCGTTCGGCGCACCAGAGGTAGTTTTGGGCGACCAGCGAAAGCCCCAGCCAAACACAAAAGGCAACCGCCAGCGGCAGTACATCAGGGGCGCCGACAAACTTGCCGTCAAATAGTCGCTCGAAGATCCAGGGAGCGGCCGCCATGATGACGATGCCGCCGGCCATCAGCACGAGGCCAACGAGCTTTAGTGTCAGATTCAGATTCCGGCCGACTACGTCCTTCCGCCCAGCTTCCCAATCGCGGGAGAGGTACGGCAGCAACATGCCGCTGAACATGCCTGCCACCGCAACCATCAAAAGCGGCACCAAGGCAACGCTGTGATAAACGCCCACCAATTCCGCCGCTTCTTTTGTGGAATAGGAGCTGAAGTGGACGATCATGTAGCGGTCGGCCACGGAAAACAGGTTGGCGGTGAGGTTGGTTAGCCAGACCCAAGCGGCAAAGGGAGCAAGCCGACTCCATAGATCTCGTTGTGGCAACGCAGTCTCCTGGGGGAGCTGCCGCCAAACTCGCACGGCGCAGGCGCCGCCGATTACCACCGACGTTGCACAGGCCATGCCGTATGCGGCTACGACGGCGGTGACACTCGGCCGCCAGAGCAGAATCAATGTGCCGCCAGCCGCCGCGAACATCAAGCTGTTCGTCAGTTGCATGCCGGAAACGACTCGCATCTGTCGCAAAGCCGTGAACAATTCAACGAGAAAGTTGAAGGCCACAACCGTCGCCAGCACGGCCAGTATCAGTACGGCCAGCGGGGCGTATTGCGTGTCGTGAAACACGAACCAGGAGACCCGCGGAGCGAATAGGAATCCCAACAGGATCCCGCCACTGGCAAGCACGGTTGCCGCCAGAGTGGTCCAGGTGAGAAACGGTCGCAGTTGCCCACGTTGGCGGAAGTGTTCCACGTAGCGCCCAAACGAACCAGGCAATCCCAATACGAGAAACGGCGCGGCGAGCAACAGGAAACTGAAACACAGATCCCAGTGCCCCAACTCGTGCGGTGGCAGCCAACGACAGAACAGAATACCACGCAGGAAACCGACCCCGCGTTGCAACACCGTCAAGCCGAGCATCAGGATCAGGCTGAACGTGAATGAGTCGGCCTTCAGCGCGCGGGAAGATCGATCGCCAGCGGCGTTGGTCGACAGTTTTGAGGTATTCGTTGCGGCACTCACCGGGTGCTGGCTCCTACGGTGCGTTGCGACGGGCTGCTGGTAGGTCGCATTGGTATCGTTTGACGCCGAAGCGCTTGCGAGGGTCGACCGTCACCCAGTTTTTGACCCGCAATAAATTGGGGTCGCCGTGGAATCGCTGCAAGTGAAAGTCGTCATCGCCGGGGAAGTTGTATCCGCCGTAGGCTGAGCAGACCGCTTCGTAGCCAGCCTCGCGAGCGATGCGAAACGCCTGTGCGTTGAGGTTGCAGTGTTGACCAAAAGGGAAGGCAAAGTAGCGAACGGGCCAGCCGATCAGCTCTGCCATTTCCTTGCCGGCGTCAGCAATTTCGTCGCGTAGTCGGTGTGGATCATGCAGTCGCCCCAGGTCGGCATGGCTACGCGTGTGCGCGCCAATCTCGACGCCCGCCGCGGAAAGCGCCCGCAACTGTGCGATCGTGTTGACCGGTCGCGGAGTACCCGCGGCAACGTCGTGAGGGAATGGCAATCCCTCGACCACATTGCCCGTGCAAGCGAAGTACGTACAGGGCACGCGGTGTTCGATCAGGTACGGCAATGCTTGTTCACAGTTTTCGGCATACCCGTCGTCGAACGTGATCGCCACTCCGGGTCGCTCACACGCGCCGCCGCGAATCCGCCGTTGGGCTTCTTCGAGCGAGATCATATCGAACCGCTCACGTAGCCAGTCGATCTGTTCGATGAACGCCTGATTCGAGATCGTACAGCTATCCTCGCCCGTGTCCGAAACGCGATGGTAGAACAGAACGACGACCGGAAACCGGCCCTGGTGGGCGGCTCGCGCGGCGGCCAACCGTCGATAGGGCGTCGTGCCGTAGTAGTACGCTGCGAGTAATGATTGTTTGAGCGCGTTTATCATTTTGCGGTGCTTCGCATCAGCACAGCCCGGCCGAAGCCAAGCCGTTTTTGATCCACTGTTTGAGTTGTCCGCCGGTTCGCCAAATTTGATGCCGCAGGCGCGACGTAGAGCGATTCGGCACGACACGATATTCGATCGTTGTTTCAGGTTTCGCCCGAAAGTGTGCTTTGTAGGGTTCGTCGCCGCGCAAAAAGTCGAACGATTGGCAGCCTTCGCAGATGGCGTGTTGGATGGTTGCGATGTTGATCAGCCGCCCCGGTTCTTGGTCGAGCGAGTCGGGATCGACACCGGCTTGATAGGCATAACGGACATCACCGCCCCGAAGTTGGAATTCGGCGGCCACCGGTTTGTCGTCGAGCGTGAGCCAATGCAGTCGCAGTTGGTCCTCGTCGAGCAGTCGTTCCGCTACGGCATGCATCATTCGCGAGAATGCCGTCGACGAAAAACAGCCCGGTTGGTCGAGGCTCTTGCGGCGGCGTTGGTGCAGGTCGACCAGTATCTCCATACCCGTTTTCAATTCGTTGCGATTGGTCGCGGTGTACAGCTCTGCCCGGTCAGTCGCAAGCACGCGGTTTTCCAAGCGGCGAATCTGTTTGCGGTGCGACTTGGAAAGCATCGCCAGGTAGTCTTCCCAGGTTTCGGGCAAGGCGATTCGCCAACAGTTCATTCCAGGTTGTTCGTGGATCGTGTTGCCCAGCGATCCGAGTTTGTCGATCAGCCGTCTTGTCGTCTCATCCTGCTCGACAATTCCGGTCAATTCCATCAGATCCCAAGGGACGCGATCACCCGAATCATCATCATTGTTCGTCGCCGTGTTGGTAAGCCAATTGGCCAGTGCATCGGTGACGGCATCTTCACTGCCAGTTGTTGCGATCACACCGGTGTAATCCGTGCAAACTTCGCCACTACCGAGCAGTCGCACGATGCGACCCCGCGCACGCGAAGTTTCGATCCAGAAGGGCGCGATGCCCAGCACGCTCTCACCGGCATCACGCACGCACAGCACACACAATGCGGTGCCGTCGCCGTATTGATCCCACCAAGTGGCGAGCCAAGGCCAGCGGCGAAAGGGAACGTCGCCGGCGAGCCGATTCCAGTCGGCCTGCAATGCCGCCAGTTGTCCGTATTGGGAAATTCGAGTCACGTTCATGGAGTCTGATCCTAGCCCGAAGCGTCAGCGAGAGACGGGCTTTTTGGGCAGCGCGCCCCGCTTACGCTTTTTGAAGTTGCACTATTTTGGTTGATTTCAGTTATTCAGTCGGTATTCCTTGGGCGTAGCGGCATGCAGCAGCTTTGTTAGCCGTTTGACGCCGTGTGGAGTTTTCAGTCG
>Ga0180435_10004087_pt1 | contig 14450 bp, 13 predicted proteins | sample SS_ome_3_FD_132467 | JGI IMG/M metagenome (GOLD analysis project Ga0180435, IMG submission 132467) | Hypersaline lake sediment archaeal communities from the Salton Sea, California, USA - SS_3_S_1 metaG | ecosystem: Environmental > Aquatic > Non-marine Saline and Alkaline > Hypersaline >... | reverse complement strand
TAATCCTCCCCTGCTATATATACCGGGTTCAAAGAAACTGGAACAGCTGGCCAGCGGATGCGTGGGAATGGGTATGCTGGATGAGCTTCCCTTTGTGAACGAAGCGGCAATTACCATGGAAGAACCAGCAAAGCTGTTCTGTTACACAGATGGGCTGGTGGAAGTTATACAGGATTCAGGTATTGAGTTTGGAACAGAGAACCTGGAAAAAGAGCTCACAAACAACAGTCCCCTGGAAGAAAATATTCAAACCATCATAAAGAATCAAAAAATCCTGGAGGGTTCAGCTTCAATTTTTGACGACATCTCCATTATTGGGGCGCAATTCCCGGGGAAAAACGGCTTTCTCTAGGCAGCTGCTTCTTCTCCCGGCTGATCGCGGTGGTAGGTATCCATAGCCACCAGCATCGCAGTATATCCCCAGAAAAGGACTGAAATCTTATCCGTATCCAGGAAATTATTAAGCACTCCGTGGAGGTAATAGGAAATCAATCCCACAAGGATCGCCAGGGAGAAAATTCGGATGGATCGCTTTTTAGAAGTAAAATAGACCCGGATACCGGTATAGATACTTGTCCCTATCACCAGCAATATACTTAATAGCCCAAAAATACCGGCTTCTGCCAGGGGACCCAGATATTCACTGTGTGCATTCCCCAGAGTCCCGAAATCGGTACTGATGCGGGTTTTCTCATAGGACCGCTGATAAGGGCCATACTCAAACTGGTAGGTACCCGGACCAAAACCAAAAAGTGGTTTGTCCTTCCACATTCGATAGGCACAGCTCCAACGGTTCAGCCTTTCCAGGTTCGATTGATCGGTGGAAATATTTGAAATGGACTGGACATGTTCCGAAAGTTCTCCCGAAGACTCCACTCGATTTTGTTCGAGCTTTATCATTAATTCCGACCGAACCGAGAAAAAGAATCCGATCAGGATAAGTATTCCCACCAGAACGATTTCGAAGCGTATTTTCAATTTAAGGATAGCCCAGACCCCAAAAGAGGCCAGTATACTTAACCAGGCGGCTCTGGTATAGGAAACCAGGGTGGCAAAGACAAACAACAGGATCAATAACACCATCAGGAACCTGGTATTCATATTCTCACGCTTTATAAGCAGGAGGAGGGCCACCAGAACGGGCAGCATAAAGCCCAGAGTGGCACCGTAGGAAGTATGGTCCTTATAAAAGGGAGCGGCTACGGAATGTGCCATCACCTGGTTATCCAGGCCATATTGTGCAAGATTAATCAGCGTGTAGATAATCACCCCGGTAAAGGTGATGACAAAAAGCCATACATAGGTATACATGCGTTTCTCTTCCCGGAATAACTGGCTTGCCAGCAGATAAAATCCCACAATAAACCAGAGCCTTGAGGCCAGCATTTTAAATGAGACCAGCATATCAGTACTGGTGAGGCAGGTGATAAACAACCAGGCCAGATGAAAATAGATGGCCAGGGTGACCGGGTGCCGGAGCACCTTGAGATCAATCCGGTCGCCCATAAGATACTTCACCAGGTAGAGCAGCAGCAGTCCTGCTAGTAAGGGCTCCGTTGGAAGGTACATATCGATGGATAGACCCTCCACCACCCTGCTTAGAGGGATGGAGACCGGGACGAATAAGACAATTACCAGGAGATATTTATCAATGGCAACCAGGGAAAGTACCAGGAACAACAATAGGGCTGGCAGCAGGGGAATATAGTAGATTTCCAAAGCAAGCAAAATACTGTTCAGAACGATGAAGGAGAGGAGGATCCGCCATAAAAGCGTCTTTGGATACCTGGACTGGATTCCCTGTATCATTGTTCTTCCTGAATAGCCAGCCTGTCTCTGACATTATCGATGACAATCAGCACAATTAAGGCAAACAAGAGGGAAGCAAAAGTGGAAACAATGACGATCAGGGACTTATTGGGATAGGCCTTCTTCTCGGATGGATACGCCGCCTCAACCACAAACTTGTGAGGAAGGTTCTGCTCAGCTTCAAGCCTAGCTTCCTTATACTTGAGATTCAGATCAGAAACCAGACCGGTTTCATACCGCAGCATATTCATCATCGTAATATAGTGAGCTCCGTTTTCCGAAATCGCCTTGATCAGGTTACTCCCCGGATCCCCGCTGGTCTTCACTTTTCCAGAGACTTTTGCGTTCAATACATCCATGGAATCCCTCAGTAATGCCAAATTATGACTGGCTTCGAGATACTCCTTTTCCACCAGGCGAAAAGCCTCCCAGGCACGCTCCTTGATCATTCCATTATATACGGTATCCACCAGGTCAGAAATATCATTGGCTATATTTGCAGCATACTCAGGGTCTCTGTCCATTACCGATATCTCCACCGACATAAATTCGGTCAGACGAAAATTGATATTGGATTTGTACTCTTCATATAAGCGGGTCAGGGGATACTTCTCTTCCGCTTTGATCTCATAATGCTCCAATAGCTTGTACTTTTCAATAATCCGGCTCCGAATAGGTTCCGAATTTAATATCTGCAGAAGCTGTTCGGCCTGCTCTTCCTCCCCGAACCCATGAACATTCTGCCTTCCCGAATAGTTCTGGGAAAGCAGGTCTTTGGAGATGGATGTGCTGGAGGCCGGAAACATAATAACGGAAGACTGATACATGGGAGTGATCATCAAAGAGACTATGATGGAAGTGATTCCCGCAATGATAGCTACCACCATCAAAATGAACTTTTTCTTCCAGATATAGATCAAAAGATCTACGGAGCTGAAATTGTATCCTGGTTGTCTGGCTTTATCCATATGAGTGCACGTTATTAATCTCTAACCCGAATGAGGAAATAATTCTTTTTCCCCTTTTGAATCAGCAAATACTTGCCATTGATGAAGTCTTTACGAGTTATCCGCTGATCGGGACCGGCCAGCTTTTGCTTATTAATGCTGACACCTCCTCCCTGAACCATTCGCCGGGCTTCTCCCTTGGAGCTGAATACATCTGTTTCCACGGCCAGCAGTTCAAGTACATCTCGCTCAACATCCACCGAAGTTATTTCAAATTGAGGCACCCCTTCAAAAACGGAAAGAAATACATCTTCCCTGATCCGTTTTAGCGATTCGGTTGTCCCCTTTCCAAATAGAATACCAGAAGCTTCCACAGCCATATCATACTCTTCGCGAGAGTGAACCATTACGGTGATCTCTTCTGCAAGTTTCTTCTGCATAACTCTGAAATGAGGAGCTTCGGCATGCTCAGCAATAAGGGCCTCAATCTCTTCCCGCTTAAGCATGGTAAATATCTTCAGGTATTTTTCTGCATCTTCGTCTGAGACATTGAGCCAGAACTGGTAGAATTTATAGGGCGTGGTGCGGTCCGGATCGAGCCAGACATTTCCTTCCTCGGTCTTTCCAAACTTACCTCCATCCGATTTGGTAATCAGGGGCCATGTGAGGGCATAGGCCTCGCCTCTTTCAATGCGCCTGATAAGTTCAGTCCCGGTAACAATATTTCCCCACTGGTCTGAACCACCCATTTGAAGCTTGCACTGATGATCCCGGTAAAGTACCTGAAAATCATAGCCCTGTACCAGCTGGTATGTAAATTCTGTAAAGGACATTCCAGATTTGCTATCGGATCCAAGCCGTTTCTTTACAGAATCCTTGGCCATCATATAGTTGACGGTGATGTGCTTTCCTATATCCCGGATAAAGCCCAGGAAGGAAAACTCCTTCATCCAGTCGTAGTTGTTCACCATAAGAGCTCTGTTAGAGCTTTCCGTCTGAAAATCAAGGAAGCGTGCAATCTGTTTCTTTAAGGCTTCCTGGTTGGCTCTGAGGGTAGACTCATCAAGTAAATTACGTTCTTGAGACTTTCCGCTTGGATCGCCAATCATTCCCGTAGCACCACCCACCAGGGCAATAGGCCTGTGTCCTGCATGCTGCAAGCGTTTCAGCATCATAACCCCCACCATATGTCCAATATGAAGCGAATTGGCTGTAGGATCAATTCCCACATAAGCTGTTACCTGCTCTTTGCCCAGCAACTCTTCAGTCCCAGGCATGATGTCGTGGATCATTCCCCTCCACTTCAACTCTTCAACCAGGTTTTTATCAATAGAAATTTGTTCCATTTGTTCAGCCATTAACTTACTAACCCATTAAGCTTCATTATATTGTAACCGGTGTGGTATTTTCTTTGCCTTCTTTGCTATTAGGAATAAATTCCTTCCAATCCTGCCTTTTCAAATAGGGGAAAACAGCAGGAGCAAAAGCCGATAATGGTTTAAAAAGCAAAGATCCTTCGATACGTTCAGGTTTTATTATCTGTTTTTCCTGGTTAACCTGGTTGATGGGCCATAGAATCATACTGATTACAAATGCTGTAACCAGCAGTCCAAATCCCATTCCCAAAACACGATTTACCAGATTGAGTGCCACGGCTTTAATTACTTTCTCCACAACAAAAGCGACCAGGTGCACCAGCACCACAATGGAGACAAAAGCCACAGAAAAGGCAATGATATTCATATATTCCGGTGAAATATCAAAAAGTGAATCGAGCAGGGAGGCAAAGATCGGCCGTAGCTTGATGGCACCGAAAATCCCAAGTATAAGTGCTAACAAAGAGGCCGCCATATGTATCAAACCCTGTTTAAATCCCCTGTATAGAGCAAAAAGTAAAGGGATAAGAAATATAATATCGAGGACATTCATAGGAGCATATTAGACGCACAAATAAACGGAATTCTTCGGAGATATGATAATATTTTTGTTTGCGTTGGATCAAAAAAAAACGGATATTAAGCATTAAAAATGATCCCCCATGGAGATTCGGAAATTTAGATCGGAATACAAGCTGGAGCTGATCCCCGCTTCCCATGCTGGCATCTTGCTTGGGGACCTGGTATGGGATCCCATTCTTGGCCCGCCGGATTTTTCCCGTAAAGGAATGCCCAATACGATCTATACCGCCTTTCTGGATGCCGGACTGCTTACTAATAAAGACTGGGAACAATTCAGGAAGGAGAGCCAGGAAACCCCGCTTGTCCCGGCTCATTTTGCCACACGTCAAGTAGATGTAAATGTTGAATTTATCCAGGAACTTCAGCATCCCAAAATTGGAAAGATCGGTGGTGAGTTCGTAAGCGAAAAGCTCAGCAAATTTACCTTCGGAAACCTTCAGATGCGGGAAATGAACGACCTGATGCGTATTAAGATAGACCAGTTCCTGGAGCAGATGAAGGCCTCCCGGTGGAAGGAATACGATGGAAGCATCCGGAGGGTCTTTTTAATAACCGAGCTTTATTACGGCACCATCCGGATACTTATTGAAAAGCAGTTCAGTACAGAGCTGGAGGATAGTATGAAAAAAGTTGAGCTGATGGCCTCCGGAAAATCAGAGGGAAGCCATGCCATTGAATATGAGTTCTCGCACGACAATGTTCCCTTTGCCATGAGAATCGAGCGGGTACGTAATTTTAATGGTTAGCAGCTACCTTCTGCCTCTGCCCAGGGCCAGACGTGCATTCAGGGACACATTGAATGAGACGTCGCTTCCCGAATGGTTCATTACAAACCACTCCGGTCTCCAGTCAAGCCCCAGCTGCACCGGTCCAAATTTCAGATAAGTACCCAGATCCACGGCCAGAGTTCCATAAAACTCATCGTATACATGGGTATTGTAATAGCCCATCCCCCTCCTACTCCTGCATATAGACCGAAGCTTCTGCTCCGCAGCAATCGGAAAAGCTTCAATCCTGTGAATTTCCAGGAGAAAGCCTATGGAAGAGGCAGAAGTTCCAGGACCTGCTGTAGTTGTTTCACCTGAAAGAAGCGGGGTGATTCCGGTTCCCGGTCAACTTCCTCATGGGCCCAGGTGGTATGATAGGGTACATATACGCCCCAGGCACCCAGTTCCAGCGGTGGAATAATATCTGATTTCAAAGAGTTCCCAATCATAAGGAAGGATTCAGGAGCAATGTCCAGATGCTTTAAAAGCTGCACATACTGCAGCTCTTTCTTATCGCTCATTACCTCTATATGGTGAAAGTATTCGGCGATGCCGGAGCGATACATCTTTCTCTCCTGGTCGAGCAGATCCCCTTTGGTGGCCACAATCAACCTGTAATGGGGGGCCAGCATTTTCAGCACGGTTTTGACATCATCGAGCAATTCAATGGGCCGTTCCAGCATCGATTTACCGATTCCGAGGATCCGGCTGATATCCCGGGTCGATACACCTCCATCTGTCAGTTCAATGGCACACTCAACCAGGGAGAGCATAAAGGCCTTGATCCCATACCCATACAGCCGGAGGTTAGAAATCTCGGTTTCAAAAAGTTTTCCGGCAATATTCCCGTTGACCCCGTAAGATGTGACCAGCTGCACAAACTGATCCTCGGCTTCCCTGTAATAAGGTTCATTGACCCACAGGGTATCATCGGCATCAAAACCAATTATCTTAATTCCTTCAATCATCCCTTTCACCCTTTCGAAAGCGCAAAGGTAGTCATTGTGGCCCGATAGGTCCCAGGTCCCTCGGAATAATATCCTCCCGGGTCACGGTGAGGCTCTGCATAAACACTGTACTTGCATCACCCCTCTGAGTGTCCATAAAAAATCCCAGCCCGGAGAGCCTGCCGCTGATGGTTGAACCTGAATCAATCCCCACCGATACCACCGCTCCAGCAGCTCCTTCCCTTCGAATGGCAAGGTCATTGCCTACAAAATGATAATAAGGATAATCCCCCGCCTCGACATAGCTTTTCAATTTGAGCGTTGGGGTGTGCCCATGCACTACCAGATATCCCTTCCACAGATTGGAAGAACTTTCGAAGAAATTTTCTCTGGTCCACAGAAAGGATTCCCCGGCTTCCAGCTGTTTATCCAGCATATATTGCCGGAGATCCAGATAATCCTTCAACAAGAGTTGATCCGCCAGGGGAACAGCCGGGGATATGCCTGCATGCGTGGCCAGAATCTTCCGACCGTTCACCGGCTCGTTTACATGGCTCATCAACAGGCTGCGAAAAAACTTCAGGTAGCGCTCTTCCATCTCTGACTGGAAACTAAAAAAGCCAGGGAACCCAAAGGATTGAAGAGTGGCTTCTCCCCCATTTCGATACCATAATTCCATGGGATTATTCCCAAAAACCGCGTCCTCCAGCGCATTCAACATCATCTGTTCATGATTCCCCATCAGACAGGCAACCGGCACTTCCAGCTCCATAATACGATCAATCACCTCCCGGGCATGGGGACCCCGGTCGATATAATCCCCCAAAAAGACCAGCTGATGTGGCTGATATTTAAGGATAGCAGTAAGCAGATTTTCCAGAAGGTCTATCTCTCCGTGAATATCACCTATGTACCAGTAATTCTTCATAACTGTAAGCAATTAAAGTACTAAAAATTCTAAATTTGCTCCATGTCCATGACCAAAAAACAACGCTTCGGGATCATCGTATTTATCCTCCTGATTGTGGCTGCCATCCTGGTTACCACAGAACCCTGGAAAAGAGCATCCTCCGGGATGCAAACCGCTGCCGGTGTAGAAGCCGCACCCCCGGAAATCAGTATTAGCTGGAAAGACCTGACAGTAGGCTATCCCCTGGCTCCCAACGCCGATACCATCCTCTCCTATGTGGGATTTCATCTGGCTTATAACGAACAGTATGAGCAAGCCGCCTGGGTGGCCTATGTGCTTACCAGGGAGGAGATCGAACAGGGAGAAATTGAGCGCAGCGATAATTTTCGTCCGGATACCTTCATTCATACCGGATCTGCCACCCCGGGAGATTACAGGGGCTCTGGATTTGACAGGGGACACCTGGCCCCGGCCGGAGATATGAAGTGGAGCCGCGAAGCCATGAGCCAATCATTCCTGATGTCCAATATGAGCCCTCAGTTACCCGCCTTTAACCGGGGAATCTGGCGCCGGCTCGAGACCGAAGTCAGAACCTGGGCCATGGAGAAAGACAGCCTGTATGTGATTACAGGACCTCTGTTTACAGCAGGCGATTCCGTGATAGGAGAAAATGAAGTTGGTGTCCCAAGCCATTACTTCAAGGTACTGGTGGATCTCTCCCCTCCCGATCACGATATGATAGCTTTCCTGCTGCCCCATTCCGGCTCCTCGGAAGAGCTTTTGTTTTTTGCCATGCCGGTAGATTCGCTGGAGCAGCTTTCCGGTTTCGATTTTTTTGCAGAGGCACCTGACCAGAATGTCATCTCCTGGCTCGAAGCAAGGCTGATTCCGGACAACTGGAATTAATATTGTATCTTTTCGGCCATCCCCTATGTCTAACAAACGGATTCATATCATCCTATCGGCACCGGTATATCTGCTTCTGTACACCTATACGGCGACGGTTGTATTTCTGATTCTGGCGATGGCCTACCTGCGTTTCAAACGCGGAATCAGAATCCTCATGGGATTATGGGCCAAATCAATTTTCCCACTCATGGGGAAAAGGATTCGTATTCAGGGAAAAGAAAATATCCGGAAAGGAGAGCGATATATTTTGCTGGCGAACCATGCCAGCATGTTCGATATTATGGCAATCATGGCTTTTTATCCAGATGTATCCTGGTTCGGACATGAACGCCTGCTGCGTATCCCATTATTTAAACAAATGCTTTTGATGACCGATTATATTCCAATGCGTATCACGAATATAAAGAATACAAGGAATATGCTTGAAAACCTGGAAAATAAAGCTAAACATCGCACCGTAGCTATCTTCCCGGAAGGAACGCGAAGTCTGGACGGAAGAATAAACTCCTTTTACAGGGGCTTTATCCATCTTCTGAGAGCCACTGAAAATGATATCCTGCCAGTGACGCTAAATGGATTCTACAAACTAAAACCAAAAAACAGGTTCAGCATCCATTTTGGGGCAAAATTGAGCGTGTATATTCACCTTCCCATGGAAGGTAAAATAATGGCACAGAAAAGCGATATAGAAATTATCAATAAGGTAAGTTCAGTCATAGAGTCAGCAAACACCGATCTAAACGGCCATGGAAACTAAAGAAAAATGGTGCTTTATACTAAATCCCACCGCTGGTGGAGGTGCCGGAAAAGAAGTGTTACCTGAACTGGAAAAACAGCTGGCAGAGCGGTCCCTGGATGCCTCCATCCTGCTTACGAAAGGTCATAATCATGCCATTGAGCTTTCCCAGAGCAGTCTGGAAGATGGATATTCCCACATCATAGCCGTGGGAGGAGATGGAACCATGAATCAGGTGGCCAGGCCTCTGGTTGGACAGCTCAAGGTAAGTACCGGCCTGATTCCCGCGGGAACCGGGAATGACTTTATACAGATTCTAGGGTTCCCGGATCGTTTCAGCCCTGAGCACTGGGATATCTTCTTCAATCAGTCCACCATCCGGATGGATGCGGGTCAGGTCAATGCTTTGTATTTTTTGAATGGTATGGGGCTGGGATTTGATGCTCAGGTGGCTGCGGAAAACTATGTGGAGCCAGGAACAGTGGCCAAAGCCAGCGGTAAAGGAAAATATATCTGGCATATCCTGAAAACCCTTCTTTTTTACAGAGAGGGAAAGGTTAGGATCGCTTCCCTCCACAGTCAGCAGGAGACCGACTGCTTCATCAATACGATAGCCAATGGAAGGCGCTTTGCAGGCAGTTTCTTCCTGACCCCCGAAGCCATCGCCAATGATGGCTTGCTGGATATTTGTATGATCAAAAAACTGAATCTTTTTCAGCGTCTCAAGATCCTTTCCATGGTACCCAAGGGTAGTCATATTACAGATAAGAAGGTGGATTACTACCAGGGTGAGAAATTAACAGTCGATTTTGAAAAAAAAGTCCCCTTTCATGTGGATGGAGAACTCTATTTTGACACTACCTTTGAGGTGAGTTTATTGCCCGAAGCGCTTAAAATCATTTACAATCCCTCCGGGAAGCATTTTTTTAATGAGTAGCACCTCATATATCGCGTTCTACGACCTGGATCACACCATCCTGGATGGCAACAGTGCCACCCACCTGGTAATGGAGGCTCGGAAACGGGGGGTAATGAGCGAAAAACAGTACAGTCATGCAGTCTGGCTTTCTCTACTCTACAAACTTGGCCTGGGTGATCCCACCCGCATGATCAACCGGATGCTCTACTGGTTAAAAGGATTGAAAGAGGATGACATCCTTGCGCTGACGGAGGAAATTTTTGACAGTACCATTAAGGATACTATCCGGCCCGAAATTCTGGAGACGATTCGTGAGCACCGGTCTAAGAATGGCTCTGTCGTATTGCTATCCTCAGCTACTAATCCCATCTGCCAACCGGTGACTCAATACATGGGCCTGGATGCCATGATCTGCACCCGCTTGGAATCCCATGGGGGGATCCTGACTGGCCATACCCTTGGAAAGCTTGTTTACGGACTGGAAAAAAAGGTTAGAATGCTGGCTTACTGCCAGGACAAAGGAATTGACCCCGGGAAAGCATGGTACTATGGCGATTCTTTTACGGACAGGTATGTGATGGAAGCGGTGGGACATCCAGTGGCGGTCTCCCCTGATAAACGGCTTCTCAGAATTGCAAAAAGGAAACACTGGCCCATTCTTTTGTAAGCATTTTTTTCTTAACTTTTTTCTGTGAATTGTTTCCCGGTCATGCTGGTTTGTGCTTTTCTTATGGCAGCTAGCCCGATTTTTAGCCAACTGCCAGACCGTTTGGTTTTGATAAAAGCTCATGAACCCAAAGAAAAAGCATTCACTCTCATGAAACCTATGGATTGGGAGATGGAGGGCGGTATTACCAGATGGGATCCGGTGAGTACCGGTGGGGCTGCCAATGCTATTGAAGCAAAGATCGATTTCGCTTTAAAAAGCGATTCCCTCGGATCGGTCCGGATTCACTGGTTACCCGATATTTATTTCGTGGATATGGCCGGCTCCATGGTTGCCGGAATGTTCCCCGAGGGCAGTTTTTACAATGGAATGCCTGTATTGCATAAGATGAATGCCACTACTTTCCTTCAAAATCATCTAAGTCCATACCTGCATTCGGGACAACAGGTTTCAGTACAAGAGGTCCGGGAACTTCCGGAGATTGAAAAGCTCTGTTACGATACAGATATGCTTAAAGAAATGCAGAGCAAATATTACTCGGCGCTGGCAGATTTCAGGTACACGGAAAACGGGGTAAAATACTTCGAACGTGCTTTTTGTATCATCCAGGATATGGGTCCCTACACCGCCGGTATGTGGAAAAACCGAAGTACGATCGTGATCCGTGCCCCAGAATCAACCTTCAGGGCATGGGAACCCCTGTTTCTTGAAATTGGGAAATCAGTTCAGTTAAATCCCCAATGGATCCAGGCTGAACTTAAAAACCAGATGCAGCGGGGAAGCACCATGATCCGGACGATGAACGATATTCATCGGATCGGACAGGAAATTCAAAAAAGACATGCAAAGACCAACGCCGAGATCAATCACCAGGCTTATTTGAATCTGACCGGCCAAGAGGATTACATTAATCCTCATACACTTGAAATAGAGCGTGGAACCAATCAATGGGACCACCGCTGGGTAGATGATCTAGGAAATGTTATCTACACCAATGACGAGGAGTACAATCCCAATTTAGATCTCGAGCTGCAGATGCAGGGATTCCGAAAGAGCAAAATAAAAAAATAAGACCCGGACAGAGGTCCCCCGCCTGCACTTAAATCAGCTGTATTCTAAACAATTCCATGTGACAGGTGTTCTACAGAGTGAATGTTTAAAATTTAGCTTTCAGCCCATCAGATTTTAATTTTTGTCTTCCTAATAAATTCAGCAACTATGGCAACAGATCCGAAATCGGGAAATTCGTTCTATTACCCCTCCAAGGAGGTAAAGAAAAGAGCACGCATCAAGGAGTATGACAAATTATACCAGGACTCCATCACCAATCGTGAAGGATTCTGGGCCAAAGAAGCTTCAGAGCTGCACTGGTACCAATCCTGGGACAAGGTTTTGGATGAAAGTAATAAACCGTTTTACAAGTGGTTTACCGGTGGCAAAACCAACATAGTTGCCAGTGCTATTGACCGACATCTGCATTCAGAAACAAAAAACAAACTGGCTCTGATCTGGGAAGGAGAGCCAGGGGATGTTCGTACTTACTCCTATTTTGCACTTAACCGCGAAGTAAGCAAATTTGCCAATGTCCTGAAGGCCATGGGGGCCAAAAATGGGGATATTGTCACCATCTATATGCCTCAGATCCCTGAAATCATCATTGCTATGCTTGCCTGTGCCAAAATCGGAGCGGCCCACAGTGTGGTATACGGAGGCTTCAGTGTGGAGGCTCTTGCCGAAAGAATTGCAGATGCACACAGTAATATACTGATCACAGCCGACGGAGGGTTCCGGCGAGGAAAACCAACCAACCTGAAAACCATTGCCGATGAGGCGATGCGACGCTCCCCAACCATAAATGTCTGTATCACTGTCAAGCGTACCGGAGAAGAATGCTACATGGAAAATGACCGCGATTACTGGTGGCATGATCTCATGGGCATGCCCATTGCTTCCCCCAAATGTGAAACCGAAAAAACTGATGCTGAGCATCCACTCTTTATCCTCTATACCAGTGGCACGACCGGAAAACCCAAGGGACTGGTGCATACCCATGGAGGATATTCAGTTTATGCTTCAAGTACCTTTAAATATGTATTTGATATTCAGCCATCTGACCGATGGTGGTGTGCCGCTGATCCTGGCTGGATAACCGGTCATTCTTACATCGTATATGGTCCGCTGATTAACGGAGCCACCATACTTCTGTACGAAGGTGCCCCGAACCATCCTTACCCCAACCGCTGGTGGCAAATGATTGAGAAATACGGAGTCAATGTCTTTTACACCAGCCCCACTGCCATAAGAGGCCTGATGCGCTATGGTGCTTCCTGGGCCGAGAAACACGACCTGAGCTCATTGAGGCTCCTGGGATCGGTGGGAGAACCCATTAACCCGGAGGCCTGGAGGTGGTATTACGAAGTGATTGGAAAAAACAGCTGCCCCATCATGGATACCTGGTGGCAAACCGAAACAGGAGGATTTATGATCACCCCGCTACCCATCACCCCCCTGAAGCCCGGATCTGCCACAAAGCCCTTTTTTGGAAATGAGATTTCCGTGGTGGATGAATCGGGTAAAGAAGTTAAACCCGGTACGGAAGGCAATCTGGTCATAAAAAATCCCTGGCCAGGAATGGCACGAACCATCCTGGGTGATCCGGACAGATTTATTGAGAAGTATTGGAAACAATACCATAAACAGGGCTGGTATCTGACTGGTGACTCGGCAAAAATAGATGAGGATGGCTATACATGGATCATTGGCAGAAACGATGATGTGCTAAAAGTCAGTGGGTACCGACTGGGTTCAGCTGAGATCGAAAGTGCCCTGGTCAGTCATCCCTCCGTAACTGAATCAGCTGCTATCGGCTTACCCGATAAGCTGAAAGGCAATATCATCCATGCAACCGTGATCCTCAAAGATGGATTCTCTGCATCCGACGAGCTCGCCAATAAACTGAAACAGCATGTTGCCGATGAAATCGGCCCCATCGCTAAACCAGCATTTATTGTTTTTGCCGATGCCCTTCCTAAAACCCGGAGCGGAAAAATTATGAGACGGGTCCTGAAGGCCCGGGCCCTGGGCCAGGAGGAGGGAGACCTCTCCACCCTGGAAGAGTAGACGCTATCAAAATTGCCCACCCGCAGGAAATATTTTCCGTGAAATATATAACTTAGTGCTCCTCATAAGTTATAATTCATGATGAATATTATTGAACTTTCCGGAATTACAAAAACCTTCGGATCGGTAGTAGCTGTAAACGATCTTTCCCTGGAAGTACCCAGGGGAAGCATTTATGGATTTATCGGTCCCAATGGATCCGGCAAAACCACCACCATCCGCATGATCATGAAGATTATGTACCCGGACAGGGGTAAACTGTTGGTTGATGGACAGGAAAACCATTTCGAACGCCTGAAGAATGTAGGTTACCTGCCGGAAGACAGGGGACTATACAAAAAAATGAAGATCGGGGAACTGCTCCAGTTTCACGGGGAGCTGAACGAAGGAAGCGATCTTCCAAATCGCATAAACTATTGGTTGGAACGCCTGGAACTGAAATCCTACAAAGACAAAAAGGTGGAAACACTGAGCAAGGGAATGCGGCAAAAGCTTCAATTTATAGCTACCATCCTGCACCAGCCTGAGCTTATTATCCTGGACGAGCCCTTCAGCGGGTTGGACCCGGTCAACGCCGATATGATGAAGGATATTATTCTGGAACTGCAACAAAAAGGAGCTACAATTATCTTCAGTACCCATGACATGGCCATGGCAGAACGCATGTGCGATTATATTTTTATGATCTATAAAGGGGAAAAGGTACTGGATGGCACCCTCGAGCATATCCAGGATCAGTATGGAAACGATACCCTGAGGAT
>Ga0180435_10004086_pt1 | contig 14450 bp, 15 predicted proteins | sample SS_ome_3_FD_132467 | JGI IMG/M metagenome (GOLD analysis project Ga0180435, IMG submission 132467) | Hypersaline lake sediment archaeal communities from the Salton Sea, California, USA - SS_3_S_1 metaG | ecosystem: Environmental > Aquatic > Non-marine Saline and Alkaline > Hypersaline >... | reverse complement strand
TGGCTTCGCCCAGGATGACAGCCGGTTGGGTTCGCTTCGCGAACGACCGGGGACGGAAGACGGAGGACTGGGGAAAAGAGACCGGAAAAAGGCCCGGCTGCAGGTGAGCTCATCCGTTAGGGACAGTAAGGAGAATGCAGGTATGGTTTTCAATGATGAAACAGGGTGGTCGGAATTCCCTGTTCTTGAGACTGAGAGACTAATACTGAGACAGCCAAAATTATCGGATGCAGCCGATGTGTTTGTATTCTCCAGTGATCCGGTAGTTCAGAAGTACAATGCTGAACCGACGACTGATGTTTCCGAAGCCGAGGAGATCATCAAATCGTACAATGCTGAGTATGAGAGGACCAATGGCATTATTTGGGGAATTATGCTTCGTGACGTCGATACTATTATTGGTATGATCGGATTCCATCACTGGAGCGTTCACAATCGGGCATTGCTTGGATATGACCTAGCTCATAAGTTCTGGGGTCGAGGAATAGGGAGCGAAGCCGCTCGAAGGGTAATCCGCTTTGGTTTTGAGAACATGGGATTAAATCGCATCGAAGCCCCGACAATCGTGGATAACCATGAATCAGTGCAATTGTTGGAGAAGATGGGTTTCACATGTGAAGGCATCCGCCGGGAATACACATTGGAAGATGATGGTGAATACCACAATAGCGCGATGTTTGCTTTGCTGCTGAGTGAGTTCCAAGCTGAAGACAAGTGATGCCTACATATAAATCATTTTTTTTACTACCCTAAACTAATCGCTGGAGCAAACCGTTGATACCGGCGGGATAAGTATTGATTGTGTAGAATGGGCTAGGGTGGTGAGCAGGCGGCGCAATTTCCCCGGTCGCTCAGCTCAAAACGTTAGCCCATTTATTCAGGAGTGTTCAAGAATGAAATCCCATTTCAGAATAGGCTTTCTATGTATCTTGGTATTAACATCGTGTCTCCCAGCAGCCACGGTAAGTAAGACGCCTTCTAAGGTAACTCAGACGGATACACCTGCTCCAGAAACACCGATCATTCCGACAGCAACAGCTACAGGACTCTTTGATATTACTGCGGACTCTAAAGTCATTCAGAAAGGCAACGATGCGCCGGCTTTTAAACTGCATACTGTGCCATCCTGGGAACTCGCTGACAATCATATTGGCGTTTGGTGGGAAGATTATGGCAGATACAATGAGCCAGACCACATCTTCAGCAACGGTTTTACCAGAACCCGCATCGGCTCGCTTGGGGATTGGGGGGCCTCTGACCAGGGATATCCGCTCACTGAAGATACAATTCTGCCCCGAGTGGACGATCTCATCACTGAATACGCTGAGAATGGGATCATCATTTCAATGCCTACACATGTTGGTTCGGAGGTACCGCCGTTCCAAGATGATTTTTCGCAGGAAGAAATAGAAAAAATCCTGGAATTTACCGGCTTCATTGCAGAACACTTCAAGGGAAGAATAGCTTACTATGAAATCTGGAACGAGTTCGGCCATACAGAGGAAATCGACACATATGTTAACCTGATCGAACAGTCAACTGCCCTCATCAAAGAGATTGATCCAGATGCAAAAGTCATCGTTGGCGCTGTACCGGGAGATTGGTTGAATAATGAGCCTGGTTATGGCGAATACCAGCGCTTTATTGTTAGCACAAGATTCCTGTATGCTTTAATCGATAGTGTCAATTTCCAGGAAGGAACAATTGATGGTATCTCTTGGCATCCGATCTACGACAATATTCCAGAAGATCCCTACTATCAGGAGTATCCACAGCTTGTGCAAGAGATTCAGGCACGGGGGTCTGCAAAAGGCTTCACCGGAGAATATTTTGCTGATGAGATTCTGTGGCATACTCGGGATGAAGAAAATTGGGATAATGGACCACCAGTCAGCAAAATCATCTCAGCCAAGTATTATCTTCGCACGATTACTGAACACCGCGGATTGGGTGTCAATGTAACGATCAACACCTTCTTCCAAGTGCCCATAATGGGACAAATCCGTAACCTTAATAATGTATTAGCTGGGGCAGAGCCAGCAGATACACTAACAATTACAGTGGAACCAGGTGTAGAAATTGAATATCTGAGGCAGTATGCCTTCACCTTGCCGAATGGTGATTTCCTGCTGGCAGTCTGGCGGAATGGTTCTGCCGTGGAAGATGATATTGGCATACTTTCCACGCTCACAATCGCCGATGTTTCGGCCAGCAGCGTTACCGGCATAAATGTGTTCTATGGTTTTAAACAGGAGTTAATTGCTGAAACCGTAAACAACAACCTGGTCATTCATGACCTGTTGGTAAAAGATTACCCAACCTTCATCAAGATTGCTGGTGGTTCTCCATAGGAACAATATCAAGTGTCGTATTGAGGGCAAGATAGCATTGTTATGTAATAAGGAAACCGGACTAACTCCCGCTCCCCCCGACAGCCGGTTGGGTTCGCTTCGCGAACGACCGGGGACGAGAGACGGAGGACCGGGGAAAAGAGACCGAAAAAAACCCGGCCGCAGGTGCCCTCACCAAGGTGCTTCGAAAAACTCATCCGTTAAACTTCGAATGATCGTCTAGAGGGAAAAATATGAGGAAAAAACATACCTACATGATAATTTTTCTTTTGGCAAGCATACTCTCTTCCTGCCACGAAATCCGATTACAGTCTCCCCCACCCTTTCCAACAGAAACTACAACTCCGCAACTACCACCAACACCTGTCCCCTTGGTTGAATTGATATCTCTCGATCAAGAATGGAACCAGTACATAAATCGGAAACATGGCTTCTCTATAAAGGTTCCAAAAATAATGTATCGTTGGGATGCTGTGTGTATCCCTATCGAGAAAGATGAAGGGATTGTCTACAAACCTGGACCTGGTTATGTTCCCGTGATTATTATTGATGGTAACACGCGGGTTTATATCACAAGTGAAACCGTGATCTTTTTATCATCCTCACAGATTGATCCAACGGGAAGAATCGATTACCCCAACGATCAATGTGAAATCAAGATAAATACCCTTGAGATGCTCTGGAACAGAGATTATTCTAGTTATATTTGGGACATCTATATTAAAGAGGTAGAGTCAGAGGAAGCTCTAGAACAAATGGTTGACAATTATTACGGGGAATGCTTTTCTGTTGACGAAATTACACCTGTAGACGGTAAACAGTATTCACTTGTTCATGTGGTTGGGGATCAGAAACCAGCCGAGGAATCTAATTGTCTGCTGCGTGGCATGTACATATTCTTATACTCCAGGGAGCTCAAACTTGCAGCTACCTGGAAAACTGGCCAGAGCATTCATTTCTTATCCTACCCGGATACTGAAGGATATGATCAAGAAATGTATCAAAGCTTTGAATTTATTCCCAAGATTCTTGAAGGGAATTAATATCGCCTATCCCCCACTCCACCGGGCGCCGCGCTAGCGGCGCAGTAGGTCAGTAACCAATCGACAGTAACCAGACTGAGGAAACAGTCACTATCCAAGTCACAGTATCCAATACTGAATACTGATCGCTGATCTCTGACCACTGATAACTGACCCCGCTGCGGGTACCCTCACCAGGGTGCTGCGCAAAGCTCAATCCATAATCATGCTAATTCATACACCAAGTACCCCAGAGCGCCTGTTTAATTTCCCGTTGTATTCCACAAATTGTAATAAAATAGGTTCTTACTGATAGCTTGAGTCCAAATGTCCAAGCAGAGAATTGATAATAGTATTGAGGGATGAAAAAAATGCAAAAACCGAAAGCTGGAATAAAGAACATCCACAGATTTCTTTCACATCATCATTTTTATCCAATTGCGTTATCTACATTGTTGGTTTTTTTATTCTTCTTTGGAAGGATCTATTGGAGTCAGCAGGTAGTCTTTAAGAATCTAATCTGGAACTTGTTTTTAGCTTGGCTGCCATATTTGTTCTGTCTTGGCGTTGCCGCGATTCATCAGGCACGTCCATCTTGGTGGTGGGCAATGATCCTTCCAGCCGTTTTATGGGTGGCATTCTTGCCAAACGCTTTATATATTGTGACCGATCTTATTCATCTGAAGGATCAAGAAACAATACCGATCTGGTATGATGCCGGATTTATATCCATAACAGCCTGGACAGGAATATTTCTGGCAGTTGTATCGTTATATACAATGCAAAAGATAGTTCATTCGTTTGTGGGGAAAATAGCAGGTTGGGGATTCGCTTTGTTAATCATCGGATCGAGTGGTTATGGTGTGTATTTAGGAAGATTTTTGAGATGGAATAGTTGGGACATACTGAGGGAACCGCTTGAGATTATTTCAGATTCACTGTCTCCTATAGCGAACCCACTCCAATATAAAGATAAGATTGTATTCATCATAATGTATACAGCACTATACCTGGTGACATATCTAGCTTTTTCATGGTTGCGACCAATGGATTCGTCATTCGAAACTGAATAATACGTCATTAATATTGATCAATTGAATGGGTGCTAACCCTTGCTCCACCTGCGCGCCGCGCACCTACGGTGCAGTAAGTAGTAGTTATGTAAGTAGTAAGGAGATTAATTGAGAGCTGGAACCAAAGGGCCAGTTAATACTTTATCTACTTACTCTTTACTACTTATTCCTTACTTTATTCAAGCCCGACTGCGGGTGCCCTCACCAAGGTGCTGCTTAAAGGTCTTCCGTTCGGTTATACTCTTCAAAATCAATTACGAACAAGGCTTAATACTAGGAAAGGAATAATAATGGATACAAATGAAAATCATTTGAACCTTCTATCAATATTTCATTACGTTTTCGCTGGTATCTCTGGAATAACTGCCTGTTTTCCAATATTCCATCTAATCATGGGATTGTCTATGCTTTTTGGTGATTTTTTTCCCAATGAAGTCAGTCCTGATATACCATTTCCATTTGAGATGTTTGGATTAATGTTTACATTAATACCTGCTGCAATCATTATTTTTGGCTGGATATTTGCCATTGCAGTCGCTATCTCTGGTTATTTCTTATCTAAAAGACGAAACCATTTATTTTGCCTTATAGTAGCAGGAATAAGTTGTTTTCTTGCTCCATTTGGAACCGTACTAGGCGTCCTAACAATAATTGTCCTTGTTAAGGATGATGTGAAGGTATTATTCAATAATAATATTACAGCTACTTGATATGGGTGTTCCGGGCGCCGCGCTAGCGGCGCAGTAGGTCAGTAACCAATCGACAGTAACCAGACTGAGGAAACAGTCACTATCCAAGTCACTGATTCTAAAACTGAATACTGATCACTGACCACTGATAACTGACCCGGCTGCGGGTGCCCTCACCAGGGTGCTGTGCAAAGCTCATCCGTTTGCTTTCAACTTGATGTTAGGGATTGCTTTTGCTTCAGATATAATCCTATTACATGACAAAGTATCGATTAAACTGGAAAGGAATTCTCTTCTCATCTGAAGCATTGCTGCTCGCAGATTCCGAACCTTCTTGGATTATTATCTTTCCAATCTTACTTTTCTTATTTATCCCAAAGCTCATCTTCAGCTATCTCATGGTCTCTGATGAAGGAATTGAACTCCTTTACTGGCCAAATTATCGTCTCAAATCAACCTGGGAGAAGATTGATCATCTGGGTAAAGTCACCGTGATTGGAAGCTTAACCAGTGATGTTCTCTACCTTCGTGATGAGACCGGGGAAACAAGGACTGTAGAAATCAATCGACCTCGTGGAATCAAAGAGAAGCGTATTATTTCATTGAGTGATTTCAGAGGATGGCCAAAAGGCCAACTCTATAGTGCTTTACTAAGATTTATCCCTGAAATTATAAATACAGGTGAATTATAAAATTATTATTTATCGAAAACTAACCTCCACGCTCCGCGTGAGCGCATTCGCCGGATCGAGGACCGGAGACGGAGGACCGGGATATGGATTCCGGTTTCAGCAAAGCACATCCCAAGCCGGCATTCAAATCTCAAACCAGCCAGATCACAAAGGGCAAACTTTGACCTGGAAAAAGGAAAAAATGGATGATTGATCTATCGAAGAACGAGAAACGGAGGGACCTCTTCGAGCAAGATGCTCGCGGTCGGACACCTCTCTTCTACGCTGCGGAAAATGGTCTTGAAGAGGAAGTCAGCGAGATGATCTTCAGTCTTAGGGGGACCGGATTATCTCTTCCAAGGCTGAAACTGATTACCACTAAGGATCATTCCGGTCTGACAGCTGCTGATGTGGCAGAAGAGAATGGACATAAAGAAATCGCACGCCTACTGCGAGTCGAGCAGGGACGGATGGAGTATTTTGAATGACCCCCTCATTCCCTAGAGGCGGAGAAATGTTAGCTCAGGATGGGATGTCGACATGATCAGGCTTCTTCACATCCACACCAAATCAACCGACATTAGGCTCTCTCATCATCTTCACCATCAAAGGAGGTAATCGAATGAGCTCAGACCGGAAACATGATCCTGCTGAAACCAATCCTGAACGACCATCCCACTCCCCGGGAGAAAAAAAGGATTTTAATGATCGCGTTAAGATCCTCGGAAATCTAGCGCAAACAACATTTGATGAATCTGTCAAGCTGCAGGAAGATCTGAACAAAAAGGGGGAAGGTATATGGAAGGGTGATAGTCCTCCTGGACCAGTACTCAATCTGTGGTGGTTCATTTTGATCATTGCCATAATCCTGATCGTTGCTGTAGGTGCATTCTATTACACAACCGGCAACGACCTGTTGACAGGATTACGGGAAGACCCTCTCAGTGCCGTTTCAGTCGCAGAGGCCCTCACCCACGAAGAGCTCAGTCTCCAGGAACCTATCGATATCAAAGACGGTCCATGGCGCTTCTTCCAGGATAAATCTGAGCAGACCTCCCTATACGACATTAAATTTGAAGCAGATGGAACCTGTTACGTTCCCGGCGATAAGATCGTTTATGGCGGAAAGTACTTTGTCGACGGTGCCTCTATAGAAATTGAGCTTTACCGGCGCTATACCGCCAAAGCCAAGGACGGCGAAGGCAACACGCGCAGCGAGGTTGTGGAGTGGACAGAGTGGTTCCACATGACCCGGGCAGGCAACACGATGACCGGTACCCGAGAAGTAGAAGTGTGGCAGTTTGGCTTCGATCGAGGCCTGACTTGGAGAGACAACATAATTTCAGGCGAGGCGATCTTCTCCCGGCCAGAACGGCCTGAAGACCCAGGGTAGTTGATAAATAACGGAAGATGGAGGACGGAATAGCAGGAAACACAACACGACCGTTAGTGATATACCGAATATAATATTGTGAAAAAGGGAGAATAACATATGGAAGCTGAAGGTTATGATGAGATGATCAAGACCCTAAAAGATAGATTCGAGAAAAATATGGGTCGTCATCATGGTATCACCTGGAGCTCAGTTGTAGAAAAGTTAGAGGCTCATCCAAAAAAGTTCCAAACATTAATCGAAATGGAGCGCACTGGGGGCGAACCGGATGTCATTGGTTATGATGAAATTACTGACGAGTTCGTTTTTTGTGATTGTTCCGCTGAAAGTCCTATAGGCCGACGCAGTATTTGTTATGACCGCAAGGCTCTCGACTCACGAAAAAAAAATAAGCCGAGCGGAAACGCTATAGATATGGCGGCTTCGATAGGTATTGAGATTCTCACTGAACTTCAATATCGTGAATTACAGGAGCTCGGTGAATTCGATTTGAAATCTTCCAGCTGGGTGAAAACACCAGACAATATAAGAGATCTTGGTGGTGCTCTCTTCTGTGATCGTCGCTTTGATCATGTTTTTTTGTATCATAACGGAGCTGAATCATATTACGCCGCTAGAGGCTTTCGCGGTCAGATCAAAGTCTAGATTCTGAAATCAAACTGATTTCGTGAAATACCACCCGGCAGCAGTTGCCCAATCTTGTATGCTGGTAATGATCATATTTAAAACAGGAACAAACCATGAAAGCTGCTGTATTTTTCGAACCGGGCGGACCGGAAAACATTCAGGTAACGAAGGTTCCAGATCCGCAAGTGGATCCCGGTCAGGTTCTTGTCAAGGTAAAAGCCTGCGCATTAAACTATTTTGACCTTTTAGTCCTGCGCGAGGCTGATCCAGATACCGTCTCGTTCCCTTTCTGGGGCGGTGCGGATATCAGCGGCATCGTAACAGAGGCAGGAAAATCCGTTTCCCGATTTAAAAATGGGGATCGTGTGGTTATCAATCCAGGCCTATTTTGTGGGAAATGTGAGCACTGTTTATCCGGTGAAGAAAGCCTTTGTGAAAGTTATGGGATCATTGGTGATACCGTACCTGGCGGATTTGCTGAATATATTGCTGTGAATGAAGAAAACCTACTGAGACTTCCAGATGGCGTCTCCTATGAAGAGGCTGCTGCCTTCCCGGTGGTCTACCAGACAGCCTGGCGGGCCTTAATGACCCGGGGGGCTCTTCAGCCAGGAGAAGATGTATTGATATTGGGCGCAAGCGGCGGGGTTGGTTCAGCTGCCATCCAGATAGCCAAATTGGCCGGCGCCAGAGTATTTGCTGTTACCAGCACTCCTGAAAAAGGGTCTTTTGTAAAAGAATTGGGAGCGGACCATGTTCTCAATCGAAATTCCGGAGGTATCTGGAAAGAGCTTGCCGGCCTTACTAATCAGCGGGGCGTTGATGTGGTCCTCGAAAATGTTGGGGCAGCCACCTGGAACCAGAGCCTGCGCAGTCTGGTCAGGGGTGGACGTTTAGTCACGGTCGGCCGGACAACGGGAGCGCTGGCTGAAACCGATATCAAGTTGATCTTCTGGAACCAGCTCCAGGTGATCGGCAGCACGATGGCGAATCAAAAGGAATTTTCTGAAGTCATGTCACGTTTTTTCCAGGGAGAACTAGAACCTGTCATCGATAGCGTTTTCCCCTTAGACCAGGCCCGAGAGGCTTATCAGCGGCTCGAAGCCGGTGAACATTTTGGAAAGATCATTATTCAGGTTGACGATGATTGAGATTGATATGAATAATAACAATCCTTCTATTCCAATTAAGCGATTTCAAATTGATCCGCAATCAGGCATTGCCTTCACAATAAAACAGGGGCAGGTCATCCGGATCATTGATGTTGAAGGTGAGCAAGTATCAGATTTGTTTTGTTTTGCGCAAGACAACATCGATGAACATTTATCTTCCGGGCACACAACGGATTACAATGGAAAACTGTTCTTATCGAAAGGGGATACCCTTTATTCGAACCGAAGTAATCCGATGTTCACAATTATTGATGATCAAGTTGGAAAGCATATTATGTTATATGCACCGTGCAGTCAGGAGATGTTTGAAAAGAGTTATGGGGTTGCTGAACCACATTCAAATTGCCTGGATAATCTGGTATCTAATTTAAAGAATTATGGTATACGAGCTTCAGATATCACAATTCCTTTTAACATCTTTATGAACATAAGTATTTCTAACCAAGGGAAAATTACAATTCAGCCACCTTTATCCAAAGCAGGAGATTACATAGAACTTAAAGCCGAAATGAATATGATCGTAGGCGTTACGGCGTGCTCTGCAGGTTCATGCAATAATTTTGAGTGGACCCCAATTGAGGTGGACTTGTACGCTGGACCGGAGACGGGAGTGTAGAAAAACGAAGGAGTTGCATAAACCATGGCACCAGCAATAATCATTTCATGTGGATTGGGGATGATATGAAGAAAATCGAAAGGAAAAGAGTAAAGTTTTAAAAATCAATAGCATTAGACTGAACCTGATCTTCGATCTATCCAGATCAGATGGACCTCCCGGGAGAGCAAGCATGATCGATTTACTAGAACATAATCGAGAAGCCTGGAATGAAGAAGTTAAGAAAGGCAATCAATGGACCCTGCCTTCATCGACGGAAGATATCGAAAAAGCAAAAAATGGCCAGTTCGAAATCGTATTGACCCCATTGAAACCTGTACCGAAAGAATGGCTGGGGAATATTAAGGGGAAGAATATTTTATGCCTGGCTTCCGGCGGAGGGCAGCAAGGCCCAATCCTGGCAGCAGCCGGCGCAAAGGTGACGGTATTTGATAATTCAGATCAGCAGTTAAAAAGAGATTCGGACGCAGCTAATGAATATGATCTGGATCTCAAAACGGTTCAGGGAAATATGCAAGATCTGAGTTGTTTTGCAGATGAGACCTTTGATTTGATCATCCATCCAGTCTCCAATTGTTTTATCGATGATATCCTGCCAGTCTGGAAAGAAAGTTATCGGGTCTTGAAGGCAAAAGGGAGAATACTTTCAGGTTTTTGCAATCCAATCATGTATATGATCGATTGGGAAAAAGCAGATAAATCAGATCGCTATCAACTGGTGCATAGCATTCCATATTCTGATCTCGAATCGTTAACGCCTAAAGAAATACAGAAATATACCAAGGAAAAATCGGTTTTTGAATTTGGACATTCCCTCACAGACCAGATCCAGGGGCAGCTGGATGCAGGATTCGTACTGATTGGGTTGTATGAAGATAAAGGGGATGACCTTTTAGATAAGTTCACAGATACCTTTCTTGCTACGAACGCATTGAAGGTGGGATAAGAAGACGGGGGACCGAAGACAGGGACAATTGGCAGAGGATGAGTAGACTGAGCCACAAATGAAGGTCGATAACAAAATCTGCCCTCGGCAAAGACCATCATAACAAGGTAGTCTTTACGTTACAGCTGTTTTTTCCAGGTTAAGCGGAAAAGAAATATTCATCGAACCAGGCGCAGCGGCTCGCAAGCTAGCGGCTGTGATCGATCTCTGGATCTGCTCCGCTCGATTTCCTGTGAGCTCTACCCTGACCACAGCATCAGGATTTATTAACGACAGCTGTCCCCGAATATGGATCAAAATTTGGTCGGGAGCATGATCCCTCACAGGGACGGAGACTTTCAGCATTGGTCGAGTCGGTAAGGGATGGGTTTCCAGCTCCTGGATCATTTCCCCATTCTCCCAGGTTAGATTAAGCAGCCTGAATGATTTTTCTTCAAAGCGTTCTGCGATAGATGTACGCTCTATGGAGCCCGGGTAGATCACCGGCACAGGCAACGTCTGCCCGTCCAGGGTGTGATCCAATTGCTGGGCTCTGTGTATATGTCCAGAAAGGACAGCTGCAAAATCATCCGGTACCCATTCAGGCGGGATATTATCCTGATCTTCCCGGAAGGTATAGTCGACCGGGCCAACTGTCGCTCCTTCATAGGTCTGATGAGTGCAGAGGTAATGGGCATCTGCATCTACGTCCATGTAACCGGTTTCTTTCAAAATCGATGGGAATTTATCCCGGACCTTCCTGGTAAAGGGAAATCCAGATATCGCAAGTCTCCGTTCTCCGAGCTGCAAGGTGAATGTAGCTGGCTGGTCAAAGACCTGGATATTCTCGTGGCTCAAGTACAGGTGTCCTGGGAGACGGGATCGTTCATGATTGCCCGGAACAAGAAAAACCGGAATACCGTCACAGGCGATCTCATACAGCGGTCGGTAAGCTTTTTCCACGATAGCCTGGCTCACCTTGCTGTAATGGAAGAAATCCCCACCATGGACGATCAAATCCACTTTTTTTCGCCTAGCGATCTTTAGAACCTGCAAGTAGTTGCTGAAGAAGTCTTCCCCGCGCCTTCTCCTTTCGATCCGCGGCTGGCGGGGCAGGTCAAATCCAAGATGGGTATCTGCAAATAACAGGATTTTGATTGATTTATCCATAGTTATAATGTTTGAGAAATTGAACACGATTGAATTTACCTAAATAATAGCACATATGTTCTACTTCTGGGAGGGTACTCACTCATTCGATAATTAACTTGACATTTACAGTATTCTAGTGTTAGAATACTGTTATTCTAAGGTTAGAATATGATGAGAAATGATTTTTCTGACAGCGAATTATTAATACTCGGCTTAATAGCTGAAATGCCCCGCCACGGCTACGAGCTGGAGCAGGTCATAGATAAACGTGGCATGCGGGAATGGACCCAGATAGGTTTTTCTTCCATATATTACGTACTGGGGAAACTGGAGAAGAAAGAATTGATCCTTGCTGAAATTCCAGAGAATTTAACGGCCCGGAAGTGCTATGAACTCACAGAGACAGGCAAGCAAGTACTGGTAGAACAGACCCTGGCTACTTTGACCACAGTCCAACCTAACTACTCCCCTCTGATGCTGGGTATGATCCACTTATCTACATTAACCCGTGACCAGGTCTTAGGGGCATTAACTACCCGGATAAAAGCACTGGCAGAAGAGATAAGGAGAATTGAAAATATCCATTTTGATCAGCAGCCTTTACCTGATCATGTAGATGCCATATTTGAATTCTCCCTCGGACAATTGAAATTTGAGGAAGAATGGACTGAGAGAACTTTAGCATATATGGAAACCAAGACCTGGATTGCTGAGGACGCAAGCGAGGAGACGAAGCGATGAATGTAGAAAAATTCCACGAGCGATTGAATGAGCTGTATTTACCACCCGAAAAAGAATTTACACTGATTGATGTGCCAGAGATCAAATACGCAGTTATTGATGGTAAAGGAAATCCTGAACACCCTTCCTTCAAAGAAGCATCGAAATGGCTGTATTCTATGGTCCATATCGTCAAACCTTATATGAAAGAAAGGATGGGGAAGAACTTTGCTGATCCACCCCTGGAATATCAATTTTGGGCAGAGGATGAGAGAGATTTTATCGAAGGAAATAAGGATCAATGGAACTGGCGCGTTATGGTCGTTTTTACTGATTGGATAACACAGGAACGGTTTGATGATGCCGCTGCTGAAGTAGAAAAGAAATTGGGTCCCCCTCCCGAAAGTTTAAGGCTTGAGAATCTGCATGAGGGGAAATCTGTGCAGATCATGCATGTTGGGGATTATGAAGGGATCAGGGCTCTTTGCGATGAACTGTATAACGTTTATCTACCAGAAAACAACCTTAAACCAAATGGTTATTACCATGAGATCTATTTGAACGATCCTAACCGAACAGCCCCTAAAAAACTGAGAATAGTGATCCGCCAACCCGTTGCCTAGTCGCAAATCAGGATAGCCGGGCTAATTCTCTTCGATATTTAGCGAAGCAACCGGGCACCACTTTTACATTCCCAGCTCGATACGAGGTCACTACCATCCACCGCAATGAACTCGAACCAAAAAAGCTCCAGCACTAACCATGCCGGAGCTTTTCATTTTCTACAAACATCAGCTATTTCATCGTAAACACCAATTTATCCTCACCCTCAGGATCCAGATCTGGCAAATAACCTCAAATTGCTTGCCTTCGATCTACTGGAGGATGTTTTACGGGATGCGCTTCTCCCGCTGTTGTCTTATTCTGAGATCGAAACAGCGGCTGAAAAATTAGCCAAATAACTGGTATGTAAAGGTATAATCAGGAACAAATTCTAGATTCATCCATCAGCTGTATATTTTCAAACTCAATAATCCAATCTCCCCATAATCAGCAGGAGGCTATCCATGACCGATTCGCCCCCCAAAACCACTCCTCCAAAGAAAAAGCGAAGCAGATCCTTCTGCGCCGGATGCCTTCTGTTTCCCTTGATAATCATCGCCATCCTAGCAGCACTCTATTTCATCGGCCCACCGCTGCTGCGTTGGTTGGGGATTTTCGGACCCCCCGCCGAGCAGGTCTACGCCGCGGCACCCGACCTGGTTGCCAGCGCCCAGATCAATGAAATTTTCGAGGAGCAATCCATCCCTGGTGTTCGGGTTTATGTAATACCAATCCAGGAAACTGATACTCAAGGGGCTTTCATCATTCTCGATGCCAGCCGGGGATATCTGGGTTTAAACCCGACCCAAGGAAAAGATGACACCTTCCTGCGTGTCATTCAAAATATCCACCAGCGCAATCAGACTGAAAACTTGCGCCTGGCGCATGTCACTGTCGAGTACCGGGATGAGTTCGGAGAGAAAGTAATCGGCTTCACCGTGCCACAGGAGTTGGTGGAAGATTACGCCACCGAGCGCATCTCCCGGGACGATTTCTTCCGGGAAATTGATATCGATATTCTTCAGGTGATTGACTATTACAATCTTGGAGATTTATTGGAGGAAATAAATCAATGAGGACTAAAAAAAGAGTAGTTTTCTCCCTGTTGGTATTGTTCCTGCTCTCCTTGATGATGAGCGGATGTGATGAATCTGACCAGGAACTGGTCATGGGTATTCTCCAAGTTTGGGTGACTGATGATGGTGTTATGGATGAGGTCGAAGCGAAGGTGATAGTTGATGTTGCTGCAAAAGCCTGGGAACAAACCACCAGGGAATTTATGAACGCAGAAGATGCTATTCAGCTTAATGGCCTAGATGTGATTGATGATATTGAACGGGCCGATGAGCTTTCCAAGGAGGGCTTGACTCCTGAAAACGAACACCTGATGGCAGAAGCCATTGAGCTCCGACCGGAAGACTGGCGCATCCGTGAGC
>Ga0180435_10004085_pt1 | contig 14451 bp, 14 predicted proteins | sample SS_ome_3_FD_132467 | JGI IMG/M metagenome (GOLD analysis project Ga0180435, IMG submission 132467) | Hypersaline lake sediment archaeal communities from the Salton Sea, California, USA - SS_3_S_1 metaG | ecosystem: Environmental > Aquatic > Non-marine Saline and Alkaline > Hypersaline >... | reverse complement strand
CTCTGACTTGACAGCCAGGCATATTGTGGGCGCTTCACTGGCCCTCAGGAAGATCCTCGATTTTATTTTGGAAAATGCCCTGGAGGCACTGCCCCGGGATAAATCCGGACGGATTGAACTAGTTGCTGCGGAGCAAGACCGGCATATCACCCTTACCGTGAGCGACAATGGCCGGGGGATGGATGAGGATCATTTGTCCAAGGCGGTCATCCCGCTTTTTACAACCAAACCGGATAAAATGGGTATGGGGCTGCCCATAGTCCTCAAACTGCTTAGGGAAATGGGCGGACAGTTGGATATCGATAGTACCCCGGAAAAAGGGACCCGGGTACGGATCCAATTGCCAAAAATCGATAACAGCGCGGCGCAGAGCTAGCGAATTTTTTTAACTCTACACATGGGAGGAAAGGCGGTGTCCTACACACTCGGAGAAAAACAACTGGATGATATCGAAAAGGTATTGAAGGACGATATCGTCGAGCTTGGTGTCACCTGCGTTTTCATTATTGATATGGCAGGTAATATCATTGCGAATCTGGATAATGGCCAGATGAAGCATGATATTTATTCCCTGGCGGCTTTGGCAGCGGGCAATTTCGGAGCAGTGTCCGCCATGGCAAAAATCATCGGTGAGGATGAATTTTCACTGCTGTTTCACAAAGGCAAGAGCGAAAATATCCACTTCAGCAAAATTCTCAATGATTTCCTGATGATTACCATTTTTAGCAATGACGTCTCCTTGGGTTTCCTGCGCCTAAAGGTCGCCGAGGCCATTGACAAGTTAAATCGAATTCTGGATCCAAAAAGCTGAATTGAACTGCTGAATATCTGGAGCCAAATCCGGACGCCCGCGGAAGTACAGCGAAGATACCATGGGGCTGCCCGGATCAAACGAATAAGTGCATGGGGCGATCGCGATGGCTTTTATCAATCCCAAGCGAAAAGAAATACAGATCAAGATTGTCTATTATGGTCCCGGACGGGGGGGTAAAACCACCAATCTTGAGTATATCTATAGCAAGTATAACGAGCGCATCAAAACAGAGATGGTTTCTCTGAAGACCCACGGTGACCGGACACTATTTTTTGACTTTCTTCCCTTTGATGTGGGGAAGATAATGGGCTACGACATTAAAATTCAGCTCTATACGGTTCCCGGCCAGGTAAAATACGATTCGACCCGGCGGTTGGTGCTGCGCGGCGTGGATGGCGTGGTATTTGTCGCCGATTCCATGAAAGTGCTGCGGAAAAAGAATATCATCGCGTTGAAAAACCTGCAATCCAATCTGGCCAACTACCAAAAGAGCATTTTTAAAATTCCTTTGGTGCTGCAGTACAACAAGATTGACTTGCATGATCAGGGAATCCCGCTGTTATCCTATGATATACTGCAGAAAGATCTCAATGCCCAACTTAAGGCGCCGGCCATCGAAGCTAGTGCTTTAACCGGATTGAATGTTGTCAAAACCATGAAGAAGATAATCATGCTGACCATGCCGGCCATCCAGAAACAACTGACATAGGAGGTAATTGCGTGGCAGAAAACAGGGAAGATAAACTTGAAGAGGAGATGGCACAGCGTCTGGATGACCTGTTTATCGAGGGGGATGATGATTCCGGCAATATGGAAGCGCCCATGGCTTCTCCCGTGATGGAAGAACCGGGGGCCGATCCCGCCTTGAACGAAATCAGGGACATGGCCGGTGAGTCGCCGTCCCTGGACCCGTTGGATCCTTTGATGGAACAGGGTGGCAGCGTAACCGATGACAATCACGCGTTGCGTGAGTTGAAGGCCACTATCCTGTCCATGGACTGGGAAATTACCGATGAAGTCATGGACCGGCTCATTGAACAGGTCCGGCAGGTTAAATCCGAGCACGGACAAGACCGCAATATGTTTTTATTGCTGAAACTGATCAGCGCGGTGAGCAAATATATCCGGGTCAACAAGGGCCGTGCCCATCCCAATGCCATCAACCTGATTAAATCCAACTATAGCGGGATTGAGCGGCTCATATTGGAACCGGAGCTCAGTGCGGGTGAACGTAAAAAGGTTCTAATCGCCGAAATCCGGAAATTCAAGGACCTTAAGGCCCAGATCGGACAGGCCCAAGCCGGTTCGGCCCCCACAGCAGTACCCGCTGCCGCTGTGGGCCCAGGGGAGGCCAATGAGCTCAGCAAGGGCAAGCTTAAAGAGCTGCGGGTTATTGTGGCTGATGTTGTCAAACAAGAGCTGTCCACGTTCAAGCGTGAGTTGTTGGCCGAGATTAACCGCAGGTAAAGAGAGGGACATAACTATGGCACTTTCCGCTGCAGAGATTGCAGCCCTAGTATTTCGCCGGGCGCAGGGAACCGGGGAAACCCAGTTCACCATGACCACCCAAATGATAGATATTCTGGCGGCCATGGATGGCCAGCGAAACCTTGGCGAACTGGTCCAGCAAACGGGCGTCGATATCGGAACGGTAAAATCGGTGGCGGCCCAGCTGCTCAATGCCAAGCTTGTTGAAATAGTGAAAAGCGAGCCACCAGCCGTTGATAATGAATTTACGGCCTTTTTGCTGCGGGAAATGTCACTGGCCATTGGTCCCCTGGCCGAGGTGGTAATCGAAGATGCCATGCACGATCTGGGGTGTCCCGAGGGCCCCTTGCCCCAGGGGCGGGCTGCGGAGTTGGTGGATTTATTGTCAAAGGAGATAAGCCGGCCTGAGAAACGGAGTCAGTTTCAAACAAATATGGTGGGCAAGTTAAAAGAAAAGGGATATTTCGCATAGCCTAAGGATCCAGATATCATGATTTTATTTCCGAAAGAGCAACCTGTAATTGAGAACCTGAACAGCTACTATATTGATATCATCAAGTTATTCGAGCATTGCCAGGGCGAACTGGGAGCAGGCGGTATCCATTTCAGATCCAAGGGGCGCGAGGCGATATTTTATTTCGATTCCAACGATTGGCTTAATGGCGCCTATGAATCCGCGGGCACAATCCTGGTAGGATCCCAGGCCCGCGAGGGGATTTTGAACGATGTGCGCGAGTTCAACTTCAATCTGCGGGTATACCGTCTTGACGCGGAAAGGGTCTATTTCTGGGCCAACCTGCCCTACGCCGTACCTGTCTACAGCAATCTCAGCACGGAGTTTACCAATTTAGCGGCCCTGATAAAAAAACTGAGGGCCGAGAAACTCACCGGTGCAGTGGATGTGGGTTTCCCGGATACGGAGCATGGCGGCATTCTCTTCTTTAACAGCGGTCAGTTGGTGGGGGGCTCATATTCCTGGTCCAACGGGGCTGATCCGAGTTCCCAGGAAGACCTGCGGCGGCTTTTAGAGCGCTCGCAAAACAAAACGGCGGTGTTTAACGTGTGTAAAATTCCCACGGATAAACCGGCTGCAGCAGCTAACGAAAACCGGCCAGAGAACAAGGTGCCACCATCCGCGGCCTTCGATCCCATTACTGCCGCCGAGAACCTTCTGCAGGCTTTCGATACCGTGATTACCGCCCAATCCAAAATCCTGATGGATTCGTCAACCCTGCTGCGGCGTAAGTATGTGGGCAAGATAGATCAATACCCCTTTCTTGATCCCTTCGCCGGAGAGTTGGAATATACTGACCGTCGCCTGCGTTATTCCGGCCAAGAGGATCCGGCTGATGTTTTGCGGGCCATCACGGAAACGGTCCAGGAGCTAACCGGCGAACTGAAGCTGAATTCTCCGTTGCCTAATGAATTGCAATCTTGGAAGGATCGCTATCAGGATGAAATCAAACGCCTGGGGTTATCCCTTTAGGATTTTTTAGAAAACCGCCGTAAACGGAAGGGCATGACCGGGCCCTGGCGGGCCTTGGGAGTGCCCATAAATATCTGCACGATTTTTCTAGTCTTTCGATCCCTATGCGGCTTTCCTTCTAGGTGACATACCGAATAGCATGCACTCTGCAAGGCGTCCTGCAAACGATCCGGTATCCGGCGCAACCTCGTACAGCGTGTTTTCACACCGACCCTAACCCGTTGATTTGATACGATGTTTGTCAAACCGACTTCAAAAAATGACTCCGGCCAGCTCAGCGCTTTTCTGGATAATTTACCGGTGGCCCTGTGCCGAACCTCCGTGACTGGCAAGCTTATTTACGCCAATACCGCCTTTAAACGGCTTCTGGGGTATCGGGCGGATGCGGATCTGCATGAGCGGGATGTGAACCAGTGGTACCGCCATCCGGCCATCCGGCGCAATATTCTCAACGAGAATCAGGCCCTGGTGCATGGGACCAGTTTAAGCGTTGATTTGATTTCCGCCGGAGGGGAGATTGTACCCTGCAGACTGGAAGCGCGTGGAGTGTATGACGACCATGGCATCCTCAGCGGGTTGGATGAAGCCTGGCTGGGCGGGACACAGTCCGTTCCGGAAACCGCCGGCTCGAAATCCGGAAGCGAACCGCGCAGCGCAGCGGGCTCCGCATTCATTTTGACCCTCGACCTTAAGGGCCGCATCATCGACCTGCAGGGCGGGACCCTGGAACATATCGATTTTAATCCTGAAGTTTTACGGGGCCGCTTGGTTACCGATGTGGTGCGCATGGAGAACCCCCATTTAATGGATCTTTTCCTGGCGGGGATTCAGGATAACGAAAACGCCCAGGGGATTATTTCCATTGTTGACAGGCATGGCCGGGAACGGCAAATTAATTTCGCGGCGCGTCTGGTCAAAACCAGCGGACAGGGCCGCTGGATAGAATTTGAGGTGCGGGATCCTTTGTTCCCGGGACGACCGGATGATCTGGACCAGGCGAAGTTCGATGGTGTGCGGGAGATGGCCGGCGGAATCGCCCACCGGCTCAACCAGCCGTTGATGGTGCTGAATAATCGCATCGGTGAACTTTTGAATACGACGCGTTCACAGCCCAAACTCCACAGCAAACTGGTCAAGGTGCGGGAGATATTGGCAGAGATCAATGATATTGCCAGAAAAATCGGCGGGATTAACAAGTATGCCTCCATGGATTATGTGGGGGGGATTAAAATTGTTGATATTGACCAGTCCTCGACGGAAGGGGAAAACTAGTATTTTTAAGATCTTCCCTTCCGGGCGGGATCGCCCCTCTTTTCCCGGTATTGGGTATTTGGAACGTAACGGGGATTTTATAAAAATCGATACAAATAAAGGCCATGGGATCCATGGCCGGCTATTAGGTAATTGTTATGCATCATACAGTCCTCATCGTTGACGATAACCAGGAGATGCTGCTGTCGCTGAAAGACGGCCTCGAACAATATGATCGGCGCTTGAAGGTTCTTTTAGCCGGCAACGGTCTCAAGGCCCTTGAATTGATGCAGTCGGAATCGGTGAATATGGTGATTGCGGATCTGAAAATGCCCCGCATGGACGGATTGACCCTGTTGGAGCGGTTGAACGAGGAGTATCCCGATGTTCCCGTGATCATTATCACCGGGTACGGTACTCCGGAGACCGAACGCATGGCCCGGGCGGGCGGTGCCGAGGATTACCTGGAAAAGCCTTTTATGGTGGCCAAACTGGCCGGTAAGGTGGACCAGGTCCTGAAAAATACAGCCGACGGCGGAATACTGAATAATATTTCGCCCACCATGTTTATCCAGCTTATTGAGGTTGAACAAAAAACCTGTACCGTGCGTTTCACCAAGACAGAAGGCGATCACAGCCGGCAGGGCGTGCTGTTCTTCACCAACGGTGAATTGATGGATGCACGCCTGTACCGCGCCAGGGGGCGCGAGGCGGCCTTGGAATTATTGGCTTGGGATCAGATCAGTCTGAGCATTCAAAACCATTGTCCCGTAACGGAAAAACGAATTAAAGATTCCCTCCAGGGCATTCTGATGGCCAGTATGCAGCGCAAGGACGAGGATCAGCCTGAAGGGGATGATCCTGGTGAAGGCGATGACGCCGATGGGCCCCAAGAGGAAGCTTTGGATGAGCCGGCTGCAGTGCCGGCTGAAACCAAAGCTGCGGACCAGGCAGCGGCGGTTCGGGAGGTAAGCCCCAAACCGATGACGGAAAAGGCCGCGCCCCAAACAGCACCCAGGTGGGTGACGCGCAAGGTTGCCGCAAAGCCCTTGGATCCGGTGGAAAACCTGAAGTCCTTCTTTCAGAAAAGCCTGGGCCGGCGGAGTGGTGTGCGGGCTATCTATAAAGAAGCTGCCTGGGGAAGCACGCTGGTCAATCTTGCCAGTCTGGGTGACGTTTTCAACTCGGGCAAGCTATATCTGGGCTATATTGACAACGGAACCGATCAGGATTTCATTCTGGTTCCGGAATCGGAACCGCTGGTGGTGGCCGTGGATCCCAAATGCCCCCGGGATCGGATTATGCAGTTGATTATTCGTAGCCGCAAATAGTGACTGTACAGCAACCAGGATTGATAGCTCATCATCCCGGGTAATATCGTATAAGGGATCACTTATGGATCATGTCTTTAAAGATCTGATGGATATCAAAGAAGTCCATGGTGTCGTGTTGCGGGACTTCGGCGGGGAAGTTGAATATCAGAATTTCCGCAACAATATAACCTTTGATCCGGAGCGTCTGAAGCCGATATTGGATGCTCTTGTACAAATCCAGGAGGCCGATGTGGTATTCGCAAATCAGCGCATCTATTTGCGCCGCAGCGCCGCCGGCCACCTTCTGGTTGTCATGGCCCGCAACGTGCCTATCGCCATGGTGCGGCTGCACTGCGATATGATTATTCCCAGCTTGAAACCTGCCAAAAAACGATCTTCAAAAGGGTTTTGGGGCTTCAGGAAATCCTGACGTCCTGACCGGGTTTTCATCGATTCCCTGTGTCCATGGGGCCTGCCGTTTTGGGCAGGCTCTTAATGATATCGACGCTAGTAAATTTCCACAGTGACGGAATATGTATAATCCGGGAGTGCTGCGCCTTCCTCGCTGACAAATCCCGTGAGGGTCAGGTCGATTTCATCACCGGAAGGCAAATCCTCTTCATCCATCCGCTGCAGGGTCAATCCCCGCCGATCATCGGACCATTCCAGGGAGGCATTGGTGTTGACTTCCCAGGTGGGTGTCTTGGATATAACGGTTCCTTCGGTATTATCCATTGCGATGCTGAAATAAAAGCTGATGGATGTTTGATCGCGGGGCACCCCGTTTGTGCCGTTGTCCGGCTGGGTGGTGGTGATCTGCGGCGTATCAGGCTCATCGGGCGGGGGGTCGTCAGGGGCAGGATCATCGCTGCCGCCCCCGCTGCTGCTGCCCACCGCAATCACGGCGACGGCTGCTGCCGCTGCACCACCGGCTATTAACAAGGTCCGGCGCTGGTTGTCGCTGCTGTCCCCCTCGGCAGGGGTGTCTTCACTCCGGGCGCTTTCCGCTGGCGGTGCCGGAGGCGGAGTGGCTGCGGACGGTTGCGCATCAGCGGGTTTTTCTGCCGGGATTGGCGCTGGGGCCGCTTTGGGCACCGACCGGGCCAGGGATCCTTCCGCCGTTACCAGGCCCAAATGGACCAACTCCGCTTTGGCGGATTCTGCCAGGCTGAGATCCGGGTCTTCGGCCAGAGCTTTTTCATAAAGGTTGAAGGCCGCTTCGTAATTGCCCTGGTCGCCCTGGTCCAGGCCCCGGAAATAACTGTTGAGGGCGCTGTTGTTGCGTGACAGGGGTTGCTCAATGGCGGTTTGCTCCTGGGGCGACAATTGGATACCCATTTTGGCGATAATACCCTTGAGCAGGATTTTTTCCAGCCGGGAGAGTTCGGTTAAGTCACCGGTAACCAACGGTTGTTCCAGAAGAATATCATTGGGCACCTCCAGAAGCTGGGGGATGATGTCCATCTCCGCCAACTGGCTTTTTTCGATGGTTCCACCCAGGACATACGTGGCGCCCAGCAGCCGGCCCATGCGCGGCATGCGGACCGGGTCGTTGAGATCGGCCACATCAAGATCCAGGGCTTCCATCAGAGCCTGTAGGCGCCCCCGCGGTATCAGCCTCACTTTCTTGACTTTTGCCAGATCCGCGGCCAGCATTGCCGCCAGCCCTTTTTCCAGGGCTTTCAATTCGGGACGGCCCGAATGATTGGTGAAATAGAGCAGTCCCAGGGCCGTGGCCGATTCCGGCGGGGGGAAAACCTTGTCCTGCTCCAAGCGTTTCAGGACTTGCGCAGCCCAATCCCGCTCTGCCTGGCTGACGATTTGGCCGCCTGACGCCACGGGAATTGCCAGTTGTCCCACCAGGATCAGAATCAAAAGCCAGCGAATCACATGTACCTTCATGGTATTTCCTAATGTTTGGGGTTGGAATGGCAGATCCCTGTCGCCCCCTGCAAAAAAATGCACCGCAGGACCATTGGTAACCGGACACCATCTAATATCCCATGCCTGGTTGGCGGGTCAAGGTTGTTGGGCGGACGGGCGCTAATCGTTTGCACAATGAAAACGGGTGTGCCCGGGGGCACACCCGTCGAGGAAAGGAGGAAATGAATGAGAACGTTGCATCCACTCCTGGATATAACTTAAGAATTTTATAACAGATGTCAATAATCCCGACCAGGCCGCACCGTGTCCCAGTGTTCCCGCTAGCCATGGGGATTACAGCAGCAATGCCTTTTTATTGTCACCCAGAGTAATCTTGTCCTGGCATTGTTTACACAAGCCAAAAAATTCCAGCCGATGGCCGACGACCTGGTAGCCGGTTTCGCTTTTCATCTCGTTTTCCAGGTTGCCCAAAAGGCTCAGCGGTGCATTGTCGATGCGATCGCAACGCATGCAGCGGATATGGTAGTGGTTGCGGGCGTCCCAGTCAAAGCGCTTCTGGCTGCCGGCCAGTTCCAGCTTGAGAATGTGTCCGGTTTCTGAAAGCACTTCCAGGTTGCGATACACGGTCCCTAAACTGATTCTGGGCAGAATTTTGCGGACTTGTTCGTAGAGTTCGTCGGCCGTGGGATGACAATCCAGCCGGCGCAGCTCCTCAAGAATGATCTTGCGCTGCCGGGTCATGCGCATATTGACAGTTGCATCGGCCATGGGCTCAGCGTTGGCTCCGGGGAACAAAAACACATTCATCGGGTCCGCAGTAGTCGCCGATGTACTCCGATTTTGGCCGGTACAGGGCCGGTTTGGGAGCAGCTTCGGCAAAGCGCTCCTCCAGGACATGGGCGGCCCAGCCCGCTACCCGGGAAATGGCGAAGACCGGGGTGAAAAAGTCAATGGGGATGCCCATGGAATAGTACAACGAGGCGCTGTAGAAATCCACATTGACGAAAATATCACGGCCCTTACGCTCTTTAAAGGCCTGTTTGCCCTGCTGCTCCAACAGCTTGGATATTTCGTACCACTTGGTTTCACCCAGGCGTTCGCCCATGGTTTTGGACATGGGGGCCAGGATGTGCGCCCGGGGATCATCCACCTGGTAAACCGCGTGGCCCAGTCCAAATATCTTCTGGCCCGTGTCCAATATTTCATCGATATACCCTTCAACCTGGTCCGGGGAATCAATTTTCTGGAGCATCTCCATGACCCGCACATTGGCCCCGCCATGCAGTTCCCCGGACAGGGAGCCGATGGCACCGGCAATGGCGGCATACATATGGGCCCGGGTGGAAGCCACCTGGCGCGCCGAAAATGTCGAAGCATTAAAGGAGTGCTCGGCATGCAACACCAGGCAGACATCAAAAAAGCGGGCCACGTCCGAACTGGGCTGCTCGCCCTTAAGGGTGTACAGGAAATTCTCGGCATGGCTCAGTTCCGGTTTGGGCGCTACGGGCGGCAAACCTCGGCGGATACGCTCCCAGGCGGCCAGCAGGGTGGGCATCTGGGCGACCAGGCGCTTGCCCATATCCAGAAACGCCTCCCGGGAATTTTTTGTTATTTCGGGATCATAGTTGGCTAAAAGCGCTGTACCGGCCTGCAGTATATCCATGGGTTGGGCGGTTGCGGGCTGGGTTTTCAGGGCATCAATGATTCCCGGCGGCAGGGGCCGCAAAGCGGACAGCTCTTCACGGAAGGCTTTGAGTTCGGTGTCATCGGGCAATTTTTCATAAAACAGCAAAAAGACGGTTTCTTCAAAGCTGGCTTTTTCGGCCAGATCCTTGACCAAAAAGCCACGGTAGATCAATTTGCCGGCCTGTCCATCAACATGGCTGATTTTAGTGCTGGCGACCTTGACCCCCCTAAGACCAGTATTCAGGGTCGGTGTGCATTCCTCCATGATATACCCCTTTACTTTTTGAAGTTCCCATTTAATCCTGTTGACGGCCTGGGTGGCGTCGGGTCTGTTTAAGATGCTGAAACCCGGTGTCAGCCTGAAAGCGTGCCAACCCCCATGAATCTTGAGGCTCTCCACGATAAATGTCAAGTCCGGGAACCCTGCCCCGAGTGAGGTGCGCGATGTCAGGGGACGGCACGGCCAGCGGCCCGTGAACCGCCCTGAGGCAACGCAGGGCGGTTGCATTGCCGGGGGCTAAATGATAATAATGGCTTGCTTCCATATTATTTTTATTGGGATGATCCGTCTTTCCCGGCAAGCGCCGCGATCCGACCCGGAAGGGCCTCCTGACAGCGGTGGATTCTCCTTTCGTTTTCATCAATCCGTACCCTCCGGCCCGCTCATCCAATATGCTGCGCGGCGGAGGACGCTTTCGATATCCTTAGATTAGCATTATGGCGCATTTGAATATCCGTAGAGGACTGCACCTCGGCTTGGGCGCCGCCCCCGGCCTTGAGATCATTGATCTGCCGGTGCCGGCCACCCTCGGGGTGCTGCCTGAGCGGGTACCTTTCATGAAACCGCGTCTGTTGGCGGCCCGGGGCGATGCGGTGCGGGTGGGCACACCCTTGGTTGCCGACAAGCGCAATCCGGACGTTCTCCTGGCCTCACCGGCCGGCGGCCGGATTGCGGCCATTGAACTCGGACCCCGCCGGGTAATCCGCGAAATCGTCATTGAGCGTGATGCCGCTGAAGAGTTTGTCGAGTATCGGCGCCTGGCGGCAGATCAGCTAGCCGCCCTTGATTCCCGCCAATTGGCGCAGCGCCTGATGGCCGCGGGGCTCTGGCCTCTGATGCGGCAGTTGCCCTTTCGCGATTATGCACGGCCTGCTGATCAGCCCCGCAACATCATCGTGGCCCTGGATTCAAAGGAACCCTATCAGCCCCAGCCCGGGATTTACCTCCGGGGCCGGGAGGAGTTGTTTGATTATGGCCTTGCGCTGTTGCGCTGTTTCGGCCCGCAGAATCTGCTGGTTACGTTAGGTGCGCATCAGAAACTGCCGGCCGAACAGTTAAATGGACGCATCACCCATACCATTGCGGGGAAATACCCGGCAGGGGAACCCGGGGTGACCCTGTACCATACCAGACAATCGGCCAGGGATAACCGCGCCTGGTATATCCACGGCCAGGATCTGCTGCTCTGGGCTCAGTTTTTCCAATCCGGCCGCTATCCCACGGAGCGCGTGGTGGCCGCGGGGGGCAATGTGACCCGGGGGCAGCGGCACTATCGCACCCGTCTGGGCGTACCCCTGGCCCACATTATGGCGCAGCTCGAAATGCCGGCGAACCAACGCTGTGTAGCGGGAGGGCTTTTTACCGGATATCAGTGCCTGGCCGGGAGCCACCTGGGCCTGCTGGAAACTTCGTTGATCCTGCTGGATGAGGGCAAGCGCGAGGAGTTCCTGGCCCTGATCAATCCGGGTCTGAACAAACCCACTTATTCCCGGCTTTTCGCTTCCCGGCTGTTCCCGGCGGGCAATGTGGCCGTGGACTGCAATAAACATGGCGGGGATCGCGCCTGTATCGCCTGCATGCACTGCGCGGATGTCTGCCCCGTGGATATCCTGCCGCAACTGGTTTACAAGGCGATCCTGGTGGAGGAGGTAGAGGAGTATTTGGCCCATGGGCTGCTGGATTGCGCGGAATGCGGACTCTGCTCCTACGTCTGCCCCTCCAAGATCGAACTGACCGCCATTCTGAAGGCGGCCAAGGCAGCGTATTATCCTGACTACAACTGGAACGGCAACGGGGAAAAGGGCTGAAGAAACCGTCATGAACCTGATCAAACGTTTTTTCGACGCCCAACGCCGGCACTTCACTGCGGACGGCCGCCTGACGCGGTGGTATCCGTTTTTCGAATCCATGGAGACCGTCTTCTTTGCCCCGGCCCGGGTGACGGACCAGGCGCCCCATCCCCGGGACAGCCTGGATGTGAAACGCTACATGGCCACCGTGGTTTTTACCCTGTTGCCGCTGCTTTTTTTCGGTATGTATAATGTGGGCTACCAGGCCTACCGGGCCGCCGGCGCCGTCCCGGGCCTGGTGCCAGTCTGCTGGCTGGGATTCAAGGTGGTCATGCCCCTGGTGGTCATCTCCTATGTCGTGGGCTTTGCCTGGGAGATCTTGTTTGCCGCCGTGCGCAAACACGAAATCAGCGAGGGACTTTTTGTAACGGCCATGCTCTTTCCCCTGACCCTGCCGCCCACCATTCCCTGGTGGCAGGCGGCGCTGGGCATCTCCTTCGGCGTGGTCATCGGCAAGGAGCTGTTCGGGGGGACGGGGCGCAATTTCCTGAACCCGGCCCTGACCGGCCGCGCCTTTCTTTTCTTTGCCTATCCCGTGCAGATGTCCGGGGATGCGGTTTGGCGCGCCAGCGTTACCAGCGGTGGCGCCGCCGTGGATGCGGTAACCGCCGCAACCCCGCTGGTGGTGGCCGCCGGTGCCGCCGGAAGCGGCGGCGTTACGGAATCCTTGACCCAGGCGGGATACGGGGCGCAAACGCTTTTTTTCGGGCTCTACCCGGCCAGTATCGGTGCCTCCTCAACCTTTTTATGCCTGTTGGCCGGACTGCTTCTGATTACTGTCGGGGTGGTCAGCTATCGCATTGTCCTGGGGAATATTGTGGGGGTTCTGGTCATGGGGCTGGCGCTCAACCTGCTGGCCGGCGAAAACAGCGCGCCCTATTTGAGCCTGAACCCATGCTACCATCTGCTCATGGGCGGTGCCGCTTTCGGGATGGTCTTCATGTGCACCGATCCGGTCACGGCCCCCGACCTGCACCTTTCCCGCTGGATTTACGGTTTTTTGATCGGGATGCTGACTGTTCTGATCCGGGTTTTCAACCCGGCGTTCATGGAAGGCATCATGCTGGCCATCTTATTTATGAATGTGTTCGCGCCGCTCATCGATTTCCTGGTGCTGCGGTCGCGGCTGAAAAAGCGCATACCCAATGTCTAACGCCCTGAAAACATATGCTTTCGCCGCTGTGCTCTGCCTGGTCTGCAGCCTGTTGTTGACGGCCGCCGCCACGGGACTGAAGCAGCGCCAACTGCAAAATGTGGCCCTGGACCGGCAGCGCAACATCCTGATGGCCGTGGGCTTGATGGGAGACGGATCATCCCTGTCTGCTGCAGAGATCCAGGAAATGTTCGCCCGGCAGGTTAAAAATATATGGGTGGATGCCCAGGGCCGGGTGGTAGCCGCAGAGCAGCGCAAGGAGCAGGACCTGCCCATTTATCTGTATGCCCCCGGGGATCAGCTGGACGCCTATGTCATTCCCATTGATACCACCGGGCTGTGGGGCAAAATCCACGGCTACCTGGCCATTGACAGGGACGGTTCCACGGTGCGCGGCTTTACCGTTTATAAACATCAGGAAACCCCGGGGCTGGGCGGTGAAATCGAAAGGGAGTGGTTCCGCAAAAACTTCGAGGGCAAGAAAATCATCAACCCTGCCGGGAAATTCGTGGCTGTGGGGATCGCCAAGGGCAAGGTGGCCGAGAAGGTCCCCGGGCCAGAGCAGGTCAACTATGTGGACGGTATCAGCGGCGCGACGCTGACCGGCAAATTTTTAAGCGCCGGGCTCAGGGATATATTACGGGACTACGAACCGGTGGCCGTCAAGTTGCGGCAGAACGCGGGGCTGCACTAATCTGGACATTTGTGATTTGCGATATATGAATGGTGAATTGAGGATATAAAATCAATTTTCCATAATGCACCATTCATAATGCACCATTCACCATTGCAAACATAGGAGTTTCATGCGGCGAACGTTTACTTACCAGGCCATATCCCAGGCCCTGTGGCAATCCAATCCCATTTCCAAGCAGATTTTGGGAGTGTGCTCGGCCCTGGCGGTGACCGTGCAGTTGAACACGGCCCTGGTGATGAGTCTGGCGCTCACCTTTGTGGTGGCCTTCGCCAACCTTTCCATTTCACTGCTGCGCAATCTCATCCCCCGCAATATCCGCATCATCGTGGAGGTGGCGGTGATCGCCACCCTGGTGATCATTGCCGACGAATTTCTAAAGGCCTTCCTGTATGACATCAGCAAACAGCTTTCGGTGTTTGTGGGGCTGATCATCACCAACTGTATTGTCATGGGGCGGGCGGAGACTTATGCCATGTCCAATCCGCCGGGCCGCTCCTTTGTGGATGGCCTGGCCAACGGCATCGGCTACGGGTCTATCCTGTGCGGCGT
>Ga0180435_10004084_pt1 | contig 14452 bp, 12 predicted proteins | sample SS_ome_3_FD_132467 | JGI IMG/M metagenome (GOLD analysis project Ga0180435, IMG submission 132467) | Hypersaline lake sediment archaeal communities from the Salton Sea, California, USA - SS_3_S_1 metaG | ecosystem: Environmental > Aquatic > Non-marine Saline and Alkaline > Hypersaline >... | reverse complement strand
TGGGTCGACTTCGATCCGATAGGCATCGGGAAACTGGCCGCTGAAATACATATCCTGAAATCCGGAAAATTTCAGGGCGTGGGCGGTCGAGTCCAAAATGGCGACCTCATTGCGGTCCACCATGCCGCGCTCGCCGGCGGCCACCAGTCCGGCGAGGCACTCGCCGCCATGGGTGCAGGCAATGTGGCCGTTGCGGTTGGCCACAATTTCCCAATCCATAATGGCCTGCTCGCTGACTTCGACGACAAACACCTGCTGTTTGCCGGCAGCCCGGTTAAAGCGCTCCACAAGATGTATCACCCGGGGCATCGATACCGGGTTGCCGATCATCGCTGCCTGGGCAACGCTGGGTTTCACAGCAACCGGTTCAAACTTGCGCCGGGTGCTGTCCGGCTCCAGGTAATAGCGGTAAACCGGGTTTGCGTGCTCGGACTGGACGCCGACAATCTTCGGCAGCCTATCGATGATGCCCGCTTCGTAAAACTTGAGGAACCCGCTCATGACGGCGGAGATGTTGCCGGCGTTACCAATGGGCACGATGACCGCCAAATCCGTCAGATCATATTCGAAATCCTGCGCAATCTCGTAGGCATAGGACTCCTGGCCGAGAATGCGCCAGGCATTTTTGGAATTCAAAAGGGCGACATGGTAACTTTCCGAAAGGGATTCGACAACCTTCATGCAATCGTCGAAGACCCCCGGGATTTCGAAAACCGTCGCGCCGCTGCCAAGAGGCTGGCCGAGCTGCTGGGGAGTCACTTTTTTATGCGGCAACAGAACGGCTGACTTGATCTGAGGCGTCAGGTAGGCTGCGTAAAGCGCAGCGGCAGCCGAGGTGTCGCCGGTGGAAGCACAGACTGCCAGCACATCGGAGATGCAACCGGTGGCGAGCAGGTGGCGGATGTAACTGAAGGCGCTGGCCATTCCGCGGTCCTTGAAAGAAGCGCTCGGGTTCTGGCCGTCGTTCTTGAAATAAAATTCCTGCCCGACGCTGTCGCGCAGAACGCTATTGGCCGCCACCAGCGGCGTGTGGCCCTCGCCCAGGTAGAGCACCGATTCCAGCGGGATCACAGGGCCGATAAATTCGTGGTATCGATAAATGCCTTTCAATGCCGGGATCGCCAGCATCTTGCGGTAATCGAATATCCGCCGCCAGAGGCGGCCGGGGGTCTGCCGCAGTTTCTCGAAATGCGCATCGACAATCAGCAGCACCTGCGAACACTCCGGGCAGACGTACAGCAGTTCGTCGATGCCGTAGGTTTGACTGCAACCGAGGCAACGATAGACCAGTCGCCCGTCGTGGGAAGGCAGCAGATGTGGTTGTATGTCTTCAGGAAAGTCCGAAATCCTCACGGGGTGATCCTCTCTCTACCGCCCATGAAAGGCCTCAGTTTTTCAGGAATCACCACACTGCCGTCGGCCTGCTGGAAATTTTCGAGAATGGCGGCGACCGTGCGCCCGACGGCCAGGCCGGAGCCGTTGAGCGTGTGAACCAGTTCGGTCCCTTTTTTTCCTTTACGGCGAAAACGGATGCCGCCGCGCCGGGCCTGGAAATCCTCAAAATTGCTGCAGCTGGAAATTTCGCGGTAAACCCCCTGGGCCGGCATCCAGACCTCGATATCGTAGGTTTTGGCGGCCGAGAACCCCAGATCAGCGGTACACAGTTCAATCACCTGATAGGGTAAGTCGAGCAATTTCAGAATGGTCTCGGCCTGGCCCAGCAGGGATTCAAGTTCGCTGTAGGAGCTTTCCGGGGTCGTAAATTTTACCAGCTCTACCTTGTTGAACTGGTGTTGCCGGATCAGCCCGCGGGTGTCTTTGCCGTAGGAGCCGGCTTCCGACCGGAAGCAGGGCGTGTAGGCAGTATAGGAAATCGGCAAGTCTTCCTCTTCGAGGATTTCGCCCTGATGGATGTTGGTCACCGGCACCTCGGCGGTGGGGATCAGAAAATAATCCCAATTTTCAAGCTTGAACAAATCCAGCGCAAATTTGGGCAACTGACCGGTATGGGTCATGCTCTGACGATTGACAATGAAGGGCGGCAGGACTTCGGTGAACCCGTGCTGTGACGTGTGGGTGTCCAGCATGAAGTTGATCAGGGCCCGTTCGAGTTGCGCGCCGTCCCCCAGGTACAGGGGGAAGCGGGCTCCCGTGATCCTGGCTGCCCGGTCGAAATCGAGTATTTTCAATCGGGTACCGATGTTATCGTGGGCTTGCGGCTCGAAATCGAAAACCGGTGGTTGACCGATGGTTTTCACTACGGGGTTGTCAGTTTCGCTCTGGCCGATCGGAACCGATGAATGCGGTATATTCGGCAATTTCATTTTCAGCTGTTCGAAAAACTGCTGAACCTCATTGAGCTCCCGATCCAGCGCTTTTATCCGCTTCCCGATGACACGCGATCGCTGCACCTGCTCTTCAGCCGCCTCACCGTCGCGTTTCATCCGGGCGATCCGATCTGAAATAACATTGCGCTCGTGGCGCAGGGATTCCAGTTCGCCCAGAACGAGACGGCGTTTTTCGTCCCTGGTTTTAAAGTCCTCCAGATCCAACTCGGATTGGCGTGCTGCCAGCGCCTGCTGCACGACCGACAAATTTTTCCGAATGAACTTGATTTCTAACATTATGATAACTATATTAAGTAGTTTAGGTACAAAGCTTCTGTAACCGTCTGAAGTACGCCGCATTAGCATGCTCTGGCGATCGAGTCAATGCTCAATGATAGCTGGCATTGCCGAGGAAGTCAAAGACAAGTCTCATCGGCGGGTTCAACCACCTGAAGCGTGATGGCGATGGCTGGTCCGGGGATTTGAAGATTGACCCAAAACCGATCTGTTCCAGGCAAGGAGCTTAGTGTATGGAAGAAATTCGAGCGATGAAAGATCAGATTCGCACCGATACCGTAACCGAAATCAATGCGCTGCCGAAAAATCAGCGCAACGCCAGGATAAATGCGATTGAAAAAAGGCTTTTTGAGTTCGCCAACTTTCTGGAATCCAGAATCGTTCTCATGTATGTCGGCGGAAAAAACGAAATTCCGACCGGCAACATCCTCAAGCTTGCCCATGAATATGGAAAAATAGTCGTATTGCCGGCCTTCGATGCCAGCAGCTATAAAATGAAACTGATGAAGGTCGACACGCTCGAAAATGACCTCCGCGACGGCCCGCGCGGGGTGGCTGAACCTGATCCCGATCGCTGCAAACGGGTTCCCATCGAAAAGATCGATATCGCCATCATACCCGGTGTCGCATTCGACGAAAAGGGCGCCCGCATCGGTACCGGCAGGGGGTATTACGACCGCCTGATTCCCAGACTCTCCATCACGACCCGCAAGGTGGCGCTTGCTTTCGAGGAGCAGATCGTGCCGCAGATCCCCATGGAATCCCACGACAAGTTTGTGGATATCATTATTACGGACAGGCGGATCATCTATAAAATTTAACCGAAACTGAGAACCTCGGATAACAGGCGATGCTTTCGGTCATGCGCTCGCTCTCGTCGGAAACAACGCACGGGGTCCGATCAAATTTTAGCAGTTGAGCTCCTTCTCGAGAAGATTCAAATTGTCCGGTTCGCCCACCGCGATGACCGTGTCCCCGGGGTTGATCCGCGTTTCGAACGACGGGTTGAACATCATGCTGCCGTCGGGTTTCTTGATTGCGATGATAATCAGGTTGTATTTTTGACGAATTCCGGTGTCTTTGAGTTCCACATTCTGCAGTTTGCAACCGGCTCCGACAGGAATCTCTTCCATCTGTATCTCGGTGTTTGTCTGTGAGAACGCGAGATTCAAAAAACTGGTGACGGTGGGGCGAATGATGCGGTGAGCCATGCTGACGGCCCCCATTTCGTAGGGGGATTCAACCACATTGGCACCGGCCGTCATCAACTTTTGTTTTGAGGCTTCCCGCCCCGCGCGGGCATAAATCAAAAGGTCGGGGGCCAGCTGCCTGGCGGTCAACACCAAAAACACGTTATCCGTGTCGGTTGCAAGGACAGCCACCAGTCCCTTGGCCCGTTCGATCCGGGCTTTTGACAATGTGGCTTCGTCGGCTGCATCACCGGATATGTACAGAATCCCGTCCTGCTCCATCACCGGTATCAGATCGGCATTTTTTTCAACGACCACAAGATTGATAGGCCTGCGCTTCAAATTACGGCACAACACCCTGCCGATGCGGCCATAGCCGCAAACGATAAAATGGTCTTTCAAGCGACCGATTTTCCTGTCCAATCTACGCCTCCCCATGATTATTCTGATGCGCCCCTCCACCATAAACTGTACCAGAGCTGCGGCCACATACAAAGAGAACCCCACCCCGCTGATCACCAGTCCCATGGTGAAAATTCGGCCGGTAACCCCCAGCGGTTGAACCTCGAAGTAGCCGACCGTAGAAATGGTGATCAGGGTCATGTAAAGTGAATCCATCACCCCCCAGCCCTCGATCAGTATGTAACCGATGGTGCCGCCTGCGATCACAATGATGGACAATGCGATCGAGTACAGTAAGTGTTTCCCGCTTTCCATGTCACCTTTCCGCCGGGACGGGTGATGCCGTGCATCCCATCTGAAGATGATCCGAATTTTGCCCCATGGGTCAGCTTATAAAAAAACCCAATATTTTTCCAGCCCTTTGAGTCCTCCGGTTGTCGTCTGGCGGCTCCGGGCTACTTATCGGCTTGACCCTTCAAACGGCATTTGGTAGACAACCCTATTCTTTTTCGGCCGTCAACCGTGGAAAATTGAAATAATGGACAAAGAGTCCCTCAAGTTTTCCCGTCAGCGCGAAGACATGGTCCGCAGACAAATCGAGGCCCGTGGCATCACCGATAAAAACGTGCTGCAGGCCATGCTGACCGTTCCGAGACATTTGTTTGTCAGTGAAGCGTTGCGCGACCAGGCCTACGGAGATTACCCCCTGCCGATCGGCGAGCAGCAAACCATCTCCCAGCCTTACATCGTGGCCGAGATGACCCAGGCCCTGGAGCTTGGACCGAACGACCGGGTACTGGAAATCGGAACCGGATCGGGATACCAGGCGGCCGTCCTGGCCCAAATCGCATACCGGGTTTACACCATCGAGCGAATTCGATCGTTGTTCATGCAGGCCAGGGCCATTTTCGACAGGTTGCGGTATTTCAATATCGTGACGCGCTACAGCGACGGCACCAACGGCTGGGAAGACGAAGCCCCTTTCGATGCGATTATCGTGACCGCCGGCGCACCGGAAGTTCCCGAAACACTGGTAAATCAAATGAGTCAGGGCGGCAGACTGGTTCTGCCGGTGGGCAATCAGCATTCCCAGGACCTCACCAAAATCACCAGAGACCGCCATGGACTGCATCAGACAAACCTGGGCGGGTGCCGGTTCGTCAAACTGGTGGGCGAGCATGGCTGGCAAGAAGCCTAGTCCGAAAATTTCGTGGCCATTTTTTGGCAAGAACGACATCATCGCATGAAGCATTCAAATGTCCCATCCTGGCGCGATGCCTTTCTATCCTCCCCGGGGCCGCGGTCCGTCGGCGAAGCCGTCGTGCTCGCCCTGAAGGGTCTCTGCATGGGCGCCGCCGACGTTGTGCCGGGTGTTTCCGGCGGCACCGTGGCTTTGATCACCGGCATCTACGACCGGCTCGTACGGGCGATCGGATCAATAGACGGGCAGACGTTGAAACACCTCGCTCGATTGGACCTGAAAAGCGCCCTGGCGGGGTTGCATTTAAGGTTTCTGCTGACCCTGTTCGCGGGAATCGGCGTCGCCATCATCAGCCTGGCCCGGTTGATGAATTATCTGCTGCATTACCAGCCGGTGTTCACCTGGAGCCTGTTCTTTGGCCTGATCGGGGCCTCCATCCTGGTAGTTGGCCGCCGCGTCAGCGGTTGGTGGGGAACGGCCGGTCTGACTTTTATTCTGGGGATTCTGGCAGCCCTGGTGATCGTCAATCTGATTCCCTTCTCGACCCCGGAAAATCCATGGTTTATTTTCCTGTGCGGCCTGGTGGCGATCTGCGCCATGATTTTGCCCGGCATCAGCGGTGCCTTCATTCTGCTGATCCTGGGCAAGTACGAATTCATCACCGCCGCGCTGAAAAATCCTTTTCTACCGTCCAATCTGTCGATTATTCTGGTATTCTGCTGTGGTTGCGCTGTCGGGCTGCTGGGATTTTCCAGGCTGCTGAAGTATCTGCTGCAGCGATATGCCAACCGAACCCTCGCCTTCCTTACGGGACTGATGACCGGTTCGATGTGGAAAATATGGCCGTGGAAAGACGTCCTGGAGACCGTCGTCGAAGACGGTAAACGCCACTTTGTCTGGGGCGGCAACATCCTGCCACCCCGGGGCGACAACGCCGAAGTTCTATCCGCAGCCGTGCTGGCCGCCGTTGGATTCATGATGGTGCTGGCGGTCGAGCGCCTTTCCCGAGCTCACGAATCAAAAAGTCACTGAAAGCGCGGCCCAGCGGCGAGAGTGTGCGATGCCTGTGGCGCGTAAGATAAAAGTGGCGTTTGAGATTCAGCCCTTCAATTTCAAGCGCCCTGAGGGTGCCCGAGCTGATCTCGTCGGATACTGCCAGTTTGGAGACGATGGAAACCCCGACACCGTGTTTTATCGCCTGGCACACTGCCTGCGTGCTGCCCATTTTGGCGACCACTTTGAATGACGCGGTCTGCAACCCTTCAGCGTTCAAATTCTCCTCCAGCGACTGCAGTGTTCCGGAGCCGCTTTCGCGTAATATGAACGGTTCCCGGGGCAATTCATGAAGCCGTACCCGCTTGCGGCGCGACCATCGATGGGACGGCGCCACGACCAGCTGCAACTGATCTTCCAGGACCCAGTCCTGCCGGATCTGGCGTTGTTCCGTCATTGCCCCGACCAGGCCCAGTTCCAGTGACCCATCGGCCACCTCCTGGATGATTTTTTCAGTGCTCTTTATCGTCAGCGATATTATGACCTCCGGGTGCTGTCGGTTAAATTTGCCGACAACTTCAGGCAGGATGTGGATGCCCGGAATGGTGCTGCCGCCAATGCGCAGGGTTCCTTTCACCCGCCCCTGAAATTCGGCCAGAGCGGATTCCATCTCATCTTTCAACGATAGTAGGCGAATCGCGTACTGATAGAGCAACCGACCCGCGGCGGTGGGGACCGCCTCCCTGGCCAGCCGGTCTACCAGGCGGCACCCAAAATGCGCTTCGAGATCTTTGATGTGACTGCTGACGGTGGGCTGGGAAAGATGTACGGCTTCACCGGCTTTCGAAAAGCTTTTGAGCTCGATGACTTTGCGGTAAATATGTAGCTGCCATATATCCATCGCTGACTCAACGGCTATCCCGCAGCGGCAGGTTCAGTCAGCGCTGCCGGGGTGGGCGTGTCCCGAGTTGGAGATCTGGGTGCCAAACTTCTCCTGCAATTTTTTCTGGACGGGCGCCGGCACCATGTCGGAGATATCGCCGCCGAATTGGGCTGCCTGCTTGATGATCGAGGAACTGGTGAATATCCACCGAAAGCCGGTCATCAAAAACACCGTTTCGACCTGACGGCTCAGCTTCCGATTCATCAGGGCCATTTGGAATTCGTACTCGAAATCCGATGTCGCCCGCAAACCGCGCAGAATCCCCTGGGCACCCCGGCTCATGGCGTAATCCACCAACAAACCGTTGAACGAATCGATCTCAACTCCGTTGTTGAACTTTTCCAGGCTGACCGTCAGCATTTCAATCCGTTCTTCCAGCGTAAACAGGGGCGTCTTGCCGGGATTGAGCAGAATCGCCACAATGATCTTGTCGAAAAGCTTTAGACCGCGCTCGAGGAGGTCCATGTGCCCGTTGGTGACAGGATCGAACGAACCGGGATAGATGGCTACTCGTTTCATAGGCGGGGCTTATACCATATAAGTCAAAAATGAGACAAGGGTTTTCCCGTACCGCCTCCGGTCGTCCAGCCGGAAGTGACCCTCCAGCTCCGGCAAAGCTTCATGGACGGAATGCTCAATCACCAATCTGGCCTCCGGTGCGACCAGGCTCCGGCGCACAAGATGCTGAAGCGCCGGACGGATGAGATCCAGCCGGTAGGGGGGGTCCAGGAAAACCAATTCCGCCGTGCGCTCCACCTGGTTCAGACAGTCCAGCTGTCGCCTGACGTCGGCCAAAAAAACCGCCGAGTTCTCTTCGCACCCGCAGACCGCAATATTTCGCCGGATGGCATCGACCGCCGTCCGGCGATTGTCTACGAAAGCCGCCCGGTCGGCGCCTCTGCTCAAGGCCTCCAGTCCCAGAGCACCGGTACCGGCGAATATGTCGAAGACCTGACGGTCCCGGCAACCGCCCCCCAGGATGTTGAAGATGGCCTCTCGAATACGATCGGCGGTTGGTCGGATCGCACTTCCCCGCGGGGTCTTCAGCCGCCGCCCCTTGTACTTACCGGCAATGATGCGCAACGTCTTTCTCCGAAATCTCGCGCTACAGTGTCACTCAATGCAAAAAACAATGCCTGTCAATAATTGCGAAAGTGCATGTAGCTTTTGGCATGTGGCACGTGGAAATCACTTCCGGAAGTGAGGGACCACATGCTACACGCCACATGCCACATGCAAGTTTTCATATCTTGAGCGCCTTCATCCGTTTGCTCAAATAGCTCCGGCCGACGCCAATGGTTTTGGCCGTCCGGGTGATATTGTCGTCATGCGCCGCCAGTTTGCTTTTCAGGAAGGCTGTCTCAAACGCCCGTTTGGCTTCTTTGAAGTTGTCGATTTTGTAGGCATTGTTTCCATCCACGGAAACCGGAGAATAGGCCGGCGGGATATCTTCGGGCGCGATGACGTCTTCCTCCACCATGATGGTCAACCGTTCGATGAGGTTTTTCAGCTCTCTTACATTTCCCGGCCAGCCGTATTGGCGCAACAGCTTCAGCGCCGCCGGGGTGATCTCCTTTTTGCGATTGCGATCGTTTTCGGCAAACTCCTCCAAAAAGATATGGACGAGAACGGGAATGTCTTCCAGCCGGTCCCTCAAAGGCGGGACGGGGATCGGAACCACGTTGAGGCGGTAAAAGAGATCTTCACGGAAACGGCCCTGCAGGATCTCTTCTTCAAGGTTCTTATTGCTGGCGGCCACCACCCTGACGTCGATATCGATCATGCGGCTGCCGCCGACGCGTTGAATCCGGCCAGCCTGCAGCACGCGCAGGATCTTGGACTGCATCTTCAGACTCATGTCACCGATTTCATCCAGGAAAAGCGTTCCCCCGCTGGCCAGTTCGAATTTGCCCACTTTCTTTGAGGCGGCCCCCTCCAGGGCGCCTCTTTCATGCCCGAAGAGATCGCTTTCGATCATGTCTTCGGGAATCGCGGCGCAGTTGACATCGATCAACGGAAAATCTGCGCGCGGACTCAGCATGTGAATCGTGCGGGCCACCAGCTCTTTACCGGTGCCATGCTCCCCGAAGATGAGGATCCATGCATCGGTCGGCGCCGCCTTTACCACCGTTTCTCTGAGATGGCGCGTCACCGGGCTGTCACCGTCGATGGAATTTTTTTCGAGCATTTTTTTTCGCAGATAACGGTTTTCCTCCTCCAGCCTGTGAAAATTGAGAGCGTTGTTGATAGCAACGATCACCCGATCGATGCTGAGCGGTTTTTCGATCAGATCGAATGCCCCCAGCTTCGTCGCCCGGACAGCCGTTTCGATACTGCCATGACCGGTAATGATAATGACCGGCAGATGAGGGTTGTCCCTGCGGATTTCTTTCAGCGTCTCGATGCCGTCGATTCCGGGCATCCAGATATCCAGCAGGACCAGGTCCGGGGGGTCGGATGCGATCAACTTGAGGGCCTCGTATCCGTTCTGGCCTGTCAAAACCTCGAATCCTTCGTCAATCAGCAGGCCGCCGAGGGTTTGCAGGATGGACGGCTCATCGTCTACAATCAGTATTGTCGGGAGCATCAGCGCATTGTCTCCATATTTATAAGAAAAAGTGAAAAATTACGCGTTCCCCCAATCTTTGTCTCCCATGCGAAATAGCATGGCGCATGGGGCCTAGCGCGCAGCGTCAATAGCGGGTGGGCCGGCCGATCGCTCTGCGCCATGCGGCCCGAATGATGATTCGGACCTATGCAGGCAGTTCAATGACAAACCGGGCGCCATGGGGGACATTGTCCTGCACGCTGATGATGCCGTTGTGGTCTGCGACAATTGTGTTGACAATGGTGAGCCCCAGGCCCATACCGCTCTTCTTGGTCGAAAAATTGGGCTCGAACAGCCGGGTCTTATCGGTATCGGAAATACCGCCGCCATTGTCGGCAACCTCAATGCGCACGCGGTTGGAAATCGAGTCGTGAGATACGGATACCGAAATTTCACCGGCCCCTTTTATAGCAACCAGCGCGTTGTCGATCAAATTCATCATGGCCTGCTTGATCTGCTGCCGATCCAGATTGACCGCCGGAATCTCCTCGCCGATGTTGATGTTAAAAAGGATGTCCGGATGGCCTTCCTCGTAGAGAGCAACGGTTTCGGCAACGACGGGCGGCACGTGTTCGGGCTTGAGATTGGCACTGGGAAACCGGGCGAATGCGGAAAACTCGTTCACCAGGCTCCGAATGAGATCCACGTGCTCGATAATTACCTGGGTGCACTCCTCGAATACGGGGTCCTGAACCTGTCGGGCATAGCGGCGTTTGAGACGTTGAGCGGAAAGGGTGATCGGGGTCAGGGGGTTTTTCACTTCGTGGGCGATGCGCCGGGCGACTTCCCGCCAGGCGGCGATGCGCTGACCCTTTTCGAGTTCGGTTAAATCATCAAAAACCATAACGATGCCCAGATGTCGGCCACGTTCGTCAGTGAGCGCATTGACGGTGACCAGAAAGCTGCGCGGTCGCCCGGAAATTGTCAGTCGCAACGGTATCTCAATGGACGAATCCTGTGCCAGCGTCAACGACTCCATCACATCGCCGGCAAAATCCCGGTGACCGAGGTTCACCAGGCTGTTCAAATTGTCACCGATGACACGCGCCGCCTTCAGGTTCAACATTTTTTCAGCGGATTTATTGACGGTGGCCACTTTGCCGGAAGCATCCAGGGTCACCACACCCGCCGATACGCTCCTGAGGACCGTCTCCATGTACTGCCGTTTTTCTTCAATTTCCTGATTCTGTTGCAGCTGCAACCATGCCGACTGCTCCAACTGCTCCCGGCTGAGCCGAAGGTCGCGGGTCATCCGGTTGAAGGATTTCACCAGGCTGCCGATCTCGTCATCGGCCACCGCAGCGATGCTGAAGTCGAGCTCCCCCTCAGCCACCCGCCGGGTGCCCTCGGCAAGCTCTTTGATCGGGATGCTGATGGTTTTGGCCAGGTAGAAACCGAACCAGACCGCGCAGAACAGCACGAGCAGCGCGACAATCGACAGGAAAATATAGTACGTGAGTTGTATCGGCTTTTTGTAAAGAATGATCTGCTGATATTCTTCGTATCCTCGCGAGATGGACTGCAGGCTCATCGACAGGGCCATCGGAAGCAGGCCGCTCACGACCGCGAATCCCCTGGCCTGATCGGACTTGGCACCGTATGGGACCGTGGCGATGGTCTGGATCAGTTCTCCGGAGGGGACCGGGCGCGAAATCGACCGGACACCTGATGGGGGCAAATCCTTCAGGAATTTGTCCGTGGTCACTTTTGCGAGAATTTCGTCTTCCGCGGACGCGTCGACCGAGATCACCAGGCGGTCGGTGTTGGCGGCATAAATCTCCACCGCATGGAAATGATATTCGTTCCGCACACGATCGGCGTATCGTTGAAGCGCACCCCGATTGGCGGTTGCCAGCATGTCTTCCCGATCCAGTCGAGCGACCACCCGCTCGAGGGTAAACTGGTGAATCCGCTCTTCCCGCTGGTAAAGTTGGCGCCCGACCCAGAGCGAATTTTCAAATGATTGCTCCACCGGGACGTTAAACCAGAATTCAATGCTGCTGGTGATGAAGTTCAACGAAAAAAAGAACAATACGCCCGTCGGCAACAGGGTTAGCGCCATGAAGCCCGCCACCAGCCGGGTCCTCAACCTGGAACCCATTACCTTGCGGCGCCGATCGTAAACCAGTTTCACCAGATTGCGGAAAACCAGAACTATCAGGAGGACCAGCAGCAACAGGTTGATGTTGATCAGGATGAACATCAATATCGTATTGGAAACCGGTATGTTCGCATCGAACTGAATGACGTGGGTTTCAAGGAGGGTCAGCAGGGCGACCATCAGGAGAATCGCGCCGATCAGGATCAGCTCGCGCCTGCGGCGCCGGTTCTCCTGCTCTGATAGCTGCTGTGCAGCGCTGCTAAAGATCGGGGGCATGTCGTCAGCCCATCGAAGGTTGTCCGAACACTTGAAAAAGGGAGCGCGCCGTATTTGTTCCCGGGTCAAAGCGGCTGCCGCGAATGCCGCCAACGTTTCTGACCGGGAGCCGCTGGTTCGACAAAAGCGCTAGTAAATGAAGTCGATGGCATACCAGTCGGTTTCGAAATCCCAAAAGGATAAAAAAAACAGCAGATGATGCAAATTCAGGGGCAGGGTCTTTTTACTGACCTCGGCCTTGACTCTCAATTGATACTGGAGTCCTTTTTCCAGGCTGGAAAGGGGTATGATTTTTAAGCTGGTAATTTCGGTCATCTGATTCCGGGCTTCTGCGAAAGAGTCGGTTACCAGGGATTCATTCGGCTGCCATGACCGCTTGACAGTAAATTCGTTTTTCAGCGTGTCGTACTTGATGGTGTGGATGACTTCGATATCGGCGATGGTCTCGTCGATCCAGTAGGTGTGAACCCGGTTCAGGGAAATAAAAAACGAAAACGATGTGGGTACGCCGCCCAGTATGGCGGTTACGATTTCTTCGGTAAAAGCGCCTTCGAGGTTCAGATACAACAGCAGATCGTCACGGGTATTGGAAACCGTGATATTGGTCAGGGTGGCATCCTGGGCATACGCAACCGGCTGAACTGCCAGGAATGCGATGCCAGCAAAAAAACAGGCTGCCCACTTCATTAATCCCTTCATCTGCGGACGCTCCTCCAGCGCACAAGAAAACCGAGGTCAATGGCAGGCGAACTGTATAAAATTGTGGCTACTCCGGCTTTTTCAGGAAGATACCGAGCAATTTCCTAAAGTTAATAACGAATACGATTGCAAATGGCAAGGGCTTTCGCTTGATTGGCACCGCTGTCTGTCGGTTAGAGAAACGTCAAGGTGTCCCAGGCATCGCGGGATTCGAAGAATTTTTTCAGGAAGGCGTGGTTGAAGGCATGACCAGATTTTCGGGTAACGATATGGGCCAGAAGCGGCATTCCGAGGAGGGAAAAATCGCCAATACAGTCCAAAAGCTTATGCCGTGCGAATTCATCCTCGAATCTAAGCCCTTCCGAATTGAGAATCGTGTGGTCATCGACGACAATGGCATTATCGAGCGACCCCCCGCGGGCCAGTCCGTAATTTTGCAGGAGCTCGATTTCGCGCAAAAATCCAAAAGTCCGGGCGCAGGACACCTCGCATTGGAAGGCGGTATCGGAAACCTCGATGCTGCAGGACTGCTGCTTGATGACGGGATGATCAAAATGGATCTCGCAGGTAACCCGGAAGGTCGAATCCGGATAGGCCGCCACAAACCTGTCATCCGCCTCCAGCACAATCGGCTTTCTCACACGAAAGAAATGACGCGGTGCCGCCTGGTCCTTTATTCCCGCAGCCATAATGGTCTCGGCAAACGGACCGGCGCTGCCGTCCATAACCGGTATTTCGTAGGCACTCAGCTCAATCAGCGCGTTGTCGATCGCCAGGCCGGCCAAACAGGCCATGAGGTGTTCGATGGTTGAGACGATGACACCGTTGCTGCCGACAACGGTGGCCATGCTGGTGTCCACGACACGATTAAAGCGCGCGGGAATGACCGGTTTGCCGGGCAGATCCGCCCGCATGAACTTGATGCCGTGGTTTTCCGGTGCGGGGCGGATGTTCATGACCACCTCTTGACCGGAGTGAAGCCCGATACCCCGGCACCGCACAGATTTGGCAAGTGTTCTTTGATTCTTAGGAAGGGTCATCGGTTGTCCACTGGTCGCATTCGCACCAATGATGAGCGAAAAAGGAGGCACCTGAAGCTTCGGGCATCAGTCCAAATTGGGCCAATCCATCTGCCGGGACGGGAAATTCAAACGGTGCAGCGCTGTTTCGTCCGCCGAAGATAGTGTGGTTTCGAAATCAAGTCAACTGATTTTCAATGCCCGTATTTGTCCTCTCCGACATCTTCTGATATAGAAATCGGGACCGCAGCCAGTGGTGCATCTCGCCATGGGGTCGCCGTCAACGTGCCGGGACCAGCCGGCACGGACGTCTCCTGAGCGCCGTGCCAGGGCCGTACCTTGAGAGGGGATTGCATGCTTGCAAAAGTTCTCAGCAGCGCCGTGATCGGTATCGAT
>Ga0180435_10004083_pt1 | contig 14460 bp, 9 predicted proteins | sample SS_ome_3_FD_132467 | JGI IMG/M metagenome (GOLD analysis project Ga0180435, IMG submission 132467) | Hypersaline lake sediment archaeal communities from the Salton Sea, California, USA - SS_3_S_1 metaG | ecosystem: Environmental > Aquatic > Non-marine Saline and Alkaline > Hypersaline > Sediment... | reverse complement strand
TCGTGCACCGGCAGAAACGTGCCGTCGTCCACCACCCGCTCGATGATGCCCCCCATATCGTAGGGCTCCGACGGGTCCTGGGGCACCATCACGTCTAGCGCCTCGTCCTGGCGATCCGGCGGATCGAGCGGCGGCACGTAGGGCGGATCCTCGGCGTTGTTCGCAGGGAGGTAGGCAAGCAACTCCCGCACCGTGCTGAAGACCTCCTCCTCACTCGGGGCCGCAAAATGAGCCACGCCGCTCTGCCGAGAATGGACCTCGGCGCCCCCCAACGCCTCGGCGGTGACCTCCTCCTGCGTCACCGAGCGGATCACGTCCGGTCCGGTGATGAACATCCGGCCGATCCCTTCGACCATAAACACAAAGTCCGTCAGCGCTGGCGAATAGACCGCTCCACCGGCACACGGACCCGCAATCACCGAAATCTGCGGCACCACCCCCGATGCCAGCGTGTTCCGGTAGAAAATCTCCCCGTAGGCATGGAGGGAATCCACGCCCTCCTGAATCCGGGCCCCACCGGAGTCATTGATGCCGATGACCGGGGCCCCGTTCTCCAGTGCCAGATCGAGGACCTTGCAGACCTTCTGTCCGTGAGCCTCGCCGACCGACCCACCCAATACCGTGAAATCCTGAGCGAAGACGTAGACCTTTCGTCCATCGACGGTGCCCCAACCGGTGACAACGCTGTCGCCCGGGGTCCGCCGCTCATCCAATCCGAACGCCGTCACCCGATGGGTCACGAAAGGATCAAGCTCCTGGAAGGTACGTGGATCGAGCAGGGCGTCGATCCGCTCCCGCGCCGTCAGCTTCCCCTTGGCGTGCTGACGCTTGATGCGCTGCTCCCCGCCTCCCTTCCGTGCCTCCTCGCGCATCCTATCGAGGCGCGCCATAGCCCTCGAACCCGATCCCGATACATCGGCCCCCTGACGTTTCATCTTGTCCTCACGAACCTCGCTCATGACTCCTCCCTCATGCCCCGCGAGAAGAGCCAGCGTACGAATCGGCGCATCAGAGACCGCAGCCACGCGTAACTCTGCAGCACGGTATACCGGCTCCGCCTCCACACCGTCGGCGGCCCGACGGGCAGCGGCGCACTCCACCTCACGGCCGAGGCACCCCACGTCAGCCCCGCGCCGAATCCAACGCAGACCACCAGGTCATCTCGCTGAATCAGCCCCTGGTCGGCAGCCTCACAGAGGGCCATGGGAATCGACGCGGCCGACGTATTCCCGTACCGATCGAGGTTGCTGTAGACCCGCTCAGGGTCGAGATCCAGGGCCTTCGCCGCTACCTCAAGAATCCGCTGATTCGCCTGGTGGGGAATCAGCAGGTCAATATCCGCAGCGTTCAGACCAGACTGGTGGAGCACGTCCCTGACCGCTTCCGGCATGGCCCGCACGGCAAAGCGGAACACCTCCCGACCGCGCATCTTGAGATAGTGCCGCCGCTCGGCCACGGTCCGATGGGACGGGGGTTCCCCGCTGCCGCCCGCGGGCAGGATGAGGAGATCCCCACCGGAACCATCAGCCCCCAGGACCGTCCCTAGGACGCCGCCCTGGTTGTCGTTCGCCTGAAGCACGACCGCCCCGGCTCCATCCCCGAAGAGAACACACGTAGCCCTGTCGGTCCAATCCGTGATGCGCGAAAGCGTCTCGGCGCCGACCACCAAAGCCAGACCCCCCTGCCCTGGCTCTCCGTTCCCGGAACGGCACGCCCTTCCGTCCACCATATCCGCGGCCACGCCCAGGGCATACACGAAGCCCGTACAACCGGCGGAGAGATCGAAAGCGGCGGCATTGCTGGCCCCCAGTGCATCCTGCACCAGGCACGCCGTGGCAGGAAAGGCATGGTCCGGCGTAGCCGTAGCGACGATGATGAGGTCGAGCTGAGACGGCGACATTCCAGCAGTCTCCAGCGCCCGCCAGGCAGCCTGGACCGCCATGCTCGACGTTGTCTCTCCATCATCCGCTATCCGCCGCTCGCAGATACCGGTGCGTGTACGTATCCACTCGTCGGACGTGTCCACAGTCCGCGCTAAGTCATCGTTCGTCAACACCCGCTCGGGGACGTATCTGCCCCACCCGACGATGTGCGCAGGCGCCATCACGCTCCGCCTTCACGCCTTGAGCGCCCCGCGGGATCCCAACGCCTGAGGAGGACACACCCATTATGACCCCCGAAACCAAAGGAGTTTGAGAGAGCCACGTTCGGCCTCGACTCCCGGGGCTCGTTCGGCACGTAGTCCAGATCGCAGGCCGGGTCGGGGTTCTCGTAGTTCATGGTTCCATGCACCCACCCTGTCTCTAGACTCCGCACACAGACAATCGCTTCGACAGCCCCCGCTGCGCCCATGAGGTGGCCCAGCATCGACTTGCTGGAGCTGACCTCCAGCCGGTCGGCGTGCTGCCCAAAAACCCGGCGAATGGCCTGCGTCTCAATGGGATCGTTGAGGGGCGTGCTCGTCCCGTGCGCGTTGACGTAGTCCACACTCTCAGGCGAGAGTCCCGCGTCTGCGAGGGCCATCTCCATCGCCCGGGCCGCCCCGTCCCCATCCTCATCCGGGGCCGCGACGTGGTAGGCATCGCACGTGGCGCCGTAGCCAATCAACTCAGCCCGGATGTTCGCGCCCCGCTCCAACGCATGGTCGAGCCGCTCCAGGACGAGGACGCCTGCCCCCTCGCCGACGACGAAGCCGTCCCGCTCCGCGTCAAAGGGGCGGCTGGCCCGCTCCGGTTCGTCGTTGCGCGTCGACACCGCCTTCATGTTTGCGAAGGCCGAGACCGAGAGAGGGTGCGTGGCTGCGTCTGCCCCTCCACAGACCATCACGTCCGCCAGCCCCCGCCGAATGAGCCCCGCCGCCTCGCCGATGGCGTGGGAACCCGTCGCGCAGGCCGAGTTCACCGAGAAGTTCGGACCGTGCAGGTCGTGATCGATGGCGATGGCGGCCGCTGCCGCGTTAGGCATCAGCTTGGGGATCATGAACGGGCTTACGCGCTCCGGTCCACGCTCAAGCAGGACGTCGTACTCCTCCAACAGCGTCAGCACACCTCCGATGCCTGTGCCCACCAGCACGCCCACCCGGTTCGAGACGAGGGCGTCGGACCCATCCGTCCTCAAGCCGGCGTCCTCAATGGCCTCTCTGGCGGCGCCCATAGCGAAGACGGTGAAACGGTCGTTTCTTCGAGCCGCCTTGCGGCCCAGTCGCTTCCGTGCGTCAAATCCCTTGACCTCGGCGGCGATCTGGACCGCCAGGCCTGACGGGTCATACTCCTGGACTCGGCCAACGCCGCTCCGCCCATTGAGTAACCCCTCCCAAATCGTCGGCACGTCGTTACCCAGGGGTGTGACAGCTCCTACACCGGTGACAACTACGCGTTCGTTCATGAAAGATGCTCCTCTCTCTCACTCACTCCGGCCGTCTTCTTATCGACCAAAACGGCTCCAGGCCCTTCTTGGGCAGGACCGTCGACATTCCAAGTAGTGTAACACCCTCAGCGGCCAAACGTCACGCCGAGGCCGGAATGTGGCCCTCAGCCAGCATCCCTTGCCCGCGGTCCCCAGGCGCCGAAAAACCTGACCGGTCTCCCCCGCTGCCCCAAGAGAAAGCAAGAGGCGGGCGGCTGAGGGACCGGCCAGGTTTCCGATTCAACGGGTCCGACGGCCTTCCAGTGGGAAAACGTGCTCCGCTACACGTCCAGGTTGCGAACCTCCTTCGCGTGGGTCTGAATGAAACGCCGGCGGGGCGGCACGCTGGCCCCCATGAGCATATCGAAGGTCCGATCGGCCGCCGCAGCATCCTCAATACTCACGCGCAACAGGGTACGATGGTCCGGGTTCATCGTCGTCTCCCAGAGCTGCTCCGGATTCATCTCCCCCAGGCCCTTGTACATCTGACTCGAGACGTTGCGCCCTCCCATATCCTTGAGGATCTCGCGCCGCTCCCGCTCTGAATAGGCGTAGTGCTCCTCACGCCCGCTGTAGATGCGGTACAGCGGCGGCTGAGCGATGTAGAGGTGGCCCGTCTCAATGAGCGGCTGCATGTAGCGAAAGAAAAAGGTCAGAAGAAGCGTCCGGATGTGCGCCCCGTCGATGTCGGCATCCGTGAGGAGGATCACCCGTCCGTAGCGCAGCCCGCTCACGTCGAATTGCGCACCGATACCCGTCCCCAGCGCGGAGATCAGGGCCCGCACCTCCTTGTTCTTCAGGATGCGGTCCAGCCGCGCCCGCTCCGTGTTCAAGATCTTACCTCGAAGAGGGAGGATGGCCTGAAAGTTCCGGTCCCGCCCCTGCTTCGCGCTCCCACCAGCGCTGTCGCCCTCGACGATGTAGATCTCCGTACTATCGGGATTCCTCGACGAGCAGTCGGCCAGCTTACCCGGCAGCGTCAGGCTTTCCAGCGTGCTCTTCCGGATCACCAGATCGCGGGCCTTACGGGCAGCCACGCGGGCGCGGAAGGACGTGCGGCACTTCCGCATGATGCGGCGGGCAGTGCGCGAGTTTCGCTCCAGGAACTCCGAGACGGCATTGAGCACGACCGACTCCACCAGGCCGCGTACCTCGGCGTTCATCAACTTCACCTTCGTCTGGCTCTCAAACTGCGGATCGGGATGCTTGACGCTCACAATCGCCGTCAGCCCCTCGCGGATGTCCTCACCCGTGAAGTTCGGGTCCTTGTCCCGGAGGACACCCTCCTTGCGGGCGTAGTCATTGATGATGCGCGTGAGGCCGGAGCGGAGGCCGGTCAAATGTGTGCCTCCGTCGACGGTGTGTATGGTATTGGCGAAAGCGTACATCGAGCGGGCGTAGCTGTCCGTATACTGAATCGCCACCTCGATGCCAATCCCTTTGTCCCACTGATTAGCGTAGACAACCTCGTCGTGGAGCACCTTCCGATTCCGATTCAAATAGCGCACGAAGGACCGGATGCCGCCTTCGAAGTAGAACGTCATCTCCGACGGAAAAGGCTCCTCGCGCTCGTCAACGATCTGGATCGCCACACCGCCGGCCACGAAGGCCAGTTCCCGCATACGTTGAGCCAGCGTCTCGAACTCAAACGCCACGTCCTCGAAGATCGTGGGGTCGTAGCGGAACGTCACGCGGGTGCCCTGCCCGTGTGCCTCGCCGACATCCTCGACCTCGGTGACAGGCGTGCCCTTCTCATACCGCTGCCGATACCGCCGGCCGTCGCGGGGGTTATCCACCACCACTTCCATCCATAGGGAAAGCGCATTGACGGCGGATACGCCGACGCCGTGCAGTCCGCCGGAGACCTTGTAGCCATCGCCGCCGAACTTCGCCCCAGCGTGGAGCGTCGTCATAACCAGCTCCAGCGTTGAGGTACCCTTGTCTGGGTGCATGGCAACGGGAATCCCGCGGCCGTTGTCCTTGACGCTCACGGACTGGTCGGGGTGTACCGTGATCTCAATCCGGTCGCAGGCCCCCGCCAGTACCTCGTCGATGGCGTTGTCCACCACCTCGTATACCAGGTGATGAAGAGCCCGCGTGTCCGTTCCTCCGACGTACATGCCGGGCCGGCGGCGGACCGCCTCCAGCCCCTCCAGCACCTGTACGTCGCTGGCCTCGTATGCACTGATCTCTTTCAGCTTAGCTTCTGCCATGGTCTCCGCTGTCCACTCAGCCCGCCTCGATCGCAGCTCGCCTACGGTCTCGCGCCTCTGCCGTGCGGCCCCAAAACCAGCTCGATACCGCCCTAGTTGCTCTTCATCAACCGCTGTCCCACCAACACCCGATCCCGATAGAAGACAAAGGCCGCGCCCGTCAGCCCCGTCGCCACAAATGCGTTGCCCAGGATCCCGACGAACATCGCCCATGAGTCGCTATTCGGAAGCGACCAGGCATACCCCAACCCCTCATAGATCACCAGCGCCAGCAGCACAAAGCCAAAGACAGAGGATAGACTGACGTGGCTCAACAGGAGGCTCTCTCCAACTGCTCCCAGGAGCGGCCGCCCGCCCAGCAGGAGACTGGGGATCACGAATAAGAGGTGCAGAGCCAGGTAGCTGAAAAGTCCCACACCCGCTACCCAGAGCAGCACCCCCAGAGGCTCGGCCAGCGACGCTCCCAGTGCGACCGTCAGGATCCACAGCGGGAGCACCACCGAGCCAATGGCAACCAGGCCTAGAGCGAAGGATAGGAATCGCCCCAACTTCAGCAACCCCTCCCTCCACCCCCCGGGATGTCCCGACACATCTCCAGCCGCCCCGTCTCCATGCTGCCCATCCGCATCCAGGCCATTCTCAACCTGGCTCGCTATTTCGTTCAGATAGAGGAACCCCATGACCAGCCCCAGCACGCCCAGCCCAGCCCACCACGGGAAGAGTGCCAGGATGCTCGAGACCGAGATAACCTGCGGGGTGCCCAGGGGCGAGCCCGCCACAGGGGCGCGGCGCGCCAGGAGGCTCGGGATCTGGAACAAGGGTACCCCCCCCAATAGCGAGAGCAAGTTGAAATGCTCCGCGAACTGCCGGAGCAGCTCCAGCGCCTGCTCCATCTGAGCCGCCATATCTGGGTCCCGCGTCGGCTGCCGGCTCAGAATGCGCACGAAGCCCTCAAGCAAAGGCATGATCGACACGCGGGGCCCAAGCCATAGGATCAGGTCGAGCACCACCGGGAGGGCCACCACCTGGAGGTTCTGGGTGAGCATCTCGAAGCCAGCCGTCAGACAACCAATCACACCCGCCGGGGCACGGGCGTCCTCTCGTCCTCTCCCTGTATTCATCACGACCTGATATTATACCAGAAAAGGCCGTTCACGAAACCTTACCGGCCAGGTGGAACGCTCCTTTCGCGCCCAAGGTGCCTCGCACCTGCGAGGTGCGAGGCACCTTGATGGCTTCGCCTCAGGCTCAACACACCGGTATGACGGTCTTGGTGAGCCTCAGTCCCAGGCTAGTCCCGTATGCCGGACTGTGGCTCCGCAGGACCTTTGCCTGAAGACCGGGCGAGGCTACTGGTACGCTGTGCCGTTCCACGATCTCGCACAGCAGAAACAAAGAGCGGAGGTCCGTGCTCACTCGTGCCTGCGGCCTTCCAGATGCGAGCCATCTTGGCCGCGAGTCACTGCGATGTGAGGTCGCGTATCGGTCTCTTCTCTCTGGTGACGAGTAGCCTGGGCAGCATGCTTTCCATAGGCGGCAGGCAGGTCCGTTCTTGGCGCTCCGCTGAGAGACGATTCATCGCAGGCTCCAGCACTCGCTCCAATCCCCGGCAAGTGATGCCCAGACAGCTGTCTGGTTCCGGAGCCCAGTTGTCGGGACTCGCCCATCTCCAGAGCCGCTCTATGAAACCATGACGTAGGGAGCGCACGTATCGATGGAGGAGGCGCGCGACCCTCGTCTGTCTGTGTCGTCTAGAGGCCAGGCCCGGACCGTCGAACGGGGCAGAGGTCCTCGTTCGAGAATCGGCGTGCCCGTTGCCCAGGGCACGGCTCCGGGCAAAGGCTGCGATCGTGTGGGGAGGGACACGCGGGCACGTACGTCCTGCAACCAGAAACCCCACTTTCGCAAGCGGGGTTTCCGAGAGGCGGGATGTACCCAGTCACTTAGTTGCGATCTGTTGCAACGTCCCCGATGGCCGCGCGCTCAACGATAGCGCGCACCTTCTGCGCCACATCCTTCGGCAGCGGCTTCGGCTCGTGGCTGGACAGGATCTCCGCGACGCGCTCCACAGCGCGTTCGCCCAGGCTTCTACTTCCATCCGCCCGCCACGTCTCGTAGTCAGCCCTCTCAAAGAGATCCGGATACCATAGCTTTCGGAAATGAGCCATGGTGTGGTCCGTCTCGATGTAGTGACCCTCCGGCCCTTGCTCGTGGATCAGATCCAGCCCCAAGGTCTCCTCGTTGATCTCGAGGGGACGGATGAGATGGGCGAGCCAGCCGAGGATCTCGTCACAGATGGCGAGCTGCGCCAACGAGCCGCAGAGCCCCGATTCGAGGTACCCAAGATCGTGGATCAAGTTCGCGCCGTTGAGCGTCTCGACCATCAACGTCAGCGCAGCCTCTGCCGCGGCCTGCTGATCCACCAGCTTCGCCTCGCTGACCCCGCCCAAGCCGAAGATGGGGAGACCGTAGTAGTGACCCATAGCGTGGGTGACCCCTTTGGCGTCCGGGGAGCAGTACGGGTTGACCATCGTCTTCATATCTAGCAGGGTCAGACCGCATCCGGGCACGACGAAGGGTGCCCCAGGACGCTTCAGCTGGGAAAGGACCAAGCCTGTGAGCACCCCGGCGTTGAGGGCCGCCATGCTCCCCGCCATCGTCACGGGAGCCGTCACCCCCGCGATGACGATGGGGATGTAGAGAGCCGGCACACCCTTCTCGGCCAGGAAGAGCAGCTTCTGCAGCGCCTCTTCGTTGTGACGCATGGCCGTGGTGACGTTGATGTAGCAGGCGCAGAAAGGCTTTGCCGCCAGCGCATCGCTGCCACCAGCCACAGCCTCAGCCATCTCTACGACGCGGACGCAGTTGGCGAAGTCATTGGTGACGAAGACGATGGGCTTCGTCGTGTGATTCAGCATCACCTCCATCTGCCGGAGATCGCTCACACCGGGGTCAATGTCCGATGGCAGGAACATGGACATAACGAAATCCACATGCTCCAGCCCGTCGCAGACCACGACTCCGTCCCGCACGTCCTCCAGCCCCGCTTTTCGGTGCTCTCCCGTGCGATGGTCAATGATGTTGGGGCAGTCGGAGCCTGGACCGTAGTAACAGCGGTCGCCTTCCAGCTGCATAGCCGGTCGCCCCAAGCGGTCGTACAACCTAATGCCCTTCGGGGCCGTGGACAGCGCCCGCTCGACGAGCTCCGCTGGGACATACACGCGATCGCCTTGCTCCACCGAAGCCCCGGCGCTGACCAAGAGATCGACGGCCTCCGGGTGATGGAGCCTCACGCCAGTCCGATGGAGGATGTCCAGGCTGGCGTCATGCAGCTTCTCGCACCCACTAAGGGAGAGCTGCCGGAAAAGAACACGATCTTCGGAAGATCGGTTGAGATGCGCGTCACTCATATCTGCTACCTGTCTCCTTGGCGTGGGCGTCGTGCAGCCGCCTTGGGCGGCCGCACGACGCTCGCTGCTCCTACGCTTCCTTCCAGGCCTCGTTGATCAGCAAGTAGAGGGTTGGATGTGCCGAGACGTTCTTGACGTTGTCTCGGTAGACCTGCCACACGTTCCTCCAGAACGGAATACCGATAGAGCCGCGCTCCCACTGAATCGTCTCCAGCTCACAGAAGACCTGCCGGCGCTCCTCGACGTCGAGCGTTCTGTTGGCCTTACTCAACAGCTCGGAGAACTCCTCATCCACCCAGCGACTCTCGTTCCAGGACACGGGGTCACCATTCTCGTCGCCGACATAGGCTAGGTTGAGCACCATGGTGCCGAGGGGCCGGTGCGTCCAGGGCGTGATGCCCAGGTCGACCTCGGTCCACTGCTCCCAGTACTGGCTGTTCGGCATTGTGTTGATGGTGATGTTGAACCCGCCCGCCTGCGCGTCCTCCTTCAAGATCTCGGCGTACGAGACCACGTCCGGCCACCCGCTGCCTACGGCAATCTCTACGTCGAGCCCGTCGGGATAGCCTGCGTCGGCCAACAGCTGCTTGGCTTTCTCCGGATTGTACGCCGGCACCGGTTTGTCGCAGTACTCGGGGTGGCCAGAATAGACGTGGAAGTCCTGCCCTTGCTCGCCCTCGCCGAAATACGCGAGATTCAAGATCTTCTCGTGGTTCTGGCAGAGCTTGAGCGCCATCCGGACATCATTATCGCCCCACGGCTCCAGATCGACGCGCATACGAAGCACGCGGCTCTGACCCGTGGTGATGCCCTCCTGTACGACGCCCTCGGCGTCCTCCAGTGCCTGATAGACGTCGGCCCCTCCCTGGTCCCCGAGCTCGAACACGTCGACCTCGCCGGAGCGGATCGCCGCGATCCAGGCGGCCATATCCGAGCCCATGTCGATGAACTCCAGTTCGTCGAGATAGGGCAACGGGTCGCCGTCTTCGCCCATCTGCCAGTAGTCATCACGCCGCTTCAGGAGCACCCGCTCACCCTCACTGTAGGAATCAACGGTATAGGGTCCCGTTCCGTGTGGTTTCTTGATGAAATCGCCCTCAAAGGTGCGGTGGTTCAGCACCAGAGCCGGGTAGTGGAAGAGGTGCTCGGGCACGGCGATCTCAGGTCGATCCAGGTGCAGCTTGACGGTGTAGTCATCCACTCGCTCGATGTTCTCGGCACTGAGGTAGCCACCCACCAGGCCGAGCATTGAGGAGCCGACATCCTCGTCCAGCCATTCCTTCATGGTGAAGATGACGTCATCCGAAACGAACGCGTCTCCGTTACTGAACGTGACCCCCTGGCGGAGATTGAGCGTCCAGGTCTCCAGGTCCTCGTTGACCTCCCAGTTCTCCAGCAAGAGCGGATGCGTGATGTTCTCCGCATCGGTGACGGTCAGGTATTCTGCCACTTGCCTCAGCTGGTTTGCCGGCGACGCCCAGGAGAACTGAGCGGGGTGCGTCACCTTATGGACCTGGGACGCGAAGCGAAGTCGTCCCCCACGAACAGGACCGCTGGGCTCGGCCTCCGTGGGTGTGGCTGGTTCCGCCGTGGGTGCGGCCGGTTCCGCCGTGGCCTCTGGGGCTGGCTCCGGCGCGCACGACGCAACGAAGGCGCCGGCAGCGGCGGCCGACACGCCCAGCAGCGTCGCGTTACGAAGGAACTCGCGACGGCTGATTCGGCCCGCTTGATAGAGATGCTGCAGTTCCGGAACGTAGGGGTGCTCATGCTTCTTCGACCTGTCGTTGCTATGCCTCATCTGTTCGGCCTCCTTTAAGCCTGTGAACGTCACTCGTGGTGGCTCCCTTGCGCCGGCCCGAGAGCGCCAGCGTGCCAAGAGCTGATTCGGCCCTAGGATCCCAGGGCTCACCTAAACGACCGAGACCCCCTATCGGGAGAAGCTCGCGCTGAGAGCTGTCAGCCTCTCCTCGAGACGTTGAACGCCGAGCTCTACTTGTTCGCGGCCCGCGCAGACCGAAAGCCGCAGATGGCCCTCCCCCGCAGGCCCAAACTCGGTCCCGGGCAGTGTGACGACGCCAGCCTCTCGAGCCAGGTCGAGGGAGAGCTCCAGAGACGTCATGCCCGTGCAACTGACGTTAGGGAAGATGTATAACCCGCAGTCCGGCTGGACGCAGCGCACCCCGGGCAGGCGGGACACGCGATCGTAGAGCAGTTCCAGAGAACGGTGAAACTCGGCGTAGACAGGCTCGATCTGGCTCCTGGGACAGTCGAAGGCAGCCAGAGCGGCCATCTGACCGAGGTACGACGGACACAGCGCGACGACGTAACTGAGCTGCTTCACGTGCTCGATGACCTGGGCCGGGCCTGCCACGTAACCGGTGCGTAGCCCCATCATGAAGTATGACTTCGAGAAGCCGTTGAAGACAAACGTCCGTTCCTTCATGTCCGGCAGGCCGGCGATGCTCGTCAGTCGCTCAGGATGGAAATCCCGGTAGACCTCGTCGACGAGGACGTAGAGGTCGCGCCGTCGCGCCAGGTCGGCGATCATCTCCAGGGTCCGGCGGGACCAGGTAACCCCGAGAGGATTGTTCGGATTCGAGAAGAGGATGGCCCGCGTGCGTGTCGTAACCGCTTGGTCCAGGCGGTCGGGGTCTGGTACGAAATCGTCCTCCTCATCGAGCGGGACGAGGACGGGGCATCCGCCGCTGGCCACCGGATCGAGGTCGTAGTTGGCGTAGTGAGGGCTGGGGATGAGCACCTCGTCCCCTCGGCAGAGAATCGTTCGCAGCACCAGGTAAAGGGCCTGCTGAACGCCTTGCGTCACCAAGAGCTCGCTCTCGGGGTCGACGTCTAGGTCGCAGGTGTCCCCCAGGTACTGGGCAATTCTTGTCCTCAGCTCCGGGATCCCGTAGTAGTGCGTGTAGGGAGCGTAGCCTGATTCGACCTCATCTCTCAGCCGGGCCCGGATGTACGGCGGCATGGGGACGTCGGGGTTCCCGGACGACAGGTCCGCCAAGTTCGTCTTGCCCCGGGTTGCATCCAGAATCTTCTTCCGGTCCGCATAGGGGATGCTAGCGACGTCAGGATTGATTTGAGGGTGGTTGGTCAAGTCTGTCTCCTCGTGGTGTCGGTGCCGTGAGATTGGGAAGGCGCATCGTCGTATCTACACCCAACTGTGCAGCACTCGTCCTCCCGTGACAGTCGTACGGCCGGAGAACAGATACCCGCCGATGACGGATTCTGGGGCCAGGCGTGTGTGTTCCTCGATCTCCGACCGGAACAGTTCAATCGTGCCGCGGCCGCTCCAGACGTCGCTATACGCGATGTCCTCGGCCTCGAGCTGGACGAGTTCCAGCACGGATGGAGGCGCGCCCTGTTCGATGCTGGGGAAATGGCGGATGTTGTAGACCGGGAGACCCATTGGGGCGGGCAACTCGTTGGCCTCGATCCTCTCCTCGAGGGTCACGGTCCCCTCGATCAGACGCTCGCCGTGCGCCACGACGTATCCCTTGAGCTTTGAACCGGCGTGGGGTGCATCCATCTTCGGATGCATGGGGTGGTAGTCCGTCTTGTATGTCTTGCCCAGTTTCTTGGGGAATCCCATGAAGTGACCTCGCGCCAGCGTGAAGTCGTTGTCGACCCAGGTGTGCAGGCAGATCTGCCCTTGTTCGCCCTGGAAGGAACACGGCACCCAGACGACGGTCTCGGTGTACCAGGTCCGCTCGGGGTTAATGAAAGGCATATCGAGCTGGTTGTCCCACAAGGACCACCACTTGCTGAAGGAGACGCAGACGCGGCCCGGGTGAGCACCAGGCTCGAGGGGCTCGGGAAGATAGGCCGCTATGCTGTCCGGATCGGTCCGGTAAACGATGTTAAGAAAATCCGTGGCGAAGTACCAGGGTAGGTCGCCCACCACGGACGAGGTGCCGCCGGGCGTGAGCGGGTACGAGAATCCCTTCAAATCGGTAATCTGCGTCACAGACAATCCTCCTTATTGAAGTGTGTAGACCTTCCGCCTTGTGTGAGCGTTGACACACCCACGCTGTTGTGCTATACTGGAGAGCAGTGAGCATAATGTTAGTGGTAGAATTGCAATTATGCCATAAGTATAACGGCAATTGCGACCATTTCCCGCAATGATAGCACAACAGCAGCACTTGTCAAGGGCCCGTGTCGATGATCGCCAGGCAATCGCGTTTGACGTTCTGGCTCAGCCTGATTCGCCAGAGACAGGAGGAGCGGAGCGCTGCCACCTGCGGCCCGCAGCCAGTGTTCACCCTGTCAGTGCAATTGCTCTGTCCTTGGTAAGTCAACACGCGTTATCGTGGCAGAATGGCCGCAGCAGTCGGGTGAGGAGCGAGGGGGGATATGGAGAAACTAGACGATCTCAACATTCAGATCATCGATATCCTGCAGTCTGAAGGTCGGATGCCGGTGACCCAGATTGCAGCCAGAATCGACGTGCCTCATACGACAGTCAGAGACAGGATCCAACGGCTGGAAGAGGAAGGCGTCATCGAGGGGTATTCCGCAGTGATCAACCCCGCCAAGGTGGGGTATCTTCTCTCGTGCCTCGTCCACGTCACGATGGAGCAGAAGATGGAGCTAGAGGAGACGATCGCTGTGCTGCGTGGCATCGACGAGGTCACAGAGTTCCTGGTGCTAACAGGAGGGACGGATATTGCAGTGCGGGTCTATGCCCGGGACATCGATCACCTCCGCGACATCATCTATGATAAGATCAAATCGATCCCGGGTTTCTTACGATCCAACACCCAGGTGGTACTCGCCTCCGGCACGGCGCCCATCGCTTTCCCCAGGGACCGCGAGGAGGACTAGCCTCTCTTCAGAATCGGTGACTATCCCCCCCGAGTAGAGTAGAGAACAAGTTAGGCTCGCTCCCCATTTCGTTAGATACCGTGGTCTGCGCATTTGCCCCCCGTTTCCAGGCGAGTGCCTCAACTGGCCACGCCTTGGACATCCAGAGGGCCGCCCCTGTCCCCCTTATCAATCCGTACGCAGGGTTAGAAGCTTCCCCTTGCGAGAGAGTCCATGGCGCGCACGCACGCCACTCTGGAATGGAAGAAACTTGTGCTCCGCTGCAGAGGCAACGCTAGTTGAGACACCAAGACCGACAAGCCAATGGTGCGAATGCGCCCATCCCGGCTCAGCCGATGACAATTTCTTAGTAGGCACGCTCTTTCCGCGTGCATCCAAGACCCCCCGCGTCCAATTCACTCCCTCGGCCCATACACCCCGACGGAACCTCCGCAACGTGTAGTCCTTCCTTGCGAAGGTTAAGCCTCCGCCGCGGAACCCATCCCCATCTGCACCGGAACCCCGATCCCCAACGCAATCTCCACCCGCACCTTCGCAAGGTTGTCGTTCGGCGGCTCCATCCTCAGCCCCCCCAGCCTCAGTGCCGACTTGAG
>Ga0180435_10004082_pt1 | contig 14461 bp, 15 predicted proteins | sample SS_ome_3_FD_132467 | JGI IMG/M metagenome (GOLD analysis project Ga0180435, IMG submission 132467) | Hypersaline lake sediment archaeal communities from the Salton Sea, California, USA - SS_3_S_1 metaG | ecosystem: Environmental > Aquatic > Non-marine Saline and Alkaline > Hypersaline >... | reverse complement strand
CAGCACTCATTAAAGAAATGTCAGCTGATGTACAGTTCCTCGTTATTACACATAACAAGATCACGATGGAAATGGCCGACTACTTGATGGGTGTCACGATGCAGGAGCCAGGTGTTTCTCGCCTGGTTTCGGTAGACGTGGACGAGGCCGCGGCCATGGCGGTGTAACACGTGCATAAGCACATGCGTTACCCACTGACCGCGAAAAAGGTTTGGAACTAACGATTGCCATGATTGGTAATCAAGGAGCCTAGGTTGGACATAAAAGATTTTATCCTCATAGGTGGCGGTTTACTGATTGCCATGGTTATCGGACACGGGTTCTGGATTGCGTGGCGCGCCAAGCGTGAACCCCTGCGTTTAGATATTGTGCCGGATCTGATTCCCGATAGCGTTGATGAGATTGAGCGCCTGCGAGGGGAACTGCCCAATGGGGGTGCACGAATAGTACCACGTCGCCCAATGGCGGAAGAGCAGGTCAACCTGCCGCTGGATTTTGAAGAAACACCGCCGCTGTTGATTACACCCACGTCTGAAAAAACAAACACACAGACGCCTGTTGTCGCGGCCAACGAACCCATAGAGGCGGTTGAACCGCAGGTGAGCAGAAGCAGACCTAAAGTTCACCAGGCACCACCGCGGGTTTCGCGCGAGACCTCCAGACCTGTTGAGCCAGAATTGAGCACCATGCGACGGGGTTCATTCCAGCGGGACAAAACCGCCGATGCGAACGCGCCGGCTAAGCCTCATGTGCGTGAGGTGTCTTTGCATACTGAGGAGCGGCAGCACGCTAAAAAGCGTCCGGAAAGTGCTAACACATCCTCCTCCGCGGATCTCGGCCCAGTGGAAGAGCTGCTGGTTGTGAACGTGCTGGCCCCTCGGGGTGAGAGTTTTGACGGTGCGCAACTGGTTAACGCCTTGCGAAACCAGGGCCTGCGCTATGGCGAGATGAATATTTTTCATCGCGTTGATGCTGCAACGAAGGCCAAGCTTTACGGGGTTGCCAATGCTGTTGAGCCCGGCACGTTTGATCTGTCTGACCTGGAAGAACTGCATTCCCCGGGCATGACATTTTTCCTGCAGTTGCCGGGTCCACTGGACGCTACCGACATGTTCGACGACATGCTGGAAACTGCCCGAAGTATTGCCGTGGAGCTGGGTGCTGAACTGCGTGACGAAGCGATGAGTGGGCTGACCGGCCAAACCGTAGAACACATGCGTCAGCGTATTGCAGACTATTCACGCCGCAGGTTGTCCAAACGAGCCTGAAATGGCGGCGTCGAAGAAGGTGAGCGAAGCGCGACTGCAGCAGTTGCGCGACGAGCTCAACTATCATATTCACCGCTATCATGTGCTGGATGAGCCCGAAATCTCAGATGGCCAATACGATGCTCTGTACGATGAGCTGCTTGCCATTGAGGCTGCTCATCCGGAATGGGTGACGCCTGACTCTCCCAGTCAGCGTGTGGGCGCACCCCCCCTGGCTGAATTCAAACAGGTACGGCATGACGTGCCCATGCTGTCGCTGGAAAAGTGTACAACTGCAGATGAGCTGGGTGAATGGATAGAGCGCTGCAAAGGCTTGCTCGACCAGCCGCAACAGTTGCGCCTTAGCTGCGAACCAAAAATTGACGGCGTCGCGGTGGCGCTAAATTACGAACAAGGCGTTCTGGTGCTGGCGGCTACGCGCGGGGACGGTGAGACTGGCGAAGACATCACTGCAAACGTGCGGACCATTAAATCGATTCCGCTGAGACTCAGTGCGGCCGATGTGCCTGAGCGTTTGCAGGTGCGTGGTGAAATCTATATCCCCCAGAGCGAATTCGAAGCGTACAACAAAAGGGCTGTGGCGCTGGGCCTGAAGCCTATGATCAACCCGCGCAACGGTGCCGCCGGTAGCCTGCGCCAGCTTGATTCAAAAATTACCGCTGAGCGTCCCCTGACCATGTTCTGTTACAGCATGGGTGCAACTGATGAAACCTGGCAGCCTGAAACCCATAAAGAAGTCATTGATACTTTAGCGCGCTGGGGGCTGCGCACCAACCCTCTGGTGCGCGTAGTGGCAGACAGGGATGGCGCTCTTGAGTATATCAATGAGATCCAGGAGTTACGGCACACCCTGGGTTATGACATCGATGGCGTTGTCATCAAAGTAAACGCGTTGGCGATGCAGGCGGAACTCGGCACGGTCACGCGTAAACCCCGCTGGGCAATTGCTTATAAGTACCCCGCTGAAGAAGCCATATCGAGGGTCGAGAAGGTTGAATTCCAGGTAGGTCGAACGGGTTCTATAACGCCGGTGGCGCGGTTACAGCCGGTGTTTGTTGGTGGCGTCACGGTTTCCAATGCAACGCTGCATAACATGGATGAAATCAGTCGCCTGGATCTTCATCTGGGTGACTGGGTCATGATTCGGCGGGCGGGTGATGTGATTCCCCAGGTTGTGTCCGTGATTCTCAGCCGCAGACCAGACGATGCGGCCACTATCAAACTGCCTGAACGGTGTCCATCGTGTGACAGCACTATTATCCGCAGTGATGACGAAGCCGTTGCACGCTGTAGCGCTTCCCCGCAGGTTTGTCCGGCTCAGCGCAAAGAACGTATTAAACACTTTGCATCGCGACTGGCGCTGGATATTGACGGCCTGGGAGACAAGCTTGTTGAACAGATGGTTGACCAGGGCCTGATTGAAACGCCTGCAGATCTGTTTTCATTGAGTGTCGACGATATCGCCTCGCTTGAGCGGATGGGTGATAAGTCTGCTGCGAATCTGGTTGCCGCGCTAGAGGCCAGCAAAGAGACAACGTTGGCTAAGTTCATTTACGCCCTGGGTATACGTGATGTCGGCGAAGCAACAGCAGCTGCCCTGGCGCAACACTTTGCTGATCTGCAGGCCTTGATCCAGGCAGGTCCTGATGAGTTGGAACAGGTGGAAGATGTAGGTCCGATTGTTGCGGGTCGAATCCTCGATTTTTTTGCGGATGCAGATAATTTAAACGTTGTGACCCAGCTGATTGCAGCCGGGGTGCGGTGGCCCGCGATCGAAAAAGGCGCCAACAGTGAGTTGCTGAAGGGGCAGACCTGGGTGCTGACGGGTACTCTCACAACGCTCTCCCGCAATGAAGCAAAAGCCATACTGGTTGCACTGGGTGCGAAGGTGGCGGGCTCTGTTTCTGCCAAAACCCATCAGGTGGTTGCCGGACCAGGCGCAGGCAGTAAACTGGAAAAAGCCCGGAATTTAAATCTACCGGTTATGGATGAAGCAGAGTTTTTGCAGTATCTTCAACAACATGGCGTTGAAATCTAATAATCATATTCATTACTTGAAACCGCTCGGGCTGGCCTGGCTTATGGCTCTGGTGGTTGCGCTCAGCAGTTGTTCTTCCAATCCGCCACGGCAACCGAACCAGGTCTGTGACATTTTTGATGAGAAAGGCAGCTGGTACAAAGCGGCTCGAAAAGCTAAAAAACGCTGGGGCATGCCGGTAAACGTGGGTATGGCCTTTGTGCACCGTGAATCGTCTTATGTCGCGGATGCCAAGCCGCCGCGCAAAAGGCTGCTGGGACTTGTACCCTGGCGGCGATTGTCATCAGCGTATGGCTATGCTCAGGCCACAGACGAGGCCTGGCGAGACTATCTGGACGATACCAACCGCTGGTTTGTCGATCGCGACAATTTTCATGACGCTATGGATTTCATAGGCTGGTACAACCACCGTTCGCACAAACAGCTGGGTATTCCCAAAAATGATCCTTACCGGCTTTATCTGGCGTATTACACCGGTCCCACCGGGTACCGCAAAGGCGTCTGGAAAAACTCTGCCACAATCCAGGGCTATGCGCAGAAAGTTACCGTGCAAGCCAACCGTTATGCCCAGCAACTGCGGGAGTGTGGTCGCAGCGTCTAGCAGACTGTTTCAACAGGCTGCTAAGGTTGCAGTGGCGCACCAAAGTGGTTGCTGTAGACCATTTTTTCAATCGGCTTTCTTGAAATTGAACCATGCCCACCTTTAACGGGATAACCTAACGGTACAAAGGCCGCGGTATGCCATTCCGCAGGTATCTGCAGCAGTTCTTTAACGGCCGGTTCTTCGATACACAACAACGTCGTAAGGACACAACCCAGCTGTTCATTGCGTGCTGCCAGCAACAGGTTCTGCACAGCGGGGTAGATGGAACCACCACCCACAACACTCGGACGCGACAGACCTGCATCGGTGATGGTGATGTGATCGGTATTGAAGCAGAACACACAGATAACCGGCGCTTCAAACATATGGTGGGCCAGATAAGTACCAGACTCTAAAGCTCGACGGGATTGGCCGGCCTGCTCTGGCGGCATGTTACTCAGGTGTTTTTCGTAGGCCGGCACGTAGCTGTCCCAATGGGGGCGATAGAGGTCCTGCAAGCCTTGTTTGAGTTCCGGCGCGGTAACGCTGATGATGCGCCAGGATTGATGGTTACCCCCGGTGGGCGCCCAGGTAGCGGCGGTCAGAACCCGCTCGAGTACGTCCGCCGGTATCGGGTCGGCTCGCAGGCGTCGCACAGCGCGCAGCGTCGACATGGCATCATACAGTTCCATAAATTACCCCCTGTCGCTCATCAGTAGCTGACACCCATACCCGCTCGAACATCGTTATTCACGCCATATTGGGCAATCGGATAGCGCAGGCCGTTGTTGGATAACGCGGCCAGACCTTGAATAATTCTGGGCAGAAAGCTGGGGGGTATAGCCATCAGCAGTTCATCTTCCATGACGCCGCCGTAACGGCGTTCTGCAAAACAGGGAATAGACAGAGAGGGTTCGCCGCTTGCCAGAGCGCGGCCCCAGGAGTCAGCGCAGGCAGATTCGCCGACACATCCCCACTCTAGTTTTTTGTAACCGGTCCATTGCAGGCCGTTAATAAACAGAATCATCTGCGCCGGCGTGGCGTAGATAAGGCAGATGTCAGGTGGGTTCAGGCGCCCGCTGGCCAACGGACTGACCGCCATAGCTTCATATTGGCCGAACGGTACAACGTCCATGGCTGCCTGATGAGCCGCTGCATCTTCCTGGGTACCGTACCAGACCCCGTTCATACGATCGCCGGAGAGCCACTCGTCACTGCGCGGATGCAGACCGATGACGGTACTGCACTGGGCACCCACCAGGTCTTCAGCGGTGATACCCACCGTCCAGCCATTGCGCGATGCCTGGCCCACAATCTGGTCTGTCGTATGAATATCTTTTGGTCGACGGATGCGCGGAATGGCTTCCATATCGGCTTTGTTGCTGAACATTTTCATACCGATGGGCGTTGTTCGCAGGCGCAGATAAGTGTTCAGGCCGGCGACAATTTCTTCACCATCGAAGTGGCTCAGGTCTGTTGTGATTAGCTTGTCATCCATCATCTTGCTCCTAAAAGAAATTATGCTGCAGAAAAACTGAACTGAGATTACCCAGCCTGACAGGTTCGTCGTAATGGACCATATGGCCGGATTGATCGAACCAGTGGTGTTCATGTTGAGGTATCAGAGCGGCGCGGCTTTCCATTTCGCCTTCCGCGAAGTGTCCGGTAAAACCGTCCTGGGCCAGTTCCTGGCCCCAGTACTGGTAGGAAAGAGTGCCGCTGATAACGCAGGTTGGTGCTTTTATGTTCTGCCAGTATTTTATGTTGTCGGCGGTGTTTACACCGATAAAAACGTTGCGCGCCTGGGGGTCGAAATTCCAGTGCAGCTGGCCGTTGATAAGAGTTGTCAGATGGCGAACAATATCTTCAGCCAGTGCAGGGGCCAGCCGAGGATTATTGCGCAGCAGACGTGCGGCGCCATCCGCATGATCGGTCAGTGGTCGGCCCCCACCTCGCTGCAGAAGGGCCCTTTGCAGCAGAAACGACCGGTAGCTGCTCAGTTCCTGTACCGGGTCCCCTTCGCCGGGTCGTCGGGGTGGACCCATGCCCTCAGCCATAATCAGAGCGGCAACCTTTTCCGGAAAAAGAGCACTGAAACGCGCTGCAATCTGTCCGCCCAGGCTATGTCCAAACAGCGCCACAGGTGATGAGGGATTGCAGAACTCGATCACTGCAAGCAGATCCAGCAGGTAGTCTGGCATGGCGTAGGCCTGTGCCGCACCGCTTTGTCCATGGCCGCGCAGGTCAGGCAGCAGTACACGCCGCCGACCGCCACTCTGGCTGATGATCTGTGCTACCGGCAGCAGGGAATACGCGCTGTCACGCAGCCCGTGCAGCATAACAACACAGGGCGCATCCTGTGGCCCGAGCGCCAGCACAGACAAGTCGATATGATGGCCGGCGATGACATGAACCCGGTCAGGTTCAGGTAGTGACACGTTTAAACTCGGGTGGACGTTTCTCTATGAAGGAGCGTACTCCCTCGCGAAAATCATCGCGTACCAGGCTTTGCGCCATCCAGGTATTGGTTTCAGACATCGCCTCGCCCAGCGGCATATTCATGTGCCGATGGATTTGCGCTTTAATCACCTTCAGTGAGGTGGGCGAGCAGTTCGCCGCCAGGTTTTCAATATACTCCCGGGCGGTGGCAACGGACGCGCCGGTTTCAACAAGTCGCTCTGCAAACCCAAGGCGATGTGCCTCTGCACCGTCGAATTTCCGTGCGCTCCAGAGCAGGTCAAGCGCGTTGCCGGAACCCACCAGCCTGGGTAGGGTCCAGCTCATGCCGTGCTCAGCTATCAGACCCCGCTGGGAAAATGCGGTACTGAACTTGGCCTGTTGCTCAACGATACGCAGATCAACAAGGCTTGCGATCGCCATGCCGAGACCGGCACAGGCACCGTTGATAGCGGCGATCACAGGTTTGCGTATGGCCTGCAGGTAGCTGAAGGTGACTTTGAAATTGTCTCCCAACGTGTCGTCACCAGGTTCTGCCTGCAGGTGTGAAAGATCTTCAGCACCGCCATCACCTGTGCTCAAACTATCCAGTGCGTTCATATCCATACCCGGACAGAAGCCACGGCCTGCACCGGTGAGAATGATGCCCACCACTGCTTCATCAGCCTCAGCTGTGGCCAGCGCGTGTTTGATTTCCGCAAGCATGCGATTGGTGAATGCGTTGAGTGCCTGTGGACGATTCATGGTGATGACCGCAACAGGGTCGCTCACGTCATATAGAATTTCTTCGTATTGCTTGGCTGACATAACTCTCTCCCAAAGTGGTTCTAAGCGGCTTTAGCGTAACGGCTCAGGTGATTGTGATCTACAGGTGGCAGGCAAAGTTTGCCGAAAAAAGCGTATGATTGCGGCTTTTTGCAGGACAACAATTGTCTTTGGACCTGTTGTCTTAACTGGAGTGTTGAACGAAGCAAGTGAAAAGTCTGGGTTTAATCATTGTGGTTTTAATAGGTGCTGCAGGTGTGCTGTCAATCGCGGGTTGGTGGATAGGTCCCCAGCTGGTGAATATTGCACTTTTTGATGATCAACGCGATCAACCTTATCTGCTGCTGGATTTTGCAAAAACTTCAGGCGTGCAAGATGAAGACTATTTGTTGACTCATTATCAGCAGCCACTTACCGGGCTGATTACCAGTGAAGGCGGCGTTGCGGTAGGCTCCTATACGCTGGTTCAGTTGCTGGAAGGTACCCGTGCTGACGAGTGGAGCCACCTGAACAACTTCCATCTGTCTCGCGCTCAGGATATAGCTCAGGTGATGACTTCTTCGCCTTATCGTCTCATTGCAAACAGCGGTCAGGTGGATAACGTTACCCTCGGGCATTTTTCTGCTCAACCCGTCCGTTGGCGGGCGGGTCTGGTAATCTGGTTGGTACGCAACAGCGAGAATGTAGCTGTTGATAATCTCGCGCCGGTTCTGGCCACACTTGGTGGAACGCATGGACAGGTGGTCTGGGACAAAGCGGTACATATTTATCATCGCGAGCAGGATTGGGATCGGCTTGTGGTGCTGGATTTCCCCTCAGCCCAGGATGCGCTCAGCTGGATGCGGGATCCGGAAGTTGCCACTGCACGGGTCATTGCAGGTGCTAAAACCCGTCGCTCGATGGTTGCCGTCTACGGCCAAGCGGACAGACGTTAGATCACACTGTATTCAAAAAAACAGACATTTCTGAATTCATCAAATTCGCCCAGATTTGGATAGGTTAACGCCTGCATGTGGTGTACCACGGTAAACTCCGGATCGTTCACATCGTCAATGCGTGAATCGGCGATGAGCATTCTGGACGCTTTGTTTTTTGCTTTTGAGAGCAGACTGAAATTACTTCGGTCGTACAGAACATCTGCCATAAACAGTAGATCAAGGTTGTCTGGCACCTTATCAAGATTGTCTACTGGTAACACTTCTACATGGTTGAGGTGCGCGTTTACCTGAGTCGCGAGCAGCGCATCCGGGTCCGTGTCACAAGCCCAGACGCATCGTGCGCCCATTAATTTGGCCATGATGGCAACCACTCCGGAGCCACAGCCGAGGTCGATGATGTCTTTGCCTTGAACAATCTGCGGCTGCTGTGCAAGCCATTGTGCCGTTGCCAGTCCGCTTCCCCAGCAGAAGGCCCAGTAAGCCGGCTTCGCAATAACGTCATGCATAACCGCCGCCGGCAGAGGGCCGGTGGGAAAGTCTGCATTGATCAGAGCCAGTTGCAGTTCTGATATCCCGGGCAGGGGACCCACTTCGATGTGTGCCATGGGGAGTGTGCCTTGAAGGGCGCTTTCTAGATCCGCTAGATGCGGGCTCGCGGATTTGTCTGTGGGCATCGCGCGATGCAGCGGCGTTAGAGTGACTGACTCTGTCGGCGAACCCAGAATAAACCGGCGATGCCTAAGCCCAAAACCAGGAAGTAGCTGTAATCGAAGGTATCTGCAGCAGTACCACCTGGTTCTGCTGCAGACCCTCCAATCGTGGACTCCTGAGTGACGCTCTTGCTGACCGCACTCATGGAAATGGTACTTGCATGTATGACATCGGCTCCCTCAGCGCTTACGCGTGCGCTGAGAAGGGTGCAAAGGAAAATAACCAGTAACGGAGTAGTTTTCACAACAAGCCAAACTCGTAAGTACGAGGGTCATAATAGAGATACAGGTCACAACCTGGTGCATTGGCCATGTATGGAATGTAAGTAAAAAGTAACCGCGAGAATGTGGTGATGGTAAAAGGCCCCGGTGAAAGCGTTTAAAACACGCTGGGGCCTCGACAGAGCGCTGCCTGTTATGCTTTTATTAGCGGCTTTCCGACCCGCGATATTCCGCGGATTCACCACGCTTGGGGGAGCCAATATGCCAATGATCCTGAACGAAGAGCAGAACATGCTCAAAGACAGTGCAAAAGACTTTTGCACCAATAATGCACCTATCGCGCAATTGCGCAGCCTGCGCGATGCGGACGCCAAAGAGGGCTTCGACACGGGCACCTGGAACTCCATGGTGGAACTGGGCTGGGCTGCGATTCCCTGGGGTGAAGATCATGGTGGATTGGCGTTTGGTTATAAAGGTCTCGGCGTTGTGACCGAAGAAACCGGACGTACGTTAACAGCCAGCCCTCTGTACGCCTCTGTCTGGGTGGGTGGCACAATTATCAATATCGGCGGATCAGATGCGCAGAAATCTGCATTACTGCCTCAGGTAGCGGCGGGTGAACTGTTGCTGGCACTGGCTCTGGAAGAAGGCCATCGACACGCGCCTTATCAGATTGCCACCAGCGCTAAGCGTGCAGGCGATGGTTATACCATCAGCGGTAAAAAGACATTTGTACTGGACGGTCATGTGGCCAACAAACTGATTGTTGTCGCCCGTACCAGCGGTGATAGCGGTGCAAGGGATGGTATTTCTCTGTTCCTGGTTGACGCCGACGCAGACGGCGTAGCTGTTACCCGCACCAAGATGGCGGATTCACGAAACGCAGCTAACATTGAATTCAGCGATGTCAACGTAGGCGCGGATGCGCTGATCGGTGAAGAAGGCAAAGGTGCCGATGTACTTGACCCTTCGCTGGACATTGCGCGCATCGGTTTGTCGGCGGAGATGCTTGGCTCTTTGCAGGAGTGTTTCGAGCGTACCGTTGAATATCTCAAAGAGCGCAAGCAGTTTGGGGTGCCAATTGGATCCTTCCAGGCACTGAAGCACAGAGCAGCCAATATGTTCTGCGAAATTGAGCTGTCTAAGTCCTGCGTCCTGGAAGCGCTGACCGCGCTGGATGAAGGCCGTGACGCCCAGGAAATTGCCAAACTCGCCAGCCTCACCAAGGCCAAAGTAGGCGAAACCTATAATCTGGTATCCCGCGAAGGCATTCAGATGCATGGTGGTATCGGTATGACTGACGAGTTTGATATCGGCTTTTTTATCAAGCGTGCCGCGGTGACTGAACAAACCTTTGGCGACGTCAACTATCACCGTAACCGCTACGGTGAACTCGAAGGTTACTAGCCGCTCGGCTTACCCCGCTTCGGAATCTGTATAACGTGCCCCACCTGAGGGGGCACGGCCAACCCGCTGTGAGCCCGCTTCAGCTGCGCCAAACGCTCGATAACAAAGTCCGGGAAAGGTGCTGAGCGCCGCGTCTGCATATCCACATGCATGCCTATCTGCTCTGAAGTTGCGGCCAGATAGCCTTCACCCTGATGGTAAAGCTGTTCGAAAAAGTGCACGCGTTTGCTGTCATAGTCCAGCAGTTGAAAATGCACAGAGACTTTGTCCCCTAATGACAACTCGCTGAGGTAGTTCAAGTGAACTTCCATGGTGAAGCAGGAACCCTGACCACTCTGTGCATAGGCTGCGCCTATGCCGAGAAGGTCGTAAACGTGATCAACTCCGCGATCAAAAATGACGTTGTAAAAAGCCATATTCAAATGGCCGTTGTAATCTATCCAGTCTTCTATAACAGTTTGCTCCGGACAGATCACCGGCGCTTGTTCGAGGCCTGGCAGGTTGCTCACAGTATGCTCCGATTTTTATGAAATTTACGTGATTAGTCATGTTACCCGGGCCGCGATGCGTTATAAACTGCGGGTATGAGCGTTATTCCTCCGCTGAAATTTTCGACCAAAATAAGCTACGGCTTAGGACAAGCTACCGAAGGTATCAAGAACGGTGCCTTCAACGTCTTCATCTTTTTTTATTACGCCCAGGTGTTGGGATTGTCGACTACCTACACAGGGCTTGCGGTGTTTCTGGCGTTGGTTCTGGATGCCGTCACCGATCCTCTGATTGGTTCAATCTCTGATAACTGGAAAAGTAAGTACGGGCGCCGGCATCCGTTTCTATACGCCGCGGTGTTACCTTTGGGATTGAGTCTGATTGCGCTGTTCAGCCCACCGGATATACCCGAGTTTGGCCTGTTCCTGTGGCTGACTGTGTTTGCCATGCTGACCCGAGCATCGATCACTTTGTTTTATGTGCCGCATGTCGCGTTGGGTGCAGAGTTGTCGTCGGACTTTGACGAACGTACAACCATAGTCGCTTACCGCTTTTTCTTCAGTTACATCGGCCATCTGGTAACTTATGCGATAGGGTTTACGCTGTTCTTTGCCGACAGCCCTGAATATCCCCATGGTCAGTTCAATGTAGAGGCGTACCTGCCCTTTGGTATTACCCTGGCAGTGCTCATAGGTCTGGTGGCGCTTTATTCAGCGGCAGGCACCCAGAACCGTATTCCGTACCTGGTGCAACCGGCGGTGCAGCGTCCGTATCTGGGCATCTGGCATACGCTGCAACAGACCCTTGCGGAGTTGTTACAGGCGCTGAAGAACGTGTCATTTCGCTGGTTGTTCACCGGTGTGCTGGTCGTTTTTATGATGGTAGGTGTGGATCAGGCCCTGAATCTGCATATGAACACGTATTTCTGGGAGTTGCAGAGCAGCGGCAACCTGCTGTTCTTTATGGCTACCCCGATCGGCGCACTGTTGGGCACGTTTTGCTCCCGACGTTTAACTGAATGGTTTGATAAGAAGCCACTTATCCTGTGCGGCACTTTGTGGTGGGCGGGCTGTCAGGTTGTCCCTGTGGTGCTGCGATTGCTGGGCTGGTTCCCGGAAAACGGCAGCGACTCACTGCTGTGGACGCTGATACTGGTGAAATTTCTGCAGGGTGTCGGCGTAGTGCAGGCGCTGGTCGCGTTTTCGTCCATGGTTGCGGATATCGTCGACGAGCAGGAACTGGTCACCGGTAAACGCCAGGAAGGCATGTTCTTTGCGGCGGTATCGTTCTCTAACAAGGTCACCACGGGGTTGGGTTCCGCAGTAGCTGGCCTGGCTTTAACGGTAATTGCCTGGCCTACCGGTCCGGAGATTAAAACCGCCGCAGATGTGGCGCCGGAAACCCTCATCTGGCTGGGCCTTGTGTTCGGCCCCATTGTCTCCGGATTTGCTCTGGTGTCAGCTTACTGCTACTCCAAATATGATCTTGATCGTAAACGGCATGCCGAGATTGTCACTGAACTTGAAAGGCGTCGGGCACAAGCTGCCTGAAAGCCTTCTGCGTGGCGCCAATGGTTCAACACCTGGTTCGCTTTCTGCAGGTTGGGGGTGTCGCATTTGCCCTTGATGCTGGAATACTCTGGTTTCTTGTTTATCAGATCGGGGTGCCGCCAATTGTTGCACGCAGTTTTTCATTTCTAGTCACCATAGTGGTGACGTTTGTGCTGAATGCCCGGTACACGTTTGCCGCGTCAATAAAAGAGTCTTCGAAGAGCCGCTACATTCTCATTCAGTGTGTCGGTTCCGCCATCAATTTCGCGGTTTACTCCGCTCTCGTGTTGGCGGGTTTGTTTGGCCCGTTGTGGGCGTTAGTGGTTGGGTCTTTCCTGGGTTCGACGCATAACTTTCTGATGATGCGCCGTTTTGTGTTTGCCAGTGCTACAGACAGGCCCCCTGCATAGCGTCAATCCATTGTGCAATCAGTGCATGGCCCTCTTCGTGAACCAGTGTACGCCCGAGCTCCGGCATCATGGTGCCGGGGTCAGTTGTGTTCATTCGGTAAGCCAGAATGGATTGGTCTGCTGCGCCGGGTACAATACTGTACAGGTGTCCACCAGATCCCCGGCCGGCAGCGATGGGTGGTTTGCACTCTCCCATTGTCTGCACATCATGATCGGCGTAGTCGAGCAGCAATCCAGACGTATCTGCTGCGCCAGCGATGTTGTGACAATGGCCACAGTTGATATCCAGGTAACTGCGCGCTCGGTGATCCAGGTCACTATGGCCAGCGGTCATGTCCGCGTTTGCGAACACGTCTTCGATAGCTGGCAGACCATCAAGCGTGCCACGAGCCTGCCAGGCGCTGAGTTGATTGATGCCATGGATCGGGTCGGGTCTGTTCAGGTGGCGGGCTTTGATTCCGATGGGCTGGATATCACCGGCGGTATGATCTGTCGCATGGCAACTTGCACACTGGTTGCGGCTGGGAACCAGGTAATTGAGTACATCACCTTCACTTGTAGGCAGTGTCTGTAAATCACCGGTAATGGCAAGATAGGCGTCATCGCCGCGCCAGATGTAAGGAAGGGCATCCCAGCCGTCACTCTGCTTGACCAGCAGTCGGGTTTCCAGCAACAGCGTTCTGTTCATGTCCAGGCTTGCCGGATTGCCGTCCCAGCTGGCATCCAGGATCAGTGCACCATCGCCGGTGTGCTGGTAGAAAAAGGTTTTGCTGATGATGCTGCCTACCGGCAATACAAACGCGTCGAAGGACTGATACTGGGCTGTTCGTGTTGGTGGTATGTACAGGGTGCGCAACTTTAACGCGTAGTCAGTGAACAGAGGTGTGTTCAGATCATAAATGTGGGTACCTTCAGCGGGAACTAATGTGTCCACCTCCTTGTGGATTAAGCCCCAGGCGGAGAGATTGTCCGGGTACTGGTCTGCGGTAAAGAAACTGACCCCCGGTTTTTCACTGCAGCTGCTGCTCAGCAACCAGATCAGTAAAATGCACGGTACTGCTTTAAACCCGTAACTCACAAAGGTGCTCAGTGTTGGTTAGCTACCCATCGACAGCGTCACCGGCGACAGTTTATCGACGGTGCAGTCATGGTTGCCCATATTCACGTTTGGATTAGCAAACTCATTGGCTGCGTCGATGTTCAACAGTTCCACATCACCGTTCTGCACGCAGATGACAGCCTGCTCATCAGAGCGCGCCGGGTTGACGATGCCGTCCCAGATAATGTCCGGGAATTCGCCGTCAGAGCCGTAGACGGCATCTCTGATCTGAGTCAGATAATCACTGCCTGGCACTCTACCGCCTCCTTCAAACTGATTGCCGTAAATAAATATGTCCTCGGGGTAGGGGTCAAAGCTTTCAGCCAGATCCCGTTGCCCCGCGTAGTTGGCGCTGAAATAGCTGGAGATGACAATGTTTGCGGTGTTGTTATTGGTGAGGTTGTTGTCAAAAATTTCCACTTTGTCATTGGAATTGATAATTATTCCAGAGCCAGCAGGTACACCGGAGACTGCTGTACCTGGCGCAGCAAAGTTGGCCGTGTTGTTGTTATGTACTTCGTTTTT
>Ga0180435_10004079_pt1 | contig 14466 bp, 23 predicted proteins | sample SS_ome_3_FD_132467 | JGI IMG/M metagenome (GOLD analysis project Ga0180435, IMG submission 132467) | Hypersaline lake sediment archaeal communities from the Salton Sea, California, USA - SS_3_S_1 metaG | ecosystem: Environmental > Aquatic > Non-marine Saline and Alkaline > Hypersaline >... | reverse complement strand
TATGACGAACAGTCTTAATCAGGAAGCCCAAGAATACACCGAAGAAGTTTTCCGGCTAATGGACGGCATGCAGACCGACCAATTCCTGACGATCCTCACGCACTGCATTCTTGCCGTGATGGCCGATACAGCCCCCGACGTAGACACGGCAATTGCTTTGACATCGGCATACGCTGACACACTGGAAGAAACCGGAGCCGAATTGCTCCCTGCCTTTTACACTTATGAGTGAGTTATTCTCTGCTAAGGAATTCTTGGCGCAACCACGCTGGCAGCAATTGCGCGACTTTCACGGGCTGTTTGTGCATGAGTTGCCATGCCCGCATAAATGGGGACACCCGTTCTCTGCATACTACTTCTCTGAGCGGATCACCGAGAGGGAGGCAATTCATCGGATCGCGTCAGACTTTTGCGCATTGGAGGAAGCTGGCCACATGGCGACGGGAGCAACCGAGAAAGAAGCCGTCATCACCTTGCTCCACCGGGCCAAACTGGAAGGCTGGCAAGACGTGAGCATTCGCGAATCATGAGGAAATACACCATAGAGTTGCCTTACCCGTCACCCGTCCTTTCGCCGAATTACCGGGCACACTGGGCGGTTGTTAGCAGTGCTAAAAAGCAAATGCGTGAACAGGCAAAATGGCGGTTGTGTGAGGCGATGGGCCACAAGTCGGCACAATGGGACCGAGCTAACGTCTACATTTCCGCTCATCCCCGCGATCGGCGCAAGCGCGATGCAGACAACCTGCTTGCGTCGCTCAAAGCAGCTTTTGACGGTGCGCAAGATTCCGGATTGATCCAGGATGACTCAGGCCTCACGTATTGGCCGATTACATGGTCGGAACCAGACAAGCACAATCCCCGGGTTGTTATTACATTTTGCAAGGATCAAGCAGACTTGAACGCCGAAGTCCGGGCACAGCCGAGACAAACCAACAAACAATATGAAGAAAGAGCAGATATTTGAAAAATACATTATGGAGGCGGCTCAGACGCCAAGAATGCAGGGAGCACCGGCCTTGAACGCATGGATGGGGAGTTCCAAAAGAATGAGTATATTCGACAGCATATACACGGACTCTGACATCCAATCGCTGACAAGGCCTCTTAAGATATCAATACCACTTACAGAAACCCATGACGATTGGGATGGAATGCTGGTTAGATCATTCATTCAAACCCGACTGAGAATGAGAGGCATTAATTGCAAGCCAAGTGGCAGAACAGTTATTGATTACAACAAAAAAGGTAAACGGCCATATTTTTTACCGACACAAAGAAACCACGGATTCCCAAATCCAAAATTTTCAGTCCTGAGTTCAATTTATGGGAAAACTAAAAAGGGAAAGAAACCAAGATTTGATTCGTTCCTCTATTCAAAAGACGGATTAAACTGGATTGAAAAGCACTCCAATGGAAAAAAATTTGAAAATTACGTTATTGGAAAAGAGGAATTGCAAAGCTCAAAGGCGGTAAATATAGCTATTGGATTGCAGTGCTTTACGGAATATTCGTGGACTATTGAGTTCCAGTTTGAAAATAAATCAGCCCCAGTGCTATTCCCAGTAACAAAAGGAATAGCCTATTCAATGGCGAGAATTTCCGATCTAACAGACTCCGAAAAACGGCGCCGGGTTATTCATTTTGTATCTGAGCACAAAAGATCAATCGGTGAACAAGAGGAAGGCTCTAGCGTTATGAAGCATTTGCGTGGTGAGTTGGTTTATTTGTGGCAGGGGTGCAGAATGCAAATATCACCGCCAGTCAACGATATGTATTCATTTGATAGGGACACCGAGAAAATTAAATCGGTTAGGAAAAAGATGGGAATATCGTCAACGGCCAATATTTAAACGATAAAAGGGCATATCTAACAGAGTTAAACCAGAATACCTAGGACACATGAGTAACGACGCATTCATATTTGACATTGAGACGGCACCATTGCCGGATGACCAGCTGGACCAGTTTGCCCCGTCCCGTGATCCGTTTGACTTTGCAGCGGTGAAGACCGGCAACTTGAAAGATCAGGCCAAAATTGTGGCCAAAGTGGCATCGGCTGAAAAAGCCCATGAAGCCGCTGAGGACGCGAAGCAGGACGAATGGCGCAAGCGATGCACACTGGACGCCAAAACAAGCCGCGTTCTTGCAATCGGAATGTGGCAGGGTGACGAGTATTGCATTGCGGTCGATTCGGAGCGCAATGGGATTGATTGCGAGCGGCAAACTCTTTTGACGTTTTGGCAGGAATTGTCAAAAGCACTTGAAAAGGGCCGGCGGGTCTACGGGTGGAATATTCTGGGCTTCGATTTCCCCTTTGTGATTCAGCGGAGCGTAATTAACCAGGTCCGGATTCCGGTCAATATAGACATTCCCCTTTGGCGCAATCACTGGATCCGTGACTTGCAAGACATTTGGACCGGCGGAAAAGGCTACTGTAAACTGGATCTGTGCGCCAGGGCCATGGGCATCGAAGGCAAGCAGGACCTTTCCGGCAAGCTGCCTCACGAGATATTTGCAGAAGACCGGGAAGCCTTTTTGGATTACCTGAAACAGGACGTAATGATCTGCAAAGAAATCCAGGAAAGGGTTGCTTCGGTATGGCTCAACCAGTGAATAAACCGCCACTAAAGCGTGACTGCATTTATCACGATACGGAATTCGCGGGTCGGCGATTGCTGCGAATTTCGCTCCGCAACATTAATCGGCTGTTGCAATCCAGTTATGCAACATTTGACGAAATACCAGAAAAGCAGCGCGACCTATTGCAACGGCGATTCTGGAAATATTGCCGAATTGCTCACCCTAACGTGGAAATGCCTGATAAATCGGCATTAGCCGAATGTCTGGAAATCGAGTAACGATGAGATGAGGGACCGCTGAGAGCGCGATCCCGCAACACCAGAAAACTATGAAATCAGAAACGAAAATCAACAGCGGAGCGGAAAGCGGTTCCTCTCCATCGGCTTGTTGTGCCTTGGCGCACGATGAGAAACGGCAAGTTCTTACGCTGGACTACGAATACGAATACGAAATCGACCTGGAGCGGATCAAGACTGAGCGCGACCTTCTCGCGTGGGTCTGCCACCTCTGCGAAAAATCATGGATGACCGCCGAGAGGGTTCGTGCGGTTGCTGTGAAGATTTCCCAAATCAAAGGGTTCAGCATCTACGGACTTTGGCCAGAACGCCAAAGCTGACACACGCCATGAATACATGCTCCAATTGTCCAGTATGCGCGATATGGCGTTGTGTCCAGCGCCTTGTTCGCCTCGTTCCGCGTAGATACCACAAGCGGTTTTCCCTAGGTCGGCTGACCGTGTGGGTATTCCCCTTTTGGTGGAGCGGTGGGGAAACGGTAGTGGGAAAATCCATCGGGCCAATCACGTATCTTTATAAGGCGAACAGAGGTGAACTACCGCCGTCCCGCTAACATGTTAACGCGACATCTGGAAAAACCACGATAAACAGAGCCACTGTGATTAAATAAGCGGCAATACATCAAGCCTCGCTTGACCTATGAAAACCTTTTTAATCCCTGTCTGTGCCCTCAGACTAACAATTTGCCCCTTCCCGGCATGGTGCCCAGGGAGAGCCTGGTGACCCGGTTGGGAGTTTGCCGGTCATGAAACACCGGGAAGGGGCTCCTTTCACTATGAAATACATTGCACTAATCACCCTGCTTGCGCTGTCGTCATGCGCCAGCAAACCCGATCCGGAACCTGAACCGGTCGAGACATACCCGTGGCCGCCGGCCGGGTGGGAAACCTTTGGCCCGTTTGGGGTATGAACCTGATTGACGCAATGAAAGCAGCTTTTGCCGCAGAAGACTCCTTTTCCTTGTCCTCGTCCGAAAAAGAACTGCTTGTGTTTGGGTTGATCCGGATATGGAACGACAGGGGCCGACCTGACACGTTTGCAGCGAAAGAAACAGCGATTCTTGGCGCAACCGGAATGTCTCGAACTGGATTCAAGCGGGCCAGAAAAGGCCTTTCTGATAAAAGCATTATTGACTGGTCATCGGGTGAGAGAAACGTATCTGCGGCATCTTACAGTATTTTGAAACTGTTTGATTCATGGACCAATACGGACCATGAACCGGGCCATGAACCGGGCCATGAACCGGGCCATGAACCGGGCCATGAACCGGACCCATATATAGTGAGAGGAGAGGAGAGTAGAGAAAAGAATAAAAATACCCCTAAATCCCCAACGAAAAAGAAGCAGCCGACAGAATGGAAACCAGACGAGACGCAACAGCGGATTAACCGGCTATTCCGGCGGAAGGACAGCACACGATGGAAAGCGGACGAGCTTGCCGCCTACCGGCAGAACGAATACACCGAGGAGGATCTTGCCGAGATCGAGCGCTACTATTCTGCCGACATTCCCGGGGATGACGACTACCGCCGACGTGACATCCTGCGACTTCTCCGGCACTGGCCCGGGGAGGTAGACCGGGCAAGATGCTGGAAGCCGAAACCGAAATACAAGCCGGGGCACATGCTTGACATTCCTGACGATTACGGCCCTCCTGGCGTTTCTTACGGGCTTTAACCTCATTCCGCTGTCCTGACCCTATTTCGCAATTCAAACGCCACACGAGCCAATCTGACGCTTTCTAGAGCTATCTCAGCATGAATAGAACCAACCAAACACCACCCATGAGCGATATTGCCGGACCGATGGAGGAGGCGTTTCGCCGAATGCAGAAAAAAGCCGAGGAGGTTTCGGCTCAAATGGCAGCAGAGCTGGAACCATTCCGGAAACACCCGGGGACCTGCCCAGGATGTGACAGGCCGGCCGATCTGGACTTTGACGCATCGCTTGAGGCATCCGAGGAAAACCGCCGGTTGACGACCATTTACCGGCAGTGCTCGTCATGCCGGTTGGCCGAATATGACCGCAAGCGCCTGACCAGTGCCGGAGTGCCGCCGGATCTGCTTGACGCCAGTTTCGCGAATTTTCAGGTTGATGAACAAACTTCCGGCCAAGCGGAAAAGTTGGCTGCCGTAAAACAGTTTCTTCATCCTGATAAGCAATCCCGCGTGTTGATTCTTCAGGGGAGTCACGGCACCGGCAAGAGCCATTTAGCCGTTTCCTGTTTGCGCTCGTCAAACCCCTGGAAATGCCAGTTTGTTCAGGCTCAATATCTGCTCCAACGCCTGCACGGCATGGAGTTTTCCGAGCGGCTATCCCTAATCGAATCCATGCACCGGCCGAAAATTCTTGCATTGGACGAGATCGGCGGTAATAACCAATCAGCAGACGCGGCCGAGGTGTTTTACTCAATCCTAGAGCCGAGGTTGTCTGCTGGGGATAGAACGATCATTACAACGAACATGGGCAAAGATCGATTAGTTGAAACGCTTGGCGGTAGCCGGATCGAAAGCAGGATGGCCCGGGTTTCGCTGGTCGTGACAATGACGGGAAGAGATTGGAGGAAGTGAACGTCGAAAGTGATCCACGCTATGAAAAGACTATTGACCCCAAACTGCCGCGATGTATGGCGTTGGCTGAGATGTCTTGTTCTGCCAAGGGATGCTCTTACGGGTGACGATTTAGAGGACATCTTTCATTTGTGCGGCATTGACTATCCTGGGCGCGACATGCCACCAAAAGCCTTGATTGCAACGCTGATGAATCGAAGCATTGAGCTTGGGAGAAATCAGGAAATTAAAAAGCAGAACGACCAAGGCCAGGCACCCGCCGACGCTACACCAAACACTGTTGAATGAAGGATCAAACCCTATCAAAGCCGAAAACCGTGGAACAACTCGACGCTGAGGCGGGTTGTCCTGCGCCGCCTTGTTCTGCTGCGTCGCCGATCCACGATATGTGGAGGGAAAACTTCAATAGCACGCTTTCAAGAGGGTTTCGGAGAGTGCGGGAACGTGCTGTCGAAGTCCTCGAAACATTCGAGTCGGAAACACCAATAACCATCCGAATGATTATGAGTGACGACCGTTTGTTTGCCGTGGTGCGAACGGATGACGACGCTGAAGACCCGGTCGTGATCTGGAATGAGGCGGATGTCGATGGCTACAATCATGTAAGGGAAGTCTGGCTTCCTACCGACGTAGCGGAAACCGTAGGGGCGTTCGCAAATCAAAAAAACCTTGAAAAAGAGCTAGAATTTGAGTGCGTGGTTTGCGGTCGGAAATTTGACCCGCCCGCGTTGCTAACGGGTTGTTGCGCCTATCGCGGAAATTTGAAGCAGAACGTATGAGGTCTGCCACGCCAGACGGGAGCCAACCACCGGTTGCAATGGAGATGATTGAACAGGGTATAGAGTGCGACTCAGAAGGGTCTGGCGTTGGTCAGCACCGTCTTGTTCGTCCTTCGGGGCGCGTGCTGTGTCGGTTTTCGTGCGGTGCCGCTTCCGCAGTTGCAACAAAGATCGCCTTGGAGAAATACGGAGACGCTTGCGAAATCTATCGTTGCGACACGGGGAGCGAGCATGAGGACAACGAGCGATTCCAAAGAGACTGCGAGGAATGGTATGGCAAGCGAATAACAGTGCTAAAAAGCGAGAAATTCGACGACATCTACGATGTGTTTGAGACTCGCAGGTTCCTAGTCTCGCATCAAGGAGCGCCATGCACGGGGGAAATGAAGAAGGTTCCCGGCGATTCGGTTTGGAATATCGGTGACATCGAAATCTACGGATACACTGCACACGAAGCGCACCGAGTGAAGAAATGGCAGCGCGAGAATTCCGAGCGCATCATTGAATGCCCTCTCATAGATCACAGCCTCACCAAAGATGACTGCTTTGGCGTTTTGGCTCGCGTCGGAATTGAACTCCCGGTGATGTATAAGCAGGGCTTCCGTAACAACAACTGCATCGGATGCGTGAAGGCACGGGACTCCATCGACTATTGGAAGAGGGTGCGAAAATATTATCCTGAGCAATTCTGGAAAACTGCGAGGCTGGAACGCGAGCTAGGGTTTGAAATTAACCGGGTCACAAAAGACGGGAAGAGAACTCCTATCTACCTTGATGAGATCGAGGACGGCGACCCAAAAGGAAATGATCCGAATATCCAATGCGGTCTGTTCTGCATGGCCGAGGTGGATTCTTGGACGAACAGCCAAGATCGCGCACCGCGTTAGCGGTTGTGCGCATCGACCTGTTCGCCAGCATTACCAGCAATGACGGAAACACAATATAGCGAGCTAAAAGGCCGGGCTATGACGTGCAACAGCCTAGCCCAGCTCCTTGAAATGGAACGGCGGACAGTCCGGAAATACCTGGACGCAGCCGAAGTGCCGGAAGTGGGCAGAACAGCCAACAACGGCATTCTCTATCCGCTCGCCGAATCATTACGGGTATTGCTGGCAGCATCGCGCAAGGCCAATAGCATGGACCGTCGAAATGAAGCCCAGGCCAGGAAAGCCGAAGTCGAAACGCAAATTCTCCTACGGAAATACCTGCCAATTGACGAGATCATGGAGCCGTTACAATTGCTCATGTCAAATTTTACCACTGTCGTAAAGGGCAGTGACCTGAAAGAAGAAGACAAAGAAGCGCTAATAGCCAAAGCAAAAAAAGCAATACCTACAGAAATATGAAACCACCGCCGAACACCGGAACTGCATCAGACGTGCCGCCACTAGAGCCAGACATTTACCCTGCCCGTTGCCATCTGATGGCTTACGTGGGTCAGCAGGAGGACGAATGGCAAGGCCAAGTGCGGCTGAAACCTAAAGTCGTTCTCGGCTTTACCCTGCCCACGACCAGCCACACATTCGACGAGGAAAGAGGGCCGGAGCCTTACCGTAAATACAAGCAATACACATACAGTCTCGCGCGAAAGTCGCATCTTAGGCACACTCTGGAAAAGTGGCGCGGGCAGGCATGGAGCGAGGACTTCCCTAATTTCGACATCGAGAACGTTCTTGGAACGGCCGTCAGGTTGTCAACGATCCTGGACGAAACCGGCACGAAATGGTGGATTTCGGATTTTATCAAAATTGCCAGGCAGGATGACTGCCCAGCATTGGCCGGACCGGCAATTGCGTATGATGTCCGGGAACACAACGAGACGGTTTTTCAGGCGCTTCCGGAATTTATCCAGCAAATGGCGCAAAAAAGCACGGAGTGGAATGACCGGGAGCAAACGGCGGGATCTGCGTCTAGTCCGGCAGTTCCGGAGGAAGAGGATGACATTCCGTTTTGACGCCAAGGATAGCCCATGAGCGGAGCGAGTTGGCGATCATCGGGCACTGGATCGCCGTCGAGCACGCCATGCCCGACGACGGCATCACCTGCCTCGTGTGGTCGCAGCACCTAGACGACGCGACCCTCGCCGCCCACGACACCTCGCTTCTCGAACGCCGGACTGACACCGGCTGGACCAGTCCCGACGGCCGCGCCGTGCTCGGCGTGACGCACTGGTGCGATGACATTACACCGCCGCCCGATCCCAAGGGCCAGAACGCCTGAGCGCAGGCACCGCAGCCCGCGCTCTAAGACTATGAACACAAAAACCAACTCGAACGCGGGCAGCGGTTGTCCTGCCGCGCCTTGTTCTGTGCCGATTTAGACGCCCGAAAAGAAATCGCACAAAATGCGAAAATAGTTGTTGCATCATTCGCAGATTGTGCGAAACTGTAAATGTCGAAAGGATGAACCTGAGACAAACCTGAATCAACAATGACCATTGACTACACCGGAAACAGCTTCAGCGCAAAAATCACCCCGACTGGCACACTCGTCGTAAACACGGACGGTGAGACCTACGAGTATCGAATATGGAGCAAGCGAGGAAATCGCGAAGCCAATGCGTTCGTGGAAGATGATAGAGTCATCGTCGCCAATGCGAAAAAGGAATTCTTGCGGCTGAAAGTGAAGGATGACGAGTTCAAAAACAATGTGAGGAGGCTGGCCGACGCTGCGAGCCGCGAAAAAAAGAACGCGATCCTCGAAGAGATTTTTGGATGACCCTCCCGGAGCAACTCAAAAGCGAGCGACAGCGCCTCGGTCTGACACAGACTGAGGCCGCTCTCGTATGTGATGTATCGCCTCGCACCTACTGGCAGTGGGAGGCTGGTAAATCCACGCTCGACGTGGCCCTGGAGGGGGCTCTTGCTCGCCTCCGATCCGCCAAGAAGCGCCCAAAATGAAAGCACAGAACGTCAAGCGTGAGGGACCGCCGCCCTCAGTAACTGAAGAAAACTAGGAGCGGGAACGGCGGTTCCCTCCACGCATTTGTTAACCCATGTCAGATTTCATACCGAACTCAATACTTCACGGACTTAAAATGGGAGAGTTTGAAGACCTCCCGAAATCAACAAAACGGAAACTCGTCAAGCTCATGGCCAGAATCTCTGAAAAGTCCTACCGGCGCGGAGTGCAGCAAGCTCTGGCGGTTGGCTTCACGCACAAAAGCGTGTCCGATTGGCGATACGGAGACATGAACAAGTCGAAGGGGATCGACACGCCTTGCACCTTCTCGACGAAGGACAGATTTTTTCAGCAGAACTCCGAAATCACGCAAGTAGGGTTTCGTGAGGGCTAACGACTAGCTATGCCAGCGCCGCCTACAGCTCCCGATTCAACTAGCGACGTTACCGGCGCTTGGCATCAGCGCCTTGTTCTGCCTTGTGGGGTTACGCTCTACCAGGGGGATTGTCTGGAGATTCTGCCGACACTGGAAGGCGTGGACGCGATCATCAGCGATCCGCCCTACGGTATGAGATGGAACACTGATAGCGGACGATTCACGGGGAAAAAGCGCAAACACCTTTTTAAGATGGTCTCCTACCACGGAGAAGAGATAGAGGGAGATGCCAAGGCTTTTGATCCGTCGCCATGGCTTGCATGGGAGAAAGTGGTCCTCTTTGGGTCGAATCACTTCGGGGTAAGGTTGCCCGTTGGGACAAAGCTTGTATGGATCAAGCGTAACGATGACGCCTTCGGGTCGTTTTTGAGTGATGCCGAGGAAGCTTGGATGAAGGGTGGACATGGTATCTACTGCAGAAGAGACACCTCGATGGCTGGAAAGAATCAGAACAACCCGCGCCTTCATCCAAGTGAGAAGCCCGTTCCGATCATGGCGTGGTGCATGGACAAGGCGAAAGTCGCGGAAGGCGAAACCGTCCTCGACCCATACATGGGAAGTGGCACCACGGGAATCGCCTGCATCCGAACGGGACGCAAGTTCATCGGCATCGAGAAAGACCCCGAGCACTTTGAAACCGCCCGAAAGCGCATCGAGGCCGAATTGGCGCAGGGCGATTTATTCCGGCAGAACGCCAAGGGTGAGGCATCGCCCGACTAATTAAATGAAGACTACTGAAAACCAAAAAGCTAAGGGCGATTGCTCTCCACCCGTTTGTTCGCCTGATCGGATTGGATGGTGGGCATTGCGGCACCGGGACGGCTGGTGGGTTGGCACCGATAAGGGCGTGAACTGCTACGAAGATCACGACTTTGCGAGGGTGGCGCTGACTATCCTTTGGCAACGTGAAGGTGGGCGAGTAGTCAATTATCGGATCGAGCGATTCACGGGCGCAAACGTCATCGCGGGTGAGTTCACACCACAAAAAAGCGGCGAGCAAGCGATTCGAGATTACGAGGCGAACAGCAAAGATCGCGCACCGCGTTAGCGGTTGTGCGTATCGACCTGTTCGCCGTTATTTGTCTAGCAAACGCCAGAGATAGAAATTACCGTCGCCGACGAGCCGTGACGAGACTAGGCCATCCCGCTCCATAGCTTTCAGGGCGTCCCGGGTCTTTCTGACACACTTTCCCCACCTGACCGCAATATCTACTGTGTAGTGTTCACCTTCCTGCGGGTCATCGCTATACGCTTCGGCCGCCTTGATAATGTCGTCAATGGTTCCCACCTGCTTAACTGTCGTACTCATATTCTCACTTCTGGTTTCATTCCCTTGCCTGGTCTGAACAGAATATCTTGCTTGTGCGGGACTTTGTCTTTTCCGACGGCAGAAAAATCCAGCATGATGGCCGAAGGCATTGGGACCGCCCCGGGCACGACCTTGTGCCCGTATCGAGTCAGCCATTGCCAGGCACCGGTAACGGCACTGAACCCGCACCCATCGTCAAACCAGCCATGGCGGTGACGGTGCGCGCACACCAGGCCAAGCGGGCCTTTCCGGTCTGCTCGTTCTGCTTCCTGACGTTCCACACCAAGGTGGATGGATAGCTGCGAGGCTTCCAGATAGGGACGAGCGGTTGTGCCGATGTGGTGCCGGAAAACAACCGGCCTTTCGTTCTCGCCGATGAACAGCTCCAACCGCTCGAATGCGTGCCGATTCCGGACGGGGCATTTCTCAGCACCCAGCTTCCTGCCTATCCGCGTCTCTGTATTGCGGCTGTGACATTCCGTGCCTTCGGTGATAAACACTTTCGCCGGCTGTGTTTCCATCACCGGCTTAAACGCCAGGTCAACCGCGTCAACCTGGTCACCGCTGTCCGGGGACCATACTTGTGTTGTCCTATGGTGTATTCCGTCAACTATATCACCGTTAATGACCAGTGCATACGGCTCGCCCCCGGTCACTTCCGGCACCCATTCTTCCCAGAGGTGCAACCAGCATTCCCAAAACCATTCCTGGAAAGCGTTGAGGCCGATTAGCTGTCCCTCTCCCGTCTCGAACTCCGGCGCCATGAGGGCCACCGTAGAGCCGATGTGAGTATCGGAAATAATCACCACCCGCTCTATTCTGCTCATGGTATGGAATTCTATAGGCCAATTGCTAGTTACTCTAGCAACCTTATGCGTGCTTCGTGGTCCTGAATGCGAGCGCGTATCTCATCAGTTCGATCCTCCAAGAACTGCATGGTGCGCATTTCAATTTGGATTTGGGAAATTTTTTCTGACTGTTTTTTCACGTCATTCCGCGTCTCCTTAGCAATCCAGACAGCAAACGCAATGAGCGTCGTAAGAAGCAGCTTGAAAGTTGCTTCCGCGCCCATGAAAAGCTTGGCTTTTCCTTCGTCGCTCATCGGTAAATCTCCCACGTTGCGACAATCACCAGGGCAACCGCGAGGACGGCAACAACTCCTATATAGATCAGTTCACTCATTGTTCAATCGGTGGGCAATTTCGGCCGCTTTGTTCCAGCGATTTACTAGGCCGTTCCAGAAATTTGCGCGGTAACCCACCTTCGTCTGTTCGTATTCCTCCCGGGCACGCCGGAGCATGGTGACAATTGCTTCCGGTGCTTTCCGGTCTGCCTCTTCCAGCTTGCCCCTTGTCACCGGGCCCCACTTGCTGTCAAGCGCTAGGACAAACCCGAGGTTGCGCAAAGCCTTCTGGACGATCCAAGCGGATCCGCCTCCGCCCCGGTTAAATGTGGAATCCAAGACGAAGAACTCTGTCCCGGCCCGAATCGACCGAACAACAAAGCCAGTCATTCTCCGGGTATACGTCTCGATATACTCAGCGGCCACCGGCTCGCGGTCCTCTGCGCTCATCCTGACGAGCTTTGCCAGGATTTCCGGGTGATACCGGCTATTCAGTCCGGCAACCTCGTGTGTGCCGCCTCCGTCGTTCGCTGGCAGCTTGTAGACAATCAGGTTGCCGCTTGCGTCTCGCCGGGCTTCCAGTTCCACGATCTTGTGTCCAGCGCGAAATTTCAGGGTTGGCGAATCCTGTGACTCGTCATCATCCGGTCCAGTGCTGGTGTCCTCTACATCAATATCGTTCAGCAAGGTATAGGTAAACCGGTTTCCCCAAAGCTCTTCGGCAGACTGGCACAACTCGATAAAGTCAACGAAGTCCGTCACCTTCTGGAACACCTGGCAACCGGCCGAGCTGGAATAGACACGTTGCGCGACATGCCCCAGCCGATCCGGGCTGACCGGGCTGTGAATGTTGATGCCGAAATACCCGGTCATCGTCGAAGACGGCAGAATGTCAAACTCGTGATCTCTGTCGCCATCCCGGTAGACGGTCACCGGCCCGTTCCGCTGGCACAGGGCCTCATATCTGCCGCCGTGCAGGTCCAGCTTGTAAACGCCCTTGTATTGACCAGGCTTGAGGATTGCCGCGCCGCGCGGGTTAAGCAGTCTCTCGACTAGATACCGGCTACCCGGGTAAGTCGTGATTGGCCAAGACTTTACCGCCCACGGTCCAAGACTGGTTTTCCAGAATACATACAGCGTGCAGCCGTACTCATCGACACCGGCCGATGTGTTCCGGACGCCAACAATATTCAGGTTCAGCTCTTCCCGGTTGTCCTTGAATACTTCATACCCTTTGCGCTGCATCGCCCTAACCAATGGGAATGCCGGGCCGTATTCGTCATCCGGCAAAACCGGGTCAGGCGCGCGCTCCGGCTCTAGTCTGTCATCTTGGGCCGGCGCCGGGTCGCGCCCGATCTGATCAGGAACAATTTCCGGGCTTTTCCGCTCCCGCTGGTTTGTCCGGTTAGCGCCGAAGAGCGAATCAAGCAAAAGCTTGAGAATGGTAAACAGTTCTTTCATCGCAGATGCCGCCAGGCGGCAAACAGTTTTTCCATGACCCATTTGCCAAATAGCTTCCACCGGTCGAAACCGATAGACGCATACACGGCGCCAGCGACAAAGCAAATACCCCCTGTAATTACGCAACTAATCATGACCGCAAGATTTTGCCGTCCCATTTGCTGAACGGCTTCTCAATGGTTCGTGCTCCAACGTAGAACGCGGCAAAGTAGAGGGCGAGGCGATGCAGGTTTTCAGCGAGTGAAAGGATCGCGTCTACCTGGTCTGCGGACATGCTGTCCTCAAGGAAGAGGCAACCGGCTCCGATAAAGTGATAGATAATGCAGGCGGACACAGCGGCAATAAACAGGACCGGTCGGACATTCTTTGACAAAACGTTGTCGGACATCATGTCTGTTTTGTGTCTTTCCGTCAGTTCCCGGCCTGCCGCTGAAGCCGCTTCCAGTTCCGCTTTTTCCAATCCAGCCTGGATTTCGGCAAGCTTTGCCATTTGCTCGGGGTTGGCCGTTTTGATCGCCTCTTTGATGGCATCAGGCTCCTCCGATGTGCCCAGGATCCCGGCAACTTTGCCAATGATCCTGCCACCTTTTCCGACTGCCGTCTCCGACAGGATAGCACCGGCAATCCGGGCTAGTTTGTTCTCGCTAAGGGCTTCGAGGAATTCGCCCGTTTTTGTGTCGCTCATTATGCAATAGCACCTTGGATTGTTACTCGGATGTTTACGCTGGTTGTTCCGCCCGATTCGCCGTCATCAACTAATTCGATCTGGATTCGATCACCGGCCGCATAACTGATACTGTCCGTTGTTGATCCGTATTGAGCGGTTCCGCTACTCGCCGAAGTGCCTAAACTTGTTTCGCTACCCACTAGCGTTCCGTTTTTCCGGAGCCGGATAGACGGGTTGCTTGTGGGGCTGCCCATCGCGACGCCAAAGAGCTTATTGACTGTGAGGGCTGATGGTGCGTATTCGTCGAAACTGACCGTCCCATTACCTGTCCCCGTCTCGAT
>Ga0180435_10004078_pt1 | contig 14467 bp, 13 predicted proteins | sample SS_ome_3_FD_132467 | JGI IMG/M metagenome (GOLD analysis project Ga0180435, IMG submission 132467) | Hypersaline lake sediment archaeal communities from the Salton Sea, California, USA - SS_3_S_1 metaG | ecosystem: Environmental > Aquatic > Non-marine Saline and Alkaline > Hypersaline >... | reverse complement strand
GAATTCACGGAAAGGATCCAGAAACTCGGTCCTTCTCCCATACGGCTTGCTATTCAGGCGCAGGAAAGGAGAAAACAGCCATGATCGTGGGCGAACAGAAACCTCTTGAAGAGCTTTGGGAGAGCATCAAAGACCACAAAAAGGTCCTGGTGTTCGGCTGCAACACCTGCGTCGCCGTGTGCCAGCAGGGGGGCAACAAGGAAGCCGAAATTCTGGCGTCCCTGCTGCGGATGAAAGCCACCCAGGAAGGCGTCGACATGGAGATCCAGGATTCCGGCATCGAACGCCAGTGCGAACACGAATTCTTCGAAAAAACCGAAGAACGCGTCGAGTGGGCGGACGCCGTGCTGAGCACCGCCTGTGGCATCGGGGTGCAGTTCATGGCCGAAAAATACCCCAAACCGATCTATCCGGGCCTGAACACCACCTTCCTGGGAGCGGTCGAAAAATTAGGCGTTTACACCGAGCGCTGTCAGGCCTGCGGCCAGTGCGTCCTGGCCCAGACCGGCGGCATCTGCCCCATCGCCCGTTGCGCCAAGCGCGTCATGAACGGCCCCTGCGGGGGCTCCACCAACGGCAAATGTGAAATCAGCAAAGATGTGGACTGTGCCTGGCAGCTCATTGTGGACCGCTTGAAGCTGCTGGGCCGCATGGATGACTACGAAAAACTCACCCCCATCAAGGACTGGTCTTCCGATCGCGCCGGAGGCCCACGCAAACTGGTCAGGGAGGATGTGCAGCATGACAGCTAAAACACCGAGCAAACTGGAAAAAGTCCTGGCTGCGGGTCACTTCGCCGTAACGTCCGAATGCGGTCCTCCCCGCGGTAGCGATCCGACCGAGATCGTCGAAAAAGCCGAATTGATCAAAGACCACGTGGACGCCATCAATATCACCGACAACCAGACGTCGGTCTGCCGCACCTGCTCCCTGGCGGTCTGCATCCGTCTCAAGACCATGGGGCTGGAACCGGTGCTCCAGATGGTGACCCGTGACCGCAACCGCATCGCCCTGCAGAGCGACATCCTGGGGGCGGCCCATTGGGACATCAATAATATTCTGTGCCTGTCGGGCGACCACCAGAGTTTTGGCGATTGCAGCAAGGGCCAGAACGTGCACGACCTGGACTCGATGCAGCTGCTGCAGACCGTGCGCCTCATGCGGGACGAAGGTAAATTCCTGGGGGGCGACGACATCAAACGCCCGCCCCAGATGTTTGCCGGGGCGGCCGCCAACCCCTTTGCCGACCCTTTTGAAATCCGGGTGGCCCGCCTGGCCAAGAAAGTCGAAGCCGGGGCCGAGTTTATCCAGACCCAGTGCATCTACAACCTCGACAAATTCGAGGAGTGGATGAAGGGCGTGCGGGACCGGGGTCTGCACGAAAAGACGGCCATCATGGCCGGCCTGACACCGATGAAATCGGCCGGTATGGCCCGCTACATGAAAAACCGCGTTCCGGGGATGGATGTCCCGGACGAGGTCGTCAAACGCCTGGCCGACACGCCCAAAGAAAAACAGGCCGAAGAAGGCATCAAAATCTGTATCGAGTCCATTCAGCGCCTGAAAGAGGTGGAAGGGGTCCGGGGGTTCCACATCATGGCCATCGAGTGGGAGGAGAAAGTCCCGGGAATCGTCGAAGCAGCGGGACTTTACCCCAGGCCGGAAGTGTAGGAGGCAACATGAAGACCTTTGAAAATCTGATCGAAGAAGTCCAGAAACCCGGACTTTGTCATCACTGTGGCGGCTGCGTGACCTTCTGCACCTCGATCAATTACGGTGCCCTGGAACTGAGCGAAGAAGGGATGCCGCGGTTTGCCGACCGGGAAAAATGCATCGAATGCGGTTTATGCTACAGCATCTGCCCGGAAATCGACGAGCTCCAGGAGGAAACCCGCAAGGTCGCCGGCTGGGAACCGCCCATGGGGCACGTGCTGGACACCACCGTGGCCCGCGCCATCGATCCGGCCATCCGCCGCAAGGCCACCGACGGCGGCGTGGTGACCGCCCTGCTGGCGCACCTTTTCGACCGGGGGCATATCGACGGCGCCATCGTCACCCGACAAAGCGGCCCCTTCGAGCGTGATCCCTGGCTGGCCACCTCGCGCCAGGAAATCATCGATGCCGCCGGCTTCTACCTGGACAGCTCCCACGGCATGAAGCACTTCGGCCACGACTACTCCACCTATGCGCCTTCGGTGCAGGAGTTCCGCCCCATGGTGCAAAAGGGCCTGCGCCGCGTGGCCCTGGTGGGGACGCCCTGCCAGATCAAAGCCTTGCGCAAAATGGAAGCCCTCGGCATCGTCCCGTCGGACTCGATTCGCTACACCCTGGGCCTCTTCTGTTCGGGCAATTTCCTCTTCGACGCCAAAGAGAAGGACGAGCTGGAAAAAATCGGCGGGTTCAAATGGGAAGATGTGGTCAAAGTCAACCTTCGCGACCACCTGATCCTGCGGCTCAACACGGGCGAAAAGAAAATGATTCCGCTGGAAAAGCTGGAATTCATGAAACGCTATGCCTGCCACTACTGTCCGGATTACTCCGCGGAATATGCTGACATTTCGTTTGGCGGCCTCGGAGCGGAAGAGGGCTGGACCACCGTCATTACGCGTTCCCCCGTTGGTCGGGCCATCATGGCGGACGCCAAGGACAAAACCATCGAAATATTCAATTTCGATACCGCCGCCGACAAATCCGCTAAAATTTTCAGCAAGATCAAAGCGGCTTCGGATCGCAAAAAGGCGTATTCCCAGCAAATGCACGATAAACTAGTGGAAGGCAAGTCGGCCTGAAGGACGCCCAATTTTAACGCATATCCAATGAATGCCCGGGGGATTTCATCTTTCTCCGGGCTTTTGATTTTCCCATTTGGTTTGTATTAAGACTGAAAACGGATTCGATTCCTTGACTTTATAGCAGGCTTCTGGTGGTATGAGGTTTAGGTTCAAAAAACACATTTCACTAAGAAGGGTGTGGTATGCCATTGTCGATATCCAGCCCCGCTTCTCGAGACAGAGAGGTGGGGTTTTGTGTTTTCGAACACATTGATTCAGAGAGGTGACCATGTTCTACCGATTCAACTTCTTTGAAGATAGAGCTCTGCTAAAAGTTATGATTTATGGACAAGCCGACCAGCAAAGCATGCGGTCCCGACTCACTCTATTAGCCAACGACCACCGATGGAAATGCGAATACAAACTGCTCATCGATTATTCCGGCGTTACGGTGATCGATACGCCGGCGGCGTTTACCAAAACGCTCAGAGAATTATTGAATGAAATCCCCGAGGAAAGGCTCCCGGTTGGGATTGCCTATGTCTTCCCGGACCGCCTTTTCTGCCAGTGCTTTGAACCTGCGCTGTCTGTCCACAGCCTCGAAGCAAGATGCAAGGTTAGCTTTTTCAGACAGGAAGAGGCCGCCATTGACTGGCTTGAAAAACTGGCGATTGAAAGCACGGCCGCACGAGAATCACGGTGAAATCATGAATTTAGATGGATTGAATAGCACTTGGTTTAATGCGATTGTCTTAGGATTTTCTATCCGATCCCTATTCGGGGATTGAAAAATTTCGTCCTGCCGATCGATCATTTAAAATCCGTAACGGATTTCATTGCAAGCGAAAACGGATCCATCAGAACGTGGGCAAAGCCATTTTCTAAGCGTGATAAACGCGAACGATTCGTTTACGATCCACATAGATGCCTTTTGCAGGATGGGTACCCGCCACGTAGACGAAATGCCCATGTTGGCACATCATTTGATCGAATCTGACCCTGCCCTGCCGTCCCTGCGTTCCTTATATCACGACGAATATGAAACTTGTTGCCTGTGCAGATAATCCTTCGAAGCGGTCAACGACGACCGACCACGCCGGTATCTTGACATAAAGATATATCGCTCTACCTTACCCCATGACAAGCGCACCGCACATCCGGTTGGTTTTATGGAAGGCCGCCAAAGCCATCGAGAAGGTTGATCGCGCCAGCATCGATGGAACAGGTTTACAGCTTAGCGAATTTACCATCATGGAGGCCCTGCTGCATAAAGGGCCGCTGCCGATCAACACTATTGGGGAAAAAGTGCTGTTGACGAGCGGATCAATGACAGCCGCCATCAACCGCCTCGAAAAAAAAGGTTTTGTCAGAAGAAGTCGGGACACCTCGGATGGTCGCTTCTTTCACGTCCACCTGACTGAAATCGGCCGGTTGGTCATCAAAGACGCCTATCAAAAACACGCCGCCAACCTGGAGCAGGTTTCGGCGGTGTTGACCGGGATGGAACGCCATGAACTTGTCCGGCTATTGAGAAAGCTTGGCCATCAAGCCGAACAGGTGCGGGTCACCTGAAACCATCGTACGACACAACATATCATCGCACCATACAACGCGAGGTGTCTCATGCACCCTGGGGAGAATATACCCGGCATTCATCACATTACCGCCGTCGCATCAGCCACAGCGGAGAACTTGGCCTTTTATCGAAACATCCTGGGACTGCGGCTGGTCAAACAAACCGTTAATTTTGACGATCCGCTCACCTACCATCTTTACTATGGCGATGCGCAAGGGGCCCCAGGAACCATCCTGACGTTCTTCCCCTGGGAAAATATGCCCCAAGGCAAACCTGGTGCTGGAATGGTCACTGCCGTTGCCTTTGCCATACCCCGCCGATCGATGGATTTCTGGATCCAGCGCATCGAAGCTACCGGAACGCCCACACGCGCAGGGAGACGTTTCGGTGACCGGATGATTCAATTTCGCGACCCCTGCGGTTTGCCAATTGAATTGATCGAAGTCCCTGATCCGCCTTCATTCTCCGGCTGGCTGCAAAATCCCATTGCGGACGATCACGCGATTCGCGGTTTTCATTCAGCCACCGCCACGCTGAATGCGCTCGAAGAGATCCGCGGCCTCCTGGTGGACATCATGGGGATGAAGATGCACGACCGCGACGACAAGCGCTATCGCTTCATGATGGCGGATCACGAGGCCCCGGGGCATTACTACGATGTTCTAATCGATGCCAAAGCCCCTATGGGGAAGCCCGGCGGCGGTACCGTGCATCACATCGCCTTTCGGATTGCATCGGACCGGACGCAAGCTCTTTGGCAAGCCAGATTGGGCCAGAAGGGCCTGCCGGTCACCGGCGTTCGCGACCGCAAATACTTTCGGTCAATCTATTTTAATTCTCCGGGAGGTGTCCTTTTTGAAATCGCAACAGACCCGCCCGGGTTTGCCGTGGACGAATCGATGGAAGCAATGGGCACCGAACTGAAACTCCCTGATCAATATGAATCCATCCGCCCTGATATCGTAAGCCGTCTGCCCCCGCTGCAATTATCGCCCTTTCATCACGGGGGTCGAAACGAATCAACCACGCGTTTCAGTGCCATAGCAACTTAAATAAAAAAGGAGAACCTTACCATGAAAGTATTGATTGTATATTACTCGACCTACGGACATGTTCATAAAATGGCGGAAGCCATCGCCGAAGGCGTGAGGGAAGTCGACGGCGCCGAGGCCGTGCTGCGGCGTGTGCCCGAAACGCTGCCGGCCGAGGTGCTCGAAAAAATGGGCGCGATCGATGCCCAGAAATCCCAGGCCCATGTGCCGATTTGTACGGTGGAAGAACTGACCACGGCCGATGCCGTTATATTCGGAACACCGACCCGCTTCGGCAATATGTGCGGCCAGATGCGCCAATTCCTGGACGCCACCGGGCAACTTTGGTCTCAAGGGGCCCTGGTGGGCAAAGTGGGCAGCGTGTTCACGAGCACGGCCACCCAGCACGGCGGGCAGGAATCCACCATCCTGTCCTTTCACATCTCACTGCTGCACCACGGTTTCGTGATCGTGGGCCTGCCCTATGCGTTCCAGGGACAGATGCGCAATGACGAAATCACCGGTGGTTCCCCTTACGGGGCCTCCACTATTGCCGGCACGTCCGGTGAGCGACAGCCCAGCGACAACGAACTGGATGGCGCGCGCTTCCAAGGAAAGCATGTCGCCGCCATCGCCGCCCGACTGAAACCGTAGCTCGCCAATAAACGACAATCCAACAGGAGAACTCCCATGAAAATCATCTATACGTTGTTTCTAATGATAGCCGCAGCCGCCACCGCCAGTGCCGGCGGTACGACCGTTTCCTACAATGTGAACGGACAGCCGTATGAAGGCCATTTCGTCAGCCCGTCTCCGAATGCCCCGCTGGTGCTTCTGATCCACGACTGGGATGGATTGACCGATTATGAAGTAAAGCGGGCCGACATGCTGGCGGCGGAGGGGTATGCCGTGTTTGCCGCCGATCTGTTCGGGGCCGGCGTGCGCCCGGAAAAAGTCGAGGACCGGCGCCAGCATACCGGTGAGTTGTACAAGGACCGCGCCAAAATGCGCGCCCTGATCCAGGGCGCCCTGGATGCGGCCCGGGCCCAGGGGGCCAATGTCGGCAACGCGGTGGTGATGGGCTATTGTTTCGGTGGCGCCGCCGTGCTGGAATTCGCCCGTTCCGGAGCGGATATGAAAGGGTTCGTCACCTTCCACGGCGGCCTGCAGACGCCCGCAGGCCAGGACTATGCCCAGGCCAAGGGCCAGTTGCTGATCCTGCACGGCACCGCCGACGCCAATATCACCATGGAACACTTCGCGGCACTGGCCAACGAACTGGAGCAGCATGGGATTGCCCATGAAATGATCACGTACGGCGGTGCGCCGCATGCCTTCACCGTTTTCGGTTCCGACCGCTACCGGGAAGATGCCGACCGGAAATCCTGGCGACGGTTCAAAGAATTCCTCGCCGCCACTTTGAAATAGGATTGCCCGCGCATAAGGCTGTTTTGCCGCCGCGGTGATCTCGAAACGTATTGAAATCTCAGCGCTCCTGTACGTATTGTCACATCTGCGCTTGTGGCTTGATTTTCGCTGAAAAATGCCACGATGGGGATATTGGATGGCTTCCCCTGAAGCCGTGTCAAAAATTGGATTTTGGTTCAAGGTCAAGACGGGATCGTGTTTCAACCCGCAGGCATACTGAAGTATGCCGAGGACTTGAAGCACGATCCCAACGCAGAGATTGGGCCAAAAGACTTTTTTGACACGACTTCCGTCAGGCGCGTCGAAACTGGACGAGTACAACCCCGAAAATCACCAGCAGCATCCCGGAGAAAAACAAGACCCCGAGATCCTGCTGGCGATCCAGCCACCCCACGCCCGCCAGCAGGGCCGTCAGGAGCGCGGTGGCGGGCGGCTGCGCATTGGTACACACCGCCACCTCCACCGATGTTAAATCGTGCAGCAGCACATTCCAGAGCAGCATCATGATGACACTGGTCACCACCGCCAGCCAGGCCAGCGAAAACCAGGCCGCCGCCGGTATCGTTGCCACGGGCAGCGTTAAAAGATCCTGCCCGGCAATGGGCAGCAGCATCAGCGCGCCGATGACCAGGCTCCAGGCCGTCACCACAATGGGGTCGTGTTTCCGACAGGCGTTGCGCGCAGCCACGGTGTAGCATACCCAGCTCAACACGGCCCCCAGGATCCAGAAATCGCCGGTTCGGATGCGTCGTATTTCAGGACCGCCCTCCCAGGGCCGCAGAATCAAGAGGACACCGCCCAGGGCCAGCGCCACACCGACGATCTTGGCCAAGGGCGGCCGGCTGTTTTTGAGCAGGCTGTCCAAGAGAAGAACCCCCATGGGCGTCAGGGCGTACAGCAAAGCCGGGTGGCTGGGAACCGTGTATTGCAGCCCTTTGATAAAGCAATACTGGTTAAGCGGCACCACCAGGAAACCGAGCCAGCACAGATGGCCCCATTCCCGCAAACTGAAACGCGGTTTGGGGACCACCGTGCCTGTCAGCAAAATGAAAATAACCGCCGCCCCCATCGCCCGCAGCAGGGTCAGGACTTCGGGGTTGTCAAAACCGAGCGCGGCCGCTTTGCCGAAAATGTAGGTGGCCGAAGCCCCGCCCACATGCAAGGCCATCAGGCTGTAAAGAACCGCCCGCGACAGCCCGCCGCCCGCCGCTGGCGGTAAAGACGCCGGTCGAAGGTCATTTCCAGGAGACCGATCCGGTTGCCTCATGAGTCACGCTTTTCGTTCACGGGTTCCCTGCCTGAACGATCACTGACCATCAAAATGACCGCTGTTAGAATCAATCCGCTGCCGATATATCCCGCCAGCGAAAAAAACTCTCCCCACCAGAAGAAGGCCACCACGGCGGCCACCACCGGTTCCAGCGTGGCGGCAATGGCCGCCCGCCCCGCCTCGAGATGCTTCAGACCGGCGTAGTAGCAATGGTAGGCCCCGTAGGTGGAAAACACCGCCAGCCAGACCAGCGCCCACCAGGCGGTACAGGATTTGGGCGCAAAGGGAACCCAGGGGAGGAGGCAGGCCGCCCCCATGGGGAGGATATAGAAAAAAACCGTGGCGGCCGGATATTTCGCGCCAAAGTACTTGCCGAAGATGTAGTAAAGCGAATAGCAGAACCCGGCCACCAGACCGAAGAAAACAGCGGCCGCCACCTGGCCCGAGGCCCCCTCGATAGCACCGCCGGATCCCAGGGAAACCAGCGCCACCCCCATCAGGGTTGCGGCCAGGGCCACGATTTTAATGCGGGTCATCTTCTCCTTGAAAAAAAAACCGGCCATCAAGGCGACCCAGGCCGGCGCCGTGTACAGTAGAACCGATGCCAGGGCCGCGCCGCCTTTCTGAACCGCCAACTGGTAGGACCCGTAAAAAAGGAAGACGCCGGTCAAACTGAACAGGCCAAGGGCCGGCAGGTCGGCCACGGCCACCCGAACCTGTCGCTGCCACATCGCCTGGGAGCCAAAACACAACCACGCCAAAACGGCCCGCCAAAACGCCACTTCCAGAGGTGCAACGCCCTCCTGGAAAGCCAGCTTGGCAAACGGACCGATCAATCCCCAAAGTGCCGCCGCGGCAAATATGTAGCCGTAGCCTTTCATTCCACGATCTCCACCTGCACGCCGGGAGCGGCCACGGTCACAATCCGGCGTCTCAGGTCCGGTTGACAGCCCGCGGGGCCGCCCTTAAGTTGACCACAGGAACGAAGACCGGCCACCACTTTCAGAGGATGACCGGGATCGACCATTCTTTTGCATACGATCAAAAGAGGTTCATGCCATGACCATACGAACGCCCCGAAAGGGCCAGCATATCATCGACCTTGCGTTGCTCAATCAGTTCAATGCCCAAGGATGCCCGGCCTGCGGCCACAAGTTCAACCTGGGGGATCCGGTTGTCGAAGCTTGTGGCGCCTGGGAAGGCGGACCGCGCTTGATTCACGAACACGAAGCCGTATTCGATGCGGCCACGGCATCCTACGTTGAAAAACGCTGTTTTGCCGCCAAACGGGGTCGCACTGGCTGATCACAGGATAGATTGGCAGGAAGACGCGTGAAGGACCATCGGCAACCTATTGTTCAGACCGTGAACACCGATAGCAGGCCCTTACGGGCATTGACGTTCTGAATCGTCACCTCGATCACTTCTTCGGGTTTCAGCGAACGGCCGCTGGGCACCGGCACGTCACACTCCACCATATACTCCGTTAACAACACCTGGTAGCCGTTGCGGCGTTTCTGCAACACGGTTGCGACCGTCTGTTCACCCACCCGTCCTTCCAGATACCGCAGCATCCAATAGTAATGACGATGGTGCTGTACCCGGGAAACAGCTGCCATGGGCTGTTCGAGCTGCTGCATCAAGCCGTTGATGTCATCCTTGGTATAGGGTGCTTCCAGCCCCAGGACAGCACGGATCTGGCGCTGGGTGATCAGGTCGAAGTATTTTCGGATGGGACTGGTGGCCGTCACATAGGCATCCAGCCCCAGGCCGGAATGGCGTTCGGCCGTGGTGCCCAGAACGAACCGGTTCAGCCGCCGCCGCTGCATCCAGTTCTGGAAAAGCGTTCCCTGGTCCCGCTTGTATAGCCGTTCCTTCGGTTCGGGCTGGGAGCGGAAAATGGCCGGCATGTCGTTGTCGCGCAGAAACCGGGCCATCATCCAGTTGGCCATGATCATGAGTTCCGACACCAGCAAGCGGGCGGGACTCTCGCGATTCAGGCGGCTGAGGTTTACCTGCCCGTTCTCATCGATCCACACGTTCACATCCGGCAGGGTGATCTGTACGGCGCTTTGATCCAAACGAAGTTCTCGAAATTTCTCTGCGATGAACCGCAAGTTGACGATATCCGCATCGTCATCCGCCGCCAGGTTGACATCGTAGTAAGTACGCTGATGCCGGACACAAATGACGCTGGCGCATATGTCATACGAGACAATCGTGCCGAACGGCCCGACTTTGATGAACGTGGAAATAGCCGGGCGTTCTTCCCCCGCCTTGAGGCTGCAGACACCTTCCGCCAGGAGGGGCGGGAGCATCGAAATGCGGTGGTCCGGCATATAAATCGAGCTTCCCCGCGACAGCGCCTCACGGTCGATGACGTCGCCCTTCTTGACGTGGTGCGCCACATCCATGATATGCACACCGATCAGGTAGCCATCTTCCAGCGCCTGAATGCTCAGGGCATCATCGTAATCCAGGGTCGACTGGCCGTCGACCGTCATCAGGGGTAAATCGGTCAAATCGCGTCGGGGGCCGCCGGTCTCGAAAAGACCGGGGTGCGCGACAATCTGGGCGGCCTTTTCCGATACAGCGGCCGGGAAAGCTTCCGGAATGCCCTCCCGTATTAACTCGATATTCTCGTCAACGGCCATGACACCCAGCCGCACCAGCTTTTGAAAAAGGTCGTCCTGCCCTTCAACACCGCAGGCCGCTGCCATGGCACGTCCAATGTCATAGGCCGGGCTGTCTTTGCCAAAGATGCAATAGGATTTTAAAATCGCCGCGTATTCTTCCACCTGGTTGCCGTTGCCGGCCACCGCCATGCGGCCCGGTTCGGCCAGCGCCTGCCGCAGCCAGTCACTACCGTTGCGGATAAGCTGTTGGCGACGGGCTTCTTCGTTTTCGCGTGCGATCAATTGTTCGACGTGGCTTTGCGAGTGGGGGAAGAACCCGTCACTGTTGAACTTGAAGTAGCGGCGGTTGCCGAAAAAGGCGCGGATGACGGCAGATTCGTGGTCACTGGTCGTGGTTTCCGAGAAACAGAAGGCCGTCATGGTCTCCAAATCGATCCATTCCTGCTCGGAATTGAGCACTTCCCACAGCTCACGGATATCGATGCCCTTGGTCAAGGCGTCGCGTCGGGCGGCAAAACGCTTGAGCATGTCCACCATCCGGTCGCGCCCGATGGCAAGGTCCAACCGCTCGGCGCTCTGGTGCGAAAGGCGATTCGGCGCAAGGCTGACCTCACGGGAATTCTCCGTCAGCAATCGCAGGCGCTGCTGCTTGACCTCGAGCACAACGGCACACAGAATGCGCTGCCTATCAATATATTCGACGACCAGACCGGATTCCATAACCTTGCAAAGTATCAACCGCAATGTTTAAAGTCAATCGCCGAAACCACCTCGTTTGTAAAAAATTTTATTAATTTCATGGGGTTCCAAATCGACAACGGGATGACGAAACCCGGCCCCGGCGCCCCTCCCTGTCGGTCATCAATTGACCCTGCCGGGAAACGGTCTTAATGTGGTTGGACGCCAACAGCCCCTTTCTGCTCTCACATGAGCGGTTGATCAACGACCAGGGAAAAACCGTATTTTGAACCCGCTACGCCTGATCAAACCCAGCCTCATCGAAAACCGCACCCGCATCATCATCGGCCTGATCAGCCTGATCATCGTCGATTTTCTGCAACTGATCATCCCCCGCATCATCAAAACCGCCGTGGATGACCTGACCCTCTACCAGGCCTCCTGGGAAGGGTTGCTGCGACAGGCCTTCATGATCCTGATCGTGGGGCTGTGCATCGGGGGGTTTCGCTATATCTGGCGGCGCTGTCTGCTGGGCACTTCCCGGCGTGTCGAAGAAGCCTTGCGCAATCGCCTGTTTGGGCACTTGCAGCGCCTCTCCGCCCGGTTTTTCGATACCGCCGCCACCGGCGACCTCATGGCCCATGCCACCAACGACATCAACCAGGTGCGCATGGCCACGGGCATGGGCATGGTGGCCCTCAACGATGCCATCGTCCTGGGGGCCGCCGCCATCGGCTTCATGCTCTATATCAATGTCCAGCTCACCCTGCTGGTCCTCATCCCGGCCCCGCTGATCGTTTTCGGCACGCGGTTTTTCAGCCGTCAGATGCACAAACGCTACCAGACCGTCCAAAAATCCTTTGCCGACCTGACCGAAGTCGTCCGCGAACGCCTGGCCGGCATTCGGGTCGTCAAGGCCTATACCTGGCAGGCGGCCTCGGCCGACGCGGTGGAAACGGCGTCCCGCGGCTATGTGCGTGAAAACCTGGCCCTGGTTCGGGTGACCGGCGCCTTTATGCCCATGATGGTGCTGCTCACCAATGTGAGCATGGTGATCGTGCTCGGCATCGGCGGACGCCAAGCCATCCTGCAGGAAATCACGCCCGGCGAGTTCGTCGCCTTTATCAGCTACCTCGGCCTGCTGACATGGCCCATGATGGCCATGGGCTGGGTAACCAACCTGATCCAGCGCGGCAAAGCCTCGCTGCTGCGCCTGAATACCATTCTCGCGACCCAACCCCACATCGAAGACCGGCCCGACGCCACGGCAAGCCTTACCCCGCCCTGCACCATAGCCTTTGAGGGTGTGTCGTTTCACTACCGCGCCGGCGACCGTGCAACGCCCGCCTCCCCGGTGCTGCAGGATATCGAACTAACGGTCGAACCCGGCCAGACATTGGGCATCGTAGGCCCTCCCGGTGCCGGCAAGACGACGCTGCTGAACCTGATTCCCCGGCTGTACGATCCTACTGCAGGGCGAATCCTTCTAAATGGAACCGATCTGCGCGATACCCGCCTCAATTGTCTGCGCGGCCTGATGGCCGGCGTCCCCCAGGAACCCTTCCTGTTTGCCGGCACCATCCGTGACAACATCACCCTGGGTCGGCAGGTGGACCAACGCCGTTTAGACACCGTTCTGGCGCAGGCCGCCCTGACCCGCACCATGGCCGCCTTTCCCCGGGGACTGGACACCCTCGTGGGAGAAAAAGGTGTCGTCCTCTCCGGCGGCCAGAAACAGCGCATCGCCCTGGCCCGGGCCCTGTTGGTGGAAGCCCCCCTGATGCTCCTGGACGATCCCATCAGTCAGGTGGATATGGCCACCGGCCGCCGCCTGATCGACACCCTGCAGGGGCTTCAGGGCGCGCGCACATTACTGATCGCCACCCACCGTCTGTCGGCCATTCGTCAGGCCGATCGAATTGTCGTCCTGCAGCACGGCCGCATCGCGGCGGCCGGGACGCATGACGACTTGGTAAAAGATGGCGGTTATTACGCCGAAACCGCCCAAATGCAAGCCGTGACGGAGGCCTTCGATGCAGCATGACGGGGGCTATTTCGAAGAAGGCCAGTTGGACAAGCAGCGAGACCTTCGCTTGCTTGCAAGACTGCTGCCCTTTCTGACACCCTACCGCGCCATGCTGACGGCCTCTGTCGCCCTGGTCCTGCTTCTCACCGCCCTGGACCTGACGCTGCCTTATCTCACCAAAATGGCCATTGACCGCTATATCGTGCCGGTGCAGACGGATAGCACGTCATCGGACAGCAGCAAACCGACTGAGGAAGCCTCCTCCCGGACGAAACGCTGGCTAATGCTTTCCAACGACAATCCCGCCCTGCCGGCCCTACGGACACGCCACCCCAAGCTGCTGGTGCGTCGGGATGCGGGCTGGGCCATCGCCTATCAAGATCTGGACCGCCTGTCCCCGGAGGAACGCCGTCAGCTGCGTCAACCCCATTTGAGGGGCCTGCTGTTGATTGCCCTGGCCTATCTGGTGTTGATCATGGTGGATTTCATCATCAATTTCATCCAGAAAATTACCATGGAAAAAGCCGGCCATTTCGTGATGCACGATCTGCGCCTTACCTTGTTCAGGCGGATGCAAGATTTTTCCATGACCTTTTTTGCCCGCAATCCGGTGGGACGTTTGGTGACCCGGGTCACCAATGACGTGCAGAACATGCATGAGCTTTTCACCTCCGTTCTTTCCATGCTCTTCAAGGATTTCTTTCTGCTGCTGGGGATCGGCATCGTGCTGGTGAGCATGGACTGGCGCCTGGCCCTGGCCGCCTTCGCCGTTCTGCCGCTGGTCGGCCTGGCATCCTGGTGGTTCTCCCGCCGGGTCCGCGATGTGTTCCGGCGCCTGCGGATAAAAGTCGCCGAAATCAACACCCGTTTTGCGGAAACCATCGGCGGCATACGCGTTATCCAGTCTTTTGGCAGGGAAGCCGACAACGAAAAACGGTTTCGACGCCTGAACCATGAAAATTACCAGGCCGGCATGGAACAGATTCATATCCTGGCCATCTTCATGCCGCTGGTGGAAGTGCTGGGCGTCATCACCGTCGCCATCGTCATT
>Ga0180435_10004074_pt1 | contig 14474 bp, 6 predicted proteins | sample SS_ome_3_FD_132467 | JGI IMG/M metagenome (GOLD analysis project Ga0180435, IMG submission 132467) | Hypersaline lake sediment archaeal communities from the Salton Sea, California, USA - SS_3_S_1 metaG | ecosystem: Environmental > Aquatic > Non-marine Saline and Alkaline > Hypersaline > Sediment... | reverse complement strand
GGCCTACCCGTCGGCCACGCAGGCGGTTCCGGGCCCGCGCGGCAATCGTGAGCTGAATCGAAGTCCGCGCCTAACGAAGCAGCGGGGAGGCCCTCCTGCGACCCGGGCGGGGCTTCGCCGGCCGCCCCCGCGGCACCATCGATCGCACCCTGGTCGACCTCCTGGGCGATCGCGAGCAGCAGTGGCTCGACCGGCTCCTCCAGCGGGAGGCCAGGCGCCGGCGGAGGTCCCAAATCCACGGTGAAGCGTCCGCTGTGCACTGCCAACAGCCGCGCCAGCCGCCGGCGAGCGAGCTCGGCGAGCGCCGCCCGCAACGTTTCGGCGGTGATCCAGCCCTGAGCCACGAGTAGTTGCCCAAGCAAAGGCCCTTGCGCTGCGCCGGCGGCGAGGCCCGCAGCCCCGCCCTCCGCGGCCCGTGGCTGCAGCGCCAGCACGAGGCGCAGATGCGCAACGCTCAATCCATGGCCGGCACAGAGGCATCCGCCCAGGCGCTCCGCGCGCGGCGCCAGCGGCGCCTCGGGCGAGATGCGGCCCGCCGGCGCGCGCGAGACGGCGCGCACGCACCCGTCGCGGCAATGGACCCAGGCCGCCGCGGCCGCCGGCGCGCACGCCGGTTCCGGAACCCAGAGCAGGCTCTCCGTTCGGCTCGCGGCCAACCACTGGAGTACGTCCCAGAGGGAGATGTGCTCGAGCGAGCCGGCCAGCACCGTCTCGCCGGCCGTCCCCACTTGCTCAGCGAGTGTCATCATGCCTCCCGCGCGGGCGCCCGATCATGCGCCGGTGCAGCGGACGCGGTCGCGCGGCCGCCACCGCTGGGCGTCCAAGGTTGACGATCCCGATCGCGACCACGTGCAGCGCGGCCAGCGCGAGCAGGGCCGTCAGGAAGTGCCGCAATCCAGCGACCCAGAAGGCGCAGCGCGGCGCCTCACAGCCGAGCAGCCAGAGGAAGGGCAACGTCACCAACGTCAGGAGCAGACCGGTGCCCTTGCCGAGCGGCGTCGGCTGAATCCGCACGCGCCCCTTCCAGAGGTAGAGCACGATCGTCCCCAAGACCAGCAGCGCCGTGCGGACCAGAATCAGGATCAACCCGAGCAGGCCGAGGGCCCCGCTCAGACCGAGGGCGGTGAAGACCGACACATGCACCAGCAAGTCGACCACGGGATCGAGCACGATCCCAAGCTTCGACTGGCCGCCGAAGCGCCGGGCCCACCAGCCGTCGACGACATCGGTCCCGGTCACGAGGCCGTAGAGCAGCGCGGCGAGGACGAAGTCGGCGGTCGCGATCAGGTAGATCAGCGGCGGAATCAAGAGGCCCCGCGTCAGGGTGAGAACATTCGGCCCGCCGAGGCGGTGCAGCTGGATGCCGTCGAGGGTCTCCAAGAAACCGACGTTCGAGACCGTGCCGACGAGAAAGGCCGAGATCCAGGCCAGGTGCAGGAACGAGAAAAGCTCCCAGCGCGTCCACGCGTGGCGCCAGAGCAGCGCCGCATCGAGCACGCCACAGGCGAGCGCCAAGAAGACGATCGCATGCATCAGCGAGCGCATGCCATCGGGATTCTCCCGCGAGCCAACGCGTCCGGAGATCCAGTCGAAGGCGGCCACCCGCCGAGCACCTTCGCTGAAGGCGATCCGACGGGCGATCTCCGCCCAGCCGCGGCGGCGTGCGTCGCTCATGGCGCTCCCGTTCAGCGGGTCAGGCGCCCGTTCGTCGCTCAGATCTGCCCGCGGTGGTCCCCCTCCTCGTTGCCGGAAACAGACCGAATAGCCGCCTGGGCTGCGGCGAGCCGGGCGATCGGCACGCGGAACGGCGAACAGCTCACGTAGTCGAGGCCGACCCCATGGCAGAAGGCGATGCTGTCCGGATCGCCGCCATGCTCGCCGCAGATCCCGGTCTTGAGCTTCGCCTTCGTCGTCCGCCCGCGTTCTACGGCCCACTCCACGAGCTGCCCGACACCGTCGCGGTCGAGCGAAACGAACGGGTCGCGCTCCAGAATCCCGTTCTCGACGTATAGTGGCAAGAATCGGCCGGCGTCGTCACGGGAATATCCGAACGTCATCTGTGTCAGGTCGTTCGTACCGAAAGAGAAGAAATCGGCCCGGCGGGCGACGTCCCCCGCCATCAGTGCCGCGCGTGGCACCTCGATCATCGTCCCGACAAGATAGGGCACCTCGATCCCCATCTCGGTGAACACCTGACGCGCCTCCTGCTCGACGATCCGGCGCTGATGCTCGAGCTCTTGGGCGGTGCCGACGAGCGGGATCATGATCTCGGGGTAGACCTGAATCCCTTCCTTGGCTAGCTGTGCGGCGGCCTCCAGGATCGCGCGCGCCTGCATCGCCGTGATCTCGGGATACGCAATCCCGAGCCGGCAACCGCGATGGCCGAGCATCGGATTGAGCTCATCCAGGCTTTCGACTTGCGCCAGCAATCGCTCGCGCTTCTCGATCTGGTCGGCCGGCGCACCGCGCTCCTTGAGCAAGGCGACCTCGACGCGCAGCTCCTCGCGCTTGGGCAGGAACTCGTGCAACGGGGGATCGAGCGTGCGGATCGTGACCGGCAGATCGCGCATCGCCTTCAAGATGCCGTAGAAGTCATCGCGCTGGTAGGGACGGATTGCCTCGAGCGCCTCGAAGTAGGCTTGGCGCGGCTCGGCGAGCTCTGCTTCGAGGCGCGCGATCTCCTGCTCCAGGCGCGCGGCCGCATCGCCGCCGGCGTTGTCCAGCTCGCGGCGACGACGGGCGAGCAGCGCTTCGTAGCGCTTGACCGCCGGCGCATTGAGGATCATCTGCTGCACCTTGGGCAAACGTTCCTCGGCGAAGAACATGTGCTCGGTGCGACAGAGCCCGATGCCCTCGGCTCCGAAGCGCCGGGCCATCTCGGCCTGGTCCGGCGTGTCGGCATTCGTGCGCACGCCGAGGTGCCGGCGCGCATCGGCCCACTCCATGAAAGCGCGGAACTCGTTGGCGACCTCGGGGTCAATCGTCGGCACTTCCCCGGCGATCACTTCACCGGTCGAGCCGTCGAGACTCAGATAGTCGCCCTCTCGCAGCGTCGTTTCGCCGATCTTGACATAGCCCTCTTCCTCATGGACCTCGGCCGCCGAGCAGCCGGCGACGCAGCACTTGCCCATCCCTCGCGCCACGACCGCCGCGTGCGAAGTCATCCCACCCGTCGCGGTCAGGATGCCAGCCGCGACCGACATGCCATGAATGTCGTCCGGCGAAGTCTCGCTGCGCACGAGAATGACCCGCGTTGGGCGGCCCTCCTCGTCCGGCTGACCGGCCAACTCGACGGCCCGATCGGGATGGAAGACGACCTTCCCGACCGCCGCTCCGGGCGAGGCGGCCAGGCCCCGGTCGAGCACGTCGTACTCCGCCTGCGGATCGAAGCGGGGATGGAGCAATTGATCGAGCGAGGTTGGATCGACGCGCAGCAATGCCTCATCCTGGGTGATCAGCTTCTCGGCGACCATGTCGGCCGCGATCTTGACCGCCGCCTGGGCGGTGCGCTTGCCGGTGCGCGTCTGCAGCATGAAGAGCCGGCCCTCTTCCACGGTGAACTCGAAATCCTGCACGTCGCGGTAGTTATGCTCGAGCCGCCGCGCGATCTTGGCCAGCTCCTCGTACACCTCCGGCATGTCCTCGCCGAGCTCCTGAATCGGCCGCGGCGTGCGAATACCGGCGACGACGTCTTCGCCCTGCGCGTTGCGCAGGTACTCGCCGTAGAACTCGTTCTCGCCCGTGGCGGGATTGCGGGTGAAACCGACGCCGGTCGCCGACTCGGCGCCCATGTTGCCGAAGACCATCGCCTGCACATTGACCGCCGTCCCGAGATCATCGGGAATCCCGTGCTGGCGGCGGTAGAAGACGGCGCGGTCGTTGTACCAGGAGCGGAAAACCGCATCGCGCGACATATCGAGCTGCTGCTGCGGATCTTGCGGGAAGGGCTCTCCGGTACGCTCCGCAATCAGCTCCTGAAAGAGGCGCACCAAGTGCTGCAGATCCTCAGCCGTCAGATCGAGGTCGACCTTGGCGCCGCGCTCGCGCTTGAGCTCGGTCATCTTCTGCTCGAAGACCGCCTTCGGTACGCGCAGCACGACGTCGCCGAACATCTGCAGGAAGCGACGGTAGCTGTCGTATGCGAAACGCGGATTGCCGGTGCGTGCCGCCAGTCCGCGCACCGAGGCGTCGTTGAGACCGAGATTCAAGATCGTGTCCATCATACCGGGCATCGAGAACTTGGCGCCCGAGCGCACGCTGACGAGCAGCGGATCGCGCTCATCACCGAGACGCTTGCCCTGCGACTCCTCCAGCCGCCGCAGTGCTTCGCGCTGCTGCTCACGCAGTTCGTCCGGCATCTTGCCGCCGAGCGCATAGAAGAGGTTGCAGGCGCGCGTCGTGATCGTGAAGCCCGGGGGTACCGGGATCCCGGCGCGCGACATTTCGGCCAGGCCGGCGCCCTTGCCGCCGAGGACGTCGCGCATCTGGCCGGTCCCTTCCGTGACTCCGGGGCCGAAGGAGTAGACCAGCTTCTCCTGCAGCTCCTGTTCGAGAGCGGCCGGCGCGCTGCCGGGCGCCAAGGGATCTGAGTATGCCATCGCTACCTCCCGAAAAAGCACTCGACCTCTTCGCGGGGAACGCCCGTGAAGAGGAAGATGGTTTGCAGTTCTGTCAATGACGCGTCAGAAAGCGGTTTCCCGACGAATCCTCAACGAACGATTGTCAGATACCCGGTCTTCGATTCTCCCTGCGGGGTATCGACCGCGTAGAGATAGACCCCCGCGATCACGTCTTCCTGGTAGTCATTCTTCATGTCCCAGACAAGCGATCCGCCCGAGATGCGCGTCGCGAACTCCGGATGGTGCAGCGTGCGCACGAGCTCGCCGTTGACGGTGTAGATCCTCACCGTCGCCACCTCGGGCAGATTGAAGAAACGCACATGCCCCGGCTCGCCCTCGGCAAAGTGCGACCCCGGATCATTGGCAATGTATGGATCCGGCACGACGTAGACATCGCCCAGCAGCGGCGTCTCGCTGCGCGCGGGGACGCGCGGAATCAGGGCCGTCGGTTCGCCCTCCGCATCCTCCCGGTAGAACCCCTTGTATTGCGCGTCGGGGCTGTTGTCGAAGACGAGCCACTCCTGACCGCCCCGGAAGACCCGCGTGAACTTCGTCAAGCTGTAGTAGTAGGGAATCCCGTTGTGCGGGCCGGCGACCGTGAGTTCCGGATCGCCGCCGCGCGGGATGATCGAATCGGGATCGATGAAGGTGCGCACCGTGTCGAGCAGGGTGAAGTTCCAGGTCGTGTCGCCAAAAGCGTAGGTCCGCAGCCAGATCAACTCCGTCGTGTCGACCGTCGTGCCGCGCCAGACGATGTAGCCGCCGAAGCACTCGGGGGTCGTCGGACTGGGAACGCACGGCCCCTGGTGCCACCACTCGAGCTGCCCGCTCGGATCGCCGAAGTAGCCGGTGAAGCCGTCGAGCGAGAGCACGAAGGCGCTGATTTCCAATCCGAGGTCTTCCGACACGTTGAAGGGCGTACCGAGCGTCCCGTCGAGGACCCCGATCTCGCCCCCCGCCGTGGCGTAGGCGAGGTAGGCGCTCTCGCGCGGCGTGTAGCCGAGGAAGATCCGATCTCCGGCCGGCTCGCGGTAGGCGCCCAGCGCGATGCCGTCGAGCCGATCCCAGATGCCGACTTGCCCCCCCGCCGCGCTCGTCGCAAAACGGCGATTGTCGGCCGAGGAGAGGATCTGCAGAATCTCGTGCCCTGGATGGGCGTCGATCGTGAAGACCTCGCCCGTGTCGATGCCGAGTGCAAAAACCGCGATGCGGCCGTCGCGATAGCCGATGATCGCCTGCTCGTCGGTCCCCTCGCGCACGACGTGTACCGCGCTCAACGCGGCCTCGGCGTCGACCTGCACCTCGCGGCTGATTGCGCCCGGCCGCGCCCACTGCACCAGCCGACCGTCACCACCGACGGTCACGTAGGAGGAGTCGGCCGCGACCGCCTCGGGCTTGAACGCGATGCCCGCGACCGGCGTCGTTCCGTGGCCCGCGTGCAGCTCGACCGTCGGCGAAATGCCGGGCCGCCAGACGGCCACGTCGCCGTCCTCGAGACCGACGGCGAGGAGATGCCCGGCCGGATGAATCGCCACCGCGGTCGCCTGCCGCGGCGGGGTGAGTCCGGCAACCAGCGTATCGACGACCCAGGTATCGCTCCCCTGGACGAAGGCGAGGCGGGCCAGATAGTCGGCCTCACGACCGATCGCCCACAGGTCGCCGCTGTTCTCGTCAAAGAGCAGGAATCCGATCTCGCTCGCGGCGATCGAGGTGCGCCCCTCGAAGAAGATCTCGAGGTTACCGGTGTAGAGCGGGTCGTCCCCCTCCGGCATCCAGGTCAACGTGACGCGCCGGTCACCGAGACCAGCCGGGACATCAAACTGCACCTCCGCCCACGCGTGCGTCAGCAGGACCGCCACGAGCACTCCCGCGGCGGCGGCCGCGATCCCTCTCCTCATGCCAGATATCCTTTCCGCCCAGTGCCGGCCTGCGGGCCTGAATCGCGGGCGCCGCTAAAACTCCGAGCCCGTCACGACCCACTGCAGCGCCAGGCTGACCGCACTCGTCATCGCCGACTCTTCAAAGAACCAGGGATGGAACGCGAAGGCGACGATGCGCCCGGGCTCGAGGCCGGCGAGTGTATCCTCGGCCGTGGCGAACGTCCGCCAGGCAACCGGCAGGCTATCGAGCCGCGACGTGCTCCAGTACGTCCGCGCCCGATAGAGAATCTCCATCCCATCTTCACGCTCGAACCAGGGAATCTCGTCCGGATCCTCGGTTGCCGGCCAGAGCACCTCGTAGTGCCACACGCCCTTCGGATCCGTCGGATTGCAGCCCCAATCCTGGAGGCGCAGGTCGATATCCGGGTAGAGCGGGTCTTCCGCCTGGGCGCTGACCATCGTCATGCGGTTGAAGGCGAGCGGCCCTTCATCCTGGCGCGGCTTGTCGACGCAGTCGATCAGGTGCAGGTGGACGTAGGGGAAGCTGAACGGATCCCACGGGTCGCTCGACGTCAAGAGATCGGTCGGGCAGCGCGGTTCGTCGTCGGTCGACTGCCACGTACCGACGAAGGGGCTGATCGAACCCTGGTCGAAGAACATCAGCAAGTTGCCCCCGGCACCGCGATACCGCGCCAGGTTGCCGTTGATCGCATGCGGCCGGTAGAGCGTCTCGTTGGCGGAGGCGACGTCCCAGATGACCGTCTGGTACGTCCCGAGCGTCGACAAGAAGTCGTCCTCGACGATCGGCGACGGTTCCTCATCGCGGGGGCCAAAGCTCTCGAAAACCCCCGGCTCCTCTTCCTCGGGCAGATAGTCTTCCATGTTCTGCAGCAGGCGCATGCGCAGCGCATCCGACTGTCCGTCGTCCGGCTTGGGCGTGCTGAAGAGGCACCCGCGCGGCGCCCGGCGCTGGTCGTCGACCAGCAAGAACTTGCGGCTGAAGCTCAAGCGCGCGATGTTGATCGCGATGTGGCACTTCGTCTCCGTCTCCTCGAGCAAGGAGACGGCGCGCATCTTCAAGTAGAAGTTGTGCGTCTTGCCCTCTTCTTCGCGCCCCCAGGAGATCGAGTTGATCATGCGCAGGCGCTCAGCCCAGCCAATCCAGCCGCCAATGCCGTCGACCGCCTTGTCGACCTCCTCGTCCGGCTCGGGAATGTCGAACCCGTAGTTCGACGGTCCCGGCTCGGTCCCCAGATCCTCGGCGTCGCCCACCCACCGGAAGCGGATGTTCTGATTGGGCGCGATGTTGACTTCCCAGGTCGTATACTCGGGGGAATTGAAGAGGTGCACGCCGAGCGAGGGCTCGCTGACGACGACGTCGATCACGCGATCCTGCACATCGAAGATGACCCAATTGTGCCAGCCGAGCGTTGGCTCGAGCGCGCCCGATTCGTCGATCGCCCGCACGGCGAATCCATACTTGCGCCCCGCATCGAGATTGCGCAACCAGGTCGAGCTGACCTCGCCGTCGACGCGGATCCAGCCGCGCCGCGCCTTGTTGAAATAGGCGGGATCGTCGGGGAAGTCCTGGACGCTCAAGCTGTCGAGCAGCTGGTTCGGGAAGGACATGAAGTCCTCGGTGATCCCGACGATATCGCCCGGATTGACCGGGCCGGGGAACTGGATCAGCTTGTACTCGAAGGCGGCCGGAAGCTTGTCGGCACGCGATCCATCTTCATCGACCCCGCTCCAGGTAACCTGGATCGTCGACGACCAGCGCGCCTCGGTCGAGGGCTCCGGGCTGACGATGTTCGTCTCCGGCGCGATCGTGTGGGCATTGAAGAAGCGCCGGTCGGCCTTGGAGCGGGAATAGTCGTCGTCCACCGCCCGCACGTAGAAGGTGTGCCAACCCGAGAACTCGTCTCCCGCCTCCTGCTCGCGCGCCTGGAACGGGATCCTCGCGTCGAAGCTCGTCGTCTGGTGCCAACCGTCCTCGGAGACCGTGTCATCGATCGCCCACTCGAACCAGCGAATCACGCCGTCGGTGTCGGAACCGAACCAGAAGAAGTGAATGCTCGCATCGGTCGCCACCGAGTCGAGCAATACGCCGCCGGTGATGTTGACCGACGGGCGCTCATTGCGGCCGGGCTCGCCCACGAAGCCGCTCTCCGGAAAGAGCAGGCACTGGGGCACGATGATCAAGACCGCCAGCGCGGCGAGCGCCAGGCCGAGCGGTCTGCCGTACGTCTGCCATCCTCTCATATCCCACCTCTGCGCCTTGGAGTGCTCGCGTCCGGCCGCTCCTTGGTCTCACCCGCCCGCGGTCGACGCCGGCCGGTTACTCGATTCGAAATGGAATGCCGACCTCGACAAAGCGCGGATTCGGATCACCCGGCGCCCGTTCGCGCACCCGGACCCCAATAGTGTAGGTGCCAACGCGCCGCCAGGCATCGGGGACGGTGATCTGCGTCTCGAAAATCTGACCCGCGCCGGGGGTCACCTCTTCGCCGTAGAGGAAGCCGGTCGTGCGATAGGCGTAGCCGAACGAGGTCGTCGTCGTATCCGGGTCAACGGCGCGCAATCGCAGCGGCATCCGAAAGCCCCACACGACGAGCGAGTCGAGCGGCACCACCTGACCGGGCAGCGGATACTGGAGGATCGGCTCCCCGCCCTCGACGGCGAGCGTGTCGAGCAGGCGCGGCGCCTGGTTGATCGTAATCACCATCCGCGCCGGCGTCCCATCCTTGCGGCCGAAGCCGTCGCGGCAACGCGCCTCGAGCTGGAGAACGGTCGTCAGTCTGTTGGGCACGACAATCTCGCCGTTGGCGGGTACGGCCGACCAGCGTCCGGCGCCAGTGCGATACTCGAAGTTGGTCACGCCGGCCGCAAGAACATCGTCCGGGTCAGAACCGTTGACCGACGTGCGGATCGTGACCGGCGCGAGCGTGAAGCCGCCCGGCTTGAGCGGAACTGTGTCGCCGGAGAAGAACTCCCGCTCCCCCTCCCAGGCGGTCGACGTCGCGAAGAAGTGCGCGACCGAATCACCGCTCTCGGGCTCGAACCCGCGCTCGAAGAGCGTGTTCGGGTCCTTGTTCCAGACGAAGGAGCGGAACGTCGGGTCGAGCCCGGCGTAGCCGGCGTCGTCGATCGCACGCACATTGAACTGATAGCGCGCGCTCTCGAGATCGTCGATCGTGCGCGTGGTGTCCTCCAGATCGCTCGCGTTGGGCGAGGACTCGCGCGGGGCGAGCCAGTGCTGGTAGGAGACGATGCTGCCGACGTTCTTGACCGTGCCGGACTTGTCGAGGATCTCGTCCCCATCATAGCCGGACCAGGCGAAGCGCACGTCCCACCCGGCCGGAATCGTGTCGCTCGGCAGCGTCGTGTTGACCGAATCGGTGAGGGCCATCGTTTCGCCGGTCAGCGGATCGAACGCCTCGGCCAGCGTCAGGATCGCCGTCGGCGCCACGAGGTCGGCGGCGCCGAAAAAGGCCCAGGCCGGCTCCGGGTCGACGGCGCCCTCGTTGTCGATCGCCCGCATGTAGATGCGGTGTCCGAGCACCTGCTGGCTCTGGCCGACCGGCAGGCGGAAGACCGAGTCGGTCTTGGTCGTGTACCGGTACGTCAGCGTATCTTCATCGGCCGGCTCGGAATCGGCCACCGCGTACTCGAACCCGACGACCTCGCCGTCGGCATCGTTGCCGTACCAGTAGAGGTGGGCGTAGTAGACGGAGATCGTGCTCTCGGCCGGGACCCCGGTCAGGTAGGTATCAGGGGGAACGTTGGTGTCGACCTCTTGCGCGACCTCGTCGCGGCAGCCGAAGAGGCCGATCAGGACACAAGCCCCGAGCAGGGTCAGACCGGTCGCGAGCCTGCGCCAAGCCAGGCCCCCGCCGAACGAGGGTCTCCGCGTAATCATGCCCAGATCCTCCCTTTGGAGCGCCCGAGGCTAACAAAGGGGCAATAGGGTGTCAATCCGAGAAGTGGATGCCTCCTCAGGACTTTAAGCAGTTGGGGCCCGGGTGGCAACCCGGGCCCCAATGCTCGCTACGCACCGCCGCAGCGGTCGCAGGCGTTACCGCAGAGCGATCATCTTCTTCGAGGAGGTCCAGCCTTCACGGCTCATCTGGACCCAGAAGATCCCGCCGCTCACGCGGCTACCGTTGTTGTCCGCACCGTCCCAGACGAGGGAGTGCTCACCCGCGGTCAGCTCGCCGTCGTGAAGCGTCCGGACGAGACGACCGGTGACGTCGAAGACAGCCAGGTGGACATCGCCCGCATTGGCCATGTTGAAGCGAATCGTGGCCGAATTGCGGAACGGGTTCGGACGGCTCTGATACAGGAAGTTGACCGGACCCGCCAGGTGACCGTCGGTCTCCTCTTCAATGCCCGCATCCTCGCACGGGTACTGCCAGAGGACGAACGGATCGGCCACGTCGGAGATCCACTCCAGCTCCGGACCGAGCAGGTTGGCGGCACCGTCGACGATACGCGCGCTGTCGTTCGAGCACTCGTCGCCCACGCCACCGTACTCGGAAAGATGGTGGAAGCTGAAGCCGTCGACGACCGTCTTCCAGTTCGTCGTCGGCTGGTCGCTCATGTCACGCACGATCTGCGCGTAGTTGACGGTCGGATCAGTGCCCTGAGTCGGGTAGTCGAGCGCCACCCACATCAGGTTTCCGACCGGCTCCACGTCGCCCGTCGCAAACGTGCCGAGCACGTTGTAGTCGAAGATCGAGGGGCAGTCGTTACCCCACGGCGAGACGCCCGGAGCCGCCGGAGCGAACTCATTGGCGGCCGTCTCCTGCAACCCGATGCAGTCGAACTGGTCGGCGTTGTAGTCGCGATAGGACGGGTCGACCAGATCGGTACCGAGCTTCAGGTTGAGGAAGTCGGGATCGCCGGTGATCGCATCGTCGACCAGCGCGACGATCTCGTCGCCGTTGAGCACCAGGCCGCGGCGCACCGCACCCGCCTCGGGGCAGTCAGTCGCGTCGAGCCAGGCGTCGAACAGGCTCCAGGTCACCGGCTCCATCGAGTCGATGCCGAAGACACCGGTGTTGAGGATCACGAGACGGTAACCGAGCAGCTGCTGCACGGTCATCCCGTTGTTGCCCCACTCACCGTTGAGGAACTGACGCTTGATCGGGCAGTCGTAGTTCGAGCCCTTGTCGAGCGCATCGAACTTGTCCCACTCGAGACCGAGCTGCTCGAGCGTCGGCTCGATGTAGGTCTCGGACCCGCGGTTGTAGGCGTCGATGTAGAGCACGCTCGGCCACTCGACGTCCCAATCGCTGCCCTCGACGAGACGCATCATCGGCAGCACCTGGAACTCCCAGCCGTCATCCGGGCCGTAGAAGCCGGGGTTGCCCGGCGTGTCGGTCCAGTAGGGCGCGAAGTAGTAGCGCACCGTCGTGCCCGGCGTGAAGGCCATGTCGGGCAGCGCCTCGTTGATCTCGTTGTAGTCCTCGGTGCCGATGAAGCCCGGATCATCCTCGTGGAAGTAGGTAACGAACGCCTGGTTCGTGACCGTGCCGGCCGAATTCTGCGCCGAGTCCATCAGGATCGGCACCCAATCGACCTCCGGATCGCCCGTCAGGCGGCTCTTCCAGAAGTGGTAGGCCGGGATCATGTCCTGGCGCGGGCCCTTCTCCTCGATGTAGACCATCAAGTTGCAGAGCCACTGACGCGCCGCCGTCGGCATGGGACCCTCGATCATGCAGGAGTCGGAGTGGAAGTCGACGCGCTCGTAGTCGTCCCGCGTCCAGTCGTACGAGACGTTCGAGTTGCCGACGTCGCCCGGCTCCAGATAGGTCGGGAAGTTCTGGCCGAACTGGTCATGGAACAGGTGCCCCGTCGCAAGCGCGATCGCCGGCGCGTCCACCGCACCGGTCACGCCGATGCGCACGTTGTCGATCATCGGGGCGCCGAAGGTCTGCCCCTCGAAGCGGCACTCCTGCGGCGGGATGCCGAACGAGGCGCAGCTGCAGATGAACTCGTGGATGTAGCGCATTTGCTCCCAGTCACGGATCAGGCCGTTCTGGGTCAAGTTGTAGCGCGAGTCATCCGAGCAGTACGGGGAAGCGCCCGTGTGGTACCAGGAGTCCTGGCCCAGGCGCGGGCTCCAGTGAACGTTCGGGTTGTACACGCTCGTGTAGGGGTAGTACTTGTAGCCGGGGCGGTAGAAGGTACCGGCCGCACGGCGCAGGTACTGGAAAGCGTCCCACTGCACGAACGTCGTGTTGTAGCTCTCGACCGGATAGGTCTCGCGGTCGAGGACGCAGAGACCGGAGTGCATCTGCTCTTCCTGGTCCACCGGGTGGCCCGGCACCGGGAAAGTCGTCGTCTCATCGACGCAGCCGAGTGCGTTGCCCGACATCGTACAGCCGCACGGCATCTCGAGCGTCGTCACCCACTCGTCCCACGTCGCCTCGGGCCAGACCGCCATGAAGGCGCCCACGCCCTCGCACTTCTCGAACATCCAGCCTTCGTCGTCGGTCTCGAAGTCGTAGTCGTAGTTGTTGGCGCCGTGCGTAACGCTGATGTCGTCCCAGGCGCACGGACCGCAATCGGTCGGGTAGTCGCCGTCCTCGTCCGACCAGCCGCCGTCCGAGGAGAAGCGGAACTCGACCTGGTAGACATCGGTCTCGGCCGGGATCTCGGCCGCGAGCGCCGTCTGGCTGCCGGTCACAGGCGCGTCGTAGGAACCCCACTCACCGTCGTAGTAGATGAGCTCGATCTCGGCAATCTGCTCCTGCGGCACGACATCGGTGTCCCAGCAAAGCACGTAGACGTAGGAGTAGTCGTACAGCGGCTCGGTGTCGTTGAAGAACTTGTAGCTGATCCCGATGTCGTTCGTGCCGTCGAACGGCAGCTCCGGCGTCATCGCGCGCTGGCACCAGCTGTTGCCGTAGCCCATGCCGTCGGTCCAGTCGCGATCGTCGGCTTCCTGCTCGGTGGCGCCGCACCAGATCTCACCGACCTCGCCGGGGAACATCGGGGTGCAGGGATCATCGACGCTAAAGAAGCCGGCCGTGACGCGCCGGAAGTAGACCATGTCGTTCTCGGTCACGTCGATCGTGTACCAACCCTCGAGCGGGTCCGGACCACCATGATCCCACGTCCACGTGGCATCGTCCGGATTGCCCAGCTCGGCGCTCAACAACGCGTTCCCGCTGCCGTCGTCACCACCAAACCAGAGGGTGTCCTGGCGCGTGAATTCGCGTTGGCTGAACATGCCATCCATCGTCTCGCCCGGCAGCAGCGCCTGCTTCATCTCCGGCACGCTCGCGTCGCGCGCCACAGCGCTGCCCGCCGCCACCAGCATCAAGATGGCCAGCAATGCGAAACCTTTTCTCATTTCAAGCCTCCATCGTTCGATCGTCCCGGGGGCGCCCGGTGCAGGTGCACACAGAACCCCCTTTCGAACCACCTCGGCGTAACTCCAATGAAAAGACGCGGCGTTCCGGGACTGCGATGTACGGCCGGCGCGGCGCAAACCGCGCGAGGGTAGTCGGCCATGATGCTCCGGAGACGCCCGAGACTACGAGTGTTGCATCACCTCCTCCCCTCGATCACTCCACTCACGCCTGATGATACGGTGCGGGGACACAGAATATGGCAGACGGCGATCGAACCGTGCGACCTGGAGTGTAAGGCCGCATCAGCGCGACAGCCGCGGATAGCCGCGGGTGCGAGAAAATGTGTCGGTGTCGGTTGCACAAATCCTGTTGTGACACCAAGCTGCCCTGCCAACGCCGGGGGGATGTCCGGGTAAGGCCGGCTGTCTGCCCTTTGCTGAATTTCGGCTGGATGCCGAAAACCCGAATGAAGTATAGCAGCGGACCCTGGGACTGTCAACGCTCACCGGCGGGGGGAATTCCAGAACTGGAAAGACGTTGCGCCTCTGCCGCGAGAGCCCCGTAGGCAGCGCGCCGCACCCGGGCGACGGATACGCCCGCGCGAGCGGCGGCCG